>OIXA01000024.1_pt1 | contig 163013 bp, 174 predicted proteins | sample 1587721 | NCBI WGS metagenome assembly OIXA01 (sample SAMEA3888900, study PRJEB22519) | human gut metagenome | biome: human gut; feature: human-associated habitat; material: faeces | place: Denmark | collected 2013 | reverse complement strand
CTTCCTGAGCGTCCTTGATGTGGTGAACGAAGAGCTTCTTGCCCTGCTCTGCCTTGAACTGCTGACCGTTAATCTCTACGATTGCGTACATTTATTTATTTATATAAACGGGTTTTTCCGCAAGGCGTGCAAGCATCGTGCCGCAACTTCTTTGAGCCTTTACGGACTAAATCGGCTGCAAAAGTACAAATTATTTATATTATTAGGTATATTAGGCAATATGAAATTTAAAAAGTTTAACAAATTGAATGCCTGATTAACTGAGTTTTATATAAAATGGGGCATATAATACAAAAACGAGCAGACAGATAAACGTTATTGACAGCATTTATAGAATGCTATAAAAACGCTTATTTGTCTACTCGTCTTCTTATTTACATGTCAACTCGTATACTTGTATACTCGTCAACTTGAATGTTATTAGTCAAGCCACTTAACGTAGCAGAAGTCCTCACGATGAACGAGGTTCTCGTTCTTCGGGTACATACGTACACAGCTCTTGAATGCACCAGCTACGTCAGGCTCGAATGTAGCCTCGAATGTGTAGTTGTTGCCCTCGCGACCTACCATCTTGAACTCGCGCTTGCTGAAGATGTGTTCCTCACCATTCTTGTCAGTCTTGATAGATACAAGCTCAAGACCTACTGCGTCGTTCAAGCCCTGCTCGTCGATGACGTAGCGGAGAGTGTACTCTTTACCAGTCTCAGCTGCGCTGAGTGCAGAGTCGTCCTTGCTAACCACGCGGATAGCGTCCCAACGCTCAGCAACTGTCTCCTTCCAAGCAGCAAGCTCCTTAGCGAGACGGTTATTGTTGGCTGCGAGCTTCTTGAAGTTAGCTGCCTCCTTGCTGTAGAACTTGTCATAGTAGTCGTCAAGCTGACGCTTCATTGTATAGTGAGGAGCGATAGTTGCGATAGAGTTCTTGATTGTCTTGATCCAACCCTCGCTGAAGCCCTGCTCGTTACGGTTGTAGTAGAGCGGCAGAATCTCGTTCTCGAGCAGCGAGTAGATAGTAGCTGCGTCGAGCTGATCCTGATAGCCCTGGTTCTGGTATGTGCGCTCCTGCTTGAGAGCCCAACCAGCACCCTCGCGGTAGCCTTCAACCCACCAGCCGTCGAGAACTGAGAGGTTTACAACGCCGTTCATCTCAGCCTTCTCGCCTGATGTACCTGAAGCCTCGAGCGGACGTGTCGGAGTGTTCATCCAAATATCAACGCCAGAAACAAGGCGACGAGCGAGCTGCATGTCGTAGTCCTCGAGGAAGATGATCTTGCCGAGGAACTCAGGACGCTGGCTTATCTCGAAAATCTTCTTGATCAGACCCTGACCAGCACCGTCAGCCGGGTGAGCCTTACCAGAGAAGATGAACTTAACCGGACGCTCCGGGTTGTTCACGATCTTAGAAAGACGCTCCAGGTCGGTGAAGAGGAGGTGAGCACGCTTGTATGTAGCGAAGCGGCGGCAGAAGCCGATGTAGAGAGCGTTCGGTGTGATGCTGTCGAGAAGGGCAACTACACGTGAAGGGTCGCCCTGGTTCTTCAACCATGTAGCAGCGAACTTCTCGCGGATGTAGTTAACGAGCTTCTTCTTCAACGCCATACGTGTCTCCCAAATCTCTGCGTCGGGCACATTGTAGATAGCGTGCCACAGACTCTCGTTGCTCTGGTCGTAGATGTAGTTCTTGTCGAAATACTTAGCGTATACCTTGCGCCACTCTGTAGCAGTCCATGTCGGGAAGTGAACGCCGTTTGTTACGTAGCCTACGTGGCTCTCCTCAGGATAGTAGCCCTTCCAGATCGGAGCAAACATGCGCTGGCTCACCCAACCGTGGAGCTTACTTACGCCGTTAACCTCCTGACAAGTGTTGCAAGCGAAGGTTGACATACAGAAGCGCTCTGAGTGATCCTCAGGGTTTATACGACCCATGCCAATGAACTCGTCCCATGTGATGCCGAGCATCTGCGGATAACCGCCCATGTACTTGCCGAAGAGCGACTCGTCGAAGTAGTCGTGGCCAGCCGGTACCGGAGTGTGAACAGTATAGAGTGAAGAAGCGCGAACGAGCTCGAGAGCCTCGTTGAACGACAGACCTTCCTTAATGTAGTCGATAAGACGCTGGAGGTTGCAGAGAGCTGCGTGGCCCTCGTTGCAGTGGTAGATCTCCTTCTTGATGCCGAGCTTCTTGAGTGTGAGCATACCACCGATACCGAGGAGAATCTCCTGCTTCAGACGGTTCTCGTTGTCGCCACCATAGAGAGCGTGAGTAATCGGGCGGTCGAACTCAGAGTTCATATCGTTGTCTGTATCGAGCAAGTAGAGCTTGATGCGACCAACGTTCATAGCCCATACGTATGCGTGAACCTGATAGTTCATGTAAGGTACGTCAACAACCATCGGCTGACCGTTCTCGTCGAGCACGCGCTCTACCGGCAGAGAGTTGAAGTTCTGAGCGTCGTACTTAGCGATCTGCTGACCGTCCATAGACAAAGTCTGCTTGAAGTAGCCGTAACGATAAAGGAAGCCTACACCGCACATGTTTACGTTAGAGTCAGAAGCCTCCTTCATATAGTCGCCTGCAAGCATACCGAGACCACCAGAGTAGATTTTCACAACCTGGTTGATACCGTACTCCATACAGAAGTAAGCCACAGATGGACGTGTTGCGTCTGGCTCAACATCCATGTAGTCGCGGAACTTCTTGTATACCTGCTTTACCGATTCCATGATGGCCTTATCCTTCACGATAGCCTCCTTGCGCTCATAGCTCAGGCGGTCGAGAAGCATTACCGGGTTGTGACCAACCTCTTCATATAGATCGCTGTCAAGGCTCTTCCACATGTTGCGAGCCTCATAGTTCCACGCCCACCACATGTTGTGTGCGAGCTCATCAAGACACTTCAACTCTGAGGGAAGTGTAGACTTGACGTTTACCTCCTTCCACTGAGGAGCGTTAGCATAGTCTGCTTTGATTTTCATAAGTTATTAATTATTATTTATTTAGTTGTATTTTTCTTACCTTTTAATTACTCGCCAGCTTTCGAGCATCTTGCCTCCGCCTTGCGCAGCGCGATGTCGTATGCTTCATAGTAATATGTAATGAATTTGCTCCACAATGCGTTCTCTGCCAGAGCGCGTGCCTTGTTGCGTATGCGTCCCTGTTTCTGCTTCGTAGCATTGGCGTACTTCTCAACAGCCGCCTTGATGCTGTCAGCCACCTCATTGTAGTTGTAGTCTGTGCGGTGGATTACCTCCACGCCATCCTCGATTGTGCCTTCCTTGCCAATAACGGTGTTTGCCCAAAGACCAAAGCCTGCAAGGTCGGTTGTGATGCACGGCACCTTGAACGCCGTAGCCTCCAGCGGAGTGTAGCCCCACGGCTCGTAGTAAGACGGGTAGATGCAGAGGTCGTTGCCCAGGATGGTGTCATAATAAGAAAGGTTCACAATGCCGTCCTCGCCTGTGAGGTAGCACGGAATGAACACCAGCTTTACGCGTTCGCCCTTGGCGTTGTGCATGCCGAGCCAGTTCATCATGCCCAATGCACGGTCGTTCTGTTGCTCGTTCAGCCAATGAGTGATGACTGGGGTAGGGAGCGGAGTGTCGAATTTCTCACCTTCCTCCATAGCAGCCAAACGCTCTGCCAAGTCTTCGCGTGCACAATTCACCCATGCCGGCACTTCGATGAAGGCTACTATGTCCTTCTTAAGGTTCTCTGCATTAGTGCGCAAACGATTCATAGCATCGATAAAGACATCAATGCCCTTGTTGCGCCATTCGTAGCGTCCACTTGTAGAGATGATGATTGCGTCGTCTTCAATCTCGTCGCCAGAGAGTGCACGTGCTATGTCGAGCAGACGCTTGCGGGCTGCGGCACGCTTCTTGTCGAATGTCTTGCCCTGTGGCACGAAGTCGTCTTCGAAGCCATTCGGCAGCACTACGTCCACCGGCTTGTCCATAAGCTCCTTGCATTCTGTGGCTGTTATATCGCTCACGGTTGTGAAGCAGTCTACGTGGAGCGCTGTCTGCTTCTCAATAGAGTGTTTGCTCTCCATGTTCAGCTCGGCAGCCATCTGGCCGCCGTTGTATGCCTCAAGGTATTCGTAGAGCGGCTTGTTGTTGCCTGCAATACTGCGTCCGATACTTGTAGCATGTGTGGTGAAGATGGTCGCAATCTGCGGCACGCGGTCGTTGATGTAGAGTGCGCCCAAACCAGTCATCCACTCGTTAGCATGATAAATAACCTTAGCTTGCTTCTTAGCTTTCGGCTTGCTGATTTCGCTGGTATAGAAACTCTCCACAACAAGACCCGCTGCGTACGAGAACATCGAAGCCTCGTCGTAGTCGCCGTATGCGTGAAGGCTGTCAACGTGGTACTTCTCCCAAAGCTGACCGTATATCATGTCCTTCTCAGCATAATACTGATTGAAGTCGACGAGTATGGCTACCGGATTGCCCGGCACCGTCCATCTGCCTATCTTTACTTTCAAGCCTTCTTTCTCTGCCTTCTTTCTCCACGAAGCGAAGAGTTTGTCGTCTTCGGCGAAATACGGACTTGTTTTTTCACCCCAACAGTCGGGACCAATAAAGATGAGTTTGTCACCAAGCTGCTCTACAAGCGTCTTGGCTCTTGTCGAAAGCACTGTATAAATGCCTCCTACCTTATTGCAAACTTCCCAACTCGATTCAAAAATGTAGTCTGGAAATAAATTCTCTTTTTTCATAAAAAAGTTTAATGTCGCTTGCAAAAATACTATTTTAAAGATAAAAAAAACGATTTTTATGCTCTCTTTTTTTGCAAAACAGCCGTATTCTTGATGTAAATTTAATACTTTTGCGCAGAGTTAAGTACATATCTTACAATCTCATATTTTTACACAATGTTAAAACAAACAAATTAACAATATGAAAAAGTTATTCATCCTTATGTTTGTACTCCTTGTGTCTGTTAAACTTGCAGCGCAGAGCGACAAAGTGTTCCATACGTACATTTACAACGATGAATTTAAGGTGTATATGGACATAAATTTGTATGAAAACAACGTAATTGTTCCAGATCAAGAGCTTTTCGGAGAGATACCGGGCTACTTCGGAGCCAAACGCGACCAACGTAAATGGCTAATCACGTCTGCCAAGATTGACGGCAAGAATAGCGCTACTCTCGAGATTGTCAACGATTACGGGTCAGAAGATCTCACCGCCACTCTTACCTACAACCCTGAGGATGGTTCGTATGTGCTTAAGCAAAAGAGTGGTAGTCGCATCAAGATTGTTGTAAACCGCAAATGGGTGAAGATACCTACCGAACTGAAACTTGTTCCGTGCAAGTAGTATGTTACCTGTATCTGGTAAGCCAATTACCTGTATCTGGTAACTTTATTACCGGTGTCGGGTAATGCTATTACATGTATCGGAGAACTCAAGTACCGAACACAGGTACTGAGGGAAGTATACAAAGAAGGGCTGAATTCCTTATGCGGAATTCAGCCCTTCTTTGTATATACATTATTATAAATGCTTGTAGCACAATGTCTTTATTTGCATTTTTAGCTTGTTTACGGCAGAAACTAACGGGTCTTTGTCTTCAAAACCGGTTCGCATGTGAGACCTATGCCAAGCTTCTTGAATATCTTTCTGTCCACTTCGCTCAGCATAACCGTGCAATGAACCTGACAGCCACGCAGCTTAGGCAATTGTTCCAATGCCTTGCGGCAGTTCTCGTCGTTCTCAGAGAGCACAGAGAGCGCCACGAGCACCTCGTCGGTATGCAGACGAGGGTTGTGACCGCCAAGATAATTGGTCTTGGTATACTGTATCGGCTCGATCATCGACTGCGGAATGAGCTTTGTTGTATGGTCAATTCCGGCAAGATGCTTCGTCACATTTAGCAGAAGGGCGGCGCTACAGCCCAACAGCGGACTTGAGTTGCCGGTGATGATTGTGCCGTCCTCAAGCTCGATAGCCGAAGATGTGTGCCCGGTACGCTCCAGGCACTCACGTGCTGCAACGGTGGTGCGACGGAAGTCGGTTGTTATCTTCGCCTGGTTGAACAGCATCTGTATCTTGCTGATTTCTCCTTCGTTGCATGCGCCGAGAGCCAGCTTATTTGTAGCCTCATAGTAGCGGCGGATAATCTCGTTCTTCGATGCCTCGCAGCAAACCTTGTCGTCGCTGATGCAGAAGCCTACCATATTCACACCCATGTCTGTCGGCGACTTGTATGGATTCTCGCCGTAGATGCCTTCGAAGAGAGCGTTCAATACGGGGAAAATCTCGATGTCGCGGTTATAGTTCACCGCAATCTTGTTGTAAGCCTCAAGATGGAATGGGTCAATCATGTTGACGTCGTTAAGGTCTGCCGTTGCTGCTTCGTATGCGATGTTCACTGGGTGCTTCAACGGAAGGTTCCAAACCGGGAATGTCTCAAACTTTGCATAGCCCGCTCTTATGCCGTGCTTGTTCTCGTTATAGAGTTGGCTAAGACATACAGCCATCTTGCCGCTGCCCGGGCCCGGTGCGGTCACGATAACCAGCGGACGCTCGGTCTTTACGTAGTCGTTCTTTCCGAAGCCGTTGTCTGAAGCAATGAGCTTGACGTCATGCGGGTAGCCCTCAATAAGGTAGTGGCAGTAGGTCTTGATGTTGCTGCGCTCAAGACGCTGCTTGAAGGCGATTGCGGCGGGCTGTCCGTTGTAATGAGTGATGACAACCGAACCGACCATAAAGCCACGGTTCCGGAACTCGCTGCGCAAACGTAGCACATCCTCGTCGTAGGTAATGCCAAGGTCGGCGCGCTTCTTGTTCTTCTCAATGTCGGCAGCACTAATGACAATCACTATCTCTATGCTGTCGCTTATCTTCTGAAACATGCGCAACTTGCTGTCGGGCTGAAAACCCGGCAGCACGCGGCTTGCATGATGGTCGTCGAAAAGTTTGCCACCAAGTTCGAGGTACAATTTTCCATCAAACTGCGAAATTCTCTCCTTGATGTGCTCCGACTGAATGTTCTGATACTTCTCGTTATCAAATCCGATGTTCATAATTGCTTATCTATTCTTGTACATTGACTCGTAATAGTTCTGATAATCGCCAGACGTCACGTTGTCCATCCACTCCTGATTGTCAAGATACCAGCGCACGGTCTTCTCAATGCCTTCTTCAAACTGCAAGCTCGGCTCCCAACCGAGTTCCTTCTGCAATTTGCGTGAGTCGATAGCGTAGCGCATATCGTGGCCCATACGGTCGGTAACATGAGTGATGAGGTTGAGGTCTTCACCTTCCTTACGACCGAGCAGACGGTCGACGGTTTTGATGAGGACGTGGATGATGTCGATGTTCTTCCACTCGTTGAAACCGCCGATATTATATGTGTCAGCCACTTTGCCCTTATGGAAGATAAGGTCGATAGCGCGAGCGTGGTCCTCTACGTACAACCAGTCGCGTACGTTCAGACCCTCGCCGTATACCGGTAGCGGCTTGCGATGACGGATGTTGTTGATGAAGAGCGGAATGAGCTTCTCCGGGAACTGGTACGGGCCATAGTTGTTGGAGCAGTTGGTCACGATGGTCGGCATTCCGTATGTGTCGTGGAAAGCGCGTACAAAGTGGTCGCTGCTTGCCTTTGCGGCAGAGTAGGGCGAGTGGGGGTTATACTTGGTGGTCTCAAGGAAGAACTCTGTGCCGTAAGCATGGTGGTGAGCAGAAGATGCTTTTGTTGTGAACGGAGACTCAATACCTTCCGGGTTTGTAAGTTCGAGCGCACCATAAACTTCATCTGTAGAGATGTGATAGAAGCGCTTGCCCTCGTACTTCTCTGGAAGGCTCTCCCAATATATCTTCGCAGCCTGAAGCAACGACAATGTGCCCATCACGTTAGTGCGTGCGAAGGTGAACGGATCCTTAATAGAGCGGTCTACGTGACTCTCTGCAGCAAGGTGGATAATGCCGTCAACCTTGTGCTTCTTCATGAGTTCGAGAACCATCTCGAAGTCGCAGATGTCACCCTTAACGAATGTGTAGTTCTCTTTGTCCTCGATGTCCTTCAGGTTGGCGAGGTTGCCAGCATATGTGAGTTTGTCGAGGTTTATGATGTTATACTCCGGGTACTTGTTGACAAAAAGTCGAACAACATGTGAGCCGATAAAACCGGCACCGCCAGTAATGATGATATTCTTCATATTATTTACTAATTTAGTGTGTGATATGCTTATTTGTTGTTTGCTTCTGCAAGCTGCTTGATGCACACTTTCAGTGAATCGGTCCAGTAGGGAACCTTTACACCGAATGTAGCTTTGAGTTTCGACTTGTCGAGCACAGAGAAGTGCGGACGTTTTACCGGACTCGGGAACTCCTCGCTGTAGCAAGGCTGGATGTCGCAAGTGTTGCCAGAAAGTTCGCATATAACCTTCGCAAAATCGAACCATGAGCATACGCCTTCGTTAGAGAAGTGGTAGATGCCGGTCTTGTCAAACTGTTCTGTTTCGATTATGTGTGAGATAACGTCTGCAAGATCGCCCGCAAATGTCGGGGTGCCTACCTGGTCGAATACGACCTTGAGTGAGTCTTTTGTAGAGGTGAGCATCTGCATCGTCTTTACAAAGTTCTTGCCCCACTGCGAATAAAGCCATGCTGTACGTATGATGATATGGTTGCATCCTGTGGCCTCTATCGACTTCTCGCCTGCGAGCTTTGTCTTGCCATAAACGCCGAGCGGATTTGTCTCCCAATCCTCACGGCACGGCACATTACGGTCGCCTTGGAATACATAGTCGGTGCTAACGTGTATAAGCGTGCCGTCTACTTCCTTCATGGCTGTAGCAAGATTGCTCGCAGCTGTATTGTTAAGCAGATTGGCAAAGTCGTAGTCGGTTTCTGCTTTGTCTACGTTGGTGTAGGCTGCGCAGTTGACAATAACATTCACGTTGCGCTCCTTTACCATCGCACGTACGGCGTCAATATTGGTGATGTCGAGCTGCTCGTAGCCCTCAGCTACATCAGTAAATATATAATGGTGTTTGCTACCGAGTGCCACGCGCTGCATTTCGTGTCCGAGCTGACCGTTGGCACCAGTTACTAATATGTTCATAGTTATAGATATTTAAAAAGTAAACGGAGAATCGAAGTCTTTCAGCAGAGCATGCTTAGTGTCTTTCTCGCTCAAGATAGCCTTGTCGGTAGGTATGCGCCAGTCGATGCCTAACGATATGTCGAGAATAGATATGCCGCCATCAGCTTCCGGATGGTAGAAGTTGTCACATTTATACTGGAATACGGCTGTTTCGCTCAACACTGCAAAACCGTGAGCGAAGCCTTTAGGGATAAAGAACTGGCGATGGTTGTCCTCTGTCAACTCCACAGCCACATGCTTGCCGTATGTTGGCGAACCTTTTCTTATGTCTACAGCAACATCAAGAACGGCACCTTTCACACATCTTACGAGCTTACTCTGTGTGAATGGCGGGCGCTGGAAATGAAGACCACGCATCACGCCATACGACGACATGCTCTCATTGTCCTGACAAAACTCTATGTGGCCTACCTTTTCGTCAAACTCTCGCTGTGAAAAACTCTCGAAGAAATATCCTCGAGCATCCTTGAAAATGCGTGGTTCAATAATAACCACTCCTTCAATATCGGTTTTAATTACTTCCATATCGGTGTTATTGTTTTTGCAAAGGTACATATTATTTATTTATTACGTGGTATATTATCATAATTTGCTTACTAAAAAAGGTGAAAGCCTATTAATCTGTGGTAAAGATATTAGTTAAATTTCGCTGTTAGAAATATAAATGGTAATTTCGCTTCCACAGATTTATCGTTCCAAATACGGATATTATTTATGAAAAAGATATTATTTACTATATTCTTGGCGTTCTCGGCATTGCACATGTCGGCTTACGACTTCCTCAGACCGGTTAAAGATTCAATTCCTAACGGCTACAACTTCTGGGTGTACACACCTATCGACTACTTCTATTCGCAGGAGCATACTCCGGTTATCATATTCCTCCACGGAGCGAGCCTTTGCGGCAGAAATCTTGATCGTGTGCGTCGCTACGGACCGCTTGACGCTATCGTAAAGGGTCGCGAGATTGAAGCGCTGACTATTGTTCCGCAAAACCCTGGCGGCGCTTGGAACCCTAAGAAGATAATGGATGTGCTTGATTGGGTGAAGCGCAACTATGCTTGTGACACAACCCGTGTGTATGTGCTCGGCATGAGTTTGGGCGGATATGGCACAATGGATGTTTGTGCAACCTATCCCGACCGCATAGCAGCAGGAATGGCTTTCTGCGGCGGTTCGTCCCTAAAAGACGTGAGCGGATTGGGCAAATTGCCGTTCTGGATAATACATGGCACAGCAGACCGTGCGGTGCCTATAAAGCAGTCTAAAGTGGTTGTAGAAAAACTGAAGGAAAGCGGTAATGATACGCGCTTGCTATACGATTGGTGGCAGGGTGCAAACCACGGTGCACCGGCTCGCTTGTTCTATCTGCGCAAGACCTACGAGTGGCTTTTCTCACATAGTCTGCTTGATAAAGACCGACCCGTAAACCGCGACATCAGCATTCGATATGAGGACTTGCGAAAAGTATATGACGACGTGAACCGTGGAAACAATACCCCTGAAGTGATTGACGGGCCAAGTGTTATAAAGTCCGAAGGATCAGAATATTAAGCATTACTTTAATAACGAATATAAGGCTACAGCATTTCTGCTGTAGCCTTATTTCATTTATAGTGAGTCATAGTGGTTATGACACGAAACCACAACCACTTAAAGCCTATTACATTACGCCGTCTTCGCGGAGCTTGAGCTGCCACTTCCAAGCAGAAGCGAGTACATCTGCAAGGTTAGACTCAGCCTTCCAACCCAATACCTTGTTTGCCTTTGAGCAGTCGCCCCAGATCTTTTCGATATCGCCCTCACGACGCGGACCGAACTTCCAGTTGAGCTTAACGCCAGTAGCCTTCTCGAATGTCTCAACGATTTCGAGTGTAGAGTTACCATTGCCGGTGCCGATATTGAAGTATTCAATCGGTTCGGTCTCCTTGTCGAGCACGCGAGCCATTGCTGCCACGTGAGCCTTTGCGAGGTCTACTACATAAATGTAGTCGCGGATACAAGTGCCATCAGGAGTATTGTAGTCGTTACCGAAGATGGTAAGCTCCTTGCGTATGCCGATAGCTGTCTGTGTCACGAAAGGAATGAGGTTGTTAGGCACGCCGTTAGGCAACTCGCCGATTTCTGCAGACGGGTGAGCACCAATCGGGTTGAAGTATCTGAGAACGATGCTCTTGATAGAGGCACCGCTGTGGATATAGTCGGCAATAATCTGCTCGTTGATTTCCTTTGTATTGCCATAAGGAGATGTTGCCTTCTGGTGAGGAGCATCCTCTGTAACGGGGAGGTTTTCTGGCTTCGGCTGACCATATACAGTGCAGCTTGAAGAGAAGATGATGCCCTTAACGTCATACTTTGGCATAAGCTCGAGCAAGTTTACGAGCGACACGATATTGTTGCGATAGTAGAGCAATGGTTTCTGCACGCTCTCGCCAACCGCCTTTGAAGCAGCAAAGTGGATGATACCCTGAATGTCAGGATACTTTGCAAACACAGCCTCTGTAGCAGCCTTGTCGCGAAGGTCTACCTGCTCGAATGCTGGGCGAACGCCAGTAATCTTCTCGATACCATCAAGAACCTCGATCTTTGAGTTTGAGAGGTCGTCAACAATTACTACCTTGTAACCTGCTTCAATGAGCTCCACTGTTGTATGCGAACCGATAAAGCCCGTACCGCCAGTTACCAAAATTGTTTGTTTCATAATACTAAATAAGTTTTATAGTCTATTAATTACAATCTTAATGAAATTAGTTATAAGCGTCTGTATTGAACATATATCGCTTTAGTTTACCACAAAATTAATATTATAATTCGTAATGACAAATAAAACGCAGATATTTTTCCACAATTTGTTTGCGTTGTTAATAAAAAGGCGTATATTTGCAGATGATAGTATGCACAACGTAAAGTGAAACTTACTTCATTTCACCCAACTTGCAATATCTCTACATAAATAATAATCTAAACAAAATCGAAATGGAAAAAGCAACCGAACAAACAACACAGCAGATAGAGCGCTTCTTGAAGAAAATTGCTCAGAAATTTCCTCCGCGCGACGACGCTTCTGTCGTTACGGATATTCATGTGCGTGTCTCTCAAGGCAGCGGCGAGATGTTGGCGTTCGACGACGACGACAACGAGGTTACACGTTGCGTTGTAGAGCAATGGATAAACAATAACGACGAGGACTTCTATACCGGTGTGGAGCAGACGCTTATGGCTACGCTCTCGGCACAGTCTGCATTAGCCGACAGCCTCGGCATTCTTAAGCCTTACAGCTTTGTGCTTGAGAACGAGGACAAGGAGAATGTTGCCGAGCTTTATATCGCCGACGACGATACTGTCATTATCGGCAAGGATCTTATGGAAGGACTCGACTCTGACCTTAATGTATTTTTGGAAAAGCTGTTGGGTTAAATGATAGGACGAATACACTCTTTTGAATCGTTTGGCACAGTAGACGGGCCAGGCGTACGCTTCGTGACTTTTATGCAGGGATGTCTGTTGAGATGCCTGTTCTGTCACAACCCGGACACATGGGATCCTAACGGAAAATGCCAGTACGAGTTTACTCCAGAGCAGTTGAGAGACGAAGTGGTAAAGTATCGTTCGTTCATTAAAAGCGGTGGTGTAACGGCTTCTGGAGGAGAGCCGTTGATGCAATCAGAGTTTGTGGCAGAGTTTTTCAGACTTTGTCACGATGAAGGCTTGCATACTGCGCTCGACACAAGTGGTGCTATCATTACGGATAAGGTCTTGAAGGTGTTGGACAATACAGACCTTGTATTGTTGGACATCAAGACAATGGACGCGGAGCTATATCCGACGCTTACCGGCGTAAAGCAGAACAACAATCTTGCTTTCCTCGATATTCTTGAGGAGCGTAAGATAAAGACCTGGGTGCGTCATGTTGTGGTTCCAAACCTGACCGACAATGACGAGTGGCTACGCAAACTTGGTGAGCACGTTTCGCATTACGATTGTGTTGAGAAGATAGAAATTCTGCCTTATCACACATTAGGTACGTATAAATACGAAAAGCTCGGCGAGAAGTATAAGTTGGAAGGTGTGCCTGCATTGTCTGCACAGAGAGCCAACGAGATACGCAGCATGATGTCGCAATACAAGCCGTGCCAGTAAGACTGGCTCAGACATATGGAAAAAGCATTCGTAACAGATACAATACAATCAATTTGCAAAGACATCGGCTTTCCGTTCACAACGAAAGTGAAGACGGAGAAATGGAAAGCCGATGTCTTGGTAGATTGCGGACCATACAAGATAGCCTTCAATGTGTGCAATTTGCCGCGCAATGTGGAGGAGGTATATCTTGCCATGCGTCAGGAACGCGTGTGCGGATGCTGGATGCTAATGCCTTCGTTCAGAAAATTAGTATTAAGCAAGCTGCCTTGCTTTTATATTCAGGACATACGCGGCGAAATAAGTGTCCTTCTTCATAAGATTAGGGAAGAAGAATATTCGCTTCCGATTGACGATTTCATTCGTTCTATGATTTTAGGAAATATACGTTATGCCGAAACAATGAAGGTGAAGTATGTTGAGGTGTGTTTTTATCAGAAGATATGCTGGAAGTGTCACGAAAAGAATCACATATATCTTATTAATAAACTGGTTTCGGCTGAAGGCATCGAGATAGAAAGTGGTATAGACTGTTTTTATTCCGAGATGGTTGATGGCGTAAAGCAATATATCGGCGCTCATCCTGAATTGAAATTGAAGGTCGGCGATATAAAACCACGCTACAGCAAGTATCATCATGGAGCCAGCATGTCATTCGGTTGTGCATATTGCGACAGTCTTTTCGGGCACACCTACGTACAAGACGCCTATGACAACCTTGTCTTTTGTGTGAAGACACTGCCGAAAGCGCGCATAATAATCAATAAAGACTTTGTTGTACCAGCAAAGCGTTGGTATAAAAGAGACTAAACGCGTCGACTGATACGAACATTCGTACCAATCGACGCGTATTACTTATGTTATGTTTTATTGTTATGAAAAACAGCATAACTATTTATGAAAGCAGGTCGTGTACGTATTCTACCAAACCTGCGTACCTGATAATCAATGTCAAGCAAATGGCGTAGAAGCCAGCCAACGCATCGTCGAGCATACAGCCCCAACCTCCGTGTATATGGCGGTCTACCCAACGGCAGCCAAACGGTTTCGTAATGTCGATTACACGGAACAAGACAAAGCCTATCGTTGCGAGAGAAACGGCTACATACGACGGACCATCAACGAACAAGGCCGCAAGCGTAGCCACCCATGTTCCGAAATACTCGTCGATGATTACGGTTCGAGGGTCCTCGCCCCAGTAGCGTTCCATCACGTTATCTGTCCAAACGCCCACAAATAGCGTACCTACCACAAGCAGAACTGTGGCTATAGCGAGCCAAAGTGGAGAGAGCGTGAAATAGAGGGCTATCCAGATAAGTAGCGCAACGAAACCGCCGAGTGTACCCGGTCCCCAAGGCCAAAAACCGACACCTAAACCGGTAGATATTATGACATGCAACCAAGGCGCTTCGCCCAGTTGGTGATTGTTGTTATTGCTCATAATCGTTTTCTTCTAATTGTTCTGTCTGCTACAGCTTATTCAGCCGCACTCTCCTTGAACTCCACTTTCAGCTTGTCGTCTCCATCAACGTCAATCGCAATGGTTTTGCTTGTTCTCTTCTCGTCGGAGAGCAGCAACTCGCAAAGCACATCCTCGATGTATGTCTGTATGGCACGCTTCAGAGGACGCGCTCCGTACTGCGGATTGTAGCCCTTGTTTGCAAGCAGAGTCTTTGCCTCGTCGCTGATTTCAACGGCATAGCCCATATCGTTGATGCGCTTGAACAGACGCGACAACTCGATGTCCACAATCTTGCGTATCGCTGTATTGTCGAGCTGATCGAACGTGATAATCTCGTCGAGACGGTTGAGGAACTCGGGCGCGAACTTGTGTGCCAAACTTTTCTGTATCACAGATCGTGCATATTCCTTAGCCTTTTCGCTCGAGTTGTCGAGCAACGCGGCGTTGAAACCTATGCCGTTGCCGAAATCGACAAGCTGGCGTGTGCCGGTGTTCGAGGTCATGATGATGATTGTATTGCGGAAGTCGACCATTCTGCCGTTACCGTCAGTCATGCGACCCTCATCGAGCACTTGCAGTAATAGGTTGAACACATCGCCATGCGCCTTCTCCACCTCATCAAGAAGAACGATAGAGTAGGGATGGCGGCGTACTTTCTCTGTGAGCTGTCCACCTTCGCCGTAGCCTACATATCCCGGAGGCGCACCTACGAGACGCGAGGTGTTGAACTTCTCCGAGTATTCGCTCATGTCGATACGTATAAGGGCGTCCTTCGTGCCGAACATCAGCTCTGCCAAGGTCTGTGCAAGATAGGTCTTGCCTACACCGGTTGAGCCGAGGAACATGAATACGCCTATCGGACGGTTAGGGTCTTTAAGTCCGAGACGATTACGCTGTATGCTGCGCACGATTTTGCCGATGGCGTCGTCCTGAGCCACCACAACCGATTTGAGTCTGTCGCCGAGGTTCTTCAGCACGTAACTCTCCGATTCGGAAATGCGCTGTACGGGTATGCCCGACATGATAGAAACCACATTAGCAACGTCTGCCTCTGTGACTGTCTCACGTTGTCCGTCGTCAGAAGCCACCCACTCGTCGTTCAAAACCTTAAGTTCGCTCTCAAGCTGTGTCTCGCGGTCGCGATAAGTAGCTGCCACTTCAAAGTTCTGGTCGTCTGCTGCCGCTATCTTCAACTGATGGATGTTTGCCAATTCCTTCTCCTTCTCAATTATTGAAGGTGGAATTACTGCATGTTGCAGATGAACCTTCGAGCCAACTTCGTCCATTGCGTCAATAGCCTTGTCTGGGAACGCACGCTCTGAGACGTATCTGCCAGTCAGTTTCACGCAAGCCTCCAACGCCTCGTCGGTATAGCGCACATGATGATAGTCCTCATAGCGCTCCTTGATGTTCTTCAGAATGTCGAGTGTCTCTGCTTCTGTAGAGGGTTCTATCATTACGCGCTGGAAACGACGCTCAAGAGCACCATCCTTCTCGATAGAGTTGCGATACTCGTCGAGCGTTGTGGCACCGATACATTGTACCAAACCGCGAGCCAACGCCGGCTTCATGATATTAGCAGCATCCATTGAGCCAGGCGTGCTACCTGCACCTATTATAGTATGTATTTCGTCTATGAAGACAATGATGTCAGGATTCTGTTCCAACTCGTGCAGCAATGCCTGGATGCGCTCCTCGAACTGTCCGCGATACTTCGTTCCGGCTACGATAGATGTCATATCGAGACGAAAGATGCGCTTGTTGAACAGCAACGGAGATGTGCGTCGGCGGGCGATAAGCTGGGCAAGTCCTTCGGCAATGGCACTCTTGCCAACGCCAGGTTCGCCGATAAGTATAGGGTTGTTCTTCTTTCGACGGCACAGTATCTCGGTGACACGCTGTATCTCCTTGTCGCGTCCGATTACGAGGTCGAGCTTACCCTGGGCTGCAGCAAGTGTGAGGTCAGTAGAGAACTTGTCAAGCACTGGTGTCTTGTCTGTTCCGCCGCCCATTGGTTTGTTAGTTGTGTCAGAAGTAGCGCTCTGATTCTTGTTGTTATGTGAAGAGAAATTGTCATGCGACACCAGATTATCGTCATCGTCAGACAATCCTACGCCGTTCTTGACATTTGAGTTTGTTTGCATAAGAAAATTCATAGCTTTCTCGTATGTTAAACCATTCTCAAGAAGTACGCTTTTGGCACCACTTGCCATTTTGTCATGCAGTATTGCAAGTATGATATGCTCAACGTCCACTTCCTTAGAATGCTGAAGTCGGGCTTCAAGTATTGATAATTTGAGAATGTTGTTAGCATGCTCGTCGAGCGAGATGTTTCCGTTGTCAGACGAAACTGCGGCAGAGTTGTTCTCTTGAATGTTCTTCTCAAGCTGCGACTTTACCTTGTCGACATCTATATTGGCGCCCGTAAGCAGGGCCTTCAGCGGACTTTGCTTGTCTCTCAACATTCCAAGCACAATATGTTCGGGACGTATAGCACCTGAAGACAGCCTTAAAGCCTCTTCTCTGCTGAAAGATAGGTTTTCTGATACTCTTTGTGAAAACGAATTTGTCATTTAATATATTATCCTTGAATTATGTTCGTAAATATTTAACTTCTGCCTATGCACATGTAGGCATTATAGTACATGCAAAATACATGCCACTAATTGTCAGCCAATCGTTTTAACTCTCTTTCTATATAGTTTAACTTGTCTTGATTGTTGTATCGGCGATAGTATGCCAGTGCTTCGATGAAGTATTCCTGAGCATTTTCGATGTCGCGCATGTGCTTGTAACACATACCGATACGCAACAGCGAATCGCCTTTTTCATTGTTATAGCATAGCAATGTATGCTTCTCGAACAGCGGCACAGCGTCTATATACTTCTTCAGACGAAAATAACTTTCTGCCACACAATAGTAATATACTGCCAATTCGTGTGGGGCAAATACATTCAGTTTGGTCAGTATTGGCTCTAAAGTCGCTACCGCCCGCTCATATTCGCCATCGTAATAGCAACAAACGCCCATATAAGCCTGAAAACGTGGGTTCAACTTGTACTTGCTGTCAAGTTTTGAGAACCATATCAGCGCTTCATGGAACTTGCCGCTTTGAAAGTAATCGACAGCCCTCGACAGCTTTTCGGCATCTGTCTGCTCGGTTGCCGATTCGTATATATGTATATGTGCACGGCTATGTGCATTAACAGTAGATGAAAGAGAGATGAAACATACCAATAAAGCCAATCTGGTTCCTTTTGATATATTCATATATTGCGGCTTATTCTGTATAGAAATCGATCAGTTCGTTGAGCGCTTTCTGACAAGCCGGACAGAAGTCGGGGTGGGCATTGCTGCGCATACGGCAGTCGAACGATGGACGATAGACACCTTTCAGACTGTAGCCTGCACCTTCATATACACCTAACGGATGCTGCAGCTTTGCATTCTTCTTGTTCTTCTTGGTTTTCTTGCCGTAGAAGTCAGCCGGTGTAGGTATCGGTGTTGTCGGAGCAATGAGTTTCTCCCATTTATCGTGGAAATCAACGAGTGTTGTTATGTTCTTCTCCCAAGGCTCTACATCATGTGGATACATCGGCAACGCCTCCTGCTCGTAGGCATATTCGTCAGCCAATCCTGCGAAGCTATGACCGAATTCATGCACAACGACCTGCTTGTAAAGCGGATGGTGTGTCATACTAAGATTGTACGAGTTCAATATGCCGCCACCGCCGTATTCGGAAGTGTTCACCAATACGATTATATGTTCGTACGGAGTGCCGGCAAGTGCGTCGTGCAGGTCCTTCAGATTGAGCGTTGTGAGGTATCTGTTTGAATAGAACGTATCGAAATGGCTACCCAAAACTGTATTCTTCCATACACCTTTTGAAGGAATACTTGTACCGGAGTCTTCAGATGTTGACTCCACAGCAATTATGTTAAAGCGGTTGCGCTTCGACTTGAATGGTTCATGCTCGAAAAGTGCCTCTGTTGCGATGCGGGCATCCTCCAAGAATGTAGACATTTCGTCTTTGCTGTAGCCTTCTGCGACGTATGCAATATGAATACACTTCGTTGTGTCTTCTGCCGCTTGCAATGTGATGTATGGCGTAACGTAATTGAATCCGATGTGTCTGATCAATATATCGCTCGGATTGACGACATGAGTCATCGTTGTAACAATTTCCTGACGGCTATCACGCAAATCGACAGTTATGTCTACAACATTCTTTGGCATAGGTACAAGGAACACGTTTTCGAACGACTTGTTCGTAGTTTTTGCCTCGTCGTATGTCAGCCATTCTTGAAACAATGTTGAGAACGAGTTCGTGTATATAACCTGCTTCGTGTTATGGTCGCGCACCGTAATCTGACCATTTCCTTGAACAGGCAATATGTCAAGATTGTTTCTCTTTCCATACCAATGAGGCATAAGGTTACACTTGTCCAAGGAAATCTGCTGCGACTGCGCGTCACCTGAGAAGATGTAGTCTACACGCAATGTGCTGTCGCAGAAAAACTTGTCAAATTCAATGTTTTTATTTTGAGCTTTGCTTGGCATGATTGCAAACAGGCAAAGCAGTAGTATCAATTGTCTTAACATTGTCTTCATATTCATTTTATGTTAATCTATATCTGTTTTTATTCTTCGAATTGTTTGATCAACTTCTTTACATAATCTCTTGACCAATCACTTTCGTGAAAGCGCTGATCGTTATATTTCAAGAGGTCTATATCCATAGCAATTTTGCCTTCTTTACGCAGAAACTCGGTGTTGCCACATTGCGTTTCCATTTGCTTGGTCTTTGCAACGATTTGCTCTGGCTCATCTTCTGTAAAGCCACAAGCAAGAAAGTTGAGATACTTCTTGTCGCTTAATACGTCTCCAACCGGCTCTGTAAGCAGTTCTTCAGAAAACTGCACTTTGTGAAATGCCTCGGATATTATTCCTTTTACGAGTTTGGCGTTTGACTCGCGGTTGAAATTAGTGCCTATTGACAGTATGATTCTATGCATATTAGAAGCGTCTTCTGAATTCGGCACATACAATAGCTGTTGCTATTGCTACATTCAAGCTGTCGGCCGTTGCACGACCTTCCGGATAATTAGGTATTCGTAAAGCTCTGTTTACGAGATTGCGAATAGCAGGGGATATGCCTTTCCCCTCATTACCCATCACAATCAAACCTACCTCTGTAAGTTCTTGATTGTAGATATTGTCGCCTTCAAGAAGTGTACCGTAGATAGGGAAGTCTTTCGGCAGCGAATCAAACAGTACAGAAAGATTCATGTATGTTATTTTCACACGAGCTATGCTTCCCATAGTTGCCTGCACAACCTTCGGATTGTAGGCATCAGCTGTATCTGCGCTACAGATTACGTTCTCGATGCCAAACCAATCGGCTATACGGATTATTGTACCAAGGTTGCCAGGATCCTGTACGCCGTCAAGCACAATCGTAAGTTTGCTTGTAAGCAGATTGGTATCAACATGAGAATCGAGCTTCTTGAATACGGCAAGTACCTGCTGCGGATGGCACAGAAAACTTGCTTTGGTAAGTTCGTCTTCTGTAACTTCGATTATTTCGCAATTAGCAACAGAAGCTATTGAGCGTCCTTCACCTTTCAACCATTCTGATGTACCTACGAGCAACATCAAATTGCTTTTATAACGCGAAAAAATATCGCCAACAACTTTTGGACCTTCGGCTACAAAGACGCCTTCAGCATCACGAAACTTCTTGGTTTTGAGTGAGTGTAAATATTTAATTTTGTTTTTGCTTATCATCTTCTTAATTAAAACTATCAAAATACGTTATGAATCTTCACTTCGAGTAAAAGACTCTGCAAAGGTAGCAATATTTATCGTTTTTTTTGTATCTTTGCATGGTTTTTCAAACATAATGAATATTAATTTAGTACTATTAGTAAAGATGTTGTCTAAGGTCAAAATAAAGTCTGCTTCAATAACGTTAGGGATGATAGCTATATTAGCCTTTATCTCTTCTTGTTCCTCAACGAAGTTCATTGCCGATGACGATTGTCTTTTGAAAAGTTGCACGATAAGCAGCGATGAAAAGTCTTTTAATGCGAAATCGCTCGAACCTTATTATGCGCAGCGTCCAAACTCTAAGTGGTTCTCTTTAATAAAGCTTCCTTTGGGCATATATAGCTTGTCTGGCAGAGACAGCACAAAATGGATAAATCGTACACTGAGAAGAATAGGGGAGAGCCCGGTTGTTTTCGATTCGTTAAAGACGAAAAATTCATGCGACAACATGGTGTCGGCAATGAAGTCAATGGGATATCTGCAAGCTGAAGCCTCTTATAATGTAGCTAAAAAGAACAAGAAGGCAACTGTTCGATATACCATAAATCCAAACGTTTTATATTACGTTGATTCAGTTAAATATGTAATAGAGGACGAAACACTCTTGCCGTTACTTGAGGAGAAAGCCTTCAAAGGAAAACTGTTAAAGAGAGGTATTCCTTTTTCAACATCAACTCTTGATGCTGAGCGCAAACGTATTGCACAGATTCTTCTAAATAATGGTTATTACAAATTCAATAAGGATTTTATTCATTACGTAGTTGACACTATTGGCAAGAGCAATAGGGTAGACGTTGAGCTTCATCTTATAAAGTATAGAAGTTCAAATAATAGTCCTGAGTCTCCGCACAAGAAATATATCATTAACAATATTTATTTCCGTTCTGGTGATGGCAAGAAACTGCCATTACGCAAGCGCGTACTCTATAACAATACAGTAATTGCACCTGATGCTTTATTCTGCTCAGAGGATGTCCAAAATACTTACAACAACTTTGCACGTCTGCAGGCTGTTCGTTATACAAACATTCATTTTGAGGAACTGCCCGATACAAATCTTTTGGATTGTAACGTGCAGATAAGCACGCGAAAGCCTAATTCTATATCTTTCCAACCTGAAGGTACAAATACAGCTGGTGATTTTGGTGCTGCAGCTTCGTTGACTTATACAAACAATAATTTGTTCCGTGGAAGTGAAACCTTCAGTGTCCAGTTGCGTGGTGCATACGAGGCAATCAAGGGACTTGAGGGTTATCAGAACGAGAATTATGTGGAATATAATATCGAAACAAAGTTAGCTTTTCCGCGTATTATTGCTCCTTTCCTGTCCGAAAGATTTCGCAAGAAGAACCGTATGAAGTCGGAATTGCTCTTTAGTTACAATATGCAGAATCGACCGGAGTTCCATCGTCGAGTGCTTACTGCTGCATGGCGATACCATTGGAGCATGGGCAGAAAGAAACCATCATACAGATTTGATTTCTTGGACATAAACTATGTACACATGCCTTGGATTTCAGCAACATTTAAGAAAGAATATCTTGATGATGCTTCAAATAGAAATGCCATCCTTAGATATAATTATGAGGATATCTTTATCCTGCGAACTGGATTGAATTATTCATTCAGCGATTCTAAAAACGCTCTGCGTTCTAACGTAGAAATAGGTGGAAACTTGCTATACGGCATCTCAAATCTGTTTAAGGCTAAACGCAACGCCCAAAATCAGTACACGCTCTTTAAAATTGCTTATGCACAATATGTTAAGGGCGATATTGATTATACACGTCTCGTAAAAATCGATACAAAGAATACACTCGCATTACACTTCGGACTTGGTATTGCTTATCCTTATGGAAATAGTACAATTCTTCCATTTGAAAAGCGTTATTTCTCAGGTGGCGCAAACTCTGTAAGAGGTTGGAACGTCCGTGCACTTGGTCCTGGTAAATTCAAGGGAAAGGATGGCCGTATCGACTTCATAAACCAAACTGGCGATATGAAGCTTGATATGAATATGGAGTTGCGTACGTTCTTGTTTTGGAAATTCAATTGCGCATTCTTTGTCGATGCAGGAAATATATGGACTTTGAAAAACTATAAAGACCAGCCTGGAGGACAATTCAAGTTCAACGAATTCTACAAACAGATAGCTGTAGGATATGGTTTAGGATTACGCTTGAATCTGGATTACTTTATCATGCGAGTGGATTTCGGAATGAAGGCTGTTGATCCTGCATACGATACAAACAAGGAACATTTCCCAATAACAAATCCACGTTTAAAGGACATGACTTTGCACTTCGCCGTAGGAATGCCATTCTAAACAATACGTCAACAAGAAGGCAATAATATACATACATCAAGATGTCGACAATTTATCGATATCTTGATGTATTATCAGTGGAGAAGTGTATTGATAATATTAATGATTTTATAAAAATAAAACGCATATTTATCATAATGTCCGTTATAGAGAGTAATCCTTTAAGATTATAAATTTATATATGGAAGATACTATATTATTCAATAATATTTTGTACATTTGATGTGATTTGCACAGGTTTATGATAAATAGGTCTTGCAAAGTAAATTATTGGCATAACTTGAATAATGAATAACTTCATAACTATAAATGATGCAACACTATCGTAAGATAATACATATAGACATGGATTGCTTCTATGCTGCTGTGGAACGACTTGATAACAATAATCTTGCAGGGAAAGCAATTGTTGTTGGACACGATTCTGACCGCGGTGTTGTTGCTACTGCGAGTTATGAGGCGCGTCGTTATGGCGTACATTCTGCGCAATCCATTAGAATGGCAAAAAGACTTTGTCCTAATTTGTTGATAATAGAACCTCGATTTGAGCGGTATAAAGAAATTTCCAATAAAATTCATAATATATTTCATAGATATACCGACTTTATAGAACCGATATCACTTGACGAAGCGTTCTTGGATGTTACACAAAATAAAAAAGGTATTGAATTAGCTTCAGACATTGCAAAAGAAATAAAGGCTGCAATTCATGATGAACTTGGCTTAACGGCTTCGGCCGGTGTATCTTATTGTAAATTGCTTGCCAAGATAGCATCCGATTATAATAAGCCCGACGGCTTATGTATCATTCATCCTGACAATGCTATCGCGTTTTTAGACAAGTTAAAGGTAGAGGACTTGTGGCTTGTAGGTCATAAAACTGCACTCGAATTGCATTCGTTGGGTATATTTAAAGTTCGGCAGTTGCGAAATCAATCGCTGTCTACCCTATCACGTTTGTTTGGAAAACGTGGGCAATTGTTCTATGACTATGCACGTGGTATTGATGATAGTCCAGTAGAAGCACGAAATGATAGAAAATCGGTTAGTTGCGAAAGTACATTCGCTCAAGACCTTTCATTGAAATCGAATGTTATTATCGAACTATACCACATAACATTGGAACTGGTAAACCGCCTTGATAAGAGCGATTTTTCTGGTCACACACTTACATTAAAAGTGAAATACGCCGACTTTACGCAAGTTACAAGAAGCCTGACCTGCGCTACCCCACTAACATCTAAAGATACGATTCTACCTTTAGCAAAAGTGTTACTACAAAAAGTAGAGATTAACGCCTCTCATCCGATAAGGTTAATGGGGCTTGGTGTAAGTTTGGGCGACGATAAACCCCAAAATAAATTATTATCAAAACCTAAGCAAGAGGAACCACAACTGCCTTTTGCTGAATATTGATAGTATTCATGAAAATTTCATTCTAAGAGAATGACACGCCGTATGCAGGCTTTAGTCATCGTTCGCGTTCGTTGTCTATGCCGATTCCGTACGCCGCCCAATCAGATTCTGTACGCTGCCCAATCAGATTCCGTACGCGAACGGCAAAAACATGTATAGACACAATAAAAGGGCAATTCAATATCGCTATTGAATTGCCCTTACACATATTATTATAGAGCTAATCTAGGAAACTGTTATAGAGCTAATTTAGCAAACCTTGTGTGAACCTTCGCTGATAACAACGTCGATTACCTTCGGCTCCTTGCCATATTTTGCAGAGTATTTAGCCTTAGCGTCAGCGATGAACTGATCATAAAGTTCGTCCTTTACGAGGTTGATTGTGCAGCCACCGAAACCGCCACCCATGATACGGCTACCAGTAACGCCATTCTCCTTGGCGATGTCGTTGAGGAAGTCGAGTTCTTCACAAGAAACCTCATACTCCTTGCTGAGACCTTCATGAGTTTCGTACATCTTCTTGCCAACAGTCTCGTAGTCGCCTGCATTAAGAGCATCACAAACAGCAAGAACACGGTCTTTTTCGCCGAGCACGAAGTGAGCGCGCTTGTAGTCTTCCTCACCTACTTCAGCCTTAACCTCCTCAAGCTGTTCCCATGTGCAGTCGCGCAGAGTCTCGAAGTGAGCCTCCGGATGCTTAGTAGCGATGTGCTTAACAACATTCTCGCAAGAGTTGCGGCGGTCGTTGTAAGGAGAGCCGGCAAGCTCATGCTTCACGCAAGAGTTGAGGAGCACCAGTTTGTAGCCAACAGGCTTGAAGGGGAAATATTCGAACTCGCGGCTGCGGCAGTCGAGACGCATGAGGCAACCCTCCTTACCGAATACACTTGCGAACTGGTCCATGATACCGCAGTTTACACCACAGTAGTTGTGCTCTGTAGCCTGACCAGCGAGAGCCATATCCCACTTACTTACCTTGTTATCGCCAAAGAGATCGTTGATAGCAAAAGCGAAGCAACTCTCAAGAGCAGCTGAAGAAGACATACCAGCACCGAGAGGCACGTCACCTGCAAACGCAGTATTGAAGCCCTTCACGTCAACACCGAGCTTACGCATCTCTTGAACAACGCCATAGATGTAGCGTGCCCAGCTTGCGCGTGGTCCCTGCGGATCGTCAACCTTGAACTCTACACGGTCCTTAAGGTCAATTGAGTAGCACATAACAGTATTTGTGCCATTCGGACGAAGTTCAGCCATGATGCCCTTATCTACTGCACCTGGGAAAACGAAACCTCCGTTATAGTCGGTATGCTCACCAATGAGGTTAATACGACCTGGTGACTGATAAATATTGCCTGTCTTACCGTCGAAGTGCTTAATGAAGCGGCTTCTTACAAATTCGATATCCATAATTAATAAGGTTTTAGTTATAAATGTTTTATTTGTGAAAAAAGGCTTGCCCGCAAGAGCAAGCCTTTATATATTCAATTATTCTACAGGAATGTCTGTGTTGACGTTCTTTGAACCCCAAAGAGCGTAGTAGAAGATATATGCTGCAGCAAGGAGTACAACGATGAAACTTGCCATATAGTTATGTGTGAGGTCGATAACAAAGCCCTGAATACCAATCATCACAGCGAAACCTGCAACCATCATCATGAAAGCACCAGAAGCCTTTGCTGTATACTTGCCAAGACCCTCTGTAGCGAGGTTGAAGATACCACCCCACATTACAGATGCACAGAAACCTACAAGCATGATAGCAAAGATACCAACAGGAATCTCTCCCCACTTCAAGCTGAGAGTTGTGTAGTCGATGCCAGGGAAGCTAATGGTCTGCTCAATAGGAAGCATAATACCTAATGCAACGAGAACCATTGCAACAAAGCTAACAGTAGCGATCATGGCCTTTGCAGAAACCTTACCACCAATCATACCACCTACGAAACGGCCGATAAGCATGAAGATGAAGTACACAGCACTAAGAGTACCAACATAGCCTGCATCCATAGCAAGACCCGGATTTGCAGCATCCTTTGCAGAGGTAAGGTAAGCGAGAATATAAGTAGGAGGACAAACCTCTACTGCGCCATAGATAGCAATAGCAAGCATACCAAGCTTGAAGTGACGGAAAGAGAAGCAGCTATACTTGTCGTTAGCCAAAGCGTCAACCTTAGGCTGCTCAGGCTCCTGAATCTTTGTGAAGAAAATCACAACAAGTGCGAAAACAAAGATTGCAAGTGCAATCATCAATGCCGGAGTAGCAGCAGAAACCTTAGCTGTGCTTGCGTCCCCGATGAGTGCGCCCATGAGAATGTAAACACAAACTGCAGCTGCAGAGTTGAACACACCACCAATCTGAACCAACTGGTTGCCAGTGTTGCCACCACCACCGAGGAGGTTAAGCATCGGGTTTACAACTGTGTTGAGCATACACATGCAAAGACCAGAGATGAAAGCACCGATGAGGTAAACAACGAAGCCCATAGAACCACTGAGCCACTGGATAAGAAGACCGATAATACCTACGATCAAGGCGAGAAGAGCTGTTTTCTTATAACCAAATTTCTGGATAAGAAGACCAGCAGGGATACCCATAAGGAAGTAAGCGCCAAAGTTGCCGTAGTTACCTACCTGTGCAAGGGTATCAGAAACGCTGAAGTTGTTTTTCAAGATGACAGCCATCGGTGAGCAAAGGTTTGTCACAAAGGCAATCATAGCAAAGAGGAAAATCATTGCAAGAATAGCAACGAAATTACCTTTTTTTGTTGTGGAATTTCCCATTGTTTTGTTTGTTGTTTTAGTTATTTTTTTTGATTAGTACATTCAATAAAGTAGCGGAAGGGTTAGCTTCCGCATTGGTTTTATGCATAATAGCGGAGGCCGCATGCCCCCGCTATAAAGTCTGTTTACTTTTCTACTCCAAACTTATACACTGTCTTCTGTGTGTACTGCTCACCGGGATTAAGAACCACCGATGGGAAGTAAGGATGGTTAGGAGAATCGGGGAAGTGCTGTGCCTCAAAGCAGATAGCACTGCGACGTGGGAATGTAGCACCGTTCTGTCCCTTATAACCATCAGCCCAGTTGTCGCTGTAAACCTGAACACCAGGTTCAGTTGTGTAAACCTCCATTGTACGTCCACTTACCGGCTCCTTGATACGTGCTGCAAAGCTGAGTTCGCCCTCTTCCTTCTTGTTGAGCACGAAGCAATGGTCATAGCCTGCACCGTTCTTGATCTGTTCATGGTCGGCATCAATATCCTGACCTACAGTCTTCGGTGTGCGGAAGTCGAACGGTGTACCCTTTACGAAACGTACTTCTCCGGTAGGAATTGATGTCTCGTCAATCGGCAGATAGTAGTCAGCATTGATTTCGCACTCAAGATTCTCGATAGAAGGAGTAGGGTTAGCAATGCCTGCGAGTGAGAAGAAACCATGGCTTGTGAGGTTCACAACGGTCTTCTTGTTTGTAGTAGCCATGTATTCGATAACAAGCTCGTTGTCGTCTGTGAACGAATATTCAACAGTTACTTTCATCTCGCCAGAGAAGCCCTCTTCGCCATAAGGACTTACATACTTGAGTACGAGAGTGTGTTCGTTCATCTGGAGAGCCTCCCAAACCTTTGCGTTGAAGCCCTTCAAGCCGCCATGCAGACAATTCGGACCGTTGTTGATAGGCAACTGATACTCCTTGCCATGAAGTTGGAAACGTCCCTTGCAGATACGGTTGCCGTAGCGTCCTACGAGTGTAGACAAATAAGGTTCTGGTGAGTTTATAACGTCTTGAATGTTATCATGACCCTGAATCACGTTAGCTCTATTGCCATTCTTATCTGGAACCATGATAGCAACGAGTGCTCCACCATAATTTGTTATAGCGACTTCATTGCCCTGATTGTTTTTCAAGATATAAAGGTCGGTTTCTTTACCGCCTACTGTAGCCTGAAAATCGCTTCTCTTCAGACCGCAGATATTTTCTATTTCGGTTGTGTTTATCATAAATTAAGTTTTTTAGTTACTTATATTTTATGCAAAGTAACCAAAAAAAAATGTAACAGACAAAAGAAAGCACCAAAATTACTTGGTGCTTTCCGTTAAAAACAATTAATTGTTATTTTCTAAATAGGTAAGAAGGTCTGCAACTACATAACTACTGCCTCCTATGAAAATAAAATCTTCAATCGTAGCGTCATTGCAAGCGTCTTTATACGCTGCTTCAACACTACTATAGCATGTGCCGTGAAGACCACACTCCTCTCCTATCTTCTGTATTTTATCTTCAGTTATGGCTCGATGAGTAGTTGCTTTACAGAAATAGTAGACTGCATCTTTTGGCAACATCGCCATAACATGGCGTACGTCTTTGTCGTCTACCATTCCGAAAACAATACGCTTTGTCTTACAATTTTGTCTTGCAATCTGTTGGCTGAGGTATTTCCAACCAGCTACGTTATGTCCCGTATCACAAATGGTGAGCGGAGTTTTGCACAATGTCTGCCAGCGACCAAGAAGTCCTGTTGCTTCACACACATTAGCAAAACCAGCAGTAACGCAATCGACATCATTAATGAGTCCAAGCTCACGCAACTGGTTGGCAGCGTTGAGTACTGTATTGGTATTCTTTTGTTGATAATCGCCACAAAGCTCGCCTTCAATAACGCCGTATGTCTTTGTTTCATAATGCATAACGTTATTTTCTTCAAGCGAACATCCAAGCACTTCCGTGTTGTCTTCTGCGAAAACGATGGGAGCGTTTGCTGTTTTTGCCTTAGCTTCAAACACCTCACGCGTCTCGTCACAACACTCTCCTATTACAACTGGCACGCCATGTTTTATAATGCCAGCTTTCTCAGTAGCTATCTTTGCCAAGGTGTCGCCAAGGAACTGTGTATGGTCGTAACTTATGTTAGTGATAACAGAGAGCAATGGCGTGATAATGTTTGTACAATCGAGTCTGCCTCCCAAACCTACCTCAATAACCGCAATGTCCACCTCCTTTTCGGCGAAATATTTGAAGGCAAGGGCTGTTGTGAGTTCAAAGAACGAGGGATGTAAAGGCTCAAAAAAGTTGCGCTCTTGCTCAACAAAGTTGATAACGTACTGCTCGTCTATGCACTCGCTATTAATGCGGATGCGCTCACGAAAATCAACGAGGTGCGGAGAAGTATAAAGTCCGACCTTGTAACCTGCCGACTGAAGAATTGCTGCCAAGGTATGCGAGCACGAACCTTTTCCGTTGGTGCCTGCTACATGAATAGTCTTGAACTTGCGATGAGGATGACCGAAATGGCGGTCAAGCTCCTCCGTATTGAACAAACCCTCCTTATAAGCAGAAGCCCCCACCATTTCAAAGACGGGGGTCGAATTGAACAGATATTCTATCGTTTCCTGATAATTCATTTTTGTAAGATCAACTCGTCTGCTATTAGTTGAAATAATTCTTGAAGCGCTCGAAGATAGACTTTTTGGTCTCCTTGTCGCCCTTGAAGTTGTCGCTTCCAGCGAACGACTCAACAGCCTTCTTCTCATCCTTAGACAGAGTCTTCGGGATATAGACGCTGATATTCACAACGAGGTCGCCAGTACCAGTGCCGTAGCCTTGAATGGAAGGTAGACCTTTGCCGCGCAAACGGAGTGTCTTGCCGGGCTGTGTACCCGATTCAATCTTTATCTTAACCTTTGAGCCGTCTATTGTAGGTATCTCTACGCTTCCTCCAAGTACAGCTGTAGGGAAATCGAGCAAGAGATTGTAAATCACATCGTTGCCATCGCGCACGAAAGTATCGTTAGGCTCTTCTGAGATGTATACCTGAATATCTCCATTAATGCCATTATGTTGTCCTGCACTACCCTTGCCCGGAACGTTTACAACCATTCCTTCGGCTACGCCAGCCGGAATCTTGATCTCGACAACCTCTTCGCCTTTAACGACGCCGGTGCCTCCACATTCCTTACACTTGTTCTTGATAACAGTACCTTCGCCGTGACATGTAGGACACTCCGACTGTGTCTGCATCATGCCAAGCATAGTGCGAACTGTGCGGGTAACGACACCGCTACCATGACATGTAGGACAAGTCTCGCTTGCGCTACCCTTCTCTGCGCCCGAACCGTTACAATGAGTACATGTAACGTCCTTCTTCACCTTGAACTTCTTTGTGGTTCCGGTTGCAATTTCCTGGAGCGAAAGCGTCACCTTTATGCGCAAATCGGCACCGCGGTACTGCGGTTTCTGACGCTGACCTCCACCGCCAAAGCCTCCGAAGCCACCGAAGCCTCCGCTATGTCCGCCGAACACGTCACCGAACATAGAGAAGATATCGTCCATAGAGAAACCACCGGCGCCACCGAATCCGCCACCGCCGAATCCGCCGCCAGGAGCATCAAAGCCAAACTGGTCATATTGCTGGCGTTTCTGAGGGTCGTGAAGCACATCGTAAGCCTCTGCTGCTTCCTTGAACTTCTCCTCAGCCTCTTTATTGCCAGGGTTACGATCGGGGTGATATTTGATAGCTATCTTTCGATACGCCTTCTTTATTTCGTCGTCTGTGGCGGTCTTGCTGACGCCAAGCACTTCATAATAGTCTCTCTTTGCCATTATATATTAATGAATGAGTGGTTTTAATTACTGTCCTACTGCCACTTTCGCGTGACGAATAACCTTATCATTGAGCTGATAGCCTGTCTGAACGCAGTCGATAACCTTACCTTTCTTATCGTCGCCCATGCCCGGAACCATTGCAACTGCTTCGTGAAAGTCGACGTCGAAGTCTTTCCCTTCTGTTTCGATTTTCTTCACGCCGAGCGATTCGAGAGTCTTGTTGAACTTGTTGAAGATAATCTGCATTCCTTCTTTAATGGCGTTAACGTCCTCTGTCTTATCTGCGATAGCACGCTCGAAATCGTCGAGGATGGGCAGGAAAGCGCAAACAGCCTTCTCGCTACCGTTGAGCAAAAGCTCGGCTTTCTCCTTAAGAGTGCGCTTGCGATAGTTGTCAAATTCTGCAACAGCACGCAGATACTTGTCCTTGTACTGCTCAACCTCTTTCTTGGCAGCCTCGAGTTGCTCCTCAATGGTAGGCTCGGCTGTCATTTCGTCTGCCGAATTGTCAGCCTTTGCAGATGCGTTCTCTGTATTTTCTTCAGAAACGACATTCTTGTCAACGTTTTCGTCGTTGATTTCGATGTTTTTCTCTATGTCTTCTTTATTTCCCATTTTTATATTAAGCTTTAGTATTTATATGTTATTAGGCAAATACCTTGCCAAAACTGCGTTTCACGAAAAATAGAGACAACATAGACAAAAAATGTATATGTTATCTCTATTGTCGTGTAATCTACGACGTATATTGTCGTGTCAAATTAGTCTTTGGCGTACATCTTCGCCTTGAGTTCCTTGATTTCCTCGTTGTAGATGTAGTCGTCGTAATCCATGAGCTTGTCGATAGTTCCCTTCGGTGTGAGCTCAATGATTCGGTTGGCTACGGTCTGGATAAACTCGTGGTCGTGGCTCGAGAAGAGTATATTGCCCTTGAAGCCAACGAGGTTGTTGTTGAATGCCTGAATACTCTCGAGGTCAAGGTGGTTGGTCGGGGTATCGAGAATCAGACAGTTGGCGTTCTTAAGCTGCATACGCGCAATCATACAACGCATGCGCTCGCCACCAGAGAGTACGTTCACTTTCTTCAGTACATCCTCTCCAGAGAAAAGCATACGTCCGAGGAATCCCTTCATTACAACCTCGTTGCCCGGACCGTACTGTGAGAGCCAGTCGACAAGGTTCTTGTCGCTCTGGAAGAACTCCGTATTGTCGAGCGGCAGATAAGCGGTTGTGATAGTCACGCCCCACTTGAATGTACCTGCTGTAGCCTCGCGATTGCCGTTGATAATCTCGAAGAGAGCTGTCATCGCCTTCGGATTATGGCTAAGGAACACTACTTTCTCGCCCTTCTCGATGTTGAAGTTTACGTTGTCGAAGAGCACTGTACCATCCTCGTCAACAGCCTTCAAGCCCTCAACCTCAAGAATCTGGTTGCCCGGCTCGCGCTCCATCTGGAAGATGATTCCCGGATACTTGCGGCTTGACGGACGAATCTCCTCAACGTTAAGCTTCTCAAGCATTTTCTTGCGTGAAGTAGTCTGCTTGCTCTTTGCAACGTTAGCAGAGAATCGACGGATGAACTCCTCGAGCTCCTTACGTTTCTCTTCAGCCTTCTGGCGCTGGTTCTGAGCCTGACGCAGAGCGAGCTGTGACGACTCGTACCAGAACGAGTAATTGCCGGCGAACACCGTAACCTTTCCGAAGTCGATATCCACGGTCTGTGTGCTGACAGCGTCGAGGAAGTGACGGTCGTGGCTCACAACGAGTACAGTTTGTTCAACGTTGCTCAGATACTCCTCAAGCCACTGTACGGTATCGAGGTCCAAGTCGTTGGTCGGCTCGTCGAGAAGGAGGTTGTCTGGATTACCGAAGAGAGCCTTAGCAAGCATTACACGCACCTTCTCGTTGTTTGACAGTTCGCTCATCTGCTTCTCATGGAGGGCCTCAGGTATACCGAGGTTTGAGAGCATCTGTGCAGCATTGCTTTCAGCTTCCCAGCCTTCCATCTCAGCAAACTTCAACTCGAGGTCGGCGGCACGTACACCATCTTCCTCTGTCATCTCAGGCTTGCTGTAGAGTTCCTCACGCTCCTTCATGTTCTTCCAAAGCGGTTCGTGACCCATGAGCACGGTGTCAAGCACGCGGTAAGCGTCGAACTTAAAGTGGTCCTGCTCAAGCACAGAGAGACGCTCACCCGGACCAAGCTCAACTGAGCCCTTGTTCGGTTCGAGATCGCCGCTAATAGCGCGGAGCAATGTTGACTTACCAGCACCATTTGCGCCAATAACGCCATAAATATTACCTGCTGTGAACTTGAGATTTACATCCTTGTAGAGAACCCTCTTGCCAAATTGAATAGCGAGATTGCTAACTGTTATCATATTATCTTTTCTTCTTTAATAGTTTTGAATTGCAAAGTTACACATTATTTTCGGTATGGGCAAATTTTGCGGTGAGCATATCGCATTATTCCGACGGCGATAGAACGTTGTTCCACCACTGTCGGAATAATATAACAGATATGGCGGAGTCTTCTTACAAATCACCAGGAATAATAATGATGCAGAGAAAACAAAAAAAGACCTTACCAAAAACTTGATAAGGTCTTTCTTTTATTTAAGATGAATTAAATCATGCTCAGGAAGTACGCATGAACGCGTGTGTCTTCATTGAGTTCAGGATGGAACGAAGTGACGAGCTGCTTGCCCTGGCGTGCAGCCACAATGTGTCCGCCAACCTCAGCTAACACTTCTGCGTCGCCTGACACCTTGCTGATATACGGCGCGCGAATGAAAGTCATAGGGATATCTTCGCCTACACCCTTCATCGGCGCAACGGTATAGAAACTGCCGAGCTGGCGACCGTAAGCATTGCGGAGCACCTCGGTATCCATTGTCGATATGCGAGTTGCTGGCTCACCCTCTATCTTCTTAGAAAGAAGAATAAGACCGGCACAAGTGCCGAACACGGGCAAACCTTCGCTGATAGCTTTGCGGATAGGTTCAAGAAGGTGCAAGTCGCTAAGCAACTTGGCCTGCACTGTGCTCTCTCCACCAGGGATGACAAGGCCATCCTTCGGCTGTTCCCAATCGGCAAGCTGTCTAATCTGGAATGTTTCAACTCCAAGGCGCTGGAGCATCTGTTCGTGTTCTGCGAATGCGCCCTGAAGTGCCAATACAGCAATTCTCATTACTTGCCGCGCTCAGCCATGAGCACTTCAATCTCATGCTCGTTGATACCTACCATAGCCTCGCCGAGGTCCTCTGAAAGCTCAGCAAGCTTCTTAGCGTCATTGTAGTTTGTAACGGCTTGTACGATAGCAGCAGCACGCTTCTCCGGGTTACCACTCTTGAAGATGCCAGAGCCTACGAATACGCCCTCAGCACCGAGCTGCATCATGAGAGCTGCGTCAGCAGGTGTTGCAACACCACCAGCAGCGAAGTTAACTACCGGCAACTTGCCGTTCTCGTGTACGTACTTAACAAGCTCGTAAGGAACCTGAAGCTCCTTAGCAGCCTCGAAGAGTTCGTCCTCAGCCATAGACTTGAGACGACGTATCTCGCTTTGCATCATGCGCATGTGGCGTACAGCCTGTACAACATCGCCAGTACCCGGTTCACCCTTTGTACGGATCATTGTAGCACCCTCTGCGATACGACGCAATGCCTCGCCGAGGTTTCTTGCACCGCAAACGAAAGGAACGGTGAACTTTGTCTTGTCGATGTGGTATACATCGTCAGCCGGTGAGAGCACCTCACTCTCATCAATATAGTCAATCTCGATAGCCTGGAGAATCTGTGCCTCTGCGAAGTGACCGATACGACACTTTGCCATAACAGGGATCGAAACTGCTTCCTGAATGCCCTTGATCATCTTCGGGTCGCTCATACGAGAAACGCCGCCTGCAGCACGGATGTCAGCCGGAATGCGCTCGAGCGCCATCACTGCACATGCACCTGCAGCCTCTGCGATACGAGCCTGCTCTGGAGTAGTAACGTCCATGATCACACCGCCCTTGAGCATCTGAGCCAAGTTACGGTTCAATGTTTGTCTGTTTTCTGTCATAATGTTATTAAGTAAATTGTAATTAGATTATTTTGAATCTGATTCTGAATGAATGTTTCATTTCGTCCCAATTCGTACCGAGCATCACGAACTTACCTATCTGTGAGGTAGAACGTACATGCTTGCCTATGCACGGACACGCGTCGTAGTCGCCGATGCGCACAATGCGCAAGTTTTCGGATGCGTCTTCCGGCAGGCGGTCTATACTGATGCCTTCCGGAATATTGTTGCGATCAACAACCTCATACTTCACGGGGAGGTCTTCCTCGATGAGTTCGTTCATGCGCGTCTCAATCTCCTTCTCTTCCTTGCGTGTAGGCTTATGATCGAGAATGAAGCTTATCTTACTTTTCTTGCGTTCGATGTGAGCATTGCGCGAGCGTTCACATCCGAACATTCTAACCATTGTCTGGTTGAGCAAGTGTTCTGCCGTGTGAGCTGGAGGAAACTCCTCTTTGTTGTGTGCATTGAATATCTCTTCTGTATCCATACTCAATTTCGTTTTAAGTATTACACATTTATAAGCATCTACATTCACGTCTACTGAAGTCGTAGAGCCGAAACGCACCTCAACGTCGTTGCCCGAAAGCAAGTCGACAGCCTTAACATCCTTGCGCGGAATATTGAGGAAGTTGAACGCATGGTCGGGTATGTTCACCGATACCGACGCCTTCTGGTTGTCGAAGTTGGCAACGACGAGCAATAGTTCGTCATTCGATTTGCGCAAGAAAGCATACTGGCGATTAGCTATATGCTCGTTTACGTACATCAAATCGAAGAAGTCACCTTCGCTTACAGCCTTTTCTGAATTTGCAATATTGAGAACCTGAGAATAGAGACGCGAAAGCTCGCTTTCTTCCTTGGTCGATTCGCCAGAAACGAATGCACGATACAGAGAAGGAACGGTCCAATAGTCGAATATCGTTGTTCTGCCATCGCAACCGCTGAAGCCTTCTTCGTCCATACCACGCTCACCATACTCCTGTCCTGCATACACCATGAACGGATTCTTGCGCATAAGTACATTCGTCACAAGCGCAGGGTAAGCACGGAACGCATCGCCAGCGAAATAGTCGCTTGCTATGCGCTGCTCGTCGTGATTCTCAAGGAAGTAGAGCATGTGTTCGTTAATATCGTCAATCCACTGCCAAGCTGTAGTAATCTTTGATGTAGGACAACCCTCGCAGATGATGCTGCGCATAGTGTCGTACATGCCCACCTTATCATAAAGATAGTCGAAGCCAGAAGCAACATAATGGCGGTAATCCATCGGGTTGTACACTTCTGCTACAAACAGAATCTCGGGATAGGCAGCCTTCACCTTTGCTATAGCCCAACTCCAGAACGCAGTAGGCACCATTTCTGCCATATCGCAGCGGAATCCATCTACACCTCTTGCTGCCCAATACAACAATATATCGAGCATCTTGTGCCATGTGCTTGGCACGGGTGTGAAGTGTTCAGAGGGTCCGCCTGCATCACAATAGTCTACACCATAATTTAGCTTTATGGTCTCGTACCAATCGTTCTTGCCTGGGAAAGCATCGAAATGATCGTTGCCCGTTGCCTTTGCCGGGAACTCCGTGTAAGGTTCAGCTTCACCTGCATAGAGGTCGATGCTCGGAGCGAACTGCTGGCCTACATTATAATAGAAGTTGTTGTTAGGGCTGAATCCCATCGACTTATTGTCTGTTGCGCCGAGATCTTCAACGCCTTCTGGCTTTACGACCGAGTGGTATTGGCGTGCAACGTGGTTAGGCACGAAGTCGATAATGACCTTCATGTTTGCTTTGTGAGTGCGCTCGACGAGTGCGTCGAACTCCTCACTACGCTCATTCACATTCTCTGCTAAGTCGGGGTCAACATCATAATAGTCGGTGATGGCGTACGGCGAACCTGCTCTACCCTTCACAACAGCTGGATGCTGGCGTGGAATGCCGAACGAGGAGTAATCGGTCATAGACGCGTGGCGGATTACACCCGTATACCATACGTGGGTAATGCCCTTTGCGTGAATCTGCTGGAGCACCTCGTCGGAGAAGAAGTTCATCTTTCCACAACCGTTCTCAGCAATCGTACCGTTCTGCTTGCACACATTAGTACGATTGCCGAACAATCGTGTGAATATCTGATATATTATGATTTTCTGCTGGGCCATACCAATTAAATGATGCCGTGGGCAGACACAGTCTTGTCGATACGACCAATCATTCCCTGGAGAGCCTTGCCAGGACCACACTCTATGAAGTCGTCAGCACCAGCCTTAATCATGTTTTGCACACTTGCAGTCCAACGCACGCTGCTTGTAAGCTGTGCGATGAGGTTTGCCTGAATCTCTGCAGGGTCTGTATGCGGCTGTGCGTCTACGTTCTGGTAAACCGGACACTTAGGCTCAGAGAATGTAGTAGCCTTGATAGCCTTCTCGAGTTCCTCCTTTGCAGGTTGCATAAGCGGAGAGTGGAAAGCGCCACCCACCTTCAGAGGCAGAGCGCGCTTAGCGCCGGCAGCCTTCAGCTTCTCGCATGCAGCGTTAATAGCATCAACGTTGCCGCTGATAACAAGCTGACCCGGGCAGTTGTAGTTGGCAGCAACAACGATGTTGCCGTCTGTGCTAACCTCTGCGCAGATTTCCTCTATCTTCTCGTCGGGCAGACCGATAACGGCAGCCATTGTGCCAGGAGCCGCCTCGCAAGCCTTCTGCATAGCGATAGCACGTGCAGAAACAAGCTTTACGCCATCCTCAAAGCTCAACGCGCCGGCTGCAACAAGCGCAGAAAGTTCGCCGAGGGAGTGGCCAGCTACCATTGCAGGAGCGAAATCCTCGCCAAGGCAAAGTGCAGATATAACACTATGAAGGAACACAGCTGGCTGTGTAACCTTTGTCTGAGTAAGCTCTTCGTCGGTGCCCTCGAACATGATATCTGTGATGCGGAAACCGAGAATCTCGTTAGCCTTCTCGAAAAGTTCCTTTGCTTTTTCGTTATTGTCGTACAGGTCCTTGCCCATACCTACAAACTGTGATCCTTGACCAGGAAATACAAATGCTTTCATTTCTTCTATTTTATATTATTAAAATATTAATTATTCTTTTCATTTATAACATTGCGCCCCATCGTTTCAAGCAAGCTTGATAGTTAAGGCTTGCGTTATTTTATGCAAAGATACAAAAAATGTGACAATCGCTATAGATATTTGATTAATTGTTGCTAAAAAACACTAACTTTGCAGTTGTAAGCCTTTGATATGCCCCCATCATTGAGCCTATATACCCTCAAAAATCAATATTTAACACTCTACATTATAATATATGAACATTTCAAGAATGAAATATGCGCTATTGACACTTGTTGCGCTGATACTATCGGTGATTCATGTGTCTGCCCAGATCAAATGGAATTCGGCTTATCAGGCATACATAGACCAATACAAGGACCTTGCCATCGAACAGATGCTGAAATACAACATTCCGGCAAGTATCACTCTCTCACAAGGTTTATTGGAAAGTGGCGCAGGCAGAAGTTGGCTTACAAAGTCATCTAACAACCATTTCGGCATAAAATGCCACGGCTGGACTGGTCGTCGTGTGTTTCATGACGACGACGAACGCGGAGAGTGCTTCAGAGCATACGACAATCCACGTCAGAGTTTCGAAGACCACAGCCGTTTTCTTGCAACACAATCGCGCTACGCTCGACTGTTCAACTACGCGCGCACCGACTACAAGAGTTGGGCACGCGGACTGAAGCAATGTGGTTACGCTACAAATCCGCAGTATGCTTCGAAGCTCATTCAGATTATCGAGCTTTACAATCTTAACCAGTATGATAAGGCTAAGAAGTTCGACCAGTTTATGGTGAAGCATTCTACGGAAGATGGTGTTGCGCCCGACGGCAACTTCCACGTAATAAAGGCTTACAACAAGAACTATTATGTGATTGCACGCAAGGGCGACTCGTTCCAGTCGCTTTCGAAGGAGCTGTGTATAGGCAAGCGAAAGCTCGCCAAATACAACGAACGGTCGTACAAAGAGGAGCTTGCTGCCGGCGACGTTATCTATCTGAAGAAGAAGCGCAAGAAGGCGACAAAGGAATACAAGAACCGCCCGCATATCGTGCAGAATGGTGAGAGCATGTACTTGATTTCACAGAAATATGGTATTCGTTTGTCAAGTCTTTACAAGAAAAACCACCTCAGTCCCGATTATCAGATTAAGGTGGGCGATAAACTTAGAGTATATTAAGAATATATTAAGCGTATGTTAATGATACGCGCCGGTCGGTACGCACATCTGCGCCGACCGATACGAACATCCGCAACGACCGATACGTACATGCGCGTCGGTCGTTGCGGATGATTTTTATTAGTCTTCGGATGCATTCTTTTCCTCTTCGAACAACGTGTCGAAGATGTCTTCCAACGTACTTCTATCGTTTATCATGTCTCTTATAACCTTCAAATTCTCTGTGTTCGGCGAGTTGGGAAGCCATAAGCGTATGTATCCGCGTGCAGAATACTTGTGGTCGAGATGCTCGAAAAAGCGTTTGCGCTGTTCCTCCTTGCTGTATTCGGGGTAATGGCTCAAGCCATACTGCACCGTGCGACGGAAGATATGCATCGGCTCAAGGTCTCTGTCAGCTTCGGCTACAATCTTGCCGTAGATGCTACGAGGAGCATGCGACGCCGAAGCACGATGGTCTTCTACGGCTTCTTTCATAATGCGTAGCTGCTCGGCTGAGAACCAGCGCTGCAAGCGGCGGTCTGCCATCAATATCTTGCCGCTTTGTATGTGATGCACGGCACGCGGACCCTCCAGCCCGAGGTCGTGATAGGCAGCTATGGCATACGCCATGTTGATGTCTGCGCCACATTTCAAGGCAAGTTCAAGCGACTGCTTTATAACATGGTTGACGTGCGACAAACGGTGCGCTTTGTCAAAGGAATTGTAGCGGGGTAATATGTTTTGCTCGACAAACTCCATCAGATCGAGACTCACGTTTCTTCCATTCATCTTTCGAAAAATTTAATTTTAATTGCAAAATTAATCTATTATGGTTAATTTTGCAAGAACAAACACAACTAATATCAATAAATCAGATGAACGAATCGAATGTAACGACAAATTCTTTGAAAGCATGGTTCCTTGCGGCCCGTCCGAAAACTCTACCTGGCGCTGCCGTGCCCGTGATGATCGGCATCGCGTCTGCAATATCTCAATATGGCGATGCTGTGAGGGTTGGCGCTGCTGTGCTATGCATGCTGTTTGCTCTCGTGATGCAGATAGACGCCAACTTCGTGAACGATTATTTCGACTTTATGAAGGGTACGGACGACGAGAAGCGTCTTGGTCCGAAGCGTGCCTGCGCTCAGGGTTGGATTACGGCTGTTGCAATGCGCCGCGGATTGCTTTATACCACTCTTTTGGCGTGTGTAATCGGTCTGCCGCTTGTCTACTATGGCGGATGGGAGATGATACTTATAGGTTTTGCCTGCGTAGTATTCTGCTTTCTCTACACCATCTCGTTCTCATATCTCGGACTTGGAGACGTGCTTGTGCTCGTGTTCTTCGGTTTGGTACCGGTCTGCATGACTTATTGGCTCGTGGCTCCACCTACTCCACTCATGTCTATCCCGCTTTCTGTAATAGTACAGTCTATAGCTTGTGGACTCATCATCGACACTCTGCTTATCGTGAACAATTATAGAGACATCGATAACGACAGACGTGCCGGTAAGCGCACGCTGATAGTACGAATCGGAGCGCGTGGAGGCAGATGGCTCTATTATATAATAGGTATTGCGGCTGTGCTGCTGAATATTGCTGCCACTTATACAATGGGCTATTCGGCTATGCTCCTACCTTTGTTATATATACCGTTCCATGCGTCAACATCCATCGAGATGCACCGCATAGACAAGGGTGTAGAACTGAATAAAGTGCTCGGCATGACAGCCCGCAACATGCTCATATACGGGATTCTGGTAACTATCGGATTGCTCGTATAAGCACACCCCGATGGTAGTGTGCAATTATGACACCCACATGTAGGCAATAATTTCATGTAAATCGCATAAAAATTATTGTAAAAACTTGTAGGATATAAGTAAAGTATATACTTTTGCAGCGAAAATGGCGACAGGATAAACACAAACGCCAATAGTAACAGACAAATCAAGTAACAAATAATAAGACTTTAATAATATATGAAACAACAAAAAGCTCTGACACTCAAGACACTAACAAAGAGTAACGTATGGGAAGTTGAAGAAAACGACATTTTCAGAATGTGGGAAACCGCTGAAAAGGAGTCGGATTTCAGAGACAATCGCAACCACTATATCGACGTTATACGTAGTGCCTTTGAAATAGAAGAAATCAAGATAGACAAGCCTGAGGTCATTAAGAAATACGAGGCACGCGACTTCAAGGTGGGCAACATCCACTTCGACGACAACGAAAACAAGAAGTGGGGCATCAAGAAGCGCGCCATCAACCGCATTACAGACCTCACATACGAGAATATTCACCACATCTCTGCTGCAAAGCTCATGGAGGTGCTCGACCGTAATTTCGGCGGTGGCTGGGACTCGCTTTCACAGAGCGTACAGGACATCATCGTGGCTGGCTTCGATATCAGCACCACTACCCTGCCTAAGGATCGTCTGCACAAGCCGGGTGGTATGTACGAGAAGAAGGTGAACGACGGCTACGACGTGCTCGAAATCACAAAGGGTCTTTGGGTTGAAGCTATCTTCGCAAAGGCTAAGCCGAAGGTTGAGAAACAGCCGGTTTTGGATGACGACATCGCTCCAAAGAGCAACAAGTACGATGGTGATGAGGACGATGATTTCGATGACGAAATCGACGACAACTCATACGACGATGATGATGAAGACGACTTCGACGAGGACAAGCTTACAGAAGAAAGCTATCGTACAACTTTCGAGACAGAGGAAGACCTCAACCTCGAAGCAGAGGATGTTGCTGACGACGACTATTAATAAACCTCTGCTTTTAAAGCAGTCATTATAAAAACACTACTTATTTGCACAAATACCTAAAATATTGCACACAACTTTTGGTGTTGTGCAAATAAGTGTGTATCTTTGCACAAACTTTTTATTATTGTGCAAATGATTGAAATACCAAGTTTTAACGAACTTATAGAAAAGAGCATCGTCAACAATTGGGATAAGGATGCTCTTACCGATTTTAAAGGCGCAACTTTACAGTATCATGATGTAGCTCGCAAGATTGAAAAGCTCCACATTATGTTTGAAAGTAGTGGTGTGCAGCGTGGTGACAAAATTGCGCTCTGCGGACGTAATAGCTCCAATTGGGCTGTAGCTTTCCTCGCAACACTTACCTACGGCGCTGTAGCTGTACCTATTCTTCATGAGTTTACAGCCGATCAGATTCACAACATTGTAAACCATAGCGAAGCAAAGTTGCTCTTCGTTGGTGACTATGTTGCTACAATCATCGACCAAACAAAGATGCCCGACCTTGAAGGCATTATCTACATCCCCGACTATTCGCTTGTAGTGTCTCGTACTGATAAGCTTACTTATGCTCGCGAACATCTTAACGCCATGTTCGGTGAGAAATATCCTAAGTTCTTTCGTAAGGAGCACGTACACTATTACAGAGAGCAAAGCCCAGAGGAGTTAGCGCTTATCAATTACACTTCTGGCACTACCGGTTTCTCTAAGGGTGTTATGATTCCGTACCGCGCAATGTGGAGCAACTACGACTTTGCTATGACTGCCGTAGCCAAGCACATTAAGAAGGGCGATAATGTCATCAGTATTCTACCTATGGCGCACATGTATGGCATGGCGTTCGAGTTCCTCTTCGAATTCCTCTTCGGCTGTCACGTGTTCTACCTTACACGCGTTCCTTCTCCAGCTATCATCGCTGCAGCCTTTGCAGAAGTAAAACCGACAATCATCATTGCTGTACCCTTGGTTATCGAGAAGATTATCCGCAAAAAGGTGCTGCCTAAGCTTCAGACCAATCGCATGCGTCTGTTGCTCAACATGCCATTCGTAAACAAGAAGGTTCTCGAGAAGATTCGCGAGCAGGTTGTAAATGCGTTCGGTGGCAAGTTCTATGAGATTATCGTTGGCGGTGCTGCTTTCAACCAGGAAGTAGAGCAGTTCTTGCAGCGTATTGAATTCCCGTATACTGTTGGTTACGGCGCTACCGAGTGTGCTCCTATTATATGCTATGCAGATTGTCACGACTTTGTTGCAGGTTCGTGCGGCAAGCCTGTTGTACACATGGAGGTTAAGATTGACAGCCCGGATCCGCAGAATGTACCTGGCGAGATTCTTGCTCGTGGTCTTAACGTAATGCTCGGATACTTCAAGAACGAAGAGGCTACAGCACAGACACTCGATGCAGATGGCTGGTATCATACCGGCGACCTCGGTCTTATGGACGCAGACGGCAATGTATTTATTAAGGGACGCTCAAAGAATATGCTTCTCGGTGCTTCTGGTCAGAATATCTATCCGGAGGAGATTGAGGATAAGCTCAACTCGCTGAATATGGTTAACGAGTGCATTGTCGTTCAACGTGGCGAGAAACTTGTTGGTCTTGTTTATCCCGACTTCGACGAGGCTGCTACAATGCAGCTCAACGACTCTGACCTTGAGAACATCATGGAGGAGAACCGTCAGGAGCTCAACGCTTCACAACCACCCTACTGCCGTCTTGCAGCTATCGAGATTGTGAAAGAGGAGTTTGAGAAGACACCTAAGAAGAGCATCAAGCGCTACTTGTACAAGTAGTGCTAATGCTTGTAAGCAAGGACATTTAGAATAATATTTTATAAGTTTTAAAGTACGCAATCCGTGCTTTTATAAACTAAAAAAGGATAATTATGAAAGCTGTTTAAATATTACAGCAATCATAATTATCCTTTTTTATTATGCCATTATCGATTATTTCTTTTCAACAGGAACTGCATACCAATCGCCGGTTTCCTTTACAAGCTTGCGTCCGAAACTTGCCGGATAACCAGGACGTGTTACAGACTGGAGCAACTTGCCATCTTTCTCCTTCTTTACAGCCATGTCGTTGTACTTGACAATGATACGTGTTGCAAGATGCTTCCAGCTGGCAAGCATCTCATCAGCCTTTGTATTGCTGTAGTTGTTCAGGAGTTTCAAAGCTGCAGCCTTGTCTGTCTGATACAAGTCGGCAGCCTGCTTCTCTATTGAAGTCTGATTTGCGAAATAGCTTGTTTCGAGCGAATCGCGAACTGCCTTAAGTTCCGGGAACAACTGCGAATAGCGTGGATAGACCATGTTGCTCACCATGTTGCAAAGCCAGAAAGCGTTGTCAGAACTGAATGTAACAGCGTCAGCACCCTTCGTGTTGTAGCATGCAGGCTGAACAGTATTGCCGCAATATACCGGTGTATACGCTACCATGTTTGCATCGTCATTGCCGAACCACAATACGCCACCGATTTCGCGTGGCAACCATGAACGCAACTGCGACACAAATGTGAAAGCAGTCTGCTGCGTAGAGATAGGACGCTCATTGAAATACTGCTTGCCATCAACGGTGAAAGTCAATGGAGTCGGACGATAAGGCATCTCGTAGATACCGCCACCAATGCTTGTCGTGTCGAGTGCAAGAGCTGTACCTTCATAATGGTCGCGCATGCCGTTCTCTACATCAGCCACAGAAAGCTTACGGTTAGGGACAATCCACAAAGGCATGTCCTCTGCATCCTTATCCTTACCTAAAGCCCAAGGCAAATAGCGGTCGAAGTCGTCAGCATAGTGATTGAAGAAGCTCCAAACACGTGCGTCGCAGAAACGACGACCAGAGAAGTCTGGGAATGCGTATGTATTCTTCCACGAGAACTCAGAATCCTTACCATTGAACCATCCCATCTTACGAGCGTAAGAGATTACGTTCTTTGAGTAAAGCACGTTCTTCTTGTCCTTCATATTGAACTTGCCGATACGGCTTTGGTTTGCATGTGCACAAATAGCATCATCTGGTATGCGCATTGCTACCCAAACAACGCCTTTTGAACCTGCACCCGTACCCTGCATCTCCATAATCCAAGCTTCATTAGGGTCGCAGATAGAGAAAGTTTCGCCTTCCGAGTTATAACCATACTTCTCTACAAGAGAAGTCATTACGCTGATTGCCTCACGTGCAGTCTTTGCGCGTTGCAAAGTTACGTAAATAAGCGATCCGTAATCAAGAATTCCGGTTGAATCGACCATCTCCTCACGACCGCCATACGTGGTCTCGCCGATTGAAAGCTGAAACTCGTTGATATTACCTATAACATTATAAGTAACTGGCGCTTCCTCAATCTCTCCATGATACATGCCAGAATCCCAATCGTAAATCTTGCGCATTGTGCCCTTTGGGTGAGTGCCAGCCGGATAATGGCAAAGATGACCAAACATACCGTAATCGTCAGCATTATAAGACACCATGACCGAACCGTCAACACTCGCCTTCTTACCTACAATGAGGTTAGAGCAAGCGAATGCTCCGCTTGAAGCAAGGAGCATTGCTGCTGAAAGAACTAATGATTTCATTGGCTTCGCTATATTTAATCGCAAGCCTTGAAACTCATGTCAAGACCCTTTACCGAGTGAGTAAGAGCACCAACAGAAATGAAGTCAACACCACACTCTGCATAGTCGCGGATTGTATCGAAAGTGATACCACCACTCGACTCCGTCTCAAACTTTCCGCCAACGATATCAACAGCCTTCTTTGTGTCAGCTACAGAGAAGTTGTCGAGCATGATACGGTTGATGCCACCGCAATTCATCGCCTCTGCAAGCTCGTCGAAGTTGCGCACCTCAATCTCAATCTTAAGGTCGAGACCCTTCTCCTTAAGATACTCATGGCAACGTGTGATAGCGTTTGTGATGCCACCACAGAAGTCAACATGATTGTCCTTCAGAAGAATCATATCGAACAAACCGATACGATGGTTCATGCCACCGCCAATCTTCACAGCCTGCTTCTCGAGCATACGCAGACCCGGAGTTGTCTTGCGTGTATCAAGCACGTGAGTCTTTGTGCCCTTCAGACGCTCAACATATTTATTCGTCATTGTAGCGATGCCGCTCATACGCTGCATAATGTTGAGCATGAGGCGCTCTGTCTGGAGCAGAGAACGAACCTTAGCAGTAACAACCATTGCAATGTCGCCCTTCTTAACTGGTGTGCCATCGTTGATAAGCACCTCTACCTGCATAGTAGAATCGAACTTTGCGAATACGCGCTTTGCTACCTCTACACCAGCAAGGATGCCATCCTCCTTAATGAGAAGGTGCGATTTGCCCATAGCGTCCTCAGGAATACAACACAAGGTTGTGTGGTCGCCATCACCTATGTCTTCTGCAAATGCCAAATCGATAAGTCGATCTTCTAATTCGTTTACGCTTAACATAATCTTTTAATTTTAGTTTGTTATTATATTAGTATATTATTGTCTTTGAAAGCCTGCAGTCCATGTTCTGTCTCCTTTACATAAATGGTTCCTCCAAGCCATGTTGTGAATGCAATCTCTTTTTCAAGTTCGAACACCCGCTTAACAACCGCATTCTCTATCTCCACCACTCCATTCGTAATTGTGCTATCAGCACTAACTATTCGGTTGGCTGCATAAAGTTTGCCCATAACCGCAACAAATTATTTTGTTTGCTTTAGCAATAACGGCTTAGCCGGTTTCTTTATAACCAAGCTATCCTTACCTTTTCGCTTCAACGAGTCGGTCTTGTTGCCCTCAGCAGATTCGTTGTTGTCCGACGATTCCGAGGGTTTTGTGCGCATACGAATCAGCTTGATATTCGTAATGAGCAACATCTTCAATGTCGTTTTTGAAGTCAGATTCTGGTTCTGCGTATTGTTGTGCAGCCAGAAACCCTTTATGTTCTTAATCTTCAGACGCCCCGTATTGTTAATCTGCAGATGGTAGTGAGTGCTCGACATGAGCGAGTTGCTGACTACCTCAACTGAATCGTTGCTGTAGGTCACAGCAAGTACCGCAGAACCATCCCTTACACCATCCTGATAGATAAACTTTGTGTCGAAATCGAGCATAATCTTATCGCCTTCATGATAAGAAGTGTCGGGCTTTACCTCAAAAGTCTTGCGGTTGAATGCAGAATAGGGCGAGAGAATCATAGTAGGTGACAACTGCCAAACGTTGGTTGTTTCGGAATTGCTGATATCCTCGCCGAAATTCAACTGCGATCCGCCATAGATAGCCGACTCGTTGTTAAGTCTCTCCGCAACCTTATCGTATACGTCCTCAAGAAGTTTTGTATGACGCGTATAATATACCAACGATGAGTCGAAATCTGCCTGACTCACCTTATGCTTCTTCAATATATATGCCAAGTAAGCACGCATGGTAACTGTGTCGCCAGTAGCCTGCACGTTCTGTATACCCTCCGCAATATGATAGTCGTACATGATGTCCGCCATCTTGTCCGACTTCAGATATTTGCGCGGTATACCAGGCTTACAGCTTACGATGCCCAATACAGACACGATTACTATGACGTAATATACAACTCTTTGCATTATGATTGTTATTTGTTAGAGAACAAAACTTCCAACTGTTTTCTGTAGAACAGCAACAAAGCCACAACTCCGACGCTGATACATGCGTCAGCGAAGTTGAAGACTGGAGAGAAGAACACATATTCTGAGCCTCCGAAATACGGAACCCACTCCGGCCATGTTGTCTGAATAATCGGAAAGTAGAACATATCTACCACCTTGCCGTGAAGGAATGTGGAATATCCCTCGCCGAACGGAACAAATTGAGATACGGTGAATGGTGTTGAAGCGTCGAATATAAGACCATAGAAAAGGCAGTCAATCAAGTTACCGGCAGCTCCAGCAAGCACCATTGCGATTAACACGATATATCCTAAAGGTGCCACATTTTTCTTGATAATCTTAGCAAGATAATAGCCGATAAAGCCTATAGCAAAGAGACGAAAAAGGCTGAGTACGAGTTTGTTAATGAACTTCATACCATAAGCCATTCCGTTATTCTCAATGAATTCGATATAGAACCAATCTGTCACTCGCTTAGCTTCGCCGAGTGTCATATTGGTCTTCACTTCAATTTTAATGATTTGGTCGATAAGCAGTATAGCCACTACAATAGCTACTGCCATCCAAGCTTTAAATGTTTTGTTGTTCCGTATCATCGATTATTAAAAAATATGGGAGTGTACCAAGTTCGTGCATACATTATTATATATATATATATATATATATGCAGGCTTGATACACTCACAATTTGTAGTATCTACTACTTTTTACGTGCATTTTTAGATTCGACACTAAGTGTAGCATGAGGTACGACGCGAAGACGTTCCTTCGGAATGAGTTCGCCAGTAATGCGGTCGATGCCATAAGTCTTGTTCTCCACACGCACCAAAGCAGCCTCAAGTCCTTGGATGAACTTCTGCTGACGGTTTGCCATCTGCGCAATCTCTTCTTTCGACTGCGAAGCGCTACCCTCTTCAAGAGCCTTATATGTTGGAGACGTATCTTCTATGCCATTGCCGTCTGTGTTACGCAATTGGTCCATCATCGAGTTGAAATCGCGACGGGCGAGTCGTAACTTTTCATTTATTATCGCGCGGAACTCCTCAAGCTCCTCGTCCGAGTAACGTGTCTTTTCTGCCATGATTGATAGGGTTTAGTAAGATTGAATATTATAGTTATTTAAGTAGAGGGCGTGTTGCGATGAACACGCCCTCTTGTGTTTGTTATGTATTAGTTCTTAACGATCTTCACGTTGAGCTTGAAGTCATCGATTTCAACCTCTACTCCGTCGTTCTCAGTGACATTGATGTCGAGAGCGAGCACCTGCGACTTGATGTAATCGGCATAGCCAGCGATAGCTTTTTCGATGCGCTCGTTGGGCGAAACCGTTACATGTATACGGTCTGTAATCTCAAGACCAGACTCCTTACGGATATTCTGAATGCGTGAGATGAGCTCACGAGCCATACCCTCGTTGCGGAGTTCGTCGGTAAGCTCAATCTCAAGAGCTACAGTCAGGTTGCCCTCGTTGCTTACGAGCCAGCCCGGGATATCCTCAGAGATAATATCAACGTCAGCCACCTCAACGATTACGTCCTGACCTTCAACGTTCACAACGATGCTGCCGTTGCTCTCGAAGAGTGCAATCTGATCCTGATCGAAAGCCGAAACAGCTGCTGCGATGCCCTTCATAAGCTTGCCGAACTTCTTACCCATTGTGCGGAAGTTGCACTTCACCTTCTTCACGAGAACACCGTTGCCCTCTACGAAGCGGAGTTCCTTAACGTTCACCTCGCTCAGAATCAAGTCCTTCACAGCCTCGATGTGGCGGCGCTGCTCCTCGCTTGCTGCCGGAACCATGATGGCCTGCAGCGGCTGACGCACAGCGATGTTCACCTTCTTGCGCAGAGCGTGAATCATAGAGGTGATGGTCTGCGCCATACCCATGCGACTCTCGAGTTCGCTGTCGATAAGACTCTCATCAGCTACCGGGAACTTAGCCAAGTGAACCGACTCTGTGCCCTCAAGCTCGTTTACGCCGAGATCGCAGTAGAGCTGGTCGGCAAAGAACGGAGCAAACGGAGCGAGCAACTTAGCGACAGTCTTAAGACAAGCGTAGAGAGTCTGATAAGCAGCCAGCTTGTCCTTAGACATATCCGTACCCCAGAAACGTTTGCGGTTAAGACGAACGTACCAGTTGCTGAGGTCGTTGTTGACGAAGTCGATGATGAGACGACCGGCGCGTGTCGGGTCGTAACCCTCCATCTCCTTTGTTACATTCTTCACGAGAGTGTTGAGCACAGAGAGCACCCAACGGTCAATCTCCGGACGCTCTGCCACCGAAACAAGCTCAGCATTAGCATCGAACTCGTCTACGTTGGCATAGCCGCTGAAGAATGAGTAAGTATTATATAATGTGCCGAAGAACTTACGACGCACCTCGTCAACACCCTTCGGGTCGTACTTGAGGTTGTCCCACGGCTCAGAGTTGGTCATCATGTAGAAGCGAACAGCGTCAGCACCGTACTCCTCAATCTGGTCGAACGGATTGACAGCGTTGCCCAAGTGCTTAGACATCTTGTTGCCCTTTGCGTCGAGCACCAGACCAGACGAGATTACGTTCTTGAACGCAACCGAGTCGAACACCATTGTAGCTATAGCGTGCAATGTGAAGAACCATCCACGTGTCTGGTCAACGCCCTCGTTGATGAAGTCAGCCGGGAAGAACTTCGGCGGGATAGCCACGCCTTCGTAGTTGCTGTTGACAAGAGCCTTGCGATCCTCCTCTGTGCCGCGCGCCATCTCACCCTCAAACGGATAGTGGAGCTGTGCGTAAGGCATAGAACCAGAGTCGAACCAAACGTCGATGAGGTCGCTCTCGCGGTGCATAGGCTGACCCTCGTCGTTAACGAGTACGATATTGTCTACATACGGACGGTGGAGGTCTACGCGGTCGTAGTTCTCCTTAGAGTAGTCGCCCGGTACGAATCCTTTGTCCTTAAGCGGGTTAGACATCATAACGCCGGCAGCCACAGCCTTCTCTATTTCAGCATAAAGCTCTTCGAGCGAACCGATGCACTTCTCGCCACGCTTGTCGTCGCGCCAGATAGGAAGCGGAGTACCCCAGAAGCGTGAACGCGAAAGGTTCCAGTCGTTGAGGTTCTCGAGCCAGTTGCCGAAACGGCCCGAACCGGTTGATTCCGGCTGCCAGTTGATAGTCTTATTGAGTTCAACCATGCGCTCCTTGCAAGCTGTGTCCTTGATGAACCAGCTGTCGAGCGGATAGTAGAGAATCGGCTTGTCTGTACGCCAGCAATGCGGATAGTTGTGTACGTGCTTCTCTGTGCGGAAAGCCTTGCCCTCCTGTTTCAGCTCCATGCAGAGCACCACGTTGAGGTCCTCAGCCTTGTCGGAAGCTGCTTTGTCCCAAACGCCGTCGGCGTTGAACTTCGGGTCGTAAGCGTTCTTAACGTAGTCGCCCGCATGATGAGCATAAAGATTCTTGTTAACGCAAGCGTTCAGGAAATTGTTGTCGAGTTCCTCGATAGCGTAGAACTTACCCTGAAGGTCTACCATCGGGCGTGTCTCGCCCTTTTTATTAATAAGGTAGAGAGCCGGGATGTTTGCATCCTTAGCCACCTTGGCGTCGTCGGCACCGAATGTCGGAGCGATATGTACGATACCTGTACCGTCGTCTGTAGTAACATAGTCGCCGAGGATTACGCGGAAAGCCTCGCTCTCCATCTCAACGAACTTGTCGCGGCCGTCCTCTGAAGCGAACACCTTGTCGGCGTGTGCAGCAGCATAGTTGAGGACGAAAGCCGGAGCCTGGTCGTCAACCTTTTCGCACGGCTTAACCCACGGCATGAGCTGAGCATAGTGCAAGCCCTCGAGTTCTGTACCCTTCATGCGGTCAACGATGCGCCACGGACAGAGTTTCTTTTCCTTGTCGAACGGCAGCAACTCGCCTTCTGTGCACTCCTGGTCGGCCTTGAGGTACGACTTGACGAGGTTCTCAGCCATAATGAGTGTTGCAGGCTCGCCGCTGTAGAGGTTGTATGTCTCGACAGCCACGTAGTCGATCTTCGGACCAACGCAGAGAGCCACGTTTGAAGGCAATGTCCACGGAGTGGTTGTCCAAGCCACGAAGTAAGGCTTGCCCCACTTTGTCCACTCTGCCTTCGGGTCCTTGATGAGGAACTGAGCTGTGACGGTCAGGTCCTTAACATCGCGGTAGCAACCCGGCTGATTGAGCTCGTGAGAGCTAAGACCGGTACCTGCTCCCGGAGAGTACGGCTGGATGGTGTAACCCTTGAAGAGCAGACCCTTGTTGTAGAGCTGCTTCAGAAGCCACCAAAGTGTCTCGATATACTTGTTGTCGTATGTGATGTAAGGATTGTCGAGGTCGACGAAGTAGCCCATCTCCTCGGTGAGCTTGCGCCACTCGGCTGTGAACATCATGACGTTCTCGCGGCACTTGTGGTTGTACTCCTCTGTAGAGATATACTTCTCCGAATTCTTGTTGTCAATATCCTTCTTTGTAATACCAAGCTCTTTCTCTACGCCAAGCTCAACGGGGAGACCGTGAGTATCCCAGCCAGCCTTGCGCGGCACCTGAAAACCGTTCATTGTCTTATATCGGTTGAAGGTGTCCTTGATTGCACGGGCGAGCACGTGGTGGATGCCCGGGTGTCCGTTCGCCGAAGGAGGACCCTCGAAGAAGATGAATTGTGGACAGCCTTCGCGTTCATCGATAGACTTGTGGAAGACGTCAAGCTTCATCCACTTGTCTAAAATCTCTTTGTTTGTTTCAACGAGATTGAAACCTTTGTGTTCAACAAATTTGTTCGACATTTTATATCCGTTTTTATATTTTTCTATTTTAAGTTGCAAAGATACGTAAAATCGCGCATATTACGAGCAAAGTATATTGCATTTTAATTAAATGTTTGAAAAAAATGTTCCATCTACGGCTATTATCTTACAATATTATTGATATTCTCGGCTCTTAGCGTGGGGCTTTCTGTAGATTAGCACGAGGTTTTTGATGGCTCTGCCTAAGGTTTGGGGTGGTTTTTCCTAAGCTTTTCGGTCCATCAGCATGGAGTTTACGACCGTTCTGCGTACGCAACCCGATCGGACACCGAACGCAATCTGATCGGGCGGCGTACGGAATCTGATCAGACACCGAACGCGATCCGGTCGGACGGCGAACGCTGTACGAGGACATGTATTTAGCATTTATAGCGCAAAAAACATGGTTGTGATGCTATAATGCACAATATTTTCAGTAATTTTGCATAGAATAAACAAATCAGTATATATGTCATTAATATTGCCGGAAGGACTTCCTGCCATAGAGAGTCTGAAAGAAGAAAATATATTTATAGAGAATGGTGCTCAGACAGAGGATAGGAGCACACGCAAACTGAGGATAGCTCTTCTCAACATCATGCCGATAAAGGAGACCACCGAGAAAGATTTCGCACGTGTGCTCTCCTACTCACCACTCGACATAGAGCTGACGCTCATGAAGTTGAGAACACACACGCCGAAACACGCTTCGCCTGAACACATGGAGCGCTTCTACACCTATTTCGACGAACTGAAGGACGAGAAGTTCGACGGATTCATCGTGACGGGTGCGCCGATAGAACATCTTGAGTTTGAGGACGTGAGCTACTGGAAGGAACTTTCGGAGATATTCGCTTGGGCTGACGCCAACGTAAAGAGCACGCTCTACATCTGCTGGGCGGCACAAGCCGGACTCTACTATCACTACGGAGTGCCGAAGCACCAGTTGCCGACAAAGAAGTTCGGCATCTTCCGCCAGCAGGTTATGAACCCTACCCTGCCTCTGTTCCGCGGTTTCGACGACACGTTCAACATGCCGCACAGCCGACATACCGAAGTGCGCCCGGAGGATATACGCATTCACTCTGAGCTCGACATCGTAGCCGAGTCGGCGGAGAGCGGAACGAGCATAGTATATGCCCATAACGGCAGACAGATATTCATAACCGGACACATGGAGTATGAGCCGTACACGCTCGACAAAGAGTATCGACGCGACAAGGACATTCGCGACGACGTTGATGTGCCGCAGAACTATTATATTGACGATAATCCGGCGAACAAGCCTAACGTGACTTGGCGTGCGCACGCCAATCTACTGTTCAATAACTGGATAAACTATTATTTGCTATGACTAACGGATTAAGAAAGATAGAACTCTTGGCGCCTGCCAAGAACCTCGAATGCGGCATCGCTGCCATCGACCATGGCGCTGACGCCGTGTATATCGGCGCAGCACAATTCGGCGCTCGCCAGACAGCCGGCAACAGCACGGAGGATATTGCCGAACTGACACGCTATGCGCACCAGTTCGGTGCGGCGGTGTACGTCACGGTTAATACTATCGTCTACGAGAAGGAACTCCACGCGCTTGAGCACCTGCTGCGACAGCTCGTAGAGATGGGCGTTGACGCCATACTGGTGCAGGACATGGCTGTGCTCGAAATCTACAAGGAGTTGAAGGCTGAATACATGAAACGCGGTTATCGCATGCCGGCTTTGCACGCTTCTACGCAGACCGACAATCGCTCAGCCGACAAGGTGAAGTGGCTGAAGGAGAACGGATTCGAGCGTGTGGTATTGGCTCGCGAACTCTCGCTGGAGGAGATAACGAACATACACAAGGCGCATCCCGATGTAGAGCTTGAAGCGTTCGTGCATGGCGCATTGTGCGTGAGCTATTCGGGCGCTTGCTATGCTTCGCAGTATTTCTTCAACCGTAGCGCCAACAGAGGCGAGTGCGCGCAGTTCTGCCGCATGGCGTTCGATCTGAAGGATAGCGACGGCGAGACTCTCATCGAGGACAGCTATCTGCTTTCGCTTAAGGATATGTGCCAGCTCGACCGACTGGGCGATCTGCTCGAAGCGGGTGTCTGCTCGCTGAAGGTTGAGGGCAGACTGAAGGATGCCAACTACGTGAAGAACGTGGTGGCTACTTATAGCGAGGCGCTCAATGCCTACATCGCAAAGCATAGCGACAAATTCTGCCGTTCGTCGTTCGGAAAGTGTAGCTATACGTTCACGCCGGCGCTTGAGAAGACATTCAACCGCGGATTCACGCACTACTTCTTCAACGGACGACAGAAAGATATCTCGTCGTTCAACACGCCGAAGGCTATGGGCGAGTATGTGGGATATGTGAAGGAGATTCGTCGTGGGTCGTTCAACGTGGCGGGCACGGCTATGTTCGCCAACGGCGACGGTCTGTGCTTCTTCAACAGACAGAAGAAGCTGGAGGGTTTCCGCGTAAACCGCGTGGAGAACAACCGCCTCTTCCCTCTCACTATGCCTAAGAATCTGGAGCCGGGCATGGCGCTCTATCGCAATAACGACATCGAGTTTGAGCGTGCCATGCAGGGCAAGACGTCTACACGCAAGTTGCAGGTGAGATTCGTTGTGGATGTTGTAGACGGCAAACTGACGTTTACAGCCACGGACGAATGCGGACGCAAGACAAAAGTGGTGCTCAACGAGAATATAGAAAAGGCTCAGAAGTCGCAACACGACAATATCGTAAAACAGCTTGAAAAGCTCGGCAATACGGCTTGGGAAGCAGAGGATGTCAGAATTCTTAATTCTGCCGACGAGTTCTTCATTCCGTCAAGCCGACTGACAGCGCTGCGCAGAATATTAATTGAGGCTTTGGAAAAAACAGCTATCCCAACGACAGAGGGTGGTGATAGTCTCCGCAACATCAAGTCGGCAAGCAGTAGTGAAGGAACAACAACAGTAAATGCCGATGCAATCAATATAGCGAACGTTGCCAACCCTATAGCGCAAGCCTACTACGCAGCACATGGCGTAAAGAACGCTCCAAAGGCTTTCGAGTTGAACCCTAACTACAAGGCAGGCAGCACTACGGATGTATCTGAAGTTCCGCCGCTTATGACCTGCCGCTATTGTCTGCGCTATGCTTTGGGCTATTGTGTGAAGAACGGCGGCAAGCGCCCCACATGGCATGAACCGCTTTATCTTGAAGCAAAGAACGGCATGCGTGTGCGTTTGGCGTTCAATTGCGCAAAATGCCAAATGGAAGTCCACGCTGAATAGTAACTATCTTAATTGAAACATCGTAAGTAAATGCACAGATTCGTAAAATTCATATCATTACTGATAGTCAGCATGGCTATGGTTGGGTGTTACCATTCTAATCCGAATGGTAAGGCTCAGCCTTCGTCTGTCCATTCCCCTGCGGGAACTCGCGATGTTACTGGATATAACGTAGACAGTACCAGCGAGATTCAGAACTTCAACTACGAATTTTACAAGACTCACCACTATGCGCAGAACTATAACTTCGTTGTGAAGAAAGACTCCATCCATTTGCTTAAACAGCAACCGGAGGAGATGCTGAGCAATATGGCTATCGACTCGTTTGTTGTAAAGAAGAACTCGCATATCGTGGTGGCTGACATAAAGATACTGAAGGATGACCCGGTAGACTCCGTATGGATTGAGGTGGCGAGCGATAAGTATGAGTTCGGATGGATTCATGAGAGCCAACTGCTCAATTCGGTTGTGCCCGATGACCCTATATCGCAGTTCATCCTGATGTTCTCCGACGTGCATCTGCTCATCTTCCTCATCATAATCAGTCTGATAGCAGGTGGATACGTAGTGTATCGTCTGCAACGTCGCAAAGTTAAGGTTGTGCATTTCGACGACATCGACTCTTTCTATCCGACGCTTCTGGCGCTAACTGTGGCGTCGGCAGCTACGTTCTATTCGAGTATTCAGCTGTTTGCACCCGACACGTGGCGTTGCTTCTACTTTCATCCGACGCTCAACCCGTTCGCATTGCCGCCGATTCTTGCTATCTTCCTGATATCGGTATGGATGATGATGATTATACTCATCGCTACAATCGACGATGTGTATCATAAACTGTCGCCAACTGCAGCCACACTCTACTTATGTCGATTGGCTGCGGTCTGCGCCGCCAACTATATTATATTCAGCATCACCACCTTATATTATATAGGATACGCAATCCTTATAGCGTACGTGTATTACGCAATAAGAACATACGTGCGCAACAACTTCTACAAGTATGTTTGCGGAAATTGCGGAGCGAAATTGAATAAGAAAGGTATATGTCCGAAATGTGGAGCTATGAATTCATAGCTCCACATTTTAGAATAAGAAGGTTCCGCCGAAGGCAAGAATAATATATCGCAGGAGTTTTCCGACGGCTATTGTCGTAAAGGCGATAGGTATGTTCGCTTTCATCAGTCCAAGAAGAATTGTGATAGCGCTGCCCAATATCGGAAGGAATGCGAAGATGCCCATCAGCGCTCCTCTGCCTCCCATAAAGCGTTCGGCTTTCTGCAGACTCTCCTGACTAACATGCAGATATTTCTCGATCCATTCGAGCTTGCCCATTCTGCCTACTCCATAATTGAAGTAAGATCCTAACGTGTTGCCGATAGTTGCATATATCACGAGCGGAAGCGGTTCAAGACCTGCCGCTTGCAGGGCAAGCATTACGGCTTCGCTGCTGAACGGGAAGAAACTGCCTGCCAGGAACGAGGCGAACAGCATACCCCAATAGCCCCAATCAACAAGAAAACTTAAAAGAGTGTCCATACGTTGCCTATCGTGAGTCCAAGGGTTATTAACAGAATAATGTAGAACGACAAGTTGGTTATCTTTGTGTTCGTAAGTGCTATGTAATGCGCTATCATCGGTGTCGTATTCACTATCAGCAATGTCAGCAGAGCGTCAAAATGAATCGGCTGAAGCGCAATGAATAGCAACAGACAAAGGTTCATAACCGAGAATATCTCGAACATCATGCGTGTTCGAATCTTATCCTTATAGTTGTTCAAGCGGAAATGAATCATGCCGGTTATTGAGAGCAAACCCACAAAGCCAAAGGTTATTATCTCAGCCCAACTAACGTTCTGCCAGTCGGCAATAGGCGCAAACTCAGCAAGACTCTCGAAATGGGGCATCAGCAGCATAACGTCACCCGACATAAGTCCGTAGGCTCCAATGAACCAATAAGGAAGGGTCAAGCCCATGAGCGAAGCAATTATCATACGCGCATTGCCAGCCATGATATTCGTAAACAGCAATACCCATATTATCGGCAAAAAGTAGAGACTTTGCACAAAAACGACGCTCATTATGCCCAGTACAGCAAAGGCGTAGAAGATACGGCCTACGGCTGTACCGTCTTGATAGATACTGAAGAAGAACATATAGAAGGCTATCGCAAGTACGGAAATGATGCTGTTAGCGATATCATCGAAAAGGAAGAACGCCATCGTCATCAATACAAGATACGAGCACGAAATCATTCGGCTGAAGATGCGTATCAGGGCGTTTACGTTGTTCAACTGGAACATCAGGTAGCCTGCAAAAGCGAGCAAGACCACCTGCAACCACATGCCGTTGCCGAACATTCCCGACAATGCGCATACGATTAGTGTATAAACAGCGGTTGCAGGGAGCGCAATGCGACTCTCTGCAACCTTATTCTGAAATCTTTTTACGTTCAATTCTACTGATAATTATAAGTCCTGACCGATGTCTCTACGGAAATACTTGTCTGTAAACTCTATCTTCTGTGCTTGTGTGAACGAGTTCTGTAAAGCTTCTGACTTGTCCTTGCCATAAGAGCTGACAGCAATGACGCGTCCTCCACTGGTAACGACCTTGCCGTCCTGCATCTTTGTACCGGCATGGAAGACAACAGAATCTTCAACCTTGTCAAGACCAGTTATCTCGTAGCCCTTTGCATAAGCCTGCGGATAGCCACCGCTAACGAGCATTACGCAGACAGCTGCACGTTCGTCGAACTCAATTGCACGCTTGTCGAGATTGCCTTCTGCAACGCCTTCGAACAAGTCGACAATGTCGCTCTTAAGACGCAGCATTACAGTCTCAGTCTCAGGGTCGCCCATACGGCAGTTGTACTCGATAACCATAGGCTCGCCCTCTACGTTGATTAGTCCGAAGAAGATAAAACCCTTATAATCGATATTCTCCTCAGCAAGACCTTCTACTGTGGGACGGATAATGCGGTCTTCAACCTTCTGCATCCATTCCTTTGTAGCGAACGGAACTGGCGAAACGCTACCCATACCGCCGGTATTAAGACCCGTATCGTGCTCTCCGATACGCTTGTAGTCCTTTGCCTCTGGCAGAATCTTGTAGTTCTTGCCGTCGGTCAAAACGAACACAGAGCACTCGATGCCGCTAAGAAATTCCTCGATAACTACGCGGGCTGAAGCATTACCGAACATTCCACCGAGCATCTCCTTAAACTCCTTCTTTGCCTCTTCAAGTGTGGAGAGGATAAGAACGCCCTTGCCTGCGCACAGACCATCAGCCTTCAGTACATAAGGAGCCTTAAGAGTCTCAAGGAACTTTAAGCCTTCCTCTACTGTTGTGCCGTCGAATGTCTCGTATTTTGCTGTCGGAATGTTGTGGCGCTTCATGAACTGCTTTGCAAAGTCCTTGCTACCTTCCAGAACAGCCCCTGCCTTTGACGGACCAATAACCGGAACGTTCTTTGTGCGCTCGTCGTTCTTGAAGTCATCATAAACGCCCTTCACCAATGGATCTTCCGGTCCGACAATTACCATGTCTACACCATTCTCCACAACGAAGTCCTTCAAAGCCTCAAAGTCATCGGCTTTAATATCTACATTCTCACCGACATTCTGTGTGCCTGCGTTACCTGGAGCGATAAAGAGTTTCTCCACCTTTGCGCTTTGAGCGATTTTCCAGGCCAATGCGTGCTCACGGCCACCGCTTCCTAACAATAGAACTTTCATTATATAATAATGTTTAATGATTAATGATTCGTGTTTTGTTGAAATTGCAGGAGGGTGTAACGGCAAATAGTTTAAGATGTTTACCGGCCGTTACGCCCTCCTGTTTATATAGATATTATTTCAAGTAATCCTCGAAATACCGTGTGATGCGCTCGTGCAAATGTACACTCTGATGACCGCGCATATTATGAGGCTCGCCTGGATACAAGAAGAAATCAGGCTGTGTGCCTGCGCCAATACATGCCTTGAGGAAAGTAAGGCAATGCTGCGGCACGCAAGTCGGGTCGTTATAACCCTGGATAATCTGGAGCTTACCCTTCAAGTTCTTGGCAGTATTGAGCAAAGATGTCTTTGCATAGCCCTCCGGGTTCTGCTGCGGTGTGTCCATATAGCGCTCGCCATACATCACCTCATACCACTTCCAGTCGATAACCGGGCCACCAGCTACACCAACCTTGAACACGTCAGGATAGTTTGTCATAAGCGAAATGGTCATGAAACCACCATAGCTCCAACCATGAACGCCGATGCGGTCGGCATCTACGTAAGGAAGCGACTTGAGGTATTCAACACCCTTCAACTGATCCTTCATTTCTTCCTGACCAAGCTGGCGGAATGTAACCTGCTCAAACTCCTTGCCACGATGCTCAGAGCCTCGGTTGTCGAGAATGAAGAGAACATAACCCTTCTGAGCCATGTATGTCTCCCAGCTGCGACTGCTATAGTGCCAGCGTGCATCAACGTTATGTGCGTGAGGGCCACCGTATACATACACTACAGTAGGATATTTCTTGTTCGGATCGAAGTCTACCGGCTTCACCATACGCCAGTAAAGGTCGGTTGTGCCGTCGGCAGCCTTCACAGTACCACAGGTGTATTTAGGAACCTTATATCCCTTCCAAGGATCATCAGCCTTGAAGTAAGAGAAACACTTGCCATTTGCAACATTCACAATAGCAATATTGCGCGGAACATTTGGCTCCGAATAGTTGTCGTAGATATACTGTCCGCTCTTGCTCAAAGATGCCGAGTGCCAGCCCTTGCCACCTTCGTCCATACGAGTGCGCTTGCCTGTTTTCAAGTCAACAAAGAATATGTTGCATTGAATCGGACTAATCTCGTTAGAAGAGATGATAATGCCCTTACGCTTTGCATTGAAGCCAAGGAAATCAAGAACTTCCCAATTGCCTTTGGTTATCTGCTTCATCTCAAGCGACACGGTATTGCCTGCCATGCGACTGCCCGACTTGCCGATTGAGCAAAGATACAGATGGTTGTAGCCATCTTTTCTGCTCTGCATAAGGAATGAACTGTTGTCCCAAGGCAAGAAAACGATAGGATGAAGCGGCTCTACATACTTTGCGTCTGTCTCGCGGTAGAGTTCGCCAGTCTTTTCGCCAGTTGATGCGTCATAGCTTATGAGACGGCAATCGTTCTGATCACGGTTAAGCTCGAACATATAGATGGTCTTGTCATCGGGAGACCAAGAGATGTTTGTGAAGTAACGGTCTGTTGGGTCGCCAGCCTTAAGATATACAGTCTTGCCTGTGTTTGTATCAAACACACCAACAGTAACCTTGTGGCTTGTCTCGCCAGCCATCGGGTACTTCTCAGGAGCAAGAGTTGCTATGCGCGACTTGCCATCCTCCGGCTGGAAGCTAACTTCCTGTATGTTTACAAGTGGATAGTCAGTCACCATGTTCTGGTCCATGCGATAGAAAGCAAGTTTCTCGCCGCTGTTGCTGAAGAATGTGCCCTTACGGATTCCGAACTCATCACGATGAACGCTCTGTCCGTATACAATCTCACGTGAGCCGTCTGTAGACAACTGCCACTTTTGGTCGCCTCGTGTGACATAAAGATTATTATCCTTAAGATAAGCGACAGCATCGCTCTTTGCGTTCATCTCAAGTACATACTCGTCGTCAACGAACTCGTTGCATTTCTTCAATGAGCCACTCTTGAAGTCGATGGTATATATGCGCTCGCCGGTATTAATCACAACGAGCGGCTTGTCGGCATAAGGGAAAGATGCGCCACGCAAAGAGCGCACCTTGATATCCTTTGTCGGACCTGCCCATTGGTTAACCTGACTTACCGTGAAGAGCTGTGTCTCCTTGCCGTTCTGCTTGTTAACGAGGTAGCAAGCGTCAGATTCAACACGCACAAGCTGGTCGCCCCACCACACGCAGTTGCGATTCTGAGGCACGAAGTTGCGATAGTTCTTACCACCGAAGTTGAGGTCTTCAAGCGTGAAAGACTTCAACTCCTGAGCATTCATGTTAAGCGAGGTAAACAATCCCAGCAAAACTGTAAAAAACTTAATCTTCATTGTCAAAATCTCTGTTAGAACGTTTTCTGTCACTCTTGCCATAGCGTGAGCCTTTGCCGAAATACTTGCCGCCCTTGTCGCCGAAGCCTTTTCCCTTAAAGCCCTTGCCTTTGAAATCTTTATCGTCACGATCGAAGCGGTCGCGGCTCTTTCTTTCGTTTCCACCACGGCGATCGTCGTTCTGCTTGCGACGCTCTATAGAGTGGAACTTGAACGAGCGGATGTCCGACTCTGCATTTTCCTCTTCCTCGTCGAGACGCTTCTTGAACTCGCGGTTCTTCTTGAAGCGATGTTTCTCTGCCATCTGTCGCTTCTCATCCTCAGTCTTAACGATGCCACCCTCCTGACGGAAGTCCTTCATAGTGCCGTCAAAGATAGCGTACTTGCGGAATTCACACTCCAAAGATCCGTTATAAACCGGAATCTTTATAGACGGCTTCAAGCCGATTGCCTCAAAGCACTCCTCGCGATAGCTGAGAACCCAAGCCTCGTTACCCATGAAAGCATGCTTCAGACGCTCGCCAATCATCTTGTAAGTGTTGAGCAAGTTCGGAGTAGAGATACGCTCACCATAAGGCGGGTTAACAACAAGCAGGCTCTTCTCCTTTGGCTGAGTGAAGTCCTTGAAGTCGGCGTTTTCTATCGTAATATCTTTAGAAAGACCAGCTGCACGCACGTTTAGACGTGCTGTGTTTACAGCCTTCATGTCGATATCGTAACCATAGATATGGTGAGTGAACTCGCGTTCCTGCGTATCATCGTTGTAGATTGTATCAAACAATTCTGCATCAAAATCAGGCCACTTCTCGAAAGCGAACTCCTTGCGAAAGATACCAGGACTCATATTATGGGCGATAAGTGCAGCCTCTACAAGCAAAGTGCCCGAACCACACATCGGATCGATAAAGTCGGTCTCGCCACGCCAGCCTGTCATAAGGATCATACCTGCAGCAAGCACCTCGTTAAGCGGAGCCTCTACCGACTCCTGGCGATAACCGCGACGATGGAGCGACTCACCACTTGAGTCGAGCGACAGCGTAGCGTCAGCCTCTGCGATGTGGATGTTCAGACGGATGTCAGGGTTGCTGACAGAAATATTAGGACGAGTACCAGTGTTCTCACGGAACTGGTCAACGATTGCATCCTTTACCTTATATGTTACAAAACGTGAGTTACGGAATTCTTCTGAGTACACAACAGAATCAACAGAGAAAGTCTTTCCCTTTTCGATATACTTGCTCCAATCGATCTTCTTAACCTCTTCATAAACCTCATCAGCCGAGCGCGCCTTGAATTTAGCAATAGGCTTCAAGATACGAATAGCTGTGTGTAGTTGGAAGTTTGCACGATACATCATTTCCTTATCACCGGTAAATGACACCATACGACGACCTATCTGTACATTGTTTGCACCCAATTGGGTAAGCTCTTTTGCCAATACCGGCTCTAAGCCCATGAAGGTTTTGGCAATAAGTTCAAATTCATTCATATTTTCAATAAAAGCAATTGTTTCTTACGAAAGTTTAATCGGTACAAAATTACGAATAATAATCAAGAAACCACAATTATATAAATACAAACTTCAAAAATAAACAACATAAAAAAGAAAAAGCGGCTCTAATTAGAGTCGCTTTTGTATTAAAATTGAAATCTTTTCTTAAAAAATATGCAATCAAGAGCGGCAAGCGGGGTTCGAACCCGTGACCTCTGGCTTGGGAAACTTTCTTGCAGCACTGCAAGTCGTTGGAGATTAGTGATTTACAGACTTCTGAATTATATAGTCCCACAAACAGGCCCATTCCGACCGAAAATCTTGTTGTTTTTCTCGGATTTTATGGGTAAATTTGCAAAACCGAAACAAAAAACACCAAAACTATGAAGTATTATATCGCAGCTAAAGAGAGTAAGAGGGGTAAGGACGGACGAATTGCGGTGAAGATTTTGTTCCGCAGCGACGGTAAGGATTTCGTTGTGTCAACGGGTATCTACGTGTTGACTGCGTTCTCGGGTCTTTCGATGTCGCCTAAAGAAACGAACTACAGGGCGAAGCTCAGAAGATTGACGAGCATCATCGACGATGTGGAGGCGTATCTGCTGAATAATGCCGGCGCCGACAGCGCAAAGATGAAGAGGGAACTGACAGCACTGGTATCGGGCGAGGCGCATGAGGAGAAAGCGACGTGTCTTGCGGACTACATCGAAAGGTTCGCCGACACAAAGAGCCGCAAAGGAACGGCAGACCTCTATCGAATGTCAGCACGGAAGGTGCGCGAGTATGACGGCAGAGCGGTGTTCGGCAGTGTAGACAAAGCATGGCTTGACGGCTTCGAGCGATACATGGGCGAGGCGAGCGTGAACTACAAGGCTATCATGCTGCGCAATATACGCACGGTGTTCAACTGGGCTATAGACAACGAGCTGACCACAAACTACCCATTCAGACGTTACAAGATAAAGCAGGAGAAGGTAGCCATCAACAACATCAGCGTCGAGCAGCTGAGGGAGATACGAGATTGCGAGGTCGAGGAGTGGCAGCACATATACCGCGACTTGTTCTTGCTGACGTTCTATCTTTGCGGCATCAACCCGGTAGACCTGCTTACGCTCAAGACGTCCAACGTACACAACGGACGTATCAGGTACAAGAGGGCGAAGACAGGGCACTTGTACGACATACCCGTACCTCCCGAGGCGATGGAAATAATCAGACGCTACAGGGGCAAGGGGTGGCTTCTCTGTCCTCTTGACGCATACTCAAACTACCGCGACTTCTGCCATCACTGGAACGACGCGCTAAAGAAAATCGGGCACAAGGAGATTGTTCCCGACAAGGTGGGCAGGCTGCGCAAGGTCGTCTGGCATCCGATAGCGGAAGGCATGACGGTGTACACCGCTCGTTACACCTTCGCCTCGATCGGCGCAGAACTTGAGATACCTCGCGAGACTATTGCCCTTTGCCTCGGGCACTCCTGGGCGGACGTGACCGACCACTACATCGCCTACGGAACGAAACGAATTGACGATGCCGTGCGCAAGATTATTGATTACGTCAACAGCGACAAGGCGTAGCCTCTCAACGACCATTCCAACACCCTATTCCAACACGAAAAACCGCTCTCTCTTTCAAAGAGAAAAATTATATATTATGTGTATAGGATATATGAGTACGTTAGTACGAATATATACTATATATATAATATATAATAGATGCGATTGCATGCGGTCGCATAAAGTTGGTTAAACGCATTGATAATCAAGCGTTTACAACGATAAAAATTATATATAAAATACCATGTTTTATGCGACTTATGCGATCGCATAATTTGGCATATTTTCGGTGGTTTTAGGAGCACAAAAAATTCCGCCTGCACATCGCTGTACAAACGGGATTTAATGCTTATTCAGGCAATATAAAATGCGTGTTATGCGACCGCATGAGATGGCATCAGAATACTTTGTCCTTGTGCTCTTCTTTCAGCCAGTCAAGTAGCTCTCTGATTGCGGTTGCAAGTTCGATTGCGGTCGGCTCGCGCCCGTCCGTGAGAAGTGGCGTGCAGCGCATTGTTTGCTCAAGTTTGCAGTTCTCGAAACGCAGCACGATGCCGTTCTCCGTGTCGGTGACTACCCAGCCGTCATGCATTTCCTTTGACGGCTGGAGGACAAATCTTTCCTTGCTCATTAAACGATTGTTTTTATTAATCACAATAAAACTGTTCGGTTTCGTAGACGGTATTCTTGAACTCCGCAACGTCGCCGTCCTCGTCAAGAACAAAGTAGCTGTCGCCTTCGTAGACTTCATAACGGAAGTTGTTGCTGCGACCTTCATAGCAGTTGTCGCCTGCGCAAACCTCGTCGCAGCCCTTTGTGTTCTCTGTGCAATAGGCTTTAGCTTTGTCCAATGTGAAGAACTCCGCAACCTTGTTGCACTCGACGTTGTTGTTCCAATATACGCTGTATTTCTTCATAATATTGACTTAACCGTGTTGCGGTAGGGCTTATTATTATTGTAAAATTCAGTTAGTTGTTATTCGGTTCGTGAAGCTGTTCAGGTGTCTGCTCCAAGCGGCGTTGATAGTCACGCTTTGATAGCGTGTCCTTTGAGTCTCCGAATACCTTACGGAGGTTATACCAAGTTTGGCGAACATTGGTTAATGTCAGGTCGTTTCCCTTGCTTGTCTTGATACCCATATCTATAAGTATCTTTGTCGCCTTCTCGAAATTCGCCTGCCTGCGGTCTGTGCCCCGCTCTGTGCAGAGCTGGCACACCTGCCATATTGTTTTGTTTGACTTGTTCTCGATCATCTGTTGACGGCGTGACACGCTGGAGGCTGTAATGGCTTTCGATATGTCGCAGCCCTTCGGGCGCCCGAGCTTGACTCCGCCGGCTTTTTTTGCTGCAAGTGCCTGCTTTGTTCGGATCGAGACAAGCAACGCTTCACGCTCTGCGAGTGCGAAAAACAGAGTAAGCGTGAATTTGTCCGTCTTTGGAAGGTCACAGAAAAAGATGTTTCCTTCCATCTGGTCGTATATTCCAAGGGCTTCCACGGTGTTGCGGAAGCGGTCGGACTTCGCTATAATAAGCGTAGCTCCTTCTTCTCTGCATCGCGCCATAGCCTTTTTGAGTTCGGTGCAGCCTTCCAAGTCCTTGCCTGTATACACGTCACTGTAATCTGCAACGAGTTCGCCCCCTTCTGCCTGCACAAAGTATTCTATTATCTGTTTCTGCGCTGCAAGTCCGAGACCTGATGCGCCCTGCTGTTTCGTCGATACTCGACGCCATGCCACAAACTTCTTCATAATATACCTCCTGTTGTTTACTTGCGGCCCTGAGAAGCACCGAATAGTACTCCTATAATCCACAATACAATCATAATTTCCATCATAATGTTTGTTGTTTTTAGTTTGTAGTCCTGCTGCAAAGTTAGTTATTTTGCGCAGAACTACAATGTTTTTTTATAAATATTATTTGCTTTTTTCGCAGTATAAAAAGTAATCTTCAACCATTTTGTTTTTGTTGATTCTCCCAATAACCGCTAAAGCGTCATCAGCTATCCAACAATCCGTAAACCGTGCGCCTTTTAACTCTCCAACGATAAGGTATTTATCTTTGTCGTTGTTGTACTCTATCATGTACTCCATGCGTCCACAAGTTGTGAATAATGTCTCTAATATATCGTTGTCGTTGTTATATACAACGTCGAACTTCAACGCTTTAAGAGCGTCGTGAATTATCTTTATTTTCTCATTCATACTCGTTGTTGTTTTTACTGATTGTTGTTTGTATACTCTTCCCTACTCGCCTGGTAGTTGTTCCAAACTTCGTTGCTTTCCGGTGCCGAAGCGCAGTTCATGTCGACTCCTGCTTGCTTGTAGATGTTTGAGATGTACCGCCACGCGGTCAAGTGGATAGCTCCGCAGACTTTAAGAACCTTGTCGCGTTCTTTGCTGCTCGGCTGTCCGTCTTTCCAACTTCTTATCATAAGATAGCGCACAATACGTTTTAATTGCTCGCTAATCGCTTTCGGTGTCTTCTTTCTTGTATTCATATTCCAAAGTGTTTTTAATATCCGTAGATGATTTTAAAGTCTTCCGTTGTCGCTGTTGCCCGTAGTGTCGGACTCAACGAGTAGTTGCCGAGCGGCTTGCAGGTTTCTTCGAACATTCCGTAATGCCCGGCAGGAGCTACGGATATTCGGAGCCTCTTTGTTTGTTCACCTGTCAAAAAACGACCCGTTACCGTGATAGTTTTTTCGGTCCGGCTAATTACTTCGAGCTTCCAGCGTGCATCGGTGTTACACGGCGAGACCATTATATAAGTTTTGCCCACCTCGAATTTTGTTACATTCTGTTTCATAATATTTTGTTTTTATTTGTTGTATTCCTTGCGATCTAAATCAAACGTAGGCCGATACTGGCGATCGGTTAAACTCTCAAACAAGGCTAACTCGCGCGCCTGTCGTGCTTTCTTGCGCTTACTACCAGCGCAGCAGTAGAGAACACCAGATAAGGCGCAATGTAATCGCCATGCGGTCTTTTCGCCGTTCACCAGAGAATCTTCGTTTGTAATACTGATCAAGATGCTTTCTTTCATGCTTGCCACTTCAGTGGCTTTAAATCTGTATGCCATAATTATAATTAATTTAGTTATTTATTTATATAGTTGGTGCCCGTGCATTGAACACGGGAGCAGGCCGTTTATTCAACTCCTGTCACCAAGTGTGTTCTTAATCGTCGGCGCAATATGTCCAACGGCGAATTTTACTCAGTCCGTATTTTTTAAGATATGAATCCAAGCGTTTTTCAAACTCGTTGCGAAGGTCTTGCACCTTCTGTTTGTACGCTTCGCGTAGTTTGGTGCTATCTTCAACGCTTAGAGTTATGTCGCCGTCGTAGTCTTTGGCGCCACGCTTTTTTATAAACATGATTTCAGCTCCGAACTCCTCAGACGTGCCGCGCGTGTAATTTTGCCCGAGTGTTATCTGCTCGTCTTCGACCGCTTCCAAGGCGTGCTTATATTCCCGGTCGAAGCGCTTGAGGTTTTCTGCCTTAAATTCAGCCTCGCTGAAGTTGTGGCACATGTCTGTCGCTTCTTCGCACGTTGGCCCGTACATAGCACTCCAACCGAAGCAAAACGACTTCTCGATGTCCTGTTTGTCGAAGGTAATGAAGTGCTTTTCGTCTACCTTCAGAGCTTCGGCGGTACGATCCAAGTAGTACCACGTTTTGAAGAGTTCTGAGAACTCCTTCATGTCCTCGCTCTGCGCCGTCTTGCGTGGCTTTTTATTTGGCTTGTACGTGTTTAAAAACTCCTCAACGTCGAACATATCAGGGATGCACGCGCCACGCTCGCAGAAGTCCGCAAAAGCGGCTTGTTTGTCGGTGTTCATCTGCTTTATTGCTTGTATAACCTCGAAGACTTCCGGATATATGCACGACTCAGAGTAGAACTCGTCCGGCAGGTATTCGGAATCCTGATACATAAACTCCGGGTCGCTTTCGTCGGCGTGCAACTTCTTGCACGCTTCCAAGAACGCCGCGCCGTCCTGGTATCTTCTAAGGTGCAGCCATCCACCGTCGAGGCTGCCCTCGTTGTACTTCTTGTATGTGCCGCAATACACCGCGGCGTCTAAAATTGTCAACTTTGCCATGATGCAATAATTTAAAGTGTTATTTATTCGTTTGTGAACTCTTTAATGTGCGTGCCTACGTATACGCCAACGACGTATGAAACGAAGGCTAAAAGTGTTACTAATGTTGCCATATTTATATGTGTTTTATTGTTGCTACCAAACGACCTGCACAAGCCTTCGCCGTGTCGTATCTTGTAGTATATTCTTTCATACTGCCGTTTGTTTTCGTTGTGTGCCGTTTGTTTGCGCCCTGCCTTATAGGTGCATGGCGCAGCGGTTTTTTATTCTAATATGTACCTTAAAATGTCTTCTTCGCTTTCTGTGTGCAGCGTGTAGAAGCCGACAAACTTTGCACCTTTGCAAATTTTGTCGGCTGCTGCCTTCAAAATCTTCGGATCTGTCGATGAATATGTATCTGTAACGTTTTTGCAAACACGGTCCGCCCAGGCGAAGCAATGGCGGCGAAAGAATGAAGGATGCGCAACAGGATAGGCTATTTTTGTAATATTTAAATGCTTTCCGCTGTCTTTTATCTTCACGGCTAAATTTAAAAGACTGTTTTTTTGATTTTTGCCGTTAATGGCAGGTATTACACAGCGAGCCGCGAATAAATTGATCCTATAGCCTTGAGCCTCCAAAGTATTAACAACGTTTAGGAGCTTTGCACCTGCGGCGGATAGTTCTTTTGTTTTAACATTGTAGCTCGCACCAATAAAGTACACAAGATTCAGCACCTTCGTGTTTCTGTACGTCGTTTGCTTGACGTTGTACATATTTATAGGGCTGCCGGAAACAACGGCGCCGACATTCGGAACGAAGCCGCAAAAGTCCTGCTTTATTGTGTTTGTTGTTCTCTCGAAGCGTTTATTTTTGTTGCAACCTTCAATTATTTTCGCCGTGAATGTGTCGCCGTTTATTAGAAGTTCATCCGCTTCTTTGTGTGTGCTTGTACCGCAAAAGTCTTTAGTAAATTTATACTCGTCGCTCTCGTCGTACATTTTGCCTATTTTTTTGCGTTCCAACGACTTTTTAAAATCTGCTATACTGTTATACCGTTCGTTTACTATTATATCCATATTCGTTGTTATTTTGTGTCCTACACGCTTTATATTGCGTGTAGGACTGGTTAATACTTAATACTTTTTAATCTCTTCCGTGTACTTGTTTTTGCTGCTCAACGCCGCGGCTATCTCTCGTATATCATCCTTTGCGATGCCCTTGAAGATGAAGGAGTCAAGCACAAATTTTGTGTTCATGTCGTAGAACTTTGCGAGGCGCGAAATTGCGCGGTATCCGCAAATCAACTTAATTCGCAAGCTCTTTGTTACACTGCGAAGGTCGCGGACGAACTCTAATATATCGAGATGTCCGCCGCAAATACTCTCTTCTATTTTCTCGTTGTAGCCAATCTCGATGAAGGCGAAACGGTCGCGGCTGCTTTCATCCATCTGGTAGCGTCCGCAATACTCTTCTGTTGCGCCCTGTCCGTTGGTGTTGCCGGCTGCGATGCAATAAAAGTCCGGGTGCCTTGCTACTTTCTCGCCGCTGTTAGGAAATGTGTAGTAACCGTTTGCGAGTGCAGCGTTGAGGGCAATAATAGCCTCTGCGGTGCTGTTGTCGAGTTCGTCGGCAAAGAACAGGCCGCCATTTTTCCACGCCTTATAAAACGGTGTTTCTTCGTACTCGCCCTGTGCGTTCTTGTAGCCTGATACGTCGAATTTTGTAACCAACGTATTTTGATAGTAAAACTCCACGCCCAGGGCCTCGGCTATCTGCTCGGCTATTGTGTTTTTGCCGCTACCTGCCGGGCCGTACAAGTACACGTTTTCGCGTGCTGCTACAAGTTTCAAGATGTTTGCAAAGTTCGGATCTAAAACCCGCTCGGTTTTTGTCGTTGTCTTTTTGCCATCTACAACCACGTTGATAACACTGCCGGTGCCTGCGTTCTTTGCCTCCTCGATTTGCTTTTTAAGGCTGTCAATCTCGGCGGCTGCTTCTTTCTTTCCGCGCTGGTAGCCTTCTTCCTGCTGCTGCGCGAACATCTGCAGCATGGAATTTAAGGCCGCGCTGTTTACATTGTTGTTTGCTGTTGCTGTTGCTGTTGCTGCTGTTGCTGCTGTTGTGTTCTGCTCTTCCATATTCATATTATTATTGTTATTATTTGTGTTATTGTTTGTGGTTAATGTTGTGGGGGTGCCTGTTGTTGCTTTCGTTGTCGTTGCTCTCTTTCGTCCCTGCGTGTAGTCTGCGAAGTTGATAGTTATTACTTTCTTTCCTACACGCTCAACGCTCAGAGTCTCGGAGTTTAAGACCACAACGAGCTCCTCCTCCTTGCTTGCGCCGTAACGTGGATGCCCTGGCACGCCGTGAAACGTTGTGCCTTCGCTGATTTCGTTTGCTAAAATGTAGTTGACGAGTTCAGCCTCGAAGGCTGTCAGACCGTTCTGACGCATCTGTGATGTACTTAACTTTTCCATATTGTTTAATTTTTATTGTTATTATTCGTGCCTGCGGCGGACTTCAACCGCCACGGGAGGCAGGTGTTTTGATATGCGAATTAAGTGCAGTTCACCCCGTTGGACTACTATCTTTTACACGCTCGCACATCGCGACACATCTCCGGCAGGCTGTAATAACACGTCAATAATGCTAATACAGAAGTATTTTTTGTAATGTAAACAAGCCAAAGAACGCTATATTATCAAATATTTATACTTGTGGGAAAATAATTTTATTCGAATAAAACCGCCGCCAAATTTGCAGGGACCGAATAAAATAGCTAAATTTGCACCGCTTAGGATTAAGCAGGTGAAGCGTTTTGCCTTCACGCCGTCCGCAACCAGCTGCAACCGGTTGCGGACTTTTTATTTTACCTATATATAAATATACAATAAGTTCAAAGAACGAGTAAGTAACGTTGTTGTTATCTTACGTTTGCAAAGGTAGTAAGTATTTTTGATATATGCAAGCTTTTTGCAAGTTTTTTTTGTAAAAAGCGAAACTTTTTTTTGAGTGTATAAAATGTTGATACGGAGGAGAATAGATACGGCGCGAAACTTTGCGAATAAGCCTGTTTCCTTTGCGTGTAACGGCGTGCAGATCCGTCAGCGTGTAAGCTATAAGGCAGGCGCAAAAGAAGGCGGCAGAACGGCGCGAAATAGCCGGAACGCCTCGCGCGCCTGAAAGAAAATTTTACAGATGGCAGCACGACGAGCGGCGGGCGTGCCTGGCGATCGACGGAAAGCGAGGCGGCGAGTGGTGCAGCATCCAGAGCGTACAACGGCGGCGAGGCACGGGGAAGGGATATAGGGAAGGGGGCGAGGCTGCGCACCGTGGGGGGGGGATATAGGGGGGAAGATAGGAGCAAGAGTGGAAGGCAGGCAGGAAGGCACGACGAGGCGAAAAGATTCGGCGTGTCGGAGTGGTGTGGGTGCAGCTCCTCGCGCGTGCGTATATATATAGCAGCTATATATAGTATATTTATATATATATTATCTATATATCTATAATATAAATATTATATCTATATATCTAATAATATATATAAATATAATACCTTTTTCGCCTTTTTTGTGTAATACGTCCGTATTATATGTAAAAAATAACATTTATATATATTGTAAGTTATTGTATATCAATGTGTTGCGCGTCTTTCCTTCTTTGTCCTTGCATCTTTGCCGCCTGTGGGAGTTAAATACCCCACCCCCCGGACTCCCACCGCACCCACCGCACCCACCCTTTCCCTTAATTTTTTATTTTTTTTATTTTTCGGAGGTGTCACACGCAGCAGTCCTTCACTTTTTATTATTTTCATTATTATTTCCACCATACTTCAGAAATCGTTTATTTGCCCATTTATTTGCGTTCTGCCACACTTTTATTTCCCTTTTGTGTAGTTATTAGGCTTTCAGTTAAAACACGCTTAGAACGCAAATAAACAGCCTTTTTGTCTTTATTGCTCACCTATGCACGTTTATGTCTTGTTTCTCCTGAATTTATGTGTGTAATTATTATAATCTGCGTAATAGTTAAATAAATTAACATAAAATGTTAAAAAATGGGGTTTGCAGTTTAAAAGCTTGCAATGCTTGTTTTTATGTCCTTACTTTGTGTTCAAAACGAAATCTGATGGCCGATAAGAAATTTTACATACAGCGATACACGAAGTCTGCGCAGGGTGCGTGGGAGAGTGACGGCACGCCAAAGAGTCTTGAGGATGATTTTGGCGGTGTTATTCGCTACAAGTCAATGACTGGTCTCAACTCCAAGGGTAAGCAGAAAGGCGTATACACAGAAAGCTATGCTGAAACAGACGCTCTCAGAGTTTTTGTGGACCAGAACGCCACGCATGAAAGTACAACATGTACGCTCTCTGTTTATGTGTTCGGGTACAACATCAACACTGCCACAAGCCTGTCAATCGAGGAGCAGATAAAGAACATGGAGGCTGCATGGGATGAGCTTTACGCCTATCTGGAAGGCTCTCTGGTGTTATGGAAAGACGATTACAGACAGCGCAAGGCGTTGTTTCTTGTGCAGGATGCCTGCGAGCCGTCTTCCGATGTGATAAAAAACACGCCGTATCTCCAGTGTTCGGTGAAGCTTGTCAATGTTTTTGGTAGGACGTTTGACGGCACAAGTACGACCATTGAGGACTGGCTTAAAAACGGAGGCAAGGTGTCGAATGGTTAAGCGTAAGTGGTGGGGAGTTCCATACAAGGGCAGCAAGTCGCAGATAGTAGACGGGCTGATAGAGGCTATTCCGTATAAAGGCGTTGATAACTTCTATGATTTATTTGCCGGTGGCTGTGCTGTGACCCACAAGATGCTCCTCGAAGGCAGGTATAGACACTGCTACGCCAATGATATAGACGGTCGGGCGTTGAGGCTTTTTCGTGACGGCATGGATGGTAAATACGCCCTGGAAACGAGATGGGTGAGCCGCGAGGACTTCTTCAAACTAAAAGACACCGACCCATACATCTCCTGCTGCTGGAGCTTCGGCAATAATCAGCGTGATTACCTGTACTCGAAAGCCATTGAGCCGTACAAGAAAGCGTGTCATTATGCTATAATATACGGAGATTTTGGTCTTTTAAGTGACCTATATCCTGACGTAAGCGAGGTGTGCAAGGAGGCACTCGGGGAAGTTACGGGTCGGCACGGAAGGCGGATTAAGTTCCGTTCTGCGATAAGAGAGTGCTTGAAATCCTGTTCTAATGGCTCGTTCGCAAGTTTGTATACAAGCTGCGATGCGGATCGTCTCGAAAGTCTCGAACGTCTCGAACGTCTACAGAGTCTCGAAAGCCTCGAACGTCTACAGAGCTTTCAGAGCTCCGAAGTGGACTACAGAGAGGTTGAGATACAGCCTAACTCTGTTATATATGCGGATATTCCGTATTTTTCTACGAATACCTATAGTAAGCGATCTTCGGTTGTGCAGCCGTTCAATCATGGCGAGTTTTACGACTGGTGCTGCAAACAGAAGGAGTTGGTACTGATAAGTGAATATTACATGCCAGCGGATAGGTTTACGGAGGTGTGGAACACTAAACACAAACAGAGCCTGTCTGCTACAAAGACAAGCTCTGTTATTGAGAGATTATTCGTGCCGACAAATCAGCTTGATAAATATCACTCCATGATGCGGCAGTCCGGGCAAACCGACCTGTTTCATGGTTTATAAAAATATAAAAACATGGCAAATATTACAGAAGACTCGCTGAAATCAGCGTTAACCGACCTCGGTCTTACACAGATTGGCTTGCCGAAGATGTGGAGAGGTGAGCAGGATGGTTTTTGGATAAAGGCTCTCGCCCTTGTCCGCAAGCTCAACGGAGACCTTTCATATTATGCCGTTGAGCGCAATGCCGAAGGACTGATTAGCTACAAGACGGACTACGGACGTATGTCGCCCATACGAGAGCGTGTGAGGATACATCCGTATATGTTTCTTGACGAGGCTCGTTATGTCAATGTGGGTGACGAGAAAGACCGACGTTATCATTTGTTCACCGTCACAGAAGACGAAGAGGAGAAATCGAAGGTAATGACCATGAGCGACGAGGAGGTAGTCTTGAAACTCCGTGAACGCGGTATCAGATTACAGCTCGAGAGCGATGAGTCCGACCTTGCGGCCACTAAAATTGTAGAGTACGACGATGCCGAAGACACTACGCCGTCAGTTGCCGATGACGAGCAGGGCGAGATTGAACGCATGATGCTCGAAGCTGATGTGCAGCGTGAGCGTGAGAAGGAAGAGGCTACTGAAAAGACAGCGGAGGCAGAAGCAGAAGAAAATGCAACTTCAACACCTAAAAAAGCTCCTGTAGCAAAAAAAAAGAAGTCCGCGACTGCGAAACCGAAGAAACGAGCAGCGAAAGCCTAACTGACACCCGAACCTCAGACTTCCTTCAAGAGATGACCGGCGAGTTCTCCGAATTGCGTGACGCAATGGAGTCTAAGGGCGAAAAAACACCATCTTCATTTGATGAAGACAATCTTTTCAAGCCTGCGGAGGACCCGAACGAAAAAGAGCTTGCGCCGGAGCAGCGAAAGCTGACATATAAAGAGCGTAGAGCCATCATAAAGCATCGTTACTACTTCAAAAGAGAAAAGACGCAACGTCATATCAAGAAGGGTAAGGCGATGATGAACGAATACGGCAAGGAAGAGGTTATTGAAACGCTGTTTACAAAGGAGTCGGCAAAGGAGGACGCAAAAAGACTGACGCGCAAGAAACTTTCAGAGGCAGCGAAGAGGTATTACGAGAACAAGAGAAAACAAGAACGAGAAAACAAGAACTTTAATGAAGAAAAATAAAAATAGACGAATACTCTACGAGTATCACAATTTGAGCGAGTTATCGGAAAGAGCTTTGCGAAATCTTGATGGAGCGATGGATAACGCCCATGATGTAGCCGTGATGCGCTATGTCTTGTTGCAGTTCTATAATTGGTTCAAGAGTGACTTCAAGGAGTTGCCGCTTCTGCAATTAGACCCGTTTGTTGACGACTGGTGCAACGGCACGACGAGAATGATATATGACTATATGTCAGACATTACAAAGAAACAAGAAGGTAAAAACAAGAACGAGATATGAAACAGGAGTTATTGGATGATTTGCAGCGTTTGCTGAAATGCCCAAAGCCAAAGACGGAGTGCGCCGACAGAGCTTTGTTGGATGGCGCGTTGAACGGATGGAGGGATGAGGCGTACGACCTGAAAAGAGAATTGAAGAACGGCGATCCGACTGACACTAAGTGGCTGGAGCGCCCGATAAAAGTCGAAATACAGCCTCGCGGTTTAGACAATCTCTGTCTTGACAACTTCGGGCAATATGCGCAGAAATACAACAACGCGGCCATCACGTTCCGCCGCCTCATGTACACTCTTATTTACTATCATGCGCAGTCTAACCCCACAAACAAAGACAGAAACGCCTACGAGCTTGCGCTGCGCGAGATGGAGGAGATATGGGTGCCATATAATGAAAGGAGTAACAATGATTAACAGAGAGGACATTAAGGAGGGCTTGAAGTTTAGGATGCCCAATAACAAAATCGAGCGTAAGCATCAAGGTGCCACGGATATGTGTGAGTTTATCCAGTATCTGACAACGCTGAAAACTCCGCGCGGAGACAAAAACTATGTAACGCTCCAAGTACCGCTTTTCGAGGTGTACGGCGGTCCGAAGCTGATAAGCTCCACCGACAAGAACGACCCTCATTGCGCATGGGTCGGCGAGTACATCAAGGTGCGCAGCGATGCGCTCGGGAAGAAGCCGTTCTACATATCCCTGAGCGACGTGATGCAACGCGGATCGGTTGACAATAAAACCCTAAAGGATGTGTTGTGTAATGGGCGTGAAGACAAGTCCACGCGGTTATTCCCAAAGAAGTTTATAGCGTTCCGCGACATTACCAATGGCATGTACGACACCTTCAAGGCGAAAAATCACGACTACGGCAATAGTTTCTCGGAATTGTTTGCGGAGTGCGGCATGACATACGCCTACGGGCACATGGCGGAGAAACTGAAGCGCGTGAAGTCGCTGATGTCAGACGAGGCGAAGGTGAATGGCGAGAGTATGAGAGACTCCCTGCTTGACCTTGCGAACTATGCGATACTTACGATTATGGAGCTTGACAAGACAAGGAAGTGATATGGCGAAGATTGTTTTAGACCCCGAGGAAAGTGCAATAGAAGCATTTGCCAAACTATTCTTTAGTGCTACAAGAAACATGGGTCTTTCGGACAAAGAGGCGTGTGAAGCACTCAGAAACTCCATTGAAGCAGTAGAAAATGGTCCTGCCGAAGAGAAGTACGACTGGTATGGGTCGCCTGCGAATATAGAACGGATATTACAAAGAGAGTTCAAAAATGAAATGCAGAAAAATGAGGATAGGACTGATAGACGTGGACGGACGACACGGCAAGAAGAAATGGGGTGCAACGATATACCCTAACTTGGCTCTCGGCAAAAATATACCCATTGATTGGTTAGATAAATGAGTGACAAATTTATAAAAATATGAACATAAACATTACGCTTTCTGAAGCATTGGAGCGGGCTTCGGAAGGGCTACGAAAGAAGATGTTTCACTCGGTAGAGCTGCTTCAAAAAGCAGAGAAGATAGCTCTGAACTATGATGCCGAGAATGGATATCACTTGGCATTTAGTGGAGGAAAGGACTCTCAGGCTCTTTTTCACATGACTCAGTTGGCCGGGGTGAAATTCTGCGGTCACATGAATCTTACGAGCGTTGACCCGCCGGAGGTGATACGTTTCGTAAAGAAGAACTATCCCGAGGTGGAACTAATCAAACCAGGCAAATCCATATTCCAGCACGCCATAGAAAAGCAGATTCTGCCCACTATGCGTGTGCGTTGGTGTTGCGCTGAATATAAGGAAACGGCAGGTGCCGGCAAGGTGACGCTCATCGGCATCCGCAAGGCAGAGAGCTCACGAAGAGCCAAGCGCAACGAGGTGGAGATAAACAGCCGAAAGTTTAGTGGCGACCTTGATGGGTTGGACGAATACCGACAGGAGCAGAGGGCAAAACGTGCTCGCCGTAAATCCAAGGAGCAAGGCGTGAACATCACAAATGCCGATGCAGAGAAGACGTTAGGCTGCATACACGGCAAAGAGAGCTTGCTTATTTCTCCTATTATCCATTGGACAGAAAAGGACGTATGGGAATTTCTCAACGATGTGGTAAGGGTTCCGCATTGCTCGCTCTACGACGAGGGATGGCATCGCATAGGCTGCATCGGCTGTCCTATGAGCTCACATAAGCAAAAGATGATAGAAAACAAACGCTATCCACATGTAAAGAGAAACTGGATCAAGGCGATTAAAGCCATCCGAAACGGGGGGGGTATTCAAAAGAGAATATATCTGGTGGAACATCCGCAAGGACTGGATGCCTCTCAGAAACGTCAGAGGATTGCTCAGGACGCAGGCGGCTACATCAAGCATTCCGATCCGAAACATTGGATCCAGCTCGATTCTACAAACAATCCGACTGGAGACAAAAACAGAAACAAGAGGCGAAACACGGGAATATGGTCTCTTGCAATGCACGGGTTTTCGGACAGCTCCTCTTCTGACCGCTTGACAGAGGAGCAGGAAAACGAAATAGCGGAAAACATCTACGACTGGTGGATTTCGGGTAAGTCATACAAGCAATGGTATGCCGAGAGGTTCCAGCAGCTTAAAATAGACTTTGGAGAGGAATCGTAAACAATACACAACGTCATACATTATGAGTAATAGCAATATAAACAGAAAGGAGGCTTGCAATGACTAAGGACTGGAGCGGAAACGGCAAGAGCACCTTCATAACAATCGGTGCGAGCAACCACACGGACAAGGAGCGTGAGGAGCATGACTTCTACAGCACATCGCCCGAGGCTATAGACAAGCTCTTAAAGTCCTTCTCTTTGCCGAAGAAAATTTGGGAGTGCGCTTGTGGTACTGGATGCTTGTCAGAGCGTCTTATTGAGTACAGGCACGATGTCGTGAGTACCGACCTTATAGACCGAGGCTACGGCGGTGTGCAGGACTTCTTTAAAGCGGATACGATGCCCGACGGCTGCGAGTGCATACTGACCAATCCACCCTACAAGTACGCATTGGAGTTCGTGCTGCACTCGCTTGACTTGCTTCCCGACGGAGGTTTGTGTGTGATGTTTCTCAAGACAACGTTCCTGGAGGGTCAGAAACGCTACGAGAGGCTCTATAAGAACACGCCGCCTAAGTACGTACTGCAATTCTCAAAGAGAGTGTTGTGCGCAAAGAACGGCAAGTTCGCTGCAATGCGCAATGGTGGCGGTAGTGCAGTCAGCTACGCATGGTTTGTATGGGAGAAAGGTTACAACGGAGAAACAACCGTAAAATGGTTAAACTGATAGATTTACAAAATAACAAAGCATGATAGAACTGAATAAGATATATAATGAAGACTGCCTCGAAGGGATGAAACGTATTCCTGACGGAAGTGTGGATTGCGTGATATGCGATTTGCCGTATGGTACTACTGATTGCGCATGGGATAGCGTAATTCCATTTGATAAGTTGTGGGAGCAATATCATCGTGTTCTCAAAATGGGGGGGGTAGTTCTTTTGTTTGGCAGCGAACCATTCAGCACTTTTATCCGTACAAGCAACATGAAAGAATGGCGATATGATTGGATATGGAAAAAGAATACTTCGGCAGGATTTGTTCATGCAAAGAACAGGCCTCTGAAGAATTACGAGATAATATCTGCATTTTGCCGTTTCGGAATGGGTCACAAGAGTACAATGGGAGACAAACGTATGCCATACAATCCGCAAGGTTTGAGACCATGCCACAAGGTTAGTAATAATGCACTAAACAAATTCGGTGGTGTTGTAGGCAAAAGACCATCTCATAAAGATACAGTCGTAACAGAATGGGAGAACTATCCTACAGCCATTCTTGAGTTCAACGTGGAGTCTGACAGCTTCCACCCTACTCAAAAGCCCGTCGCTCTCATCCAGTACCTCATTCGCACTTACTCCAACGAGGGCGATACCATATTAGACAACTGCATGGGCAGCGGCACCACCGCCATTGCTTGTATAAAAGAGAAGCGCAACTTCATCGGCTTTGAACTCAACAAGGAATATTACGACAAGGCTTGCAAGCGCATAAAGCAGGAGCTGGCGCAGCCTACGCTTTTCTGATAACACAACCGACAATAACACAAAAAACAATACATGAATAACAACCGACACAAATACCGCAACAAAGCGCCCTACTCCACCCTGCATCCCGACGCAAGACATTGGACTCGCAAGGGGAACTCGTGGAAGCAGAAGGTTGACTACGATACCGAGGATGAGGCATGGGAATTTCTAAAGACACACCCGAAGCTCATTGAGCTTGGAATGACCGTCTACAAGTGTGATGTCTGCAATATGTACCACTGCGGACACAAGTATAACAATAAATAATTGAGAATGAAGAAGAAAGGATATTACGAATATACACCGCAGATTTACCCAAGGAAACTTTGGGTGATGTACAATACATCTGAAGAAGAAATAGACAAATGCTTTACCAATATGAAAGGCGAACCTCTTGTTCACAACGGCGAGCCTATGAGCGAAGGGAACTACGGAGGCATGGTTTATGACGAATGTATGAGTAAGACAGGAAAATACTTCGGCAATTTAGTTGTCTTTCCAAAGAAGAGCGATATGACTATGAAAAATATCTGCCATGAGGCATATCATGTTCTATCGTATATCAACGATGCGTGCGATTTGGAAAGAATGTTTAACGGCAGAAATGAGCACCAGGCATACCTCATGGGTTGGATATGTAATTGCATCAACAACGCTCGTTTGGGAATTGGAGATTTCGTTGAAATTAAAGATAAGGAGGAATAGCTTATGGATAAAAATGAGAAATTAAAACTTGGTAACATTTACTTTGTGCCTAAAGAGTTTTTTCTAAATAATTCTGTCGGAGAGCTGAAGCAGCAAATAGAAAGCTATGCGGATGTCAGAGAGGACGGAACGGTTATATGCTGGGTTATTGAGGATATGGATTCTATTTTTCCACACAAATCGGAATATACAATAGCAATTAAGCAAATAGGATTTGCACCTCCAATCAGGGCTTATGTAAATAAGGACTGTGACTTTGAGTGTTTTAAGCAACTTTCGGAAGCAGAAATGAAAGTCTACGGTGTGCTTATGTATTATTTTGGGGGTTTAATGTAGGAGGAAATAGCTTATGATTACGTATATCTCATACATCCCAATATCACTACCACAAATTCATTACGGAGGCGGAACAGTTATTCCTCTATATGTGTTGCTTGCCGTATATGTTGCGATTCTTGTGTATACAATAATAGAATTTTACAAAAATAAATAGCTTATGATAGAGAAGTCAAGGATAAAAAGGGGGTTGATATTCTGGAACAACTGCGAGGCTGTTGTGCAAATTCCAGATATGAAAATCCTCCTAAAAATTCCTGTGGGTTTGATGCAAATAGAAGAGATTGGAAAGAACAATACTGTTACATGTTCTCTTTATAACAAAGAGAATTTTGCTTCTCAAGCTGCTCTTACCGTTGACTACATTGAGAAACATACAACAGAAATTACGCTTGACGATACCGACTGGCAGGAGATGGTAAATTTGCACAATGCGGTCCATTGGGAACACGCCCTTAAAGAGTACAACTGGTCTACAAAAACCCCTGACAGCCTAAAAGAGCGTGTGAACAACTTTCTTTGCCGTGATTTCTATCAAAAATACAACATAAAGGAGGATAGCGTATGATTAAGAAAGGAGATGAACGCAAGGAGCGTTATAAGTGCAAGGACTGCGTAATGTTCGCAGACGAGGATGCAGACAGCGCACCCTACTGCCTCGCCAAAGACCTCTACACGTTCTTTATAGGCGAAGATGAGGCTTGCGAGGAGTTTGTAAAGTGGAACGGCAAAAAATAATAAACAAAAACAAAATGGAAAGAGAGAAGATAGTAATAGAACTTTGTGGCGGCAGGATGCCTGAAAAGGCGCACGATGCCGATGCGGCGTATGATGTGTTCACAAAAGAGGATATAATAATCAAGGACTGGGAGCGATACGCGATACCGCTCGGTTTTAAAATGCAGCTTCCGAAACACCTTGCGGCGGTTATACAGCCAAGAAGCGGTATGTCCTCAAAAGGTATGTACGCACAAATACAGCGCTGCGACGGATCGAGAGAAGAGACGCGCGTTGACGCTGATGTAAAGCTGGGCTTGATAGACAGCGGCTACACTGGCGAAGTAAGAGCTATTTTAAAAACGTGCTGTGTTGAATACCTCGGCGTTAAAAGTGTTTCTATTCCAGCCGGCACCAAGATTGCACAGATGCGTATCGTGGAGATACCGAACACGGAACTTGTGAGTGGTGTCATTAAGAAAGAAGAAAACGACGACAAAGAAAATGGCGACAAGAAACGTGGTGACAACGGCTTTAATTCAACGGGAGTAAAATAATATGGCAAACAAGACATACATCGGCATAGACCCTGGCTCAAAGGGTTTCATAGCAGTAATGCACCCTGATGGCACGCGCGAGTATTGCGCCTTACAGGATTGTGACTATCACGACATTGCGATATTTCTGAAAAACATCAAGACGGTGTGCGAGGATAATTGCGTGTGCTGTATGGAGGAGATACACGCCATCTTCGGTTCGTCGGCAAAGTCCACATTCTCGTTCGGAGAAACATTCGGAGTACTGCAAGGTCTGTTGATTGCGCTTGAGATACCCTATCATCTTGTACCCCCGAAGACTTGGCAGAAGGAGATATGGATAAACCAGGACAAGGTTGTCAAGAACAGCGGCGGAAAGAAGAGCACGGATAACAAAGCTACATCCATCAACGCAGCAAGACGATTGTTCCCGACCGAAGATTTTAGGCGTAACGGCAAGTGTAAGAGCGTAGATGATAACAAGTGCGACGCAACGCTGATATGCGAATACGGGCGAAGGAAATGCCTTTAAAACAAATTTAAACACATAAACGTATAAATATATGGCAAAAGTAGCAAGTAAAAAGACAGTTGACAACAACGCAGGTTTGTTGAAAACAATCGAAGGTATTGACAGAAAGAAGGTTGTCTGCGCAGAGGATTTCGGTAGATTTATTGTAGTCCTTCTGAAAGACGAGGCTATCTTTCACACGCACATCGGCTTGGAGGTACGATGCAAGCGGTGGGTTACAAACTTAGAGGGTAAGGCAAACGACGCTTCGCTTTTCACGTGGCTTGCAAATCTCGTAGATATGAAGCACGAAACCAAAGGAAAGGAGAATCTGAAATTCCCCGAAACAGACGCAACCTATGCCGATATACTTGACAGTATGATAATTATGACAGAGGCGAACCTTTGCCATCCTACAACCGCTTTCGTCGATATGGACGAGGCTGTAAAGTTCGCAAACGAGCGTCTGAACTGGCTTTTAGCCAAATCTAAGGAACTTGAAGGCGCAATCGACGCTGTCGCAGAGGAGGAGTCCGAGGAGGACTTGAAGAATAACTTCGAGGACGGACAGGAAGCGATTGTTGCGGAGCAGGTCGCAAAAGAGTTCAAGAAAGCCGAGGCATAAGAAGACAACAAGACGGGAGGTAAACTATGGAAGAACAAAACATTCAAAACGAGCAGCCGGAGCACAAGCTGAACCCGATACTCAACCTAACAGGGCGCGGACATTTCTTTGTGTATAACTTCGCTCGACTTCGAGATTGGCGAGTAGTACAAATGGCGGACGCACAGGGGGTAATAAGAGAAGGTATTTTCTTGCCTTTCTTACAGAACGGCATTACGGTGCATGATAGACGTGATAAGATTATTCAGTCTTTATATCCCGACGTGAATACGGCATCAAAATTGGGAGTCAAGACCTACTCGCCGTGCATTTCAAGAGTAGCGCACGAAAAGCTCGTCGAGCAGGGGTTGTTGCTTCCCGGTTATACGCCGTGGTCAGAGCCGTGTATGGGCTTCCGTGTGCGTGATTTTGGTTTTTGCGGTAAAAAGAAGTAAAAAAATATTATTATATGAAAAGAAAAGAAGTTGTGATGCATAAAATTGAAGATATGGTGTGTGACGCAGTGAGTTCTGTTATGCGCCAATACAAGCGTAGTGTTATCGGTACAGAGGAGCTTTATATTGGGAAGAAAAACATACCGCTTGCAAGAAGTATTGCTCGCAACTTCTGCTTTCATATAATGCACTTCTACTACGGATTTACATATCCAGTGATTGCACAGCGTGCCGGTATGACAGAGAAGAGTGTTATGCGGTGCGTCCGCAAATATCATCAGTACACGATGAGCGACCCTTTGTATATAGAAATTCGTAGTGTTGTTAAAAAGACAATCGGAAATGAGCAATAACGAGCTGTTAAACATGAAGCGCAAAGCCCTTATGTTGGGGTTGTGCGGAGAATACAAGAAAAAGTGGGATAGCTGCACCTCGAAGAAGGAGCTTATGGACTTGGTATTAGACTCCAACGGCGTTGAGTTTCTTGCAGACGCAATAACTTTCGGTTGGGGTTGTTCGCAGGAGTTTCTGCTGAATGAGTTTGCGGACTTCATCAACGGCAGGTATCAGCGCAAGAAAGACGGGTACACAAGTGAGCTATACGTGCACCACAACGATATGGTAGTTTTGAGGAGTACGATTACGCTTGTCGTTGGCGGAGATGCGGATATTGTTATTCCAGACGATTTTATCGGCAATCTCTACATCTGTGGTGGCTCGCACACGATATTCGGCAGTGAACGAGGAGAGATCAATCTGTATGCCTACGGAAGCGGACATATCGAAAAAGGGGGCGGCGGTTCGCCAAAGATAAACAGAGAAGACATAAAGGCGAGTCAATGGCGCAAATAGCGATACTGAACAAATACCGCAACGAGTTGGGTCGGGCATACCGAAAATGTACGATAATGGCATGAGGAGCGAGTGGTGCAACCGCTCCAATATGCGCTCGTACTCATGCAGACCCGACAAAAAATGCGGAACAATAAACACTTCTACGCAAGATAATTTAATTTTGGAGATACATGGAGAATAAAGAAGCAATCGCAAGAGATATTTACCGCAAGGTAAAAGAAAAGCAACTGAAGGAATTTCAGGAGCGTATGCCCGAGAACAAACAGGGTGTAGAGTTTGAGGCAAATGGAGTAAAATACGTGGCAGCCATTAGAAGACTGACACCGCAGGAGTGTGCCGAGCTGCAAACCATGCCGCACGATTATGAGTTTGTTACAAGCGAAACGCAGCAGTACAAAGGCTTGGGTAACGGCTGGAACATTGAAACAATCAAGCATATTTTCAGCTTCATTCCTAAAATCAAGTTGAACAACCTCAAGGTTTTATCTTTGTTTGACGGAATTTCGGGAGGACAGGTTTCGTTACGTGGCATTGGTGCCAACATAACGACTTATCTCGCATCGGAGATTGATAAGCACGCCATTGCAAACACGATGCACAACTTTCCAAATACTATCCAGTTGGGTAGCGTAACGGAGTTGAATGTTGACGAGATTGTTGAAAAATACGGAGTGCCAGACATTCTGATTGGGGGGAGTCCATGCCAATCGTTTTCGTTTAGCGGCAAGATGAAGGGCATGAGTACAAAGAGCGGTGAGGAGATTTATACTCTTGAACGCTACCTTGAATTGAAGTCGCAGGGTTTTCAGTTTGAAGGTCAGTCCTACCTCTTTTGGGAGTATATGCGAATACTTACGGAGCTGCGTAAGTACAATCCCGATATTTATTTCTTTCTTGAAAACGTAAAGATGCTTGAAAAGTGGGAAAGATGTCTTTCTCATGCTATCGGTGTACGTGGTGTTCACATTAACTCTGCGCTTGTGTCGGCACAGAACAGACGACGTATCTATTGGACTAATATCAAGACAAAGCCAGTCGCAGGAGAAGGCTTGTTTTATGACGAAAGCAACCCGTTTGCATGGCCTCCGCTTGAAGTGGATATTCCGCAGCCGGAAGACCGAGGTATTGTTATCAAGGATATTCTCCAAGAGGATGCAGACGAGAAATACTATCTGAAAGACGAAACGGTAGCGCAGTTAATGGCGAGGACAGATAAAAGAAAACTTAAAGACTATCTTTTAGAGCCGCAGGTAAGCGTTAAAGAGCTGTTCGAGTATATTTGTACCTCTGACAAGTTTAATGCGCTTACAGGTGAAGAAAAACGCGAATTGGCAGAGCTTGGCTACAAGTTGGAGAAACAAAGACTTGAAGATTTGTATAATGAGAATGACAAGAGCGTTTAATATGGGGAGTGGCATCACCCCCCCCCAACTCTCAAAGTCGCAGCGTTAAACACACGGTATATCGGTTGGTGGTATGTTCCAGGGCACAGACAGCATACGGCACTTATTGAGATTTATGAAAAATAGATTACACGGAGTTGCAGTAACAAGGCAAGGTATAAGACCATTCCTAAACGACGGACACAAGGGGAGTCTTACAGAGTACGGAACCATCAGCTTCAAGTCCGTTAAACACCAATGCTTGCAGACCGCACATCGGGGGGGGTATGTGTTTGTAGTGTATGAGAAAGGTAAAGATTAGTCGCAAGGGAGATATTGCCGAGTCGCATAAAGGCTCAGCTTTATGCGTTGGCGCACATGGCGCTGGGAACAACTCGCAATGCGACTGCATATTGATTTTATATGAGGCAAAACAGACTTGTTGGTATGGCTTATAGTAAGCCCATTAAAATTATAGGGGGCAAGAGTTTGTGTATCTGCGCAGATATACGAAAACATTACTCCCAACATCAGTTGTACCCGATGTTAATAGAGTTCTATGAGAAGTGAAATAATAGCCGTTAGAGGACGTTCTATTGGTGATTGGTACAATTCACCACACGAACAGAGAATTGAGCTTAGAGGACAAAAATCATCCTCTCTCTCCTCTGTGGCGAAAGATAATATGTTATTGATAGTTTATGAAAGAGCCTAAACAACTAAACACAGCAAAGGAGTTTGGTAGTCAACCAAGGCAGCAGCATAGATATTACTCCATGCATGGGGGGGTGTTTGCTTGCAAGCACAGAATACAGGTAGTGGTATAATGAAAATATTGGAATTGTATGAGAAGTAAAATACTTAATCAGTACCGCACAGAATTTGGGAGAAAGGTGTGGGGTCAATACGCTTTAGGTGAACGAAAATACGGCACAAGGCACAATCTTATGGCTTTTTCGTGCCGCCCCGACTTCAAAACGAGTTCTGTTATGCGGGGGGGGGCAAATCAATTATTTGTTAGAGATGTATGAGGAAGTATATACTTGACCATTTTAAGCCAAGGTCTATATATGGGGGGGGCAAAGCAAAGCCATTTGCCTATGCGCCTCCCTTTACAAAGGTGGAGGAAATAATAGTGTAACGTATATAATAGAGTTTTATGAGAACTGATAGTAGTATAAATAAGATTTTGGGGAATATTACCCCCCCAACGACAAGACAAGAACAATATTAGCCACCATGCACAAAGGCGTGGCGGCTAATGGTATGGCTATTGTGTTGAGTTTATTTGAGGTTTGATTATCTTTGCGTTCCGTAAACGACAAAGCCATGTATTGTGCGTTTAACACCAATTTAACACAATTACAGGAGGTTGGAAATAACTCAACCTCCCGTAATCTTAGTTCATAAACACCTTTATGCCCTTACTGCCCTGCGAGTGGCCCGATTTTACGCAGCTTGATAACGTATCTCGAATATCAGTGAGCAGTGTTGTTTGTAAGCGCAACTCTACCAATACAGGGTTGTTGTTCGCGTCCTGCAAGACTGCACCGACAGACGCTCCGAGCCGTTCAATCAGTGTGTCGCGAATTATCCGCACATCAGCCTGTTGGGTAGCTAAATAATACCTCATAGAATCAAGCAGGCTCTCCAACGTCTGTGCAGTATTTTCGGTTACAGCTTGGATGCCCTGCTGCAAAGCGGAGAGGTTGGAATTTAACCCCGGCTTGTAACCCATGGCATTCATGAGGCTTTTAAGGTTTTCGTCGAGCACTGGACCGACCTGCCCCCACATGTCTATTATCTTCTGCAATTCCGACTTGGTTACTTCGAGTCCTTTGTTGCCTCCTTCGCTACCTTCTGACACGGCTTCATCCACCGCCTTGAGTATAGGTTCTATCATCTTGCCTACAAGTCGTGTAGTCGCCTGTTTGACAATGAGATTTTTGATGTATTCGTTAAACTTGTTATTGAGCGCATCAAGAGCGTCGCTACCCTCTCCGAACGCATCGACCCATGCTTGCGCAAACGCTTCGGCTGCCGATTTGTAGTTGGACTTGGAGCCAAAGCCTCCGAGTTGTTCCGTAAGGCTTTCTTCGGCTTCCTTAATAGCTTTTTCGTTTTCCTTGATCTGCTTTTGATATTCGGCAATTTTGTCTTTGTCTTTCTTTTTCTTGCTTGACTCTGCCTTTATCATCGCTTCGAGATGGGCGTTCTGAGTCTTGAGGTTCTTTACCATTTCGTTGTTGTACTTCGCCAACATAGAAATGTCAAAGGCAGCGTCCATCGCCTCCTTAAGGTCGTTGTATGCGTCCTGCAACTTTTCGATGGACTTCTGATGCTTCTCAATCTGCTTTTGAAGCTTCTTGTCTTTTGTACCCCATCCGAATATGCCTCCGAGTGTCTTGCCGATACCGCCGAGCAGGCCAACCGTGCCTTTGATGACAGAGAACGGCTTGGTTAAGTCTATCTCGCTCAATGACGAACCAATCTGACCGATACCACCGACAATCTCTTGTAGCTCATCGCCCATTTCTATGTTTAGACCCCAATCGTTAAGCGCTTCAAATGTGCCGTTGACAATATTCGCCACATCGCTAAAACCCTCTCCGATACTGCGTATCTTCTGACTAAGTGTCTTTTCCGCAACCTGTCCATCACGAATTTGCTCTGCAAGTCTTTTTGAAATCTTGCCCTGCGCTTCCAGCTCTTCGAGTGTAATGTCAAGTTTTCTCTTTTCAATGTCGTAGATGTCTTGCGCTTGCCCTGCCTCTTCTGAGTCTTCTCCGTGCTTCTTTACCGCAGACTCATATTTTTGCTTTGCGAGTTCAACCTCCTTATTTTGGCTTATGCTTCTATCTTTAAGACTGTCTTCTTTTTCGGTAGACTTGATGTAGTCTTTTTCCAGTTGGGCGCGCTTGGATGCAAATTTGATATATTCCGCAATATCATTAGAAAGACCCTTGAAGGGGTTTCTATCTGCAAGCAGTTCGTCCACTTTCTCCATCTGCTGAACAATCTGTTTGAGTTGTTCCGGCGAGAGATTTTTCAGCTCGCCGCGCAGGGAGTTAAGTTTTTTACGCATTGCTGTAAGAACACGCGAGGATGTCTGGTCGAGGTTTTCAAATATGGCGATATACATATCACTCTCCTTGAAGTCCTTCCATGTGTTTTCGTCTGTCTTCTTCTTGTATTGCGTATCAAGATTTGCCTGTAGCTGTTTTTTCAAGTCTGGGTCTTTGGCGAGATTCGGGTCGTTCTCTAATTTATAACGCTCCTCATAATACCACTTATCCAGTTGCAACTGGTCTGAAAGCTGCTGCTTGTATGCCTTGATTAGCTCCTGCGTCTGCTCTACTTGGTCTTGGTAAACCTGCTTGTCGAGCTTTTGTACCTGGTCAAGATACTGCTTGTAGATGTCGCTGTCGCCAAATCGCTCCTTGAGGACATTTGCCGTGTTGCTAATGTCCTTATTGTACTGATTGACGATGTCTTCGCTCCATTTGTTGATGTCGCTACCATATTTGCTCTCGTAATCTTTGAAGATATACTTGTTAAACTCGTCATCAATACTTTCGCGGATGTCCTCAAACGATGTGGTAATATCGCCGAACATGTTTTTGATGAGCGTGTCTGACAATCCTTCACCTTTGAGTTTTTTGTATAGCTGCAACTGCGAGAACGAGTCTTCGATATTGCGAGAAATATCATCTTTAAGCTTGTCGTATTCCGTTTTAGATATGTTCAAGTCGATGTCTGCTGCAATACGGAGTACATTGCCGCGCTTGCCGACCTCCTTGTACTGATTTCCGATTTCTCGAATACGTTTGGCAATAGACTTGTCGTCGGGGAGAATATCGTTGGCGTTGAAACCTACGTTCTGTGCCGCTTCTTTGAAATACTTGCGTGTTTTCGCCAAAGCAACCTCTCGCGACTCTGTCTTAATCAGGTCGTTGTACTTGGCGTTCATGTCTTTCAGGAGTGATATGCGTTCCTGGAGAATGTCACGCTGAGCTTTGGAATTACTCTTTTTTGCAAACGGGTCTTTGCCTCCAAGGAGTTTATTCCAATACATTGCAGCTTGCTTTTGTTCTTCAGCATATTCTAACGCAAGCTCTTTAGTAAATACAGTACGACTATCAACGTTCTGCTTTCTCCATCTCTCCATGTTGCCAATATCGAGATAAGCACCAGTGAAGAAATTTTTGGGCGAGCGTTTGATGTTGTCAATCGTTTCTTGCCAGTCTTTAGCCGACTTCTGATAGTCATTAATAGTGTCGTTAAGGTTCTTTGGGTCTTTTACCTCGACACTTATCTTAATTTTGTTTTTGTCGGCATACTCCTGCAAATCCTCTATAATGGTCTTAATGGCAGGCTCTGTGTCAGAATCGTCAACCACTACAGGAATTTTAATGCCGTAGTTCTTTCTTGCAATGTCGTAAAGCAGTTTCTTTTGGGTATCAGACAAGTCGTTTTCTGCGGCATATTGGTCTATTTCCACTTTGAGTTTTATGGGATCTTTTTGGTATCTCTTCTTGAACTCTTCTATACCACCCTTCCCAACAAAAACATCCTTAAAGTTCTCTTCCGTTTGCTTTATTGCAGAACTTAAATCATCGAAGCTGTCCGACACACCTTTCATGTATCCCTGTCCTTTGACAAGCCAATCGGGTAAGACTATACTATTGCGAGAATAATAGTCTTCCAGACCTTTCCACGCATCGCGCATACGTTTAAGATAGTCAATATCGGCTTCACCATCAATTCGTCCATTGCGCAAAGTGTCGAAATACTTCTGTGTTTTTATGTTTGCATCTTCGTAGCCGATATTGGCTAAAGCCATCGCTTTCTCTATCTTGTTGGTTTGAGAGATAATATCTATAGCAGCCGTTTTGTATTCATCCAAACCCTCTTTGATGCCGGATACTCCCCACCACCAACCGCTCTTGTCGCTTTGGGCGGCACGCTCCTTTATGGCTTCAAGTTCAAAGATAAAATCCGTATATCTCTTTTTAAGAGTCTCAAATTCCTTATCAAGCTGTGTTTCATTAAGCTCTGTAATATTAATCTTAATCTCCAAGCCATCTCTGTTTGCTTGTTCGACAAGTTTATTTAGAGCTTTGCGTTTTTCTTCTATGGCTTTGCTGTCATCAACATTGTTCTGTGCTCTATATATAACATTAGAAAAGTCTTTGTATTTGGCAGAGAGTTCGGAGATTTTTCCCAATGCGTCAACGGTGCTTTCGCGTGCCTTTCTTATGGTTTCGTCAAACTGCTGCAACGCATTTCTATAGTTCATTATAGTTTGAAGAATAGCATAGAAGGCAATACCTCCCAAAGCAGCCTTTAAGGAACCTCCTATAGCAGAAATTGCAGTTTTCATCTTGCCAAAAGCTGTAGGCATAGACTGGATAAGGTCTAAAAAGGCTCGCCATCTGCCCACCATCGCGGCATTAATAATAAAAGCTTTGCCTAAGCTTGACTGCACGAACATCGAATTGACCTTTATGGCAACTACAATGGAGAGCAAGGCTTTTGCGACATTTGCTATAGCCTCCCAATGATTTAGTAAGTTTGTGGCGTACTGAATTGAACCTTTAAAAAAGCCCTCATTTGACTTGCCGATGTCGTTGAGCATCACATCGAAAGCGTCCTTCAAGTTGGAAATCTTACCTTGGAGAGTTTCTGCCTGTATCTCCTGCATATTATAGAATGTTCCACCCTTATCGGTCATTCGTTGGAATATTGCTTCAACATCCTCAAATGTAACCTTACGTTTGGAAATCATATCCACAATCTGCGCTGTTGTATATGCTTCGCCTTTAACCTCTTTGAAGTATTGCTGTAACTCTCCGTACATATTTACGCCTGCCTCCGTAAACTGACGAACCTCAGTACCGCGAAGGTATGCAGCAGCCTTGACTTGTCCGTAAGCAAGGATAAGTCTACTCATATCAACGCCAAGACCTGCTGAAACATCGGCAAGTCGCTTGGTTGTATCATAAAGTTTATCAGACTCAATTCGGTAAGCAGAAAGCTGTCGTGTATAATCCACCAAATCCTTGATTCGGAACGGAGATTTAACGGCAAGTTCCACCGTTTTGTTGAATATTTCATCCGCTTTCGGTTTGTTCTGCAAGATAGCTTCAAGCGAACGCTGTGACAACTCAAACTGGCCTCGCACCGCAGCTATCTGCTCTACAAAACCTTGCACGGTATTAATAGAGAACGCTAACGCCATGCGCTGCGCCCAACGCGAAATATAGCTCGACATATAAGATGTCTGTTCGGAGAGATTGCGCGAACTAACACCTGCTTCTTTGAGGTTTTGAGTGTGCCGTGCGATTGCTGCGTTCAGCGTCTCAAGTTTCTGCTTATAGTCTGCATCCGTCTGTGACAGCTTCATACGGGCTTCTTTTAGATACTCAATCGCACGCGCCTGTCGGTTAAGCGTGTTAGCAGCTGCGGAGAAATCGAGCGCACCTTTGTACGATGTGTTCTGTTCGTAGTTCTGTTCTTGATACTTTTTACTTCTGTCAGAGTAGGTTTTTCTTTGCTTGGCGTTAAACGACGCTTCTGCACTCGACATCCTATCGAGAGCCTTCTGAAACGCAATAACGCGTTCCTCGCACATCTGCTGTTGGTATTTCAGCTCGTCCTGGAGTATTTTCTTGCGCTTGATTAGGGAGTCTTGGTCAGTCTTGGTAAGGTTGTAGCTTGTATCTTTTAATATACTATCAATCCCACCAATCTCTTTTTTGAGTTCTGCGATATTCATGCCACTTGCACCCTTGGTGGCTTCCTGTAATCTCTGAAATGCCAATACCGCCTGCATGATACTACTTGTGCCTGCACCTTTCATATTTGAAAGTTGTGCAACCATCTGCTGTATATTCTGCGAAGCCTGCGTAATATTGCCATTCATACTGCCTGCGCTTGCTCCAATGTTGCTCAGGCCGCTGCTTGCGCTTGTTGCTGAGGTGTTTATTGTATTGAGCTTTGCTATCACCTTGTCTAATGCGTCAAGAAACGGCTGTGTACCCACCGCCATACCATTAAAGGACTTCGTAACTCCTGCTGCGGTGTTTTTCGCGGTACTCTGTATATCTTTCAGTTTCTGGTCCGCCTCCTTTATGGCATCAAGAGCGCTTTTCGGTATTGATAGCGCTGCGCCTAAAGCTGAATTGCCCATAATTAATTCGTAGTTTTAGAGTTTATAAAATAGGTATTCCGAGGTCATTGAGATTTTTTAGGTCTTCCACTCCGTTGATTACCTTTGCGTTTTGTAGGCTTCCGTTCTGCTTCTCATTGTCGGATAAGTATTCGATATGTGTGAAGTCCATTGATGCAAGTCGGACTTGCGGAACGGTCATTTGCCATTTATATTCTTCCTGCGAGCACCATGTGTTGGCACGTAAAAAATCTATCATCTGCCCATACTCCGTTCTTGCAGGCACAATTCTGCTGCTTGTGTCTTTCTCGTCAGAGCCTGGTTGCGGACGGTCTGAATCACATTGGTACTCGCGAAGAAAAAATCCACATCAAGAAGATTTAGAATCTCAACGAGTAGTGTTGCCCAGTCCTTGATGTCGTAATCTCCCCATAGGAGCTGGTCATATATCTGTTGGTATTCGTCAGAGTTAATGCGGTCCTTGTCGTTCAGTAGTGCGAGCGTGATAACTTTTGCTACGGAAGGCAGATTGACGGCAAACTCCTTAATGACATCACCCATAGACAGGTTTTCGCCTTTTACTATCTTGCAGGCTTCTTCTGCAATCATCCACTGGGTGCCAGGCTTTAGGGCTTTAATCTCCCATTCGGTGCCTTGTAGTCTTACAATGGTCGGCGTGTCATTCATAATCTGCGCAAGTCGTTCCATTGCTATATCGGACAAGGGTGTACTGGGGGTTATTCTTTTTGCATCCTCTTCGGCCTGTTTCCTCGCTTTTGCCGGGTCTTTTTTTATCCTGTGAACCTTTCCCATGTTGTTCTTGTTTTTACTTTCTGATTACTTTGACAACTCCATTATATTTTGCCGCTAAAGCTCGTAGTTTCTGGACGGACATAGATATTACTCTATATGACCTCTTGAGATTACCACTTCCATCTTCCAATACCTTGGCGTATGGCATGGCTGCTACTATCGCTAAATCTATCGCGCCACTGGGCTTGTAGCCCTTCTTGAGATAGTCGCTTATTGCATCTCTGCCTTTTATCTTTTCTCCATACCAATTCTTGCCTTCAGTTGCTTTTGGCGTTGCAGAGAGGAAGCCGGATTTGGCAAGTTTTCCGTCGAGGTATATGCCATATCCGTAAGAGTCGTACAGATTATATGAACGATGTGTGTATGTGATTTCTTGAATACACTCGTTCATTACACTTTCCGCATCTTTCTCCAATTCTAAAAGAATTGCGTTGATGGCTTGTTTGTATAATGAGTCTGCCATAAGTCTTAAAACTAAAAATGGGGCGAACGGCACTAAAGCCGCCGCCCCATGAAGATATAATCGAGAGTTATAAAGAATCTACTTACGAGCCTGTCGGCATGGTGTAGTCCTCGTCAAGATAGTACGGTGTCTTGATTGTCTTCTGACTGCCGCTTTGGCCAATCTTGAGCGCCGCAAGCTGTGCTGTACCGGCAAGGGCAATCTTGCCGATGCTTGTATTAAGCGACTCCATAGTTACCTTTGAATTGAGCTGTACCTTCGGTACAACAATCGCCTTGGTGCCGAACACGACATCAACCTTTGCGTACTTTGTCTTGTATGCGGCAGGAGCGTACACCTTTTTGGTTGTTTCGTCGTAGGTGAAGTCACACAAAGCAACCAAAAGGTCTTTCTGTGTGTCCGCAACCTCCGCTGCAAGCTGATACTTGCCGCTTGTTACGACTGAAAGAATCGGCGTGTCGGAAGTCTCGCGTTCAATGTCGCTTGTGCTGTTGTCATCCTGTGTGATACTTGTAGTATCACGGATAACATCATCAAGAACGTAAGAATCGCCCTTTGGGATGTCGTCCGTCTCAACGCCGGTGAACAGGGTTACAACGATTGCGTCAGGCTTAACGAGCTTCAGTGCGCCTGCGCCGGTATTTGTTACTTTAGCCATATTCTTGTGTTTTTAAACGTTAATCTGATTTTTTGTGTTGAAATTATTTTACTGTAACCGAAACGGAGATCATATCGAAATGAAACTGACGGTTTGTGTCATAGCCGCTGTCGCGGTAAAGCTCCTGAATAACATAATCCTCGCTGTTGGCTTCGTCTATAATCATATCCAGGATACCCTCCATTTTGTCGAGAGTCTTTACGTTCTTTCGGCGCAACGCGCCTTTCGGCCTTGCGTACAGGTAGATATTGGCGTATCCGAGAGAGTAGCCACCGTAGTCGCGCTGCTGTCCGATGTCAACATTTACAAAGTCTTCCCAATCCTTGTTTGTGGTGGGCGGCAATTCTCCGATGAAGATATTGTCAGACAAGCCCTTATTAGAAAGGAGCATCGAAAAGAAGTTTTCAATGCGAGACAGCCTTCTTTGTGTCTTTTGCGCCATAATCTATTTGTTAAATGTCAGTTCCTTTTATATAAGCTACGCATCCATGAAGCTTTGTCGGTTCGATACCTATAACCATTCCGTCAACCTCAAGGCCGCAAATATCGCCCCGAAAGCGTATGCCGATTTTCAGACCTTTAGGGAGCTTATCTTCGCCACTTTCGTTTGTCGGCATTGGGAAATAGATGTTGTAACCCATAGAGACGACGCCTGAATTAAACAACTTGTCCGTTTTCTGTATGTCACACTTTGTTTTGTGAATGATAACTTCCTTGTCATTGTCCTCCGCAAGCAGGTTGCCGTCAGAAGGAATTACATGCTCTCTTAGGTAGAACACGCCATCGTATTCGTATTCTATCATCCGGCTTCTATCGGTGTACATAGCTTAGTCCGTTTCTGAAACCCATTTTATCTCCCCACCGGAAGCGTTGAGCGCTTCAAGCTTGGCGTCTTCGGAGTACTTTGTATATAGTCTGCGAAGCTCCGTCTTGATAGTCTCTAATGCTTGCGATGTAATGGTCTGTGCTCCCACCGTCAGAGTGTAAGAACCATGTTGACTTGTGGAAGATGCCGTTTGGTATGGTCCGAATACGATGGTTTCGAGTAACGCAGCCTTGCATCTGTCACGGTCCTCCTCCGTAAGGTCCGCATAGGTTTCAACATGACAAACTCCGCACTCAAAAGCCACGCGGTTAAGAACAGCCTTGTCAAAGACAAAACTTGTCAAACCGCTTAGGTATTCGATTATGTCAAACTTCAATACTGCCATTTTAAAGAGAAGTGGATTTGGTTATTGTAATACCATGATAACTAATCGCCTGCGTTTGCAGTATTGACAATTACATGGTTTGTGAAAGAGAGAAGTGCTGGTGTTGCAGACATCATCACATCGGTATGCCACTCCTGCAAGCGGCCGTTATCGGTGGTGGTGTTCATTGCTGTAACCAGTCCGTTGAGCATAGTTGCGAAAGTTGTGTCGATGCTCTTCGCGCCATACTTGGTGTACATTTCACGCTCAAGGACGTTGGCGTACTTGAACTCGAACATATCGCCTGCCGGTCGGAGAACCGCGATATTGTCTGCCCATCCCTGTACCATAGTGTCGGTTGTGCGTGTCTTGTTGCGCTCCTTCTCAGTGACAATCTCGATCGGCGAGATGCCCTGAATGTCAGTGAACGACTGCAAGAACTGCTCGTTGGTGATAGGCATACCATCGACGTAGGCGATATAATTTGCCTTGCACCAAGAGGCGTAAAGGTCGCGAACCTCCTGATTCTGCAAGAAGGTGTTGACGTACATATTCTTTGTCATTCTCCATGTGAGAGCTCCAGAGTAGCCGCCTCGCTTGTCGCGGTAGTTATCCTCAATCTTGCGCATCTGCGTAAGAATCTTACAAGCAGGGTCTGTCCAAGTTTTTGTGCCGGCCTTAACGAAATTCTCGGCAGGGATACGCGCATCGTGAAGCTTTGCGTAGATACCTGCTCCCAAGCCCTTGTAGTCAGCCTTGCCCTTGGTGGCCAACTGAGCTCCAATCTGATTAAGGGTAGACTTAGCTGAGTTCAAGCCGCGGAGAAGTACCTTTTCAACCCAGTTGGCAATAATTCTGTCTGTGTTGCCGAGCTGTGCATACATACGCTCCTTATAGGCACGCTGTGCCGCTGTCTCGGTCCAACCGCGAGCGATAAAGTCAGGGATAGAAGCTACATACTCCTCTGCGCCCTCTGCGTCCATCTGATGACTCTCGCCAAGTGGGGCGCGAAGGTCCATAAGTGGAGCTGCCTCCAATTTGCTCGATTCAATGCGAAATGTAGCAGAACCATCATCTGCGGTCGGCGTAGGAGCATCTGCGATACGACCCTGAGACAAGGCCCAGCCCAAATCGAGATTGAGGACAGGCGTATTATCTACGAGCGACTGGAACAGCTCGCTACCATTGTCGCGCGAACGAAACAGAGCTGCCCAATCGGAGTTGTTGAAATCAAATCTCATAGTTGCTAATAGTTTTGTGTGTTAAACATGATGTTTATTAGAGGTTAAACCAAGTCTTGACGCGACTCTTGTTGAGGGCGAGAACGGCAGGCGGCAGCTTGCCGACAGCCAAAAGGTCGATAATGGTGTCCTGCTGTGCTAATGCCGGAGTAAACATGTATCTCGCGCCATCGTAATCTTCGTCAGATGTGCTCGGGTCATACAGGAAGTCCATATCCTTGTCTGCATAGGAGTTGGGGTTTGTCACCATTGGAAGCACGCTGGCTCCCGTCCCTGCTGCTTCGACAAGAATGTCGCCCTTCTTAACTGCCACACCGAGAGCCTCCGAGAGTGTAAGAACCCACACATCCACACCTGTATCTGTTGACTTCTCTACGCGTGTGACCGAAACACCCTTGGCCTTGGTTGTGAAGTCTTTCTGACCTACCATGATGTTATCGCCGACAAACGGAATATGACGATAGCCGTCGCGAACAATCTTAATGGTTACGTCAGAGTTTGTAGCATCTTTTGCTGCCTCGTAGAACTTCAGGATTTTCACCTCTGCGCCGTGGGTACCGTCGAGGTTTGGCGTGTACTCGCAGAAATCACCAGCATAGATTTTCGCACGACCAGGGAATGGGTTTTTTACGATACCGCCCGAGGTTGGATAGCTAAGTGCGCCCTTGTTGCTATTGACAATTTTCACAAAGACGTTTCTATAGCCGCCGATATTGCCGTGCGCCTGCACGAGAGTACGGCCCATAAATACCGCACCGCCGTTAGCCTGTCTTGAAAAAAAGTTATCCATAAAACTTACCTTAAAAAATTAATGAATTGAAACACTACTTCTGAGGAGTAATCCCACCGAGCGCCTTGTTCACGCCCTTCCATCTCTCTGCACTAATGCCGCCATTGTTATTGCTGCCGCTATTGCCAGGTGTATTGCGACCTCCGCTGTTTGCATGAGAGAGGTTGTAGAAGTCGAGTGCATCGGCTGTTTCCGCCTCAATGTCCGTGTCCTTGGAGATTGATAGCTTCTTCAAGTAGGCATTAATCCACTTGTCGTCGCTAATTCCTTCCTCCTTGAACTTATCAAGAAGTTCACCGCGCTTCACAGATGTTAGTCTCGCAGCTTCAGCCTCCGCCTCCCTTCTCTCCAAGGCTTCAAGACGCTCAAGCAACTTCTTTTCTACTTCAGAAGGGTTGTCGTTGCCAGGATTAGAAGCATCATTTGGCTTTGGTTTTGGTTCGGGGTGGTCTTCTTTCCACTTTTTGATAAAGTCCGCATTGTCCTTTTCATAGTTTCCGTTAAGGGAAACATACTGAGGAAGAATTTTGCTGACCAAATCGCTAATCTCCGTTTCTTCGCTAACCAAAAGGTCGTAGTGGGAGTCACTCAAACTCTTGATTGTCTTCTCGCTGATGGAAAGGTGTTTTCCGTTTGCAGTGAGTTTTGCTTTTAGGGCATCTAAAAGCTGTTCTTTTGTAAACTTCATGTGTTTTGTGTTTTATTGTTTGAAACAAAATTAGCTTTATATTACATGAAGCACAAATAATTACAAATGTGTATTTGATACGTGTCAAATAAGGCTTACTAAAATGCTGTATCTAAGCGAATTAAAGTATTACTTTTGTGATATGAGTAGCGAGGATAAGGATATAATAATAAAACCACAAAAAGGCTTTCAGGAGTCTTTTGTGACCGCAAACGTAGATGTTTGTTTCGGCGGTGGAATTTTGGCAGCGGGGAAGTCATTTGCCCTGGTTCTCGCTATGGCGGAGCCTTTAATGACAGACCCCGACTTTCGCGCGATGATTTCGCGTCGTAGCCTTGGTAATCAGAAGGCAGGAGGCGGCTTCGTAGAGAAGTTTAAACAGATATTCGGCGCAGACTATATAAAGGTAAAGGAAAGTGATAGTCCTCGTATATCGTTCCCGAACGGCACCTTCTGCGACCTTACCTATCTTGACGACTCGAACATGGATAAACTTCGAGAGCGTGCAAAAGGTTGGGAGTATGATATGATTGCAATCGACGAGCTTACAGAGATGTCGTGGGAGGCTTTCTCGTATGTAATAACACGAAACCGAGGACAAAGCAAAACTTTCACAGGTAAGTTCTTTGCCACCATGAACCCGAAAAGAAGCCACTGGATAAGAATATTCATAGACTGGTATATCGGGATTGACGGCAAGATAATTCCAGAGAGAGACGGCAAGGTTAGATATTTCTACGTCAATGGCGCATCTGTAAAGGATGTGGTATGGGGAGACTCTAAAAAGGAGGTATACCTAAAATGCAAGATAGATATAGATCGGAAACTGGCTGCTATTGGTGGCAATTTTAGTTACAAGGACATTATCAAGAGTTTTGTATTTTATCAAGGTAGGCTCAGCGAGAATAAGGGTTTGCTTAATGGAAACGCCGGTTACATCGGCTCTATTGCGGCGAGTGGCGGCAAAATGGCACAAGCTCTTGTTGAAGGAAACTGGAATGTAGACCCTGAGGAAGAAGAGGATTTGCCGATTAGCGGCATCAATGCACGCAGAGTCTTTACTAACGACCCTGCCTTAACGGGAGAAAAGTGGATAACGATTGACCTTGCTGACTACGGTACGGACAATATGCTTATGATAGCGTGGAATGGTTTTCATATAGTAGATATAGAGATACACCCACACTCGACTCCGAGACAGAACGCCGAGTTTGCTCGTCAGTTTGCAATAAAACACGATATTGCCGAGAGTCACATCATATATGACGCAACGGCAGGTAGGTATTTTAATGACTATATACCCGATGCTAACCCGTACATGAGTAGCGCAAAGCCGATAGGTATATACTACCCTACTGCCATGACGCTAAAAGATTTGTGTTATCTCAGACTTTGTAGGATGATTAATGCCGGCGAGTTGACGATGGAAGACGCGGTTGCGGAAAAGACTTATACGCACCAAAACCTCAAATACAAGGTAACAATACAAAATGAGTTTTTAGAGGAGTGCGCCGTAGTTAGGTTTGAGAAAATGCCGAACGGTAAGCGTAAGTTGATGAGCAAGAAAGAGATGAATCGTAACCTTGGAAAAGGTCGGTCGATGGATTTGCTTGATCCGTGCGCTATGAGATTTCTGCCCTGCGTAAACTACGAGTACGGCAGGGAGATACAAGAAAGCCTTGCACTTGTGGCTGTGGCAACGGCAGAATACAAAGAAGAGCGCCATAAGAACCCGTTCGCACAAAGCATATACGACGAAACACTGTGGGGATAAATGATAGGATATGATTAAAACAGATGATATAAAAATAATACTTGACTCCGTACGAGGAGATTGGTCTAAGGTGACAGCAGAAGATGTTGCCTTTGCCGCACTTTGCGATACGTTTGAGGACAAGAATTTTGCATACCGTATTGCTTACGGCAAGAAAGGTGATGGAGATGCTCTTTACGAAACACCGCGCTTTAAGAAGATGCTTGCAGCCTTAGAGCCATTCGGCGTAGGAGTAGTGAACGTCACGGCTATAACTAAAGAACAAAACAAAAACGACCTTATAAAGTTGTTGGAGCGAGTTCAAATGCTTGGCGAAAGCAAGGCGATAGACATAAAAGACGCATTGAAAATGGAAGGCGACCTTCGCGTAAAACTTAACGATAAGTTTGAAATGGAGGAGACGCAGAAGCAGAAGCGTATAATCATCGTACCGAGTAAGCATGATATTGTTTGTCCCCACACAAATAGAGAATGTAACTTTTGGCCATCCAAGGCAGCGTGCATGAAACATTACCAACTTAAAGAAGTAAAAGAAAATGAGCAGACGTAGAGAAGATATAATTTCAGATTTCCTGGCACATCCCGAAAAGATGTTGTTCAAGAAGCCGTTTTTACGCGGTTGCGACACGCCTTCGATAAATGATAGTCGTGACGGAAAGACCGTATACACGAACAGCCTCATGGAGGCAAAATTACCAAACGTTAAAATGACGGTTGTAAGCCAGGAGCGATTTGCTAAAGAACTTGATCCGAACTGTCATAGCGTAATCTTTGACGAGAATCTGCCAAGCATCTGCGTCAAGCAACAGGGCAAGAACGGAGGATATGTTGAAATTGATTTTAAAAAATTCGGCATTGCACTACAGGCGCGAATAGTGGAGAAATGCGCCCTTTCTCTTTGTGGCAACAAACGTGTCTTTGTGCTTCACGATAGTAATCCGAGTGAAACCCTGAAAAAGAATTTCGCGGATTTGAAGTGGCATTGGGAGAATAGCAACCAGGACGGCATGGAGATGCTCGCTGTTGCGACGCAGTTAAGTTATGGCGATGCCGGCCTGCTGACATATATGAACGAAAATAACGAGGTTAGAAGTCGATTGTTCTCGTATGTGGATGGTTATCAAATAATCACGCATAGAGATGATGATGGAGAACCTCTGCTTGATTGTGTCTATTATCAGACAGAAGACGGCTCAAGACATATTGACGCTTACGATAATACATATCACTACCACTTTACCGATGAGGTTATTGAGGATGTGACAGCAGGAAACGGCTCAGGCACAACGGAAACAGGCGAGTGGCGCATGGCGTATTCAGAGAAACATGGCTTCTCTGAAAGTCCACTAACCACAAAGCGCGGTGATGTAGCGTGGAATAAGGTGCAGAATCTGATTGAACTATTCGAGATAATCTTCAACCTGTTTGCTGTAATCCAAAAACGCCACGGTTGGGGTATTCTCTACATCAAAGGACGTTTTAATGAAACAGCGAAGAAAATTGCAGGCTCAATCATCCTCAATGACACTACGCTTGACGGCAAGGGTTCTGCGGAGTTTAAGGCGCCTCCTTCTCCACAGGGCATGATTGAATTTATGCAAACAATTCTTGACCAGATACAGATTGGCTGTGGTGTGACATTTATTCTTCCCAAAGACGTAAAGTCAAGTGGAGATATTAGCGGACTCGCGATTCAGATGACGCGATCATTGGATATAGAGCGCACGGCAAACGCTGTTATCGAATGGCAGAACTTTGTGAGCAAACACGTTCGTCTGTTTAAGGAGGGTCTTGCAAAACAGCTTGTGGCGAACGGCGAGAACCCAAATGCTATTACTGAATTTGCAAAAATGAAAGTAAGTGCATCGTTTAAGCCTTGGCAGCCATTTGACGAAGCGGCATGGAATCAGATGCTTTGTACGCTAAAGGGTGCAGGATTAATTTCAACAAAGACAGGTATCGAGAAGAACACGGTATCAACACCCGACGAAGAAATACGACTTGATAACGAAAACGAACTGGTAAACGGAAGCATAGGGAATAATATGGAAATAAACATATAATAAGATGAAAGCGGAAGCATTATACATAAAGATAGACAAGACGACGAAAAACGGAGTTGCGGAGACACACTTGTTTCCGTCTGACACGGATTTTGCCTGTATCAAGAGCTACACAAACAGCCGTAATCGTGAAGGTGGAGCTCCGTCTATTTCTGCGTCATTCTATTTCTCACGTCCTCTTGATAAAGAGTGGACTCGCGAAGAGTATGTAGAGTTTGACGGTGAGAGATACTATGCAACATCTATTCCGTCTTCAAGCAAAGATAGCACATCGGGATTATACAAACATGAGGCTTCTTTTATTTCCAAAAGAGAGGTCTTAGATAATACTTTGTTTTTTGATGTAGTATCGCAGGACCCTAACGACACGAACAAGGGCGACAAGTACCGTTCCAATCAAACGAAATTTTCGTTTGGCGGCGACATCAACGAGTTCGTTAGCCGTATAAACGACAGTATGGCTTACTGTGGACTTTATGATAAAAACGGAGTAAATGGCTATTGCATTGTGTTAGACGAAGGTTATGGTACGGATGAAATAAAAGAATTATCCTTTGAGTCGCAATATCTATCAGCGGTTATCCAACTCATTAAAACAACATTTGAGCTTGATTATTACTGGGTTGGAAAGGTGTGCCACGTGGGCAGTGTACAACACGACTTGAGTACAAGCGGAAATTATGGAAGCCAGTACGTCCTGCAATACGGCAGTGATGCAGCTTTAATGTCTATACAGCGCAACAATACTAACAACAAAGCAATAGATGTGATTACCGGGTGTGGTTCGTCTGACAATATACCGTATTACTATCCAAATACCGATGAGTACGGAAAAGCCGTATTCAATGTGGAAAATATCGACAAGGACAAAGTGTCCGTTGTGTTATCGAAATATTGGCGAATTGTTGGCACTGAAGACAAGAAGAAACTTACATTGTACAAAGGCAAAGAAGGCGGTGTATATAAAGGTGAAATTCTTACATCAGAACTCTCGTACACAGGAGGATATTCGTTCACTATTGGGAGCGACAAGTGTTCTATTACTACCCACTACCAAGTAAGAATACTCGCCAAAAAGGGAATGACCATTGATCTGACCAGTGCTGGAGTTGGGTTCGCTTATAACGATTGGGCCAACGAATATCACAAAGGACTTGTTTACGATTCCAAGGAGGTTGTCCGTGATTTTTATCTACGAGATAACGTAAACACAAATAGCGAAGATAAAAGTATTTCTAAAGGGCAGACAGTCGGAACAGCTTGTATGTACGAGTTTATAGAAGACGGCGATTATACGCTACATTTGGATTTTTTATACTCTTACAAAAGCAAAAGCTGGAAGGACTCGCAGGGCGTGTATCACCAAGCAGACAGGTCGTATTTCGATATGTCTGCGCTTGGCTCTGTAAAGTTTTCATACGCCCCCACATCCGAATATATATGGGTTTACGACGGAGATAAAAGCGCATCTTACGACAAATGCGGAATAGAGATAGAAGGTTTGTCAAGCGCCACCGCAATATTGTTTGAATACAACTTTACTAAAGATGAAAAAGGAAATTACACCTTTGCCCAAATAATAAGGAGTGATACGACAAAGGCAGTGTCCGTCATGGTAACAGGTCGCACATGGATATATCCGTCCGCAAACCTCATGCCGTCTATTTACAGAAAAAGCGGAGGAGCGGAGCGTTTTTACTATGCGACCAACTCCCCGAGCGACGACCAAAGGGAGATTTACACAATACCTGGCACGGGTACTCTGTACCATTTCAGCAACCCATACAAGAGCGGAAATCCTCATCAAGGATATGTGACATTTGATGATATAAAGCCGACTATCAGAGGAATACGTAACGATTTAATTCAGTCGGACGGTCTCGGTCAGCTTTTCGGTGAAATTGCAGATGTGGCATTTGACAAAACTGATAGTGACGCGAAAGATGAGAATGGCAATTTCCTACATCCATACTTCTATATTAAACTTCATAAGTTTAGTGGCGAGTTCGGCTTTGACTTGTTCAAACATGCTCTTGAAAGCGAAACCGGAAAGATAGAGATGATTGAGTGTCACGGATGTCCCGCGTGCTCTTTCCCGATAATGTGCTACTGGGATAAGACAAACAATATCTGTTACAACCCTGTAAGCGTCGATGAAAACGGTAATCTAAAAGCCGTTAGAGAAGATTATCAGGACTACATAATGCAGGAAAGTGACATCAAGTCCGACACGCTTAATCAAAATTCTCAAACGAAAGAGATTTGGATTGCGGTCCAAAAGGAGACCTCTACGCTCGGAGTTGTTATGCCTAATGCGTCGGCTGGATTTAAACCAAAGCAGGGTGACAAGTTCGTTATAACCGGTATAAAAGCGCCGTCGGTGCTGATAACGGCAGCAGAAAGACGACTTGACGAGGCACTTATTAAACACATGAGCGAGAACAACGAAGATAAGTTCAGCTATTCCGTTAAATTCTCGCGTATATTCCTACAGGAGAACCCCGACTTTGCCGCGATGCTCAACGAGAACGCAAAACTCACAATAAAATACAACAACGAGCTTGTAGACGCTTTTGTAAGCAACTATCAGGTAAAGATTGATGATAATGCACTTGTAAGCGCGGAGGTAGAACTCGTTAATTCTCTCGAAGCAGGGCAAAGCGACATCAAACAGATAATTCAGTCTGTAGAAGGAGAAGTCGTGAGGAGACTGGGCAATATTTCAACCGGCGGTAATAGTTTTAATGCGTCTGTTGCTGATAAAATGTACCTCTCTAAGGTAAAAAGAGATACAGCGCAAGAACTTATAAACTTTGAAAAAGGACTGACGTTCGGCAATGGTACACATCGGATAACTCCTGAAGGCTTGGCGATATTTAAAGAACTTGTCTCCCAAATCTTCAAGTCTGGCGCAAATGGCTCTGGTTTCAAGCTCGGCAATTATTCAGACAGCGAGGACAGCTACTTGGAGGTAGACCGCCTACTTGTGCGTAAGGCTGCCGAGTTCGTGAAGCTCGTAATTAGAGAACTGCAAAGCGTCGGCGGCGAGATAGTCCTGTCGCCAGCGTCGATGAAGATTAGCAAGGTACAATTCCTGAGAGCGGGCACGATTCTGCCCAAAATTCCGGCCTTGCAATACGACGTTTACCGCTGTTCGTTCATGACTAAGCGAGGTGACGAGGAGATAACAAACCCGTTTGCCGTCAACGACCTCGTGCGCTGTCAGACGTTCAACATCAAGGAGGGTACGACGGCGAACGCGAAAAACAAATACTACTGGCGCAAAGTGGTGCGGGTAGGTACGGACTACATCGACATCCTCGCTTTGTCGGGAGGCAACTACGGCGATTCGCAGCCCGAAGTGGGTGACGAACTTGTGCAGATGGGCAACACAACTGATGTGGCGCGCCAGTCGGTGCTGTACCTCTCGGCTTACGGCTCCGACTCTCCGTCAATCAAGCTGTACAAGGGCGTGAACGACTATACGCTTGACGGCAAGGAGATATTCGTGGTGTCACGCGACGAGATATATGCGCTTGCGTCGATGTTTAAGCTAAAGGTGAAGGACGGCGATACGACAAAGGAAACAACGCTTGCGGAGATTGTAGCGAACGTTGACGGACTCAAGTCAACTGTCGCCGCCAACAAAGAAGCCGTGGACGAACAGATAACGCAGGTGTACTCGCAAATCTCGCAGACCGCTACACAGATTTCTCTGAAGGTGGGCTACGCTCTCGCCGAGCGACGCAACCTGCTTACAGGCTCTGCTTTCCGCAAACAAGGCTTAGGTCCTGACTTGGTGCGAGCTAAAATATACTGCACATCGTCACACGAAGGAGCTAATGTAGTATTCCTGCCCGATGCGAAAGCTGCTGGCCCTATATGGCGAAGTGGCGGTATAGGCTTGGGTAATATACATGTCGAGAAAGGCAAGACGTACACTATATCATTTTGGGCACGAGCTAAGTCTGTTAGTGTGAATGTATTAGCCGAAGCAACATGGAAAGGTTCAGCCACAGATAAAACTGACCCTGCGGGTTATACAGGCCCGAATGGTAGAGCTAATTTAGGTGAAGATGAAGTCACTCCGAGTGAGGGATGGCATTTATATCAGCGCACATTCACCGTTGCAAAGGATGCCCCTTACGAGTGGATTTCTGTAAGCTGCTTCAAAACTGATTCCTCCACCGCAAGCCAGCAGGCGTATATCGCCCACCCTATACTCATTGAGGGCACAGCGGAGGATTTTGTATGTTGGAGTGCTTCGCCCAAAGATTATAACTACATCGGAGGTAATCTTCTCGACAACACGCGCACGTTCGCCAAAGCCGGCAATCTTATGCGCTTGGATGCGTCAGTGGTCACTAACGAGTCGTACAACAACGGATGCTCGGTAATATATGCCAACGCTGCTTCCAATTACATTGAGATGGCGCAGTGGAACGTGAATACCATCATCAAAAAAGATGAGGACTATATGTTCTCCTTTATGGCAAAAGGTAGTGGCAGCATCGACGCATACATGTGGGGTGGTTCTAATCTAAGCATATTCGCCGAGGACAGCGAGCACGATACAACAACGAGCAACGCAGACGGCGGACGTCGCTTCTATCTCACAAGCGAGTGGAAACGTTATTGGGTACACTGGCGTTCGGAGGGCACTGGCATACCTAACTATGTCCTCATCCGTTGTTTGCAAGGCGGTACGGCGTGGGTAACGATGCCGAAGTTGGAGGTGGGAGCAATGCCTACCGATTGGATAGAGGGCAAGAGTGGTTTTGTCGAGGACAGTGGTATTGCTGCTAAACTACTGCGCACTGGTATTGACATCGAGAACGGCAAGATAACGGCAACTGCGGACAAATTCGAGATACGCAATAATAGCGGCGAGACAACCGCGAGCGTGAACGAAGACGGCTTGCTGGAGGTCGGCGCAGGTCTCTTCTCTGGATTGATACGTAAGAAGAAGACTATTATTACCCCCGACAAGTTGGAAGGCTACACGGAAGAAAACTCGCTCAATGGATATATCCGACTAAACTTTGTAAAGACGGGCAGCTTTGTTGAGCTTTCGGGCGACATCGGCAAAAATACAGGAGGTAACTACCCGACAATAATTCTGCCATTCCATAATCCGAACGCAAGCAATGCCAGCCTTGGTGTGACAAGCGAAGAAGCGGCGACATACCTCGGACAAACATTCGTCGTAAGAAACAATACAAGTCCGGCGATAACAATCAATATCGTTGGCTATACATCGCTCGTTGGAGGTAGCAACACAGCTCACCCCTACTGGCTTGAAAGCGGATGGATGGCAGTCCTTACCTGCGAATTTGTGTATATCTCAAGCGCCAATACGTATGCTATTGTATGGAATGGATATAACGTACCATTTTCATCTCCAATAGCGCACAGCGATGAAGGAGAAGGAGTGGCTGCGGACGAAGTAGCAGAACCTACTGCTGACAACCCGACCACAACAGAAGAAGAACAACCAAAAGAATAAGATATGAAGAAAATAGTTAGAGGTAACGACTTTACCCTGCGCATACCAGTGCGCAAGATAGTGAACGGCGAGCAGGTGGCTTTTCCGCTGCCTGCCTGCACGGACATCGTGGTTAACATCGTGAACCAGTATCGGCGTGTTGCTCTGAGCTACACTATCGACACGGCGGAGGACAATATCATCAATGCACGTGTGGAAGGTGACGCCGTATCGGTTGGTACATACGCTCTCGAAGTGCGAGGTAAGATTTTCGGCAATGACTGGCGCAGCAAGGAGTACGAGCAGTTTGCTATCGTAGACAACAACGCTTCGGGCGACACAGCGTTCAACGGCGAGCTTATCGAGGGCGAGGACAGCGTAGAGATGAACACGGCGCTTGTTATCCTGCCTCCGACGGCAGAACTGGCGCAGCTAATCAACAATGCTAACACGGCGCTTGAAACGGCAAAGCAGACGGACGCAACACTCAAGGCTAACGAGAGCGAGCGTATCTCCGCGGAGCAGCAGCGAGCGTCGGCAGAAGTCTCACGCGTGTCAGCAGAAAGCAGACGCAGCGAGAGTGAGGGTGTTCGCCATGCAGCGGAAGTCGAGCGCGTGAGTAACGAGGATGCGCGAAAGACAGCCGAGGCGCAGCGTGCCAATGCCGAGAGCGAGCGTATCGAAGCTGAAAAGACACGCACGGCAAATGAAACCGCACGCGTCGCAGCAGAAAAGCAGAGGGCAACAACCTTTGTGGAGCTTTCAGCAAACGTTGATGCTGCTGTCAGCAAGGCGAACACTGCGGCAAGTGCGGCAAGTGCGGCTACCGAAAAGGCAAATGCAGAGGAAGGTAAGCGTGCCGAAGCCGAAAGTCTGCGTGCCGAAGCCGAAGCTGCACGCAAGCAGAACGAAAACACACGACTGGAGGCTGAGAGCGAGCGTACCAACAACGAGACAGCAAGAGAAGCCGCGGAGATAGCTCGTCAGAACGCAGAAACGGAGCGTACAGATAACGAGAATGTGCGCAAGGTTTCTGAAAGCAACAGAGAGCTTGCCGAACAGCAGCGTGTGTCAGCAGAAACAGAGCGCGTGAGCAACGAGGACGCTCGAGAGGCAGCAGAGTTGGAGAGAGCCAATGAGGAAACGGCACGTCAGACGGCAGAGAGTGAACGTGAAGCCGCCGAGCAGGAACGCAAGACTAACGAGACGGAAAGAAAGGCTGCTGAAACACAACGTAAGGAAGCGGAAGAAACCCGAACCGCTGCGGAGGCATCCCGTGTTTCAGCCGAAGAACAGCGCGAAACCACCCTTGCAACCACTAAGGCGAACTGCGAGGCAGCGACAAAGAAAGCCACTGATGCCGCAAGCGAAGCCACTCTCGCTACATCCAAAGCCAATGCTTCGGCAGAGAAAGCCAATGCCGCGGCTGTGGCAGCAGAGAATGTGGACGCCGCTATCGCCGACAATGTTCTGACCGTTACCAACCGCAATGGAGAGAGCACATCTCTGCAACTGGCAAGCTATGCCGAGGTGGGCGACGTGGTGAGCGATGTGAAGCACCTGTCTGAAACGATGGGAGCATACACGGACAGACCAGACATCGTGCTGACAGCGAAGGAGACGAACAAGGCTATATCGGCAAGCGGTGCGAAGGTAAGCAAGAGCGGCTGGGCGATTGCGGAGTTTACAGCGGAGAGGGGCAACGTATACCTGTTCAAGCCGAACGTGATAGATGAAAGCGTGTGCATCTTTGCGGAGTATATACAGAGCGTGGAGACGCGCGGTATCGACTACACCTACACATACAACTCCGACGGCACAACGGCAACAGCTACGGCTACATATCTGGGCGCAACACACACGTACACATACACCTATGCCGAGGACAAGAGCTGCGTCATTACTGACGAGACGGGCGCTACGGTAGACGCACTGCCTATGGTGTACGAAACAGAGGTGGGCACATACTCGTCGCTCGTTAGTCTTAACGCAGATGCGGAGCTTCCGAAGGACGGCTACTGCCGATACATGAGTCACTTCAAGGGCAACTCCGCTATAAAGGTGGTAGTCAGCTACAAGGTAGGCGTGGCAGACTTGACGATGAAGGTGACAAGAGACGGTGTGCTGGCGAGCGTATCAACGCAGCTGGGCAATCTTTCGCAGAAGGAGGACGAGACACGGAAGAAGATAGACGAGCTGCATGGAAGCTACATTGAATTGATGTGGAACGCAGACAGCTGGTGCTATGTGGATTGGAAATTGGTAGAAGTGAAGGCTTTTAAGAAGTACCGTTTCAAGCCTAAATATGCACTCGAAACCTGTATTCAGAATGACATCTCCCATTATCCCGACGGCAGTCATCTGGTCTATGCTGACGTATCGCACTTTGACGCAACTACGTTTTATGACAATAAATACCCGACAGAGAGAAAGAAACGTATAGGTAGCATTTTTTGGGATGCGAAGATTGAAAAGCTCGACTGCCGTGGCATGAATGTTAGTGGCTTGACGGAGATAAATCAGGTTTTCAAAGACTGCAAAGAACTCACAGAGCTGGATATTAGCGGCTGGAACACATCCGACTGCCGTTTTTTTTATGACCGCAACCCTAATTCCCTTAGCAGAGGTTTGTTCTCTAATTGCTCGAAACTGCGTGTGATATACGGTTTACCAGGACTTGACACGCGAAAGTTTGAGGACGTACGAAATATGTTCAACGGTTGTTCTGCCCTTACAAGTTTGGACATTAGCAAGTGGGACACAAGCAACGTGACGAGTATGAACGACATGTTCGAAAATATCAACTCCATGCAAAGTCTCGACATCTCGAACTTTGACACCCGAAAAGCCTCTGTCGGAGGAACAGCTTATGGTTTTATGAGTAGCAGCAGTTTGCGCAGTCTTGATATGAGTGGCGATAACTTTACACTGGAGAGTACGGTTAATTGGAAACGTGGCATACGAACGCCGCAGCTCAGAACACTGAAGCTGGGTAAGAACTTCTTCAAGACACATGAGAGCATAAAGTCACTATCCTTGTCCTATCAATATTGGACGGACAGCAGTGTAAGGTTGTCGCTTGTGACAAATCTCTACGACCGTAGGGCAAATGGCTTGCCTGACCTTACACTGACGCTACACGCTAACACTAAGAAGGTACTGACAGAGGAGGACCTCGCAGCAATGACAGCAAAGGGATATATAATAGCATAATGATATGAAGATAGAAGATTTAAAAAAGATTGGCAACGTGACCGTTACGGAGATGAAAAACGGCTGCGTGAAGGTGTCGGCAGACAAGGGATTTATTCTGAGATACGGCGATACTTATACGAGTGAGATATACTGCGCCAAAGACGCGGAGTTGCAGAATTATGAGGTGGTTGCATACAGCGACTACCTCAGAGCCGAGAACAAAAAGAAGTATGAGGACAAGACACTCGAAGAAGCGAAGGAGATGCTGCTGGCAGAGATTGACGCTTACGACAAATCTTCTGCCGTGAACGGCTTTGTGCTCAACGGCGCGGTGGTGTGGCTCGACAAGGCGACGCGTGTAGGCTTGATGAACTCCACGAGCATCACGAAGGCTATGGGACAGCCGACGACGACGCTATGGCTTGGCGAGAGTAAGATGGAGGTGCCCTGCGACACGGCGATACAGCTACTCTCGGCGCTGGAGATGTACGCTCTGGAGTGCTTTAACGTGACGGCGGCACACAAGGTAGCTGTGAGCGAGCTGAACAGCATCGAGGAGGTAGAGAAGTACGACATCACGGCAGGCTACCCTGCGCAGCTTAGAATGGAGGTGTAACATGGCGGCTCTACCTATTATTATACTCATCGTTCTTGCGCTGTACGTTTTCAGCTGCTGTGTGACAAAACGGGTGCCTACGATGCTATCGGAGGTGTATTACCTCGCAGATAAAGACTGGCTCTTTCCTGCGCTCATGGCTACGCTCGGAGCATCGTTCCTGCCGCTCATTCTCTCAAAGGGCGGCTTGGAGTGCATGGCTTTTCTTACCTGCGTGGGCATCGTCTTTGTCGGCGCTGCTCCTGCGTACCTCGACGAGAGTCAGCGTACAATACACAAGTGCGGAGCTATCACGGCGGCAATAGCAAGCGTGGTATGGGCGTGTAGTATCAACGCGCTGCCTACTGTTTCGTTCGCTGTACTCGCTGCTGTGCTCTGCATCTGGAAGCGTGCGTACTGGCTGTTTATCGTCGAGTGCTGCGCAATACTCAACATCGTAACAACATTATTCATTTAAATCTATAAACATGGAAATCAAGGTAAAACGAATAGCAAGGAAGGAGGCGTACACCATAGGCAAGATGTACGTTGACGGCGCATACGTCTGCGACACGCTCGAAGACAAGGACAGAGGACTGACATCTAATATGTCGGTTGCACAGATATGCGGAGTGAAGATTAAGGGCGAAACCGCCATACCCACGGGCAGATACCTCGTCGATATGAAGACGGTATCTCCGAGGTTCGGAGGTCGGGCGCAGTATCAGTTCTGCAAGGGCAGACTGCCGCGACTGTGCAATACGGTAGGATTCCAAGGCGTGCTTGTTCACTGTGGTAACACGGCGAAAGATACGGATGGCTGCATCCTTGTCGGTGAGAATAAGGAGAAGGGCAAGGTGCTGAACTCAACGGCAACGTTCCGCAAGCTCTACCCTATCCTGAAGGCTGCTGACGAGAGAGGAGAACAGATTTGGATAACAATAGAATAACACGAAAACACAATATAAAATGACAGGAAACATCACAACAAGTACAGGCAAGGCTTTCGTGGCCGGCACAATGAGCGCAGAAGCGCTTACCGCTTTGTTCGATTTACGTTGGATGCTCGTTCTTATCGTCGTTCTTATCGTCGCCGACTTTTGGTTCGGTGTGTCGGAGAGTCTAAAAAATCACGAACACTTCCGCTTTTCGCGAGCTGGGCGCAGAACGTGCAATAAGGCGGTGGACTACATTACATACCTCATACTCGGCTCTGTGCTCGGCTTGGCTATCTTTGAACCGCTCGGCTGGGCTAACCACGTCACAACCGCGGCTATCGGCTTGGGCTTCGCGTGCATCTGGGAGGTAGATAGTATCGTCGGACACGTTTGCGTACTGCATGGCATAAAAAACACATTCTCCGTGAAACGCCTTATCATCGCACTCATCAAGAGAAAGAACGCAGACATCGGCGAGGCGGTGGAAGAAGCAATGGATGACACTAAAAAGTAAATGCGTATGGATATAAGAGAAATACTGATGCTACTGAACTGTATCATCTTAGGAGCGACAACGCTCTTTATTTTCTACAAGGCAGCGCAGCTCGATATGGTAGATGAAGACTACGACGAGAATAAGCGAAACCAACAAGGCGCAATCGGTTGGTTTATCGCATCTATATTCGTAGGCGTTCTTGCACTGCCAGTAATGGTGCTGCGTGAGGTATACCAGTGGAAGCGATACAAGCTACCGAGTATCGAATGGGATGACATTTGCCGCTACGGCTTCACTATCATCGTTGGCTCTATGCTGCACTTGCTCCTGCTTGTTATGACAAGCTGCACGACTCAGAAACCTGTTGTGCTTGAACGGGTAATCAACAAGACGGACACGTTGTATAAGACCAACTATATAGCCGATACGTTCCGCGTACACGATTCTATTTATGTCGAGAGCTATGCTGTTGGTGATACAATATACAAGACAAAGAACGTGTACAAATGGCGTGACAGAGTGAGCGTTAAGACTGACACGATATACAAGTCTATCCTGCGAGCGGACTCAATTCCAGTGCCGGTGCCAGTTGAGCACAAGGCGACATGGTGGGAGCGCACGCAGATGTTCGTAGGCAAGATAGCGGTCGTAGCAGTGGTACTATGTTTAATCTCACTGCTGCTTTGGCTGATACACAGAAAAAGATAATATGTAGATTGGTTGGTTATTAGTTTTTTAGTTTAAGGTGATTTGTTTTCAGGAGCCTTGCCCGTCCGTGATGGATAGGCAAGGAGTTTAAATAAACATAAATATAAGTGTCGGTGCATACAACTTTGAAAATAAATAACTAACTTGCAACGCAAAAAGTAATCAGTGTTAAGTTAAACAAAAAAATCACTATGAACGAGGAAGATAAAAGGATGTTTCTTGCTCTTGTGAAGGGTAAGGACGTATCGGAGATTATATCTTTGCTGGCAGAGTCCGGCAATCAGTATTCACGCAGAATTCTGCGGTTCTTCCGTTGGTTCTGTAAGTGGGTTCCGTTTTTCATAATGCTGACGCACATGTACGGAATATTCGACTTTAGTCGCAATCCAAAGGAGATGTTTGAGGTACACAAGGCGAACTGGGCGTGCTATGCGTTTATATACATCATGGTCTATATACTGCCAATGGTTATTATTCTCGCGTCACGCTTCTTTTGGCTGTGTTGGAAGTATCGCATACCGTTCTTCTACTTCTTCGGTGTAAATTCGATACACCTTGTCTACTGGAGTTGGTACACAACAAACGATATGGTGATGGCGCACTTTGCAATCATGGCGTTCACGTTGTTGCTGTATATCTACGGAGCTATTGACTGGTTCTGTAGTAAGTCGCGCCTCGGCAGAAAGATGTTCAGTTAAAAAGAAATGCTATGAGAAAGATTTTCGGATACAAGATGCTCGGCACGTTGTTGCAATCGCTTGCCAATTCGTGCTTTAAGGCAGACGAGCAGCAGCGCAACGGCGAAAAAGTAACAGCCTGCGGCATGAGCGACGATGATATAGAAACGCTCTGCCAGGACATACTTCCAAATATGCTAAACCCGATGATGAGCGCAGAGGAAGTGAAGGACAGGCTCTGTGTAAGCGATGCAACACTCAATAGAATGGTAAAGCGCGGCGAGATACCGAACGGCGAGTGCAAGAAGCGCGGACACACACGATACTGGAAGAAGTGGGACATCCTCCACTTTTTAAAACAGAAGAGAGGCAAGTAAAGAGGCTTCTCTTTTTTTGTTTCCATTTCTTTCCAATTCTTTAAACACTGGAAAGAATATTTTACAATGTGATAGTACCGACTATCACCTTGTATATCTGATTATCAGCTCAATACAAAATCTTTGAGCGTGTTATGGCATTATCCGTCGTAACTCGCTAACTTTGCGGTGTAACGTTACGAAATAGTGTTTAGTCAACTAAGGTAAAATTTAAAAAAAGATTGTATTATGTCTGAGTCAAAAACTTATGTATTCGGCAATGAAGGCAGCGGTCAGGGCGGCATGATGAGTTTGCTCGCTCCCCTGCTTCAGCAGAGAGGTCTCGACCCTAATCTTCTCCTTGCCATGAACAAGAACGGCAATGGTTGGGGTGACGGCTTTATGTGGGTAATTTTCCTTTTCTTCCTCATGGGTTGGGGCGGTAATGGTTGGGGTGGTTTCGGCAATGGTCGCGCAGGCGGTATTGCTAATGAAATCAACAACGACTACGGTCGCTCGCTCCTTATGGACGCTATCGGCGGCAACAGAAACGCTCTGAGCAACCTTGCTACACAGCTTAACTGCACCGAAGGTCAGATACAGGCGGCTATCTCGGCTCTTACCTCGCAAGTTCAGGGTGTGGGCAATCAGGTCGGCATGAGCAGTATGCAAGTTATCAACGCTCTCCAGCAAGGCAACATGCAGATTGCACAGCAGCTCGCTTCTTGTTGCTGCGAGAACAGACTTGCCACATGCCAGCAGACCAACACCTTGCAGAACGCCATCAACAACGTAGCTGTCGGTCAGGAACACGGTTTCTCAAATGTCGCTTACGAAACGCAGAGACAGACCTGCGACTTGCACAACGCCATCAAGGACAGCACGCAGACCATTGTCAACGGTCAGAAGCAAGCCGAAATGCGCGAAATGCAGAATAAGATTGACGCTCTGCGCGAGGAGAACTCAACGTTCAAGTCGTCAGCTATGACAAGTCAGATTGTAGGTCAGGCGGTCGCTCCTATCAATGCGGTGTTGGCAGGCTTGCAGCAGGAGGTTGCAGGTATCAAGTGTAAGATGCCCGAGACGGTGACGTTAAATTACGCACAAGCAACCGCCGTTCCAAACTGCGTAGCAGCACAATACGGACTTTACGGAGTCAACGGAGCTAACGGCTTTTGGGGCTAACCATCTAACTGGAGGAACGTCTATGATTTGGGGTTATCCTTTTTCATGGGTCAACAGAAGAGGGTCGGCGGCTATCGGTTCTACTGGCGTGACGGTAGGTGCAAGCGGTGTGGTATTCTCATTTAAGAACCACGCCTTCTTGAACGCCAACTACAGAGGTACGGTATTCGTAAATCTGAGACAGGCGATACCGACGGGCACAACGACCACGCTGCCGATACTCTTTGAGACCAACGGCGTAACGCAGGCTGTCACCAAGTTCGGAGGTGCGGCTCTTACGGTTGCCGACGTAGCCGGAACTGGCGTATATCAGCTCTGGTTCGAGAGAGATACTAACACCCTTCAGCTAATGACGGGTATTGTTTAACAACTAAATTGCGAATTGTATTATGTTCAGTGGACTAAGAACAAACAGCATATTCTATGTGCTTGAGAAAGGTGAAGAGCCGACATTGAAAATCGGACAGGTGGTAAGCGTAAGTAATCCGCAGCCGAAGTTCCCTACCTACCAACCAGGGCAGTTTTCTGCGCAGCCTATGGAAACGGTTGTAGATGTAAAAGTAAAGCTGCCCGACGGCGAAGCGGAGTTCAAGCAGCTGCCCTCGAACGGACAGATTGCCAACTCGGGCGATGTGGTAGTAAGCGAAAGTCGCGAAGCGATGATTGCCGAAGTGGAAGCGATGTTACGACACTCGCAGGAGGTGCTTGCAAGCAAGGACTATCATGAGAAGGTGGTGTGCAACTGCGAGAAGATAATGTGTGTTCTCAATCCTCAGATTGCCAAGGATAGGGAGCAGGAGCAGAAAATATCTCAGCTCGAAACCAAGGTCTGCGGCATGGAGGGTACTTTGTCAAACATAGAAAGCATGTTGCAAAAGGCACTGAAAAAGTCAAACAGCAATAACTAAAATGCAAGAGCTATGTACATGATAGAAATCACAGAGAACAAGATGGGTGAGCTTGTTGAGAACGTAGAGAAATGCTTGCGCTATGGCGGCAAGGCAATGGCGTGTCTTGACAGCTTGCAGCGTGGCGAAGGTCGATACGGTGAGCGTTCACCTATGCCCGATTATCGCGATGATTGGCGATACGAGAACGAACGCCGTGAGCACGATATGTACGATGATGACGACGATGGTCGCTACGGAGAACGACGCGGTGGTTATCGAGGTCGCAGACGCTACTAAGTAATTAACCCGACTGGTGGGGAGGTTCGCTTCCCTGCCAGTCTTTTAAAACCTAAAGATTATGGGAAGATGTAAGATGCCTTTGGATATGTACGACTTGAAACCCGAAGGAATGATAGCATATTTAAGATACAACGGCTATCACTTCAACAAGAAGATGTGTGAGTGGGCTGTCAAGCAAATGCGGACGATTAGTCCTGCTACTGGCAAGGAAGAACGTTTGGAGATGCTACCGAAAGAAAAGGTCGAGGAGATGTTGCAAACGAACGGCTTGCAGCTTGAAAACCTCGTCGGCTACGACCACGTGTATGTAGCCAATATGTGCAAGGCAGACTTCTGGGGCAAGTCAATAAAGGACGAGCAACAAATGGCGCAGTATGTAAAAGATATGGTTGATGATACAGACCAGAAGGACGGCTTCATCTTCAACCGCTTCTATGCCGACTGCTGTCACAACGGTATGCCTATACCTTGGGAGGACTTGTTATGATTAGGCGTGACATAAGGCTCGACAAGTACGACTGGGATGTGCGTTGCTTTATCGGATATGACAGCGGCGACGCGGTGCATCTCTGTAGCGAGCTTATGACTATTGGGTGTGGCAGCGAAGCGACAAGCAAAGCCTACCGTCACTTCATAAGCGGTGGCGAAAGCAGAGGACTCACCTACTCCAACGTCAAGGACAAGGTGAGTATTGTGACTATAGGACACTCAGAAGAAGAAAGCGAGATGGTGAATACAATCGGTCACGAACTGCTGCACGTTACCGCACACATCTGCGAAGCGTACGATATTGATATGAGCGGTGAGCAGGCTTGCTATATCATGGGAGAACTATGCGAACGGATATTCAAAAAACTAACATAAATTTAGCGGTATGAAAACAATACAGAAAAATACGCTTGCAGAAAAGCTGTTTTGGTTTTACAGAATTGGTATTAGGGCGATACCGATTTTTCTTATGATTTCACACTGGTTCGGCGTACATTGGTTTCACCATAACGCAGCGCCAATAGGTTTAGATCTGAATGAGAACACCGTTTTGGTTGTGTCAGTTTATACGCTTGCGTATGTTGTGCTGCCCGCCGTTTTACTGCCGGCGAGTTTTCTTTTCAAATTCGGATGGGTGTGGCGAATACCGTTCCTGTATCTTGCAGGAGTTATTCTGATAAGGCTTGGGCACGGCACGCTGTGCATTTCAGAAACGACACGGATTGCAGACTACACGCTGATTATTCTTACAATACTGCTGTACGGTCGGGCATTTACGTTGCAAGACAAATGACAAAAACCGCGCACGGACAACAAGACTTCACTCCTGCTGCCCGTGCGCAGTTGGTATTAACCTATTCTCCGTAATCCTCTGGTTTATATTCGGGGTTCACCTGTAACGCATACTCTCCTGCGCGGTCGTAGATGCCCTCGTTCGAGATTTTCGTTACGATATTCTTTGCTGCTTGAACGCTGTCCGCATCGTCGTTGATGTCAATGTCGGGCATTCCTGGTATCGCGTTTATGACTGACTGCATGGCGTTGTTCCAGTTGCGTTGCAGCTCCAGTGCGTTGCCGTCACTGAACATCGGTCGCAAGTCCTTGCCGATTTTCTTTTGGATGTTATCAAACAAGTTCTTAAATAGGTTTACCGCAATATCTATCAGCACCATTGCTGCCTCCATACGGGCGATTAACTTGCTTTTCGGCACCTTGTTCTTTAGGAAGTAGTTGTCGATGCAGTAATAGAGTGTTGTGACGAGCGGTTTCAGTTCCGCTTCCGACGCATCGGATAGGTCAAGCCAAAGCTGATAGCGGTCGGCGAGGACAAAGCGCATTTTCGCATCCCATGTGTTGTATGCGGCAAGAGCCTTGTTGATGCTTTGCTTTGCCTGCTGACGGTATAGCTTCTTGTCCTCTTTAATTGCGTTGTAAGCGTCTATCATCGCCGTTTGGGCAATATTGTATGCAGAACCCATTGTGATGTAATACAGCGAACAATAGCGGTCTATACTCATTAGCAATTTCTTCTTCTGTTCTACGCTTGACGCGATAATATACGCCCTTCTCGGAGTACGGCTTATTAACTGGCTTGTGCTCATGTTTATATTGCCTTTAAAATTTGTAAATCGTGCGCTTCGCCTATCACGCCTACGACGGGTATTCCGCAAGCGTCCGCCACGCGACGTTCCGTTTCACAGCCTTTTGAGCAACGCCATCGGTTCGGTACGACAATGCCGTCGCAGCCGAGGAGCAGGCGTAAGTCCTCTTTCATGTGCTCCGTGTACGGCGCAGAGTCGGGCACAGGTTTAGCCATGGGATTGACTGCCTTATAGCCGAGAATTGTCAGTTCGTTCTCGATCCGTGCGAAGAAATTGTGCCGCTCGTTGAGATTATAGCCGGTAATCGGTGATGATATGTATATTTTCTTTTTGCTCATTTTGTTTGTCAGATTAAAATATTTTCATTGTTATTTGATTTAATTTATAGTGTCTTAACCAATACTTTATATTCTTTATCCTCATCCTTGATTTTATAGCCATTGGCTATATACCAATCAAGTACCCATTTAGGAGTATCTAAATGATGATATGTTAGAGCAATAGTCTTAGCACCCTTTAATTTGCTGTTATATTCGGCGGCTCTTAACATATAATTGCCGCCGCCTTTGCCGCGCCATTGTGGGTCTACCCATAATGCGTATAGTATACAATCGGCGTTGCATATATTCTCTTTATCTTCCTGTTTAACAGGAAAACAGACTTGTACGCTTCCTCGACACGCCTCGTTTGTGATAAGTATATGCAAGCCGGTCTCCCATGTTTGAAATTGTACCATATCATTAGGTTTGATTAACATCGCAACGCTTGAAGCAATACATAGCGCCCACTCGCTCGGTATCATGCGTGCTACGTTGCTCCCATGTGAAGAAAATTTTATTTACTTTTTTGTTCATAATTTGATTTTTACTTAATGTTTCTGGTTAAAAAGTGGCGAATTGGTCGAAAAATACGCCTTGTGTAGCTTTTTGCCAATCCTTATTGTTAACATCAAGGGCAGGAAAGCTTTTCCCTGCCAAATATCTTGCGAGTAGTTAATTGTATTAGGAAAACGACTGATACCGTACAATTTGCGCAGTCTTTTCGCTACCTTGTAGCTTCTATTTTTTCGTATCGGACGGATGCCCTTCTTAAACTCCTTCTTTACTTTTCTAATCTTCATCCGTTACCTCCTTTTTAATTGCTTCGAGCTGTTGTATGATGTTGTCTATCGTCTTGCCGCTGTAATCAAGGGCAATTTCTTTCAGCACGGCAATCTGTGCCGTCAGTCTGATGTAATCTGTCAGTAACATTGTTGCTTGTTTTTATTAAATTTTCCGAGTTGCTCCTTTTGAGAGTTTCAAGAGCTGTATAGTTTCGAGCATTGACCTGCTGCTACCGCAGTCAAACCCAGCGTCTATCAGTTTCTTTATGTGCTGTTTCTCTTCTTCTTGTGTCATTGTTCTTTGTTTTTAGATTTGATTCCCATTAGATTCCTCAAGCGTGCTATTTCGGCTTGCACGCCTCCCTTCGCTTCTTTGTCTTTTGTGTGACGAAGAATATACAGCTGTGTATTAAGCTCGTTTCTTAGCTTTTTGTATGCTGGCGTTGAACAGAATTTTTCACGATTCATTTCCTTTTCAGTTGTTTTGTTTCTTCTTATGACACGGACAATCCGGGTTGTGAACAACCGCAGAAACTCCGTGCATATTGATCCAAATATAATAATTATGATTACGGTATTGCATTTGTACATCTGGATACTCTGACCAATCAGCCTCCGGCAATGGGGCAGATTGGGTTCTTTTGCACGCACAAATGGCTATGAGCACAAAAGCGATAAAAAAAAGATTCTTCATTGTTATTTACTTTTAGGTTTGTGTTCTTCGTTCCATTCTTCCTGAAAGTCCGCAAGTTTTCTGATGATACCCACGAAAACGCTAAAACTTATAGAGTCTGTCATTGTTGGCTCTGTAATTATGACGCGGCTCTCATCGTCAGAAACTCGGACTCTAAATGTTATCCTTACGTCTTGCATATTAGCCTCCTCCCTACTCGTCGTAAACATTGCCAATAATTTCTACATCGCCATTGAAGTCCTTTACAACAACTCCGTATAAAGACCACGACTCTTCGTATTCGGGCGAAAAGTATATCACATCATAGCAGTAGCCGCGCACGCCGTCCACTATATAGCCAATAGGCTCTCCGTTGTGCGCAAGAATATCTCCGCCGTATATCTCCTTACCGTTCTTATCTTTCAGCCCTGTGTACTGCCCGACCGTATCGGGGTCTACTTGCGCCATGTTATTTCCGTTGTCGTTGCTTATATACACGCCGTCCACGAGGTGGAGTAAGTCGCCATACACCCACTCGCCATTGTCGAGGCGTATGCCTTTGAACTTTATATCACGTATTCCCATTTATAACCTCCTGCTGTTTTTTGATGACCTTTTAGACAAGACACGATGTTACTATTAAGTATTCCCGTCTCCCTTTCGGCATCCATTATACACCCAAATCTTTTGATAAACTTACTTTCTTTAGATAATTGGATAATCGGTTTAGCATTTGCATTACTTGCTCCCTTTCGCCAATTCATCATTTTTCTTCTATTGTTGTTGTCATAAGAATACTTTATGTTATACGATCTGTTGCACCATTCCAAATTTTCAACAACACAATTTAAACGATTGCTATCTTTATGGTTCACAAATGGCAAATTATTTGGGTTGGGAATAAAAGCCATCGCGACTGCTCTATGAAGTAACATGTTCTTTCGTTTGTTGTTTGTAAACAATGCGACCATATAATAACCGCTATTGTTTTTATAAGGCTTTAAAATGGTTTCGCTATAAACATGTTTACCTTTTCCTCTTGTGTATGGAAGGTGTTTTACCCTTGCAAGATTGCTTACAACATATAGTCCTTCCCAACCTGGAATAGATTTCCAAATTTCTCTCATATCTATTTCTTGTTTATACTGTTTAACCTATCGACTATCCAGTTAATGCCTATTGATGAGATTGCGAGAAATACCCAAAATGTCATTTTTGAAAATTCAAATCCTACCAAACGTAGTAATACTATCGTCCATATCATGAAAGTCACGGTTGCTGTGGCTTTCCCAAGTTTTTTTATACATAGACTACTCCTCTTTTACTTCTAACGAATTATCGAAAACGAAATTGGCCCAAATGTCAATAAACTGCTTGCCTGCATACTCTGCCAAGTCTCTGTTTGAGAAGGCAAGGTGCGAGCCGACATCCGCATACGCACTCGAAGCATCGTAATCCGCACTCGCACTCGACACACCGCCATACGCACACGCATAATTGCACCCTCGATAGACCACACGGCCTACACGGCGATGCTTTTCCTCCTCGGAGAAGTTGTCGTACTTTTCCTTTGTGTAGATGTAGAACCATGGATAGTAGCGACATTCGTCTTCAGTAAACTTCGGGTGCCAGCCTTCATTGAGAGCTTCAGTAATGATACGCAGCTTTAGGAAAGCTACAACATCCTTGCCCATCCATTCTGCAAGCGACTGCTCACCGTTAGCTCTGCTGACCAAAGCATCGTAGACAGACACCATAGGATGGTCTTCACCCAGTTCATTGCAGGCATCCTCGAAAGTCTTTATGCGCTCTGTTACTGGTCGGTTGTCTTTTTCATCAACCATTACGAGAACGGTCTTGCCGTCCACTTCCTGCCACTCGGCTTTCTTGCCATGTGGCACTTCAATCTGAATTGTTTTATTCATAATTTATTTTCTATTTATCGCAGAATTTGATTAGCAATAATCCGCAGATTATAAGTTCCGCTGCCATTGACAAAAAGAAATATTGTACTCCAAAATGAGCACCAATGATAAAATCTATTGTGAAAAATGCTATGATGCACCCTAACACAAGTAATATAACACCGTCCAATTTTTTCATACTTCTTCCTTTACTCCGAACGGCGCACCGTCGGCAAACGTGAACGCATTGAACATTTCATTAAACTCAATGCTTGGACGGTCTATTATGCCCATACCTACTGAGCCATATACTGCAAAACTTATGGGGGCTTCATCATTTTCAGAGACACAAGCCAAAAGTTCATATGATGGCTTATCACCTTTTTCTTTTACCCAACCAAATGGTTGGTGCTTCAGCATCTCCTGCCAGCACTCTTCGGCATTTTTAAACGGGCGGTAATTGGGTTCGGGTTTGATGCGGAAGCAGTCTGGATATTCTGCGAGTGATTCGATATTCAAATCGGTCTCTTTGCCTATAGTTATCCATGTTTGATCACCATTCTTGGTTTGGATAACCTTGCCTTCCGAAAAAGCTTGTATTACAGGCAAAACTTTCTTAATTTCTTCTCTTGTCATATTAATTCTCCAGTTCTATATTATGTTCATCTGCGAAACTACCTTCTGCATCCTCACAATAACGACCTTCACAAAGCGTATCTGGATATGCTCTGTTAGTAAAATACTCTCGGCAGCATAACTCGCATATTTCATCTCCATATTTATTTTTTAGCTCTTCTCTTGTCATTTCTCACCTCCTTTCGACAACAAGTCATCTATATAGCACCATTTACTAATATTAAAGAATCTTACAACCTCATTCCATGGCATAAAGTCGTACAAGGCTGTAGTAGTAACATTTACATCCACAATTTACCTCCTTCTGTGTCTGTATATAAGATTTGCTCTCCTTCTTCGGGTTTTACACTTGCATCGTGCCAAAGAGCTTTCTTAAACCATTCTACACCTGCGGCGAAAGCATTTCTCGCGGCGAAGTTCACAACTGCATCCAATGCAGGGTTGTGCGTCAACGTTGCTGCCTTGCGTATATCTTTTTCGTCAATCATAATAGTTTCGTTTTAAAGTTATCGTAAATCTCCAAGTCGTTCCACCATTCTTCTCTACCGAGTTCTACGTGCCTGTTTTCGGGCATCTTGTGCTTCGCAACCGCCTTTATCCACTCGTTTGGAACAAACGCATTGAACGATTGCAAGCCGCTGCTTTTCTTCGTCTTGCCCACTACCTTGCCGTCAATGTAGAGATAAAGCGGATGATATTCGCCTTCAAAGCGGTAGCAGAGAGCTTGGAGCTGCTTGTGCTCTATCTCGCTGTAAAATGTCACCTTGTAGCGGTTTCCTCTATGCAAAGCGGCGATTGCGTGCATGAAGTCCTCGTAACCAAAGTGCGTGTTCTTCTTGCCGTTCAGCTCGTAGAAGTAGCGCTCGAAGATGTCGCGTCGCATATAGTACCAAAGAAAGTCCATATCGTCGTCAGACATCTGCGGTATGCTTTTGTACACAATCTCCTGCCAAACGTGCTGTCGGAGGTGCGAACCTCTTGCGAAGCCCTCAACCGCATAAAGGAAGTCGTGTCTATCTAAAGAAAGATTTATCATACTTAGAATTTTTCTCTTATTTTCTGATATTGCCTGACAAATGTCTTTTCCGTTGCCCATTTGCTGTATTGTGTGCGGTAGTGACGCTTGGGCTTGCCTGAAACAAACCCTGCTGCGTCACGAGGAGTGTTCACGCTCATGTATATCTTTGGCACGATGTCCGTTGATACATACGATGCGATGTACTCGTCCGCGAGAGCGATATGTCCTGTCTCGCAGAACTTGACATTTGCAAGCGAGAAGTCTTTTGCCATGTTGTTATTCGGGATTATTGTTTGTACCAAGCAGGTGTTCATTGCCTTCGTATGCGATACATACTTTATAATAATTACCTACGCAATAGTACGGAAAAAAACCATTATCTTCATCGTAATGCGAAAAGTAATCAGCTTTCCATTTGTCATCACAACTATCTCTTACCAGTACCTTCTGGAACGGCTCGAACGGACACACGGGTTCAACAACATTAGCAGACTCAACTTGCAGCGTTTCAGGGTTGTACTTGCCGCCGTAATACTTTTCGGCTGTTGCGATAAACTCCGCGCGCTCCTCGTCGGTAGCTTTGCGATGAATACCCGTGCAACATATATCTTCTTTACCCCATTTGTCGCTTATCTTGTAGTAGTCAATAGTTGTATTGAACTCTGTGTAATCATCATTTGCCCAACTATCAAAGACGACCATTGTTTCCAAATCCTCATCAACCACCACATCGCCACGCTTGAAGAACTTGTCCCAGCGACGCATCTTGGCAGAGGGAAAGAGTACCGTATCCGTATCTTCAAAATCGCTAAAATAACAACCGTATTCCGTTAAGGCTTCGTATTGCATGTCGGTTGTATTGCTGGTTCTAATATTAATATGACGTTTGTCGCCAACAACTGCTATGTACTCGCATTTGCCGAACAGCGGCGAATACAGCTTTGTGCCTTTTGGCATATCGCGGAGTATTTCCGCAATGTTAATCTTGTTCTCCATTTTCTTCCTCCGTTTTCTCTGTGTTATACTCTGTTTCGTAAGCCTGTATTAATGCCTGCTGCTTACCGATGATTATTAGAGCTTCTTTGTAGTTCTTTAGTAGGCTATTGCATAACGAACTTCTGCCAAGGAAGTACCATGCTCCCCCAAAACAGATAAGATTAATGATTGTTAATGCTATTCCCATTGTTATTCATTTTTAAAGTCGTTGATGTTGTAAATAGTTGTCATTGGTGATGTTGTAAATAGTTGTTACTATTGGCATAAGAGTCAAGCCACCAAGGCAGGCATCGCTGTTAGGATTATCCTTGAAGTTGTACGATATTTTACCGCCGAAGCGCATCATCGTGACCTCAATCTCCCTGCCTTTGTACTTACTGTTGAGTTCTACAACTTTGCTTTTAAGTTGTTCAAAAAGCACTTCGGGAGTAAACTCATCTCCAAAAACGAACTCTGCGTTTTTAAAGAACTCCAAATAATCTGCGAGTTTCACTGTTTTCTTGTTGTGAATGCTACATATCGGGCGTTCGCAGTAAAATCTTTCTTCTTTCATATTGTTGTATTGTTAGTGTCTTAATATGCGCGCCTTCACCACCTTGTGAACCAGGTGTGGCTGCGCCTTATTAAACTCCTCTACAAACCACCGCTCATATTCGTCATGAAAACGTGGTCTGCGGAGTTTTCCAATCGGGGGGGGATAAGATGTCTGCGACAATCTTCTTCCCATTGTCCAGCGTCAGTATAGCTTTCATAGTTTACCCGTTTTAAATCCAAGCTCCTTCGCTATTGCGAGGAAGTCGGAGAGTTTGTCGGGCGACACGCTGGTCTGCTTGCCTTGTGAACAGACAACACCATCTTCAACCTTGAAGTAGATATTGCCATCCATGTTGATGTAGTAAATCTCACTTTCCATATTACTTCACCTCCATGTTGATTAAGTCGTTAAAATCTTCTTCCGACTTGCAGTCGTAGCAGTAAGTCAAGCGTGCCGTCAGCGTCCTTTGTAAGCAACATTATGCTGTTCGTGTCATTCAGCAAATCAAGCAGCATATCTACTCGGGAGAAACAATTTACATTGTCGTTGTTTCTAAGCCAACGTGCGCCAAAAATAAAACTTGTTGTGCGGGAGACCTCTTGTTCGCTTGTGTTCTCGTCGTAGAGGATAAAAACATAATTGAGTCCCCTTATGATAGCCCACGCATCGCGCAGCCTGTCAATAAATTCTTTGATTGTTTTCTTCATTTCTGTTGTTGTTACATGTTAAAATTAATTTCCTCGGCAGGAACTATTTTGAAAGACTCGACGTTCTGGAAGTTTATATCGTTGTCAGTTACGGTTATAATATCCATTGTTTTGTCGTCAGCGTCTGGGTATATCTCGGATATTGTTTCCGCTGATATAATAGTCGGCATGGTGTCACCTTTCTCGAACACCAAAAGAAAATAAGGTTTGTTTACCATGTTTATTTAACCTCCTCAAATTTGCCGTCTATCAATCTGTAATAGGCGTCTGCCTTAATGCGCTTCCCATCTACCTGTTCTGTTTTTACGCAAATCGGTTTCCATATATCTTCTATCCTTTTCCATTCGGCAAGAGTTATCCAACTTCCAATAGCAGCCTTTGCTTTAGAGTCGTGTCCTGCGCACATTATGACAGAATCTTGACCACTACTGCCAATCTGAGCGGATTCGCCCGATGAACCAATCTGAGCGGAGTAGCCCGATGAACCAATCTTAGCGTAGTCGCCGTCATTGCTCGTGTTGTTCGCTTCAATCTTGGAAGGTGAGGTAATTTCTTTCAGCCATTCAACACCCAAATTGATGATGTCGGCAAGTTTTAGTTCTGCTTTGATTTTAATACGCGAAGAACACGTCTTTGTTGAAGCGGCTTCTTTGTCTATTTTGCCGGATTGTTCCACTTCTGCGAAACGAGAGGTTAGCATATCATAATAGTCGAACACCTCCATTGGTGACTCGCAAGCGTGAAAGCCACGGTTGCAACATGCAATATCGTCGTCCGTTTCGTATGTATTGCCGACCTCGTATTGAAAACCTCGGCATTTAAAGTCTTTGTCAAAGCCTTTATAGGTGATAATTTTGTTTCCGTTTGCCATATTATTGTCCTTTCTTTTGTTTCGCCAACATACGCTTGTACGCCCTACGTTCTGCTCGCGTCATGCCGTCCTTTTTAATCTCGTAGGCTTCTTTATCCATTGTTTCCATAGATTAAAGTTCATTATGTTCGTTGTATTTCGCTGAGCTTCCGTGAAGAAACCCTATTGTGTAGCCCAACGAGCCTACCACAAAGGCGACGTAGGCTATGAGTAATATTATTCCAGTTGTTGTCATTGTCATTTTGTTTTGTTGCACCATAAGTCGATTTCGATGTATGCTCCTGCCCATATCGCTTCCTCGGCTGTTGCGTCAGGATGCTCGCTTAGCCATTTCTGTATTTCGTCTTTCAGTGCCATTGGTTGATGTTTTAGGAGTCCATTCTATACCGAGTCTTGCAAGTGTGCCGTCCTCGTAGGCGCGGTATGCTATCCTTGCCTGGATGCAGTTCGGGTTTCTGTCCGCAGCCTTGGTAGCTGCGAGGAGGTTGTTACGTTGCTGTTCAGCGCGCGTGAACTCTATTTCCTCTCTGTGTCGTTGCGCTTCTATACGTTCGCTTGCCAAATCGGTTTCGGTAATCGTTACCTTCACAGCTTGTGGTTTCGGTTCGCTTGAAGCTGTAATGCCACTCTCTACGAGCCGCGAGAAGTTCTCGGGTTTCAGAAGCCAGTTGAAATCAGCAACCCATTTTGACGGGTTTTTGCCATTGAGGTAGGGGTCTGTGAGAGCCTTGTCAAGCACCTTCTGTAATGCCTTGTTGTCATTGTTATATTCCGCAAGTCGCTCCTCGATCAGCTTCTTGCGGTACGGGGTGATGTTGAGCACCTTCGCCATTGAAGACTTCGTTTCGTCCACACGGCGGTTCCAATAGGCGACGAGCTTTTCGTAGTCTACCGTTGCGGTCTTTTCCTGCAATACAGGACTTGCCACACTTTTGGGCGTGCTTGTCTTGTGCGTGCTTTTGCTTTTGTTACGCTTCGCCCAACGCTTGCATGCGTTCTCTTTGTTGCGCTCGCAACGTCTTTTGTACGAGTCGCGTTCCGCGTCCACGTCCGCCTTCAGAAAGGCGAACGCGACACGAACGGCTTGGTCGGTATCCTCGGACAACATCGTGCCGTCGGAAGCGTAAGCGAATACGGCCCTCATAAGCTCACCAAGTTGTATGTCGGTCAGTTCCTTGAAGGCTTCCATGTTTGATAAATCGAGGGAAATTCTGTTTTTCATAACAATGACTTTCTATTTGGTTTGTAGGGCAGGGAAGCGACCCTACCCTACTATGATAGCATTTAAGTTAGCTTGTGCCCACAGAACGTACTTGCGAACGTTAAAAGGGCAGTTGGTCAGTTCCTGCTGATGGTGCGGGCTGTGCTCCTGGTGCAGGTGGCTGCGGAAACAGGGCACCAGACTGCGGTGTCGGAGGTGGTGCCTGCTGTGCGGCCGGCTGCTGTGCCGAAGCATGGTTTACGACGTTCCATGCTCTGATTTGGTTGTACCAGCGTCCGTTGTATTCGTGAGCGTCGATGTCGATTGACACCGTGACCATATCGCCCACTTTGAGATTGTACTGTTCGACACGCTCTGCGCCGAACACATCGAAGGCGATATTCTTCGGTGTCTGCTCGTTGGTCTGCAACACATAGGCGTTGACCTGCCACGGCTTGCCGGTTGACTGCGATGTGCCACTTTTAGGTGGCAGAGCCGCTATGATTTTTCCTACTACGTCCATGATATTTTTTAGGATTTAGACTTGTTAATGATTTCTTCCACGTAAGCGTTTGCGAGCTTCACGCGTTCTTCAAGTAGCGCAATGTCCTCGTCGTTGCGTGGAATGTTTACGATGTGCATAGGGTTCAGGAGCCACGGCGAATAGGATACAAAGTCCGTTTCAGTTGCGCCGGTGCAAGCCATCTCCGCCATCGTCTGCCAATAGTATTCGGGCTTGACCTCTTTGAGTGACGCGCCGTCGTGTATCTTATCCACATACATCATGTGTGTTGCGATGTTCGGGCACTTTATTTCCAGACACTTCAAGTCTGCACCTCTTACGATGCCGTCGGGCGAGGCTGCGAAGTGCGGTATGGTATCGTGCTTGCAGGATGCAACCTCGAACACCTCGACATTATTGTTTAACTTGATGTACGTCTCTCGGGCGTACTGCTCCTGCTCAATGCCGAACTGCATAGCCTTGGAGGTGAAGTTCGTCTGATGGAGATAGTCATCAAACACATCATCGTCGTTGAAAAAGTCGGGGTTGAACATGCGTTCGGCGGCTACCTTGTACATATAACTCTTTGCCGTTTCGGACCAAATTTCATCCTTCTTGCGACCCGACTTCATAAGATTGTAAACTTCGGAACCTGTGAAATTTCCGAAGCGGCTACGAAACCATGATATTTCGCGCTGATTGCCTTCTGTACTTATCATATCTTAAAAGTATTTGTTCTGAAACTTGCGTCTCAAATAATTAGCAACATCTTCTGGGGTTCTAAGAAAGCCTTCATTGACGAGCATTGCAACCTGTTTCTCAAGTTCAAAATACTCTTTCTGCTTTTCCTCTGTGCCATACTCGTTGCGGAGCTGATGTTCGTGATGCCCTGCGACTATATAATTAATCCCCTTGCCAAGAATGGGCATGTAACGTTTCATCTGATGCGGTGTACAGATTTTGCTCATGGCGGAAGATAGCTGTTTATAAGCGTCGCCAGCCTCATTTCTGTAAGTAAGCATTTGGTCTGAAACGAATTTTAAGACTTTGACTTTGAAGTGCGGATTTAACCACATGGCAAAATCTATAAACAATAATGGATGTCCCCAAGTTCCACCACCACGATCGAGACGAGCCTTTGATTTTACATAGGGAGATTTGTCCCCATGTAGATTTTCCTCGTCTGCAAGAGCTTTTACAAACTCCTGGGTTGCTTTATTTTCAAAATAGTCTTTTAACTCTTTCTTGGTTCCCATCTTTAGGTTCCAGTTGTTAAGCAACCCTGTAAGACAGAAATATCCGTCTTTCGTCCGCTGCTCAACGGTAAAGTCGGCAAGCGGACGCTTCATTATTTGGTTTGTAATCATGCCTTAGCCTCCTTCTTCGCCGCGTTGGCTACTGCGGTTTCGGCAGCTTTGGCTGCGATGTTTTCCTTCTTCTCGCTTTCGAGGTTGTCAATGTATTCGGGCGCAAATGCGTCGATGTCAAGGTCTTGGATGTCTGACGAGTTTACGTTTACCACGGCCTGATCGAAAGTGACGGCGTTCTGCATCTCGATTGACTTCGGAGCATACTTCAAGATAGACTTGAGAACAGTCTTTTGTGCCATAGCGTCAAAGTCGGACTTCCACGGAGATGTATATCCCGAGCGATATGCCAGCGAGAACTTGGTGGCGTGTGCCTTTACACGTTCGACATCCCAATATGCAACCTTTGTAAATCCGTTCAGAAGTTCGAACTTTGCCATGTAGCCGACGATTTTGTCGGACTTTCGCTGCTTCTTATCGAACACATAATCCTCGTCAAACTCGTCGCCCGAAATGTATTCACCTTCGTGCACCGGCGCAGCAAGGATTTTCTTAAATTGTCCGCTACGCTGGCAGAGCTGAAGTAAGCCGAGGTAGCCAACCTGGAACTGCGCCTTACTGCCGTAAGGAATGATATAACACTGACCCAATGTAGGGATAACCTGGAGCTGCATGGTTGCAGCCACCATTGCCGCGCCTATAATGCTCATCGGTTCTGCCTTGCGAAGCTGAGGGTTTCCGTTAGCTACGCTGATAACCGAACTCATAAAGCTGTTTGCCATCTGCGGACTGCTCCAAACCTCATTCAGCTTGCTCACAACCGCAGGGGAGTGCATCAACTCGCCAAGAGTGGCGTTTTTCTGCTGTACCGTTACTTGTGTATTATCCATCTTTTATGCCTTTTTAGTTGTTACTATTTCTCGAACACATCGAGTATCTTTGTCTCTACGAGGCGGTTGATTTCGTATTCCATTGCCGTATTGAAAAACGCGTCTACGACATATCGGCGTGCCGTTTCGATGTTCTCTGCCTGAACGAGATAGTTTACGTTGTTTTTCTTTTCCTTGCCGGTGCGCTCGTCAAGCGTGATCATCGCGACGGTAGCACGGAAGAACTTGTCATCGTCTTCGTCTTCGGAGAAGAATACCTCGGCGTACGGGGCGATTGTGATTTTCTTCACGTCGAACTCGCCCGAGCAATACGGTTCCATTTCCTCTGTAATTCTCTGCTCCGCTTCCGCGAAGCTCAGTGCGTCCACGGCGTATGCTTCCGTGGCGATATTATTTTCGTCACCCTTTGAACGCTCGTAGCGCACCGTGGTTTCATACCACTTTGCTGTTCTTGTTCTCATTGCTTTATGTTTTTTTTAGAATTAGTTACTGATACTTGAAGAAGATAAACCCGAACGCATTTTCGTGTATTCGGTTGATACCGAGGTTCCTGTCAATAGCAAGGCAGTATTTCACCATGTCACACGCTTTCGTATGCGGCATTTTAATGAACGCCTTGTGCTTCGCTCGGAGTTCCTTTATCTTCTGTATGTGCAGCTCTGCTCGTGTACGAGACTCTGCACTTGCGCCCGACTCTCGTTCTCGGATGCGCTCATATACTTCGTTTATGTTCATACCGTATGTTTTTATTCGTGCCGCCATTCCCAGTGGCAGCAACAATAATTTGACTTCGGGTCTCGTTTCGGGTCTTTGCACATCTCGGGCCAGTTGCCCCACATGCAGTCGTGACATCCTTTTGGTCTGCCCATAAGCTACATCTCCTCTTTTGTGTTGTTGTCGTCACAGTCAACGAGGTACTCGACCGCAGCCTGGGTGACTGCTGCGAATACGACGAGCAAAAGAACTATGATGACCGATGAAAATATAATTCCCATAACATTCAGTCGTTTTAAAAATAGAGGGATTGCAGGGATTTCAACCCTGCTCGGTGTGTTTTGCTCCCAGAGGCTCGGTACATGACAGGCTTGAAATTGTCACAAACATAGATGAGAAGAACCCGTCACTCCTTGCTTGCAGCGTTCATGGCTTACAGGTGCCCATGACGCAATCCCAAACTTGTTACAGAACAAGTTCAATCAAAAATCAAAAAAGTTTTCAAAACGGCAGGATTCGCACCTGCAAGCCGTCCTTGTCGGCTTAGTTTTAATGGTTAATAAATAATATATGAAAAACTAATCTTGCACTTGCTCAAACGTCAGTCCGCAGGATTTCGTATAGTAGTCTTCCTTGCCGGAGCGTTTCGTCTGCTCGTCGTAATAGAGCGTGAACCTGCCACCCACCTCAATGTCGCGGAAGTAGTTGCGCATATTCACCAGATACCATATCGCCCTGTACGCCTTGGTGGGGCGCGTCGCAATGCGCAATTTTGTTTTCTGAGGCATCCCCGACATTACACGGAACCGCTCCATCCTCCATGTGCGCTTTTTCGTTTCCATGCTCTTTCGTTTGACCTCGGGATTTGTCTTGATTGTGTTTGCGATACAACCCTGCGTCTTTTTGAATATTCGAGCTTTCGTTTCGTCCGTCTGTTGGAGGTTCAGTTTTTTAACCCAGTACAAGACCGAGCCGCTGCAAACGCCGTGTCTTGCGGCTATCTCCCCGGCAGAAGAATACGGGTATTCCCGAATTGTTATTTCTTTTAGCCATCCTTTGCGGCTGTAGATGTTCGTTTGTTTCACGTTAGTTTCTTTTTAGTTAAAAAATAATGTGTGCTATCCTCACGAACGGCACACACAACTACTCTTTGAATGAATGAATTTATCAGTTACATATTCACTAACCAATATTAAAAAGAATTAGAAAGCAGGAGGAGAGACTGGAATCGAACCAGCAAGTAAATGCAATACCATTCTGCACACTCTCCTCTTTGATTATATAATATGACAAACACTAAATAAAGTCTCTGTCTATTGTTTTCCGCACCTTTAAAGACGTTTTGCGGTGCGGTCGTCTTGCACGCTCAACGTGCAGCCTACTGCGTTCCTTTTCGCTTTGCCTGTGCCAGCAATTCAGAGTCCGGCATGGTTCATTCTATCCGTTTGCACGGCTTTCGCTACGTCAGGATACGCCTTAGCAGGTCTTTCGTTACTCAGCATCCTCGGGCGGCGGTCTTGGATTGTTAGTCTCGCGCCGTCCTATATGCTTTTCTTCTGTGTGTCAATATTTCAAAGAACGTCTTTACTTTGTGGTCGGAAGCGGTGCGACCCGCAAGAACTTTCCGAGGCTCGGGCATAATGTACTCAACAAAATGGCATCATCCAGAATATTTAAAGCTCTAACAGACAACTTTGCCCTATCCATTTTTCTCAGCACTTCTAAACGTGCGTTCCGACCTTGTAAAACCCGCTTGTCTTCGCAGATTTGCGGGAAATTCTATCAAATAATAACAATAAATTTAAATCAACTGCAAACTGTTTTTCTACCAAAACAATAACAAATTCAAGTCGCGGAGGCGGTTACGACACCTGCATCTTGTGGGATAACTGCTTATTTAACTATGACTGACTAATTATGAGTAATGTATCTATCTATATTAACCCTATGAAAAAAATCTGACCCACACGTGCTTACCTTTGCACCACTCCGCGTTGTTTGAAAACCCTGCGACCACCTCGCGACGCCCGCAGTTTTTTGTTTCACGCCTGAAACAACACATAATCTCTTACTCTAACAATTAATCATTTAATCATTATAACCTAATGGAATTATTACAATGAGTGTAGAAAAACCGTCTCGCGACGAAGCGATTGCAATATCGCCGAAACAAAAGTTTTTGAAACCATTATTATGAAGATACTATTAACTCTAACATACTCTGTTTTTCTCAATGAGCCTGTCAATGTCGCGCTTGCGGTAGAATACCGTTGTGCCGACCTTGAAGAACGAGATACGTCCGCTTGAACGGAGGTTCTTGAAGAAGTCCATGCCCACGCCGAGGTACGCTTGCGCCTCCTTGTTCGAGAGCCATATCTTCTCAATCTGTGTTACTGTCGCCTGTTTCATAATCTTTCTTGCTTTAAGTTTGGTTTATGTTGTGACAGCAGTGCCGTCCGTTACCAGCGTTTCGCGTATCCGAGTTCGTGCGCTCGTTTGCGGATGAGGTTCTGAATGTCCGAGTCGCGTTCCCATTGCAGGGCACGTCGGACTGTTGCGACCCCTACTCCGCAGTCCTTTGCCAACAGAATTTGGCATCCTCGCCGAAGTTTTATTCTTTTTCTCTTTGCCATCTCGACTATAATTGCTACATTTGCATATTAAACATATATTGAGCGTTTTGCGAGCGGTTAGGGTTCGTTTCGCTGCGCTCTATCAACGATTGCAAAGGTAGTAAAAATTACCATACAATTAGCAAGTTGGTAACTAAAAGTTTACGTGTTTAACTTTCTTTTGCAGTTTAATCGTTGCCAATTAACAAATATGCGGTTTAAATTAACACTTTGGTAATTATGACAACAAATTCGACAACTGAAAGGGTTAAGGTCTTGATTAAACAAGTCGGACTAAAGCAGGGCGATTTTGCCGAACAATGCGGCATCACACCTCAAAGTTTTAGCCGTGCCATTAAAAACGGCTTTTCGGTAGAATACCTTATGCGTATCGCTAACACCTACAAGGCTAACTACAAGTGGCTTTATAACGGCATCGGCGAGATGTTTGCCGAAGAAAAGGCAATCGGCAAGGCGCAGTTCGCAGCCTTCAGTCAGATGCTCGACGCAAATACAAGCCCTGTGTCGCAAAATATTATCAGCGGCGATAACTATCAAGGCACGCAGACGATAAACGCCACAGACGGCAAAATAACGGCATTAGAGCAAAAGATAGATGCATTGACGCAACTGCTTGCGGAAAAAGACAAGCTGGTTGCCGAGCAGAGTAACGTGATTGCTGAACAAAGAAAGCAGATACAAATGCTTATGGACTTGTTCAACAGAAACGAGAAAAACGTGAGACTTTGACGCTTGCGAGTCCCACTGCGAGTCCCACAAGTGCATCCCAACAACCCCAAAAACCGCCTAATAACGCTATTGCGGTCGTTGGGATATACGAAAAAAGGAGGCTCAAAAGAACCTCCTTACTATACTAAAACCACTGATTTTCAGCACTTTATAATCAAGAGCGGCAAACGGGACTTGAACCCGTGGCCCCTGGCTTGGGAAGCGAGTGCTCTACCAACTGAGCTATTGCCGCATACCACTCAATCACATATCAAAAACAAAGAGCCGATACCCGGACTCGAACCGGGGACCCACGCATTACGAATGCGTTGCTCTACCAACTGAGCCATATCGGCCTCTGCTTTTTGTTGAAATGCGATGCAAAGGTATTGTTTTTTTTCCTATGCTGCAAATTTATAGCGTCTTTTTTTGGTAAAAAGTATCAAGCAAGCGCTATATCAGAACTTATAACCGAGTGTAAGCAGCACCTGATGGCGGTTGTCTGTCACCTTCTTACCATCGCAGAAGTTGTCGTATCCTGCATCGTATTTCGTCTTGTCGCCACCCACGGCAGCCAAGTCCGAATAGCTCATGAACGGGAAGAACTCGCCTTCTGTGCGACTGTACTGATAAGCCAAATCTACAGAGAACTTCTTGTATGCGTAACCAATACCGGCAGTAACGCGGTCGGTAGCTTTCCAATTGGTGTAATCGGTCGTAGAGCTGTAGTAGTTGCTATACGAGTTGAGAGTTCCGTCCTTATATCCGTTCTTGTTGTACATTGGCGACACGTAGTTGTAGCCTAAGCGCAAAGCAACATTGCGTGTCGGCTTGTACTCAGCGCCAATCTTCAACGTAGAAACGCCCTTGAGCACGCTCTTTATATTGTTCTTCATTGCCTCGTCGCGCGAAGTCTCCTCATAATAGTTGCCCCAATAATCGTACGAACCGCCATCATTTACACGGATGTCACAATAAGAGTAGTCGGCATACTCGTATGTAGCGCCCAAAGCCAGATAGTTGCCTACGGTATAGCCAAGGCTGCCGCCGAAGCGCCAAGGAGTATAGAACTTATAGTCGTATCTGCCGCTTGTCGACTGGTTGCCCTTGCCGTATCCTTCTGCGAGGTTGCTGAGTAGGGTCGTTCGGTTCTCAGTCTTCAAGTCGTACCAAGTCGGAGTGTGCAGATACAAGCCCACACGGAACGGCGACTCCTCAATCGGACGGAAGATAACGCCAGCCTTAACGTCGAAGCCCGAACCGCTGATAGTGCGCTCGTCGGCAATGGTGACGTCGCCGATAGCCTTCTGCGCACTATTCACGAGATTCTCCTTGTATACAGAAGCAGAACGATAGTTTACATCATACATTCCGAACGTCAAGCCCCAATAGAAGCGATCCTTTGAGTTGCCGCTGAGATTGAAGTTGTACTCGCCGATGTAACCACTCGAACCGCGTCTGAAGTCGTAGCCCGTAGCGTCATAATAGGCAGCACGCGGATTGCCAGAAGCGTCGAGCGCTCCGTTAGCATCGCCAAGATAGTAGCCACCCTTATAACCATTGGCGTTCATACCGATGAGCTCGCTATTCTTGCCGCCAAGCAAAGCGTTGCTATAAAGGTAGTCTACCTGGTTGTACGCAAGGTCGGGATAGTCATTGCTGCCCCATTGGCTTGTCAATTCGCCGTTATGGTCCTCAAGACGATAGTAGTCGTTGTAGTTCTTCATGCTCGAAACCTTGTTCTGCGAAGCACCGTTGAGTCTACCTGCTGCCGTAACAATCTGGTTGAAGTTGCGACTCTTTGTGTAGCTTGCGCCGAAGTTGACATACGAATGTCTGCCCGAACGCATCACATATACAAAGCCCACATGGTCGAAACTTGCCTTTGTTTTGTCCTTGCCGATATCCTTTGTGCCCGACAGACTGTTAAAACCGAACGAACCGGTAATCATGCTGCGGCGGAACAGACCCACGCCTGCAGGGTTGGTGTTCATGGTTGTGATATCGGCGCCGAGAGCCTCCATCGCGCCACCCATACCTACGTAACGTGCCGTACCGTTAAGATCCTTTGTCGCAAGTTGTGCGTTGTCGTATGTCTCCTGAGCCATTGCCGCAACGCCGAGCATTGCAAACGAGAAGGCTGTTAAAATCTTTTTCATTGCTGTATTATTAAATTAATAATGTGACGAGAAAACTATATTGTGATGGAAGGGCTTCCACCTTTATTATCTTCTACTGCCGAAACCGCCACGGCTACCACCGCCGAAGCTTCCACGATTGCTGCCGAAACCATTGTTACGATATTGCGGCTGAGCATAGTCGGGACGACGGTTGAACTGCTGGTTTTGATTGCGGTTGTTGTCGAAGCGCGAGTTGTTGCGTGACGAGTTGCGCTGTCCGTATGTATTACGCTGTGTGCGTGTCGTGATGTTGCGGTTGCCGAATCGTGAGCCGCTGCCGAAACCGCCCGAAGTGAAGTTGCGTGACGGGTTTGGTCTGCCGCGATAAGAGTAGTGAACGTATGGCACGCCCCAGCCCCAATAAGGATAGTTCCAACCCCAGCAGTCGTAGTACCATGGATTGTACCACGGATTATACCACGAATAGTACCACGGGCTATACCACGAATTGTAGCCGTACCAGCGCCAATACCATGACGAGCGATACGGCGAATACCAGCCATAAGAACCATACCAGAACGGATCGTCCCAGTAACTATATAGCGACGGACAATAGAAGTCGTCGAAACGCTGCATACGGCGCGAGCATACGAACTCGTCGTCAGCGCCATCGAAATAGCGTGCCGAGTCCGACATCATCATTGTTGTCGAATCGAGCGCCGAAAGATCGTACGTACCGTCACCCTTCTCAAACTCTATCACGTCTTTGCTTTGCTTTTTCGGAACAAAGTACATGTCGTCATCATCCTGAGCCACCATCGGGAGTGACATTATCCCGACAATTGCTGCCAATAACAATCTGCGTATCATATTAGTATATATTTAAGTTCTACGTTAACTGGTCTCCATTTAGGAACCCTACACTTTTTCAACTACAAAATTAATGCGAATTATTATATAAGTATAGGGATTTTGCCTAAAAAGCATTAGGAGTTTCCCTATTTTATGCTTTTTTTACAATGTCTGCCACTATCAGACTGACAGTTTTTTGCGGGTTGTAACCGGATTGTAACATGTGTTTAAACACGGTGTAATACGTAGCGAGTAATTTTGCACCATGAAAAAACCAAAGTATAATATATAAATGGAAACAATTTATTTAGCGATTGTGGTCTTTCTGCTATGTCTGGCAGTATTCGACCTATTTGTTGGAGTAAGTAACGACGCCGTCAACTTCCTTAACAGCGCCATCGGAGCTAAGGTGGCGAAGTTCCGCACGGTGCTCATCGTTGCTTCGGCAGGTGTGGCAATAGGCGCCGTAATGTCCTCGGGTATGATGGACGTGGCACGACACGGCATTATGCAACCTGCCAATTTCTCGTTCTACGACGTAATGACCGTCTTTCTTGCCGTAATGGTTACAGACGTTATCGTGCTCGACATGTTCAACACGCTCGGCATGCCGACCTCTACTACCGTTTCGCTTGTGTTCGAGTTGCTTGGCGGTACGTTCGTCCTTGCAGCTATCAAGATTGCAGCCGACCCGACGCTCGGCTTTGCCGACCTGCTTAACACGGACAAGGCGTTGAGCGTGATTGTCGCCATCTTCGTGAGTGTGGCTATCGCCTTCTTCTTCGGTATGATTGTGCAATGGCTCTCACGTATAGTTTTCACTTTTAATTATAAGAAACACTCGCGCTACTCTATCGCACTCTTCGGCGGTATCGCCTTCACAGCTCTCTCCTACTTCATCTTCCTTAAAGGCTTGGGCAAGAGCCGCTTTATCGCAGAGGACGTTCGTACATGGATTGACAGCAACATCTCGTTACTGTTGCTCTACACGTTCATAGGTTCAACTATCATGATGCAGGTTCTGCACATGCTGCGCGTCAACGTGTTCAAGTTCGTTGTGCTCATGGGTACATTCGCTCTTGCTATGGCTTTCGCCGGCAACGACCTTGTGAACTTCATCGGTGTGCCTCTCGCCGGCATGGACTCGTTCCGCGACTATGTGGCTAACAGCAACGGCCTTGACGCAAGAGACTATATGATGACTTCGCTCATGGAGTCGGCACAGACACCTCCGTTCTTCCTACTTGCAGCCGGCGTTATCATGATTGTGGCTATGGCTACATCTAAGAAGGCGCGCAACGTGATAAAGACCAGCGTCGACCTTAGCCGTCAGGACGAAGGCGACGAGATGTTCGGTTCGAGCCGTGCGGCACGCAGCATCGTCCGCGTCACTCAGGACGGCAATAGCAGGGTAATGCAGTACATGCCTAAGTCTGTATCGCGCTGGATTGACAGCCGCTTCAACAAGCAGGAGGCGGAGCTTAACGACGGAGCCGCATTCGACGTAGTGCGTGCAGCCATCAACCTCGTGCTCGCATCTATGCTCATCACTATCGGTACCAACTACAAGTTGCCGCTTTCTACAACATACGTAACATTCATGGTTGCAATGGGTTCTTCACTCGCCGACCGCGCTTGGAGCCGCGAGAGTGCCGTATTCCGTGTGACTGGTGTAATCAGCGTAATCGGCGGTTGGTTCATCACCGCAGCCGTAGCCTTCGGAGCCTGCGCCCTTGTCTGTCTGATAATGTTCTACGGCGGCATACTCGCCAAGATTCTGTTCATTGTGCTCGTAGTTGCGCTGCTCATCAAGAGCAACCGCAAGTATGCAAGCAAGGAGAAAGAGGGCGAGAAGGAAGATGTGTTCCGCCTGATGATGCGCACCCGCGACCCGGAGATTGTGCTCGACCTGCTCATGAAGCACGTATCGCGCACACAGAGCTTCATGACACGCTTCGCCATCGACGAGTTCAACAATATTATCGACGGTTTGGAGAACGAGCGCACACGCACTCTGCGCAAGGTGAACAACGAACTTAGAAAAGAGAAGGAGATGTTGAAGAAGTTCCGCCGCCAGGAGTTGCTTGCCTTGAAGCGAGTTCCTACGGATATCGCGATAGAGCGCAACACATGGTTCCACCTTGGCATCAACTCTTCTGAGCAGTACATCTACTGCCTGCGCCGTATCCTCGACCCTATTAAGGAGCATGTGGACAACAACTTCAACCCTGTTCCGCAGCTATACATCGACGAGTTCCGCCCACTACGCGCCACTATCAACGACCTTATGCAGCAGACCGAAACACAGATCTCTACCTGCCGCTTCGAGCACTATCGCGACACGCTCGCTTTGGCCGACAAGTGCAAGGACGAACTCTCAGTAGTGCGTAAGCGCCACATCGACCGCATCACGCAGATGAAGGATAACAACCTGCTGCAGATATCGCTCGTATACCTCAATCTTCTGCAGGAGAGCCAGCAGCTGCTCAGTAACATGCGCCACCAGCTGAGAGCAGCCAAGAAATTCATGGAGAACTAAACTCAACTTCCATAGTAACTGATCAATTGAAAAGACCCTGCCAATAGCTTTTGGCAGGGTCTTTCGCATTAATATACCTCAATGTTGTTTCACATCGTTGCAAGAAGCATCTTTACCGCAAACTGGTAACATCATTACCCAACTTCGGTAACAATGTTTTCGCACTGCGGTAACAACGTTACCAGTCCGTGGTAACAACCATTCTTTTGTATATCGGTATTATTTAGTCATAGGACTTAACTATTAAAACCACACGACTACGCAAGTTCGAACACGCCTGTGGGCTGTTTGCGTCTAAGCACATCAAGCTTCACCTCGTCGCCTACCTTAATGCCTGCGTCCAAGAGTGCCTGCTCTACCGATTTGCGTGCCAGTTCGGGATGGTTGTTTTCCTCGCTTAGATGGCAGAGCCAGATGTGCTTGAGGCGTTCTGTATAGTTCTCTACGAGCGTAGCACCGCATTGCGGATTGCTCAGGTGTCCAGTGCCACATCTGATTCGGTCCTGCAGATAGCGCGGATAGGGTCCGTTCTGCAACATCTGAGGGTCGTAGTTAGCCTCTATCACGAGATAGTCGGTATTCTTTATTATCTGCTTCATCTCTTCGGTGATATGGCCTACGTCGGTGAGAAGCGTGAAGACAACGCCTTCGTGCTCAATAGAGTAGCCAACGTTGTCATAACTATCGTGCGGCACGCCGAACGGCGTTATGCGGAATCCGCTTGTCTCGAACGGCTCGCCCTTCACTACATAATGGCGGTTTGCCTGCGCAAGCTTCATCTTCATGCAGTAGTTGCGGTCCATACCCGAGTGTACAAGTTGAGTGGCATAGACGGGCAGATTGAGCTTCTTGCTGAGGCTTCCTACCGACTTGATATGGTCGGCATGGTCGTGCGTAACAAGAATCGAACTAAATCCGCCGAGCATGTGCAGCCCGTAATCGCCGAAACTTTTCTTCAGACTTCGCGTTCCTACACCAACATCAATCAAGAGTCCGTCGTTTTCTGTATATAGATAGTAGCAGTTGCCGCAACTTCCACTTCCGAATGATATAAATTTGAACATTGCTATATAATAATGTGAAGAGAATAAATGGAGGGGTTTTTCATTACAAAGTTATCAAAAATATTGGTTTCGCACAAAACTTTAACTACATTTTGCCTAAACAAACAAAAATCAGTATCTTTGCATATTTAAATGCAGAATTAAAAAAACAGCAAACAGATAATGAATACGAGCAAAGGGATTCATACGCACAAACGGACGGCTCTCGCGAGTCTTCTCGCAGGCGTTCTGCTTACGGCTTCGTGCTCTTACAGAGAGGAGAAAGCCGTAGAGCAGAGTGTTGTTGGCTTCGCGCAGAACTACTTCAACCTGCGCTACCAGAAGGCTCTCAATGCGTGTACGCCCGAATCGGAAAAGTGGGTGCGCTTCAAGGCTACCAACATCACGCAGGAGGATGTCGACGTATACAACTCCAAGCGGGACACAGCCGAATGCGACGTCGAGTCGATTGATTTGGATGACGACAAGGCAACGGCAATAGTGGAAGTGCGCAATTTTCTCAACTGCGACTCGATTGGCAAGCCTGCCACTATCTGTCCAAACGCTAAGTTTAAATTAGAGCTGAAGAAGCAGGGCGAGAAGTGGATGGTAGACGTGCAAAGCCCGATAACAACATGTATTTAAACAAAAGAAGAAAATGATTTCAATAGAACAACTGTCAGTAGAGTTTGGTGTTAAACCGCTGTTCCGCAACGTAAGTTTCGTGGTGAACGACCGCGACCGCATAGCACTTGTGGGCAAGAACGGCGCCGGCAAATCGACGATGCTGAAGATTATATGCGGGCTGCAGAAGCCTACTGAAGGCAATGTGGCTATACCGACAGACACCACTATCGGCTATCTGCCGCAGGTGATGGTGTTGCAGGATAACACGACCGTAAAGGAGGAGGCACGCAAGGCGTTCGCCGACACGGCTAAGCTGAAGGCGCAGATAGAGGAGCTCAACCAGCAGATGGCTGAGCGCACCGACTACGAAAGCCCTGAATATGCCGAATTGGTGGAGAAGTTCACGCAGAAGCACGACCACTACATGATGATGGGTGGCGACAACTACGAGGCAGAGATAGAGCGCACGCTTACCGGTCTGGGATTCACACGCAACGACTTCGACCGCCCTACAAAGGAGTTCAGCGGCGGCTGGCGTATGCGTATCGAGTTGGCAAAGATTCTGTTGCGCCGACCCGACGTACTGTTGCTCGACGAGCCTACCAACCATCTCGACATCGAGAGTATCGGTTGGCTTGAGCGATTCTTGCAGCAGAGCGCAAAGGCTTTGGTTCTGGTGAGCCACGACCGCGCATTCATTAACAACGTCACTAACCGCACCATAGAGATATCATGCGGACAGGTGAACGACTACAAAGTGAAGTACGACGAGTACGTGAAACTGCGTGCCGAACGCCACGAACAGCAGTTGCGCGCTTACGAGAACCAGCAGAAGGAAATAGCTGATATAAAGGACTTTATAGAGCGCTTCAGATACAAACCGACGAAGGCTGTTCAGGTGCAGAGCCGCATAAAGCAGTTGGAGAAGATTGTGCCTATCGAGGTGGACGAAGTGGACAATGCAACGATGCATCTGAGGTTCCCGCCGTGCCTTCGCTCGGGCGACTACCCCATCATCTGCGAGGACGTGCGCAAGGACTACGGCGAGCATACCGTGTTCAAGGATGTTAACCTCACCATAAAGCGTGGCGAGAAAGTGGCATTCGTAGGCAAGAACGGCGAGGGAAAGTCGACGCTCGTGAAGTGCATCATGGGCGAGATTCCGTTCACTGGCAATCTGAAGGTGGGCCACAACGTGCAGATTGGCTACTTCGCACAGAACCAGGCGCAACTGCTCGACGGTGAGATAAGTTTGTTCGACACAATCGACCGCGTGGCTAAGGGCGACATACGTCTGAAGATAAAGAACATTCTTGGAGCGTTCATGTTCGGAGGCGAGGCAATCGACAAGAAGGTGAAGGTGTTGTCGGGTGGCGAGCGTAGCCGTCTGGCTATGATAAAGTTGCTGCTTGAGCCGGTGAACCTGCTCATCCTCGACGAGCCTACCAACCACTTGGACATGGCATCGAAGGAGGTGCTGAAAGAGGCTATCAACGCCTTCGACGGCACGGCTATCATCGTCAGCCACGACCGCGAGTTCCTCGACGGTCTCGTTTCGAAGGTGTACGAGTTCGGCGGAGGCGCCGTGCGCGAGCATCTCGGCGGCATATACGACTATCTGCGCTCGCGCGACATCAGCAGTCTGAACGAGCTTGGTGCCATGAGCCAGCAGTCGGCTGCGCCTGCACAGACCACAGCTGCACAGCAGAACGACGACGCAGCTGTCAGCTCGGGCAAGATAAGCTACGCCGAGCATAAGGAGCAGCAGAAGAATATTCGCCGTGTGGAGAAACTCATCAAGGAGTCGGAAACGAAGATCGAGGCTATGGAGAACCGCATCTCAGAGATTGACGCCCTGCTTTGCCAGCCTGAGAACGCCGCCGACATGACTCTCATAAACGAATATACGGCTATAAAGTCGAGAATGGACGAAGAGGAGGAACGCTGGACAGAGCTCTGCGAAGAACTCGAAGCGCTCAAATAATAGTGCCCATACGCAATTAATAAGTGCAAACGCCACATAGTTACAAAGAAAATTCGTAACTTTGCGGTTGCTATCATCAATGGCAGTAAAATAAAAGAACGAAGATGTTAATAGATTATCAAAAAGCAAATGTCTATCAGGCAGACGACAGCGTACTCAACGACGTTAACTTTCAGGTTGACGCCGACCAGTTTGTATACGTAATCGGCAAAGTGGGTTCGGGCAAGTCGTCGCTCCTGAAAACAATATACTGTGAAGTAGATTTCGACAAGGACGACGCCGAGAAGGCAGAAGTCTTGGGTCGTAATCTGCTTAACATAAAGCGTCGCGAGATACCGGCGTTGCGTCGCGAGATGGGCATAATCTTCCAGGACTTTCAGCTGCTGCACGACCGCAACGTGTACCGCAACCTCGAGTTTGTGCTGCACTCTACGGGTTGGAAATCGTCGAAGCAGATTGCCGAACGCATAGAGCAGGTGCTCGAAGCCGTAGGTATGCAAGACATGAAGCTGCGCCTGCCGCACGAGCTGTCGGGCGGCGAACAGCAACGCATTGCTATCGCACGCGCCTTGCTCAACAGTCCGAAGATTATCATCGCAGACGAGCCTACCGGAAACCTCGATCCTGAGACAGCTGAGAAAATTGTAGGTCTGCTCTACGAAATCAGCCACACGGGCACAGCCGTCGTTTTCTCTACACATAACCACGGACTCATCGAGAAGTTCCCTGGACGTGTGTTCGAATGTGAGCAAGGCAAGCTACACGACGTGACTGACCGATATAACAAGTAAAAGTACAAGTAAAAACAAAATAATAAAACATTAATGAAAGTAATGAAATTTGGAGGAACCTCTGTAGGTACTCCGGAACGCATGAAATCCGTTGCGACAATGGTCTCTGAGTCAGGAGAGCAAGTGTTTGTTGTGTTGTCTGCAATGTCAGGAACAACAAACTCACTCGTCGAGATCTCCAACTATCTCTACAAGAAGAACTCCGACGGAGCTAACGATGTAATCAACAATCTTGAGCAGAAATATATGCAGCACGTAGAGGAACTCTACTCTACCGACGAATATAAACAGCGCACTCGCGAGTTCCTTGCATCTGAATTCAACTATCTCCGTTCGTTCACAAAAGACCTCTTCACAAGTTTCGAAGAGAAGAACATAGTAGCGCAGGGCGAGATTATCAGCACCAATATGGTTACAAACTTCCTGCAGGAGCAGGGCGTGAAGGTATGCTTGCTGTCGGCTTTCGACTTCATGCGTACAGACAAGAACGCAGAACCCGACACCCACTACATTAAGGAGAAGTTGGCTGCGTTAATGAAAGAGAACGAGGGCTATCAGATATATATCACGCAGGGATTCATCTGCCGAAACGCTTACGGCGAGGTTGACAACCTGCTGCGCGGCGGTAGCGACTTCACGGCTTCACTCATCGGAGCGGCTCTGCCTGCCGAGGAGATTCAGATATGGACCGATATCGACGGTATGCACAACAACGACCCGCGCGTGGTTGAGAAGACCGAGGCTATACGCCAGCTCAACTTCGAGGAAGCTGCCGAGCTTGCTTACTTCGGCGCAAAGATTCTGCACCCTACTTGCGTGCAGCCGGCTAAGTTCGCTGGCATACCCGTACGCCTCAAGAACACTCTTGACCCGAAGGCCGAGGGCACTATCATCGACAACGTGCTGCTCAGAGGCAAAATTAAGGCTGTTGCAGCTAAGGATAACATCACGGCTATCAAGATCAAGTCGTCGCGCATGCTCTTTGCTACGGGCTTCCTCCGCAAGGTGTTCGAGATTTTCGAGTGCTACCAGACTCCTATCGATATGATTACAACGAGCGAGGTGGGTGTTTCGATGAGTATCGACAACACGTCTCATCTCAACGAGATTGTAGATGAGCTGAAGAAGTACGGCACAGTAACCGTCGACTCGGACATGTGCATCGTATGCGTTGTGGGCGACCTCGACTGGAACAACCTCGGCTTCGAAAGCATTGTCTTGGACGCTATGAAGAATATCCCCGTGCGTATGATTTCGTATGGCGGAAGCAACTATAACATTTCGTTCCTCATCAGAGAATCTGACAAGGTGCGTGCGTTGCAAAGCCTCTCGGACGTGCTCTTCAACCATAAGTAAAAGAAAGACTGCACGTCAAAGAACAAGATTGTAGGAGTTAACGGAGATAATGGCGTAGCCACGAAGTTAACTCCTTATATCATTTATAATAATAACCATTTAAATACACAAAGAATGTTTTCGGTTGACAAATTAAATAGGATAGCAACACCCTACTATTATTATGATACGCAGTTGCTGCGTGATACATTAGAGGTTATAAAAAAGGAATGTGAGAAGCATGACAATTTTCACGTTCACTATGCTGTAAAAGCAAATGCCAACCCGAAGATATTGCGTATAATAAGCCAGTATGGCTTTGGTGCCGACTGCGTGAGTGGCGGCGAAATAAAGGCGGCTATCGAGGCAGGCTTTCCTGCTGATAAGGTGGTGTATGCCGGCGTAGGCAAGAGCGACTGGGAGATTAACCTCGGACTGGAGAAAGGCATCGCCTGCTTCAACGTGGAGTCGATTGCCGAACTGGAGGTGATAGAGGAGCTGGCTATTGCTGCGGGCAAGACCGCCAATGTAGCCTTCCGCATCAACCCGAATATTGGCGCTCATACTCATGCAAACATCACAACCGGACTCGCCGAGAACAAGTTCGGCATCGCCATGCAGGACATGGAGAAAGTGATAGAACGTGCCGACGCAATGAAGAATATCAACGTTGTAGGTCTGCACTTTCATATTGGTTCTCAGATACTTGACATGGGCGACTTCGAGGCTTTATGCAACCGCATCAACGAGTTGCAGGATAAGCTCGAAAAGCAGAACATACGTGTACAGAGCATCAACGTGGGTGGCGGACTCGGCGTTAGCTACGACTCGCCCGACCGTCAGCCTATTCCCGACTTCAAAGACTACTTCCGCACATACACCACTCATCTACGTCTGCGCGAAGGACAGCAGCTGCACTTCGAGTTGGGACGTTCTATCGTGGCTCAATGCGGATCGCTCATCTCTCGTGTACTCTACGTTAAGCAGGGCACGCACAAGCAGTTCGCTATTCTCGACGCAGGCATGACCGACCTAATACGTCCGGCTCTCTATCAGGCGCTGCACAAGATTCAGAACCTCACGAGCGAGGAGCCGGCAGAGACCTACGACGTCGTGGGACCAATCTGCGAGTCGAGCGACGTCTTCGCTAAGGCAATAGACCTTAACAAGTGTCGTCGTGGCGATCTCATCGCTATTCGCTCAGCAGGCGCATACGGCGAGATTATGGCAAGTTCGTACAACTGCCGAAAACTGCCGAAAGGCTACATTACAGAAGATTTGTAAATCATCACAGAAATGTTAATCGACAATATAACAATCATAATATGTATCGTAGTTCTGCTGCTGACCGTCGTGTCGGTAGTGGCTAATCCTTTTTTCCGTTCGGTTAAGAGCAACAGAAGCTACAAGGAAGAAGGTTGCGAACTGCCACCCATTACCGTCGTTGTGCTTTCACAGAACGATGTGGAAGCTCTCGACAAGCATCTGCCTCTCTTGTTCGACCAGGACTATGCTCCGGGTTTCGAAGTTATCGTTGTAGGCGAAAAGGGAGACCTCGACCTTGAGGCTGTGCAGGGCAAATATGCCGACCACAAGAATCTGTACACAACGTACATTCCCAAGCGTTCGCTCTTCATGAGCAAGCCCAAGCTCTCGGCTTCGCTCGGCATAAAGGCGGCTCACAACGAGTGGATTGTTATGCTCAACGCTTCGTGCGCTCCTGCTTCCGACAAGTGGCTGCAAAGCATCGCCCGCAATATTGACGACAACACCAATCTCGTTGTCGGCTACTCCAACTATGAGGACGACGTGAAGCCCTACCGCCGTTTCATACGTCTGCGCGAGGCGTGCTACTATCTTCGCTCGGCTGCTCGCGGCATGGCGTATCGCTCTACAGGAGCGAACATAGCGTTCAAGCGTTCGGAGTTCATCGGCAAGGACGGCTATCGTGGCAACCTGCAGCATGTGTATGGCGAGTACGACTTCATCATCAACAAGTTTGCTGAGCTTGGCTCTGCCGCCATCTCTCTTGACCCCGATTCGTTCCTTCATCAGGAATGTCACACGAAAAAGACATGGACCGAGTTCTGCATTGCAAACAGTCATGTAGGCAGTCATCTCGAGCGCAAGTCGAGAATGCGCCTGACATACGCATTCGACGTTCTGCTTATGTATCTCAACTATGCAGCGTTGATAGCAGCCGGAGTGTATAGCGGACTAACGGGCAGATGGTTAGCCTTAGCTATTGCTGTCGTCTGCATCACGTTTACATTAACTCTGCGTATCATTTTGGTCAAAAAGAAGTGCCGTTTGTTCGGCGAGCGTATCTCGGCATGGGCAATACCATTCTACGAACTCTCGCTCGTGTGGTTCGACATGCTCACGAAGTTGCGCTATATGCGAGCCGACAAACACGATTTTTCTACACATAAGATATGAGAATCAAGTTTATAAGTCTTGTCAAAAGTTCGGCGACACCCTTGAACAAGTACTTGCTGAGCACTATCTCTGAAAGCATCAGCGCTTTTGGAGATGTGGAAGTTGTGGACACAGCGCCCGACCTTGTGCATATCTGCGGCAAATGGTCGTCTGCTTCGGTTACGACTATCAAGCATTACACGAACAAGGGCGTGCCTGTGGTCTTCACCTCCGCAAACGGTTTGACAGAACAGCTCACCACTCTATCATGCATGCTTGCTCCTACCGTCTTCCATTGTTGCGGTCCGGCAGAAGCTCGACTTATAAAAAAGATTTCTCCTAATGCGCCTATCGTAGTCATAGCCAACGAGAAGTTCACGTCTACGACCGACAAGACAACTATGCTTCGACTATTCAACGAACTGTATGTAAAGACATACAACGAACACGAAGCGCATGTGAAAGAGGTTATACAGCAAAAACTCAAGGGCGTTTCAGACGAAGCCATCAAGGATATAATTGCACTTCTTTTGTATCTACAATACGCTTACAAACGCGAGACGATACGCCAATCGTTGCTTGATTCTCTTTCAGACACGCTTATAAACAGCGATTACGACGAAGGCGCAATGCATAAGACATTAAGCGATATGCGACTATTGTCGTTCGCCGCTTCTTCAATGGCGCTTCTTGAGGAGAAATCGCATCTTACGGAGGGCTTCATGCCTATCGCTTCTTCTGCCGATAAACTGATGAAGCATATGACGAAGTCTATCATCTAAATCGTACCCCACAAAACAATCACTACGATATGAGAAAAGACCATAAATTTACAGCCAACGATATAAAATACCTGCAGTTGCTTGCCCAATCGTTCCCGAACATCTCTGAGGCAAGCACGGAGATAATTAACCTGCAGGCTATTCTAAATCTGCCTAAAGGCACGGAGCATTTCGTTGCAGACATTCATGGTGAATACGAAGCGTTTCTGCATATTCTTAAGAATGCTTCGGGCAATATCCAGCGAAAAGTGAATGAGCTTTTCGGCAATCTCATGCGCGAATCGGACAAACGCGAACTCTGCACATTAATATATTATCCCGACCAGAAGCTTGAACTAATAAAGGCTTCTGAGGAGAATCTCGACGATTGGTATCACATCACAATACACAACCTCGTGGCTGTATGCCGTTTGGTTTCGAGCAAATACACCCATTCGAAAGTGCGCAAAGCACTACCGAGCGACTTCTCTTATATCATTCAGGAGTTGCTGCACGAGCGTACCGATGACGCAAATAAGGCCGACTATGTTAACGTGATTATAGACACAATCATATCAACGGGTCGTGCCGATGATTTCATCATAGCCATATCTAACGTCATACAGCGCCTTTCTATCGACCAATTACATATCCTCGGCGACATCTTCGACCGCGGACCTGGTGCACACATCATCCTCGACACGCTCTCGCGCTACCACTCTTGGGACATACAATGGGGCAACCACGATGTGCTATGGATGGGAGCTGTGGCTGGCAACCGCGCATGCCAATGCAATGTTATACGTCTTTCGCTGCGCTATGCCAACATGACAACGCTTGAAGAAGGTTACGGCATCAACCTCATGCCGCTTGCCACGTTCGCTATGGACACCTATGGCAACGATCCTTGCGAGGAGTTCATCCCGAAAATTTCGTCTGCCGACTCTGCGCGGGTCGACGAGAAGTCGAAACGTCTTGCTGCCCTCATGCACAAGGCTATAACCGTGCTGCAGTTCAAGGAAGAGGCAGCCATCATAAAGCGCCACGCCAAGTGGAAGATGGCAGACCGCCTCATGCTCAACTTCATCGACTACGAGAAGGGTACCATAACTCTTAATGGTAAGGAGTATCCGCTAAAGAGCAACTCTTTCCCGACAATCGACCCAGAGCATCCGAACCGACTCACGCCTGAGGAAAAACAACTCATGGATAAGATTAACCACTCGTTCCAGGTGAGCGAGAAGCTGCATAAGCACATACGTCTGCTCCTGCAGCACGGTTGCATGTATGCGGTATACAACAACAATCTGCTCTTCCATGCGTCAATACCTCTCGACGAGGATGGAAAGCTGAAGGAAGTAGAAATAGTTCCGGGCACAAAGTGCTCGGGCAAGGACTTAATGTACAATATAGGGATGCTCATACGCTCGGCTTTCCAAAGCGATTCTACGCCAGAGGAACGCAACTACGCCATTGACTACTTCCTCTATCTTTGGTGCGGTCCGGATAGTCCGCTCTTCGACAAATCGAAAATGGCAACATTTGAACGCTACTTCATCGAAGACAAGGAGACACATGTAGAAGAAAAAGGCAACTACTTCAAGCTACGCGATGACGAACAAATCGTTGACAATATAATGGACGCTTTCGATGTTGTAGGCGAGAACCGACATATCATCAACGGACATGTGCCGGTACATGTATGCAATGGCGAGAACCCTATTAAGGCGAACGGAAAACTGATGGTTATCGACGGCGGATTCTCTCAGCCCTACCACAAGGAGACCGGCATTGCGGGCTACACGCTCGTCTATCATAGCCGCGGCTTCGTACTCGTGCAGCATGAGCCCTTCACATCCACAATCGACGCCATACAGAAGTGTACCGATATCAAGTCGACGACGCAGATTGTAGAGATGTCGGCGCATCGCATGCGCGTTGCAGATACAGATATAGGTCGCGAACTGAAAAATCAGATCAACGACCTGCAGCGCCTACTCTACGCCTATCGTCATGGCTTCATCAAGGAAGCTATGCCCAACAAGTAACCCAGAACACACAATGAACAACAATACAATTTGCGCCATCGCAACCGCCCCTGGTGGTGCGATTGGCATTATTAGAATTTCAGGCCCCGAAGCAATCAACATAGCCGATAAGGTCTTCCGTCCTATCGGCTCCAATCTCTCTTTGTCACAACGCAAGGCATACACTCTTGCTTTCGGCAATATCATAAATGCAGACAATGAGGTTGTGGACGAAGTGCTTGTGTCTATTTTTCGCGCCCCACACTCTTACACTGGAGAGGACTCTGTGGAGATTTCCTGCCATGGATCGTCATACATACTCCAACAGGTGATGTTCCTGCTCACAGAGAACGGATGCTTACCTGCTGGTCCTGGCGAGTTCACACAGCGTGCATTCCTTAACGGCAAGATGGATCTTTCGCAGGCAGAGGCTGTAGCCGACCTTATAAGTTCCACAAACAAGGCAACTCACGATATGGCGCTCAGTCAGCTGAAGGGACATTTCAGCAACGAACTATCAGAACTGCGTGCGCATCTCCTTAAACTCACCTCTCTCTTAGAATTGGAGATTGATTTCTCCGATCATGAGGACTTGGAGTTTGCCGACCGCTCTGAGCTATACGCACTCGCCAACGACATCCACCAGCGTCTTGCCTCTCTCGCACGCTCCTTCGAGGTAGGCAACGCCCTCAAGAACGGCATCCCAGTAGCCATCGTCGGAAACACCAACGTCGGAAAGAGCACGCTCCTCAACCATCTCCTCCACGAGGAGAAAGCTATCGTGAGCGACGTTCATGGCACTACACGCGACTTCATAGAAGACACTACAATCATCAATGGCATACAGTTTCGCTTCGTCGATACAGCCGGCATTCGCAAAACCGACGATATCGTTGAGAATATCGGCATTGAGCGCACATTCCAAAAGATGCAAGAGGCGAAGATCGTGCTTTGGCTTATCGACAAACAACCAACAGAGGCTGAGATAGAAGGCATAAAGGAGCGCGTGGCAGGCAAGAAGCTAATCATTGTACGCAACAAAATCGACCTCCCTAACTCATCATTGAACAACTCCTCATCGGCGAAGCCGACAACTCTTGCTCTGACAAGCGTCTCTACGAGCCGAGCGCAAAATTCAAAACTCAAAATTCAAGACTTACAGTTAGTGGACATCAGCGCCAAGTACGGCACCAATCTCTCGCGTCTCGAACAGCTTATCGTCGAAGCCGCTGACATTCCTCAGATATCAGAAAGCGACATCGTCATAACCTCCGCACGCCACTACTCCGCCCTGCTCAACGCAGACGAATCGCTCCAGCGTTTAATCGCTTCTATGGATCTTGGTCTCAGCGGCGACCTACTCGCCGAAGACCTCCGCATGGTTATCGACCACCTTGCAGAAATCACGGGCGAAGAGCGCATAACCCCGCAAGAAACCCTCCAGAATATTTTCACTCACTTCTGCATCGGTAAATAGACCGCCCGACCATACTTGCAAATCGTTTTTATAACTGCTTATAAGCCACCATTTTGGTGGCTTTTTTCGTTTTAACACTTTCCATTTGCAATTTGTTGCTACCAGTTTTTAGAGGTAACTTTGGCTCAAATTTCGTTCCTGCGTTTCAATCGTGCGACCAATTGGAATGGAAAAACGCTATGTTGGACACCTCGTGAGAAATACTGAGAATCCTCCATTATGCGACACCACCGCCATGTAGGGAACTCGTGAGAAATACTGCAAATATCTGATAAAGTCTGAGACAAAATCGAGGACCTCTTCTATCAAAAACCATTAGAATTGTCAAGGCAAAATGGAGATAATTAAAGAATGTGGAGTATGCGGAAAAGAGTTCGTTGCCACCAAAATGTCGTTCAAATACTGTTGCCGAAGATGTGAGCGTGTCGCATCTCGGAGAAGAGAGGCTGAAAAGAAAAAGAAGGAGAAAGAAAATGCCGAATCGCTTCGAAACGCAGAGAAGAATAACTCTCTGCGAGATAAGGCATTTTTATCGCCCGAGGACGTAAGCGTTCTTTTTAACGTTAGCCTTCCGACTGTATATCGCTATTTCCAGACGGGCTTAATCAAGGCTGTTAAGATGAGAAATAAAACCTTTGTGAGATTCTCTGATATTGAAAGAGTGTTCGATGATGCCACTCCCTATCGGAAAAGACGCTATCAGAGAAAGGAGGAGCAGGAATATTATACCCTTAGAGAAGTCATGGAGAAGTATAATATCGGTCGAAAGGCTGTATGGGGGCGTTGTGACCGTCTTGGCATACCCAAGATATACGAAGGACGAAATACGTTCTTTAGTAAGAAAGCCATTGATGCACATTTTGCGGACCTCCTTGAAGAAATCGACATAGAAAACTACTATACTTCTGAACAAATAATGGAAATGTATAATATGACAAAGACTGCTGTTATAAGTTTTGTGATGCGTCACAAAGTTCCAAGAGTAAATCGTAATGGAAAAGCTTACTACTCCAAGGTTCATATTGATTGTATCAAACGCAAGGACGATAGTATAGATCCTGATTGGAGCACTTATGAAGAAGCTATGGAAAAATATGGCATTTCAAAAGACCAGGTAAGTTACACCTTAAAGAATTACGATGTCAGAACGGAAAAACGAGGAAAGTTTACGATGATATTCCGTACTGACTTTGAGAAAGTCATGCGTGAGCGAATGGCAAATTCTAAAGTAGCCGAAAAACCAGATGGAGAAGTAAAGGTGGTTTTTCAGGCTCAGCAACAAGAAAGAAAATGCCCACCTACTCCCGATGGTTATTATTCAACAGAGGAGGTTGCAGAGATGTTTAAGGTAAGTGTACAACACGTACGTGCGATGACCAGAGAGCATAAAACGTCCAAGATTGCACTTAAAGGATTTAATTTCTACGAAAAGAAAGCCATCGATGTGCTATATAATCTGAAGAACAATTATTCGGAAATTACAGATTGGATTACACCAGAAGAAATGCGCTCAACTTATCAGATGACAACATATGCTGTATGCTCCTTTGTGCACCGCCATCAAATTCCCGCAAAGGTGGAGTATGGTACGACGTACTATTCTAAACAGCATATCGAACAAGTGAAAAATGGAGATTTTGATGGTCGCGAGCGATACTATACTGTAGAGGAGGCAATGAAGAAGTATCACTTATCAAAAGATATAGTTCATTATTATGTGAAACGTTATAAAATCACTAAAGTAAAGAGGGCTAAATACATATTCATTAGAAAAGAGGAGTTCGATAGATTGATGGAAAAACGTCTGTCAAAAGATGATTTACTATCAATTACTCTTGATTAGTGTGATTTACTTTCTCTTTACTGAGGTCAACATTGTATCATTTAGGAATTTTGCACCAAAAATAATAATTCAACAATATGCAAGTATGTAAATCTGTCAAACTCCGAATGCGAGATAGACGCAACGGAACCAAATCTCTATTCCTGGACTTCTGGCCAGGGTACAGAGATCCTGAGACGATGGAGCTAATTCGTCGTCGCTCGCTTGGTATGTACATCTATGCCAATCCAGTCAGTGCCCAACAAAAGCAGTACAATGAAATCATCCTCTCAAAGGCAGAAGCTATTCGTTGTAGAGTGTTCATTGATGTAATTAACGAGAAGTACGACTTCTTTAATCAAGACAGGCTTAAAGAAGACTTCCTGAGCTATTTCAAAGAAATGGTGAATAGGAATTTCGCAAAATGTGATGCAGCTTATAAGCAATTCGAGAAGTTCTGCAAAGGCAGATGTACTTTTGAGATGCTTGATGCGGTGTACTGCAATAAGTATAAGGAATATCTTCTTGACACTAAAGTGTCGTCAAGAGGAAAAAACATCGTCAATAAGCCATTATCGAGAAATACTGCTTCTGCCTATTGGAATATCTTTAAGCAGGTTCTGACAAAGGCTTATCGTGAAAGACGCTTTACCGATGATCTTGCAAGTTTGTTAGATAATATACCTTGCACACCTCCTGTAAAGCAAAGTCTTTCCCTGGAAGAAGTAAGGAGACTCTATAACACAGAGTGCTCTGAGCCTATCGTCCGGAAAGCTGCCCTTTTCTCCTGTCTGAGTGGACTGCGTATAAGCGATATACTCAACCTCAAATGGGATAATGTTTGTAGCTATGCTGATGGTGGTCACTATCTGGATTTTGAATGTGTGAAGACCAAGAGACAAACAAAGGTCCCTATTGGAGAGGATGCCTATGCACTTATCATGCCCAAATCTACAGATGAATACGTATTTGAAGGTTTCAACAGGTCAATGACCTACGGAGTTATGCAGCAATGGCTAAAAGCATGTGGAATTACCAAGCATATCACTTTCCATTGTTTCCGCCATACTTATGCCTCATTGCAACTCGAAATGGGTACTGACATTTATACTGTTCAGCATCTGCTTAATCATAAAAACGTGAGCACAACTCAGATTTATGCTTCTCATGCAGATCCCAAAACACGTGAAGCTGCCAATAGAATTACGTTAACGAATGTAAAAAGCGACATAAAAGCATCAGAAAGTAAAATTTGTGATACAAACACAAACTGAAAAGAAGGCATAAACAAAACAAAAAAGTGAAAGGAAAAGCCTTTGTAAAACACTGAAACAGAGAACTATAAATAGTGTTTAAGATGTTCATTTAGTTGGGATGAAATAGTAGCAAATAGAAGGATTCTCTCTAACTTTGCATTCATAAAACTCGAAAATAATACAGTTACAATGATAAAAAAGATAAAAGAGAACTTTCTAATTCTCCTCATTTCAAACCTCGTTACCGTTGCCCTGGTTGTAATTGCTCCAACAATTCTTGGAGTGATTACAAACCAGAGCTACATATTTCGTGACGAGCAGTTAATCTTTTCTTTGCCGATGATGTTCTACTGTTTCATGTGTATAGTTTGTGTTTGTACGGTATTCAGCATATTCAAGTCACAGAGCATAAGGGATATTGTCATCAACAATAGCATTACCTCCGGAATAAACTCCAATGAGACCGACAAGGCAACAATAATGCGTGAACGATATATAGCCAAACAGCAACGCAGGAAAAGTGCTATCCTTGATGCCGTTTCAGAATACACTTATGCAGTATTCTCGCCCTACATGACTGACGACAACCTGGAAATACTAAATCAGAATATTAAACTCTACGAGGTTCCAGATTCATGTGTTATTCCTGTATGTACAAACGGTCAGCTCAATACCCTTGATATAAGACATTATGCCTGGAACATCGGCGAAAGGCTTGGTTGGAGTGGCCAAAAGAGAGCTGCCTTTATTAAACATTGTTTCCCCCAAGAACTTCAAGACGTTGAAATAGAAAGCATGAGAAGGACACTTAGACAGAGAGGTAAATGCGTTATTGACATTGATGTGCCAGATAACGATGATTACAGATTTCACTATCATAACTAATGAAAGAATACTATATGGAATACGAAGAAGAAATAACATTTAATGACATCCCAAGAGTAATGGCCAATATCCTCAGGAAATGTGATTTGCTTGAACGTTCTATCGATGTCTTACGCGAAGAAATCCGACAAACCAATAAACCTACAACGTCACAACACATACCTATGGATGTGAAGGAAGCGTGTGATTTTCTCAAAATCAAGAAATCCACCATGTATCTGTACATCCAAAACGGTCAGATTCCTGTCAACAAGAAAGGCAAGAAATACACTTTCTTCAAAGATGATCTTATTAAATGGGTTGAGTCAGGATGCATGACAGAGGCACCTATGACTACAGATGAGATAAATCAACTCCTGCGACAAAGGCCGAACAGGCGCAAATAACATTGTCATAACATAGACTAATTGAAATCTACATTGGACTTTCTGATGTAGATTTTTATTTTACGCCCTAAAATCATACTTATAGGTGACATATTTCACACAGTGCAAATAGACTGCACCGTAATATTGTAACTTTGCATTAATATGACACTATATATATCGTTTTCACGCCAAGATAACACGTTTTTGTCCGCCTTTTCAAGCGGACTTATATTATATATTATTTACTTAACAAAAAGCATTATGAGTCAGAAGAAAAAATCCTCTGTGCTCTCTCTTTTTGTGTTTGCAGTGTTCTAATCATTGCCCAGGACAAGAGAACGAGCCGCCCAAAGAAGAACTTTGGACACTCTTTCGTGCTGCCTACGAGCAGTACCAGTCAGAAATCGTTAATGACAGCAAGCTGTACCATCGTTATGTTAACGACTTCGTTAGTTATCATCTTCCTGTTTTCACACAGGAAGAAGAATCAATCCGAAACCATTTCAAAAATCTCTTCAGTATTTACGAGTTGCTTACAACAAGAAGGGATTTAGTAGAAAAATTCTTCAAAACGCCAGTGTTTGAGAAGAATGATTTCATAGAAATGGTTCATTCTTTCAACCACATTGAGTATGTGGCAGAGACACCACATTATCTGGCAACTTTCAATGAAAATCAAATTCGGCTCATCACGCATTTCGCCAATGAGTCGAATTTCTTTGTTGATACAGTTGACGAAAGTACAATGGATTCATTTTTCAGGTGCACGTTGAACCAATCCCTGGTTGTCTTGAACATGCGTCATGTGCTTCAATTCTTGTTTGCTCTCTCTATGCAAAAAATGATACCACATAATTGGGTATCGCTAATTGCAGACAACAAGTTGCTTTCTCCTAAGAAAACGATGAAACCATCATCTCGTGGTGCAATTAGTTCACGTCTTACAGAACTTAGATCATCAACCCAACCATTTCCGAGTGAGACGTATTCAAAGCTTGTAAATCAACTGAAAGAAATGCAATGAAGTAAACAAAAGCAAGCAACTGAAAACAAGTTTCCCTTTCAGTCCTCCTGACACAAGGAACTGTCAGGAGGATAATCAGTTGCCGCCGACATATTAAGGGTAACTTTGCCGCCGAATCGATTCAGTTTCGGGGTAGCTCCCTTATTGTCTAATATTTAATTCATTTAATTATGGCAAACAAGAAAATTGACATAGAGATTCTCGCTAAACGTGTAGAATTATTAGAAATCACAGTTCGTGAACTCAAATCCGTCGAGCCAGAAGTGCTTGAAGAACGTCTGAAGAAGATTGAGAACAGTATGTATATCACAAAAGAAATGCTTACGACCACTGAAGTCGCAGAATATCTTGGCGTTTCACAGTCACAGATATACAAACTCACGATGAATATGGAGATACCACATTATAAACCCAAGGGCAAGACAATCTACTTTGACAGGAAGGAGATAGTTAGATGGATGCGTTCTAACCACTTTTCTGTTGAAAAGAAAGAACTTGCAAAAGACCGATAATATGAAAGGCCGAAAGAAGAACAAAACCAGTATTTATACTGATGTCCAGCTGACTGTCCTTCTGGAAAAATCCGAGATTGTTATCGACCCATCAAAGTGTAAACAGCAAAACAGAATAAATAATGGCAAGAGGAAGAAACAATAAAGGTGATAGTGACGAGCCTGTATCAAGTTCACTTGAAGTAGGAATGCTTTGTAAGAGTAGCTTCAACGATAGTGAACTTGACAGTTACCTCAGACAAGGAGAAATAAAAGCCTCAGAGAAACCACCTGTACCTCCACAGATACTTTGGGTCGGAGATTGCACTATTGCCACCTTTGGTAATTTCAGTGCATCCACAGGAAAAGCAAAGAGCAAAAAGACATTCAATATCACAGCAATGGTAGCAGCTGCCGTTACAAACACAACAGTACTTAACTACCGTGCAAGTCTGCCGGAGGGGAAACGGATGATTCTCTATTTTGACACCGAGCAAAGCAAGTTCCACTGTCATAATGTAATTGAACGCATCTATCGTTTAGCAGGTCTCAACCTGAACAAAGAAGATAAGCGTATCAAATTTTACGGCCTTAGAGAGTTTACCCCTTCTCTTCGTATAGCACTCATTGACTATGCTCTCAGAACATTTGAAGGTGTTGGACTTGTCATTATCGATGGCCTTCGCGACCTCATGTACGACATCAACAACGCCAAGGAATCTACCGATGTGATGACTATGTTAATGGCATGGACGAGCAAATACAATCTACATATACATTGTGTTCTCCACCTGAACAAGAACGACAACAACACTCGTGGTCATATCGGCACAGAGTTAGAGAACAAGGCAGAGACCGTATTGATTATTAGCAAAGACAAACAAGATGCCAATATCAGTGAAGTAAAGCCTATGCACATGCGTGACAAGGAGTTCTCTTCTTGGGCTTTTTACATCGATGATAACTCTCTGCCAGTTCTTGATTTAGGGTATCATGTAACCGTTGTGAAGCCCAAAGACAAACCTCTCACATCCCTTTCTGACGATCTTCACACAAAAGTATTGCAGAAAGTATTTAGCACCAAGCCACCCCAGAAGTATATCGAGTTGGTAAAGGCGCTTGGGGAGTCTTACGCTGAAGAAGGCTATAAGCGTGGTGACAACGCAATCAAAGAAATGCTAAAGATATTCTACGAACGAAAGCTGATAACCAAGGGTAAAGATGGCTATCAGTACCATCCCATGCAGCTTTCTCAGAAATGAGTTTATAAGTTTAAGTTTAAAGGGTATATATATAATAAACTACGATTACCCCTAAATATTCATATTATGACAATAGACGAGATTAGATCTGTAAGCATAATCCAGTTCCTTGAATCACAAGGCCATCAGAAGTCTTATGTTTTCAAAGGAAGTTATTGGTATCTGTCCCCATTCAGGTCGGAACAATCACCTTCTTTCAATGTCAATCCTACCAAAAACCTATGGTATGATTATGGCGAAGGACTGGGTGGCAACATCATTAACCTTGTACAGAGGATGAATCCAACCTGGAACAACCACGAAGTTCTTTCTTATCTGGAAAAGGAAATCAGATGCCATAACCTTGAATTTTCAGTTGACTATCTGGCAAGAATGAAAGAACAAGAAGAGAATGAGATCTGGAAGTACAAACAAATGGAGCACCCAGATACAGACAAAGAGTTCAAAACAATTATAGATTCTATTGGCGAGCTAACACATCCTTATCTTCGAGATTACATCATGCAACGTCGTATTGACTTTGACATTGCCAAAGAGTTCTGCAAAGAGGTACACTATAGCATCTATGACAAGCACTATTATGCCATTGCATTCGAAAATATCGAGGGAGGCATGGAGGCACGCAACAAGTACAGCAAACGAAGCATTGGGAAAAAATCAATTTCTATAGTACGACCGTTTGGAACTCATTGCTCACAATGTTGTGTCTTTGAAGGTCTTTTTGACATGTTGACTTATGCCAGCATTAAGAAATGGCAGTTGGATATTGATATATGTGTTGACGATGACTGTGACTATATTGTTCTTAACTCAGTAAGCAATGTGAAGTTGCTGCTTCCTCTTCTTGTAGAGTATTCATGTATTCACTGCTATCTTGATAATGATGATGCAGGGGTGAAAGCAACTCAAAAGACCTAAAATCCGCAAGCAATCTCAATGACAATCTCAATTGCAGTAAAGAGCTTGAACACTATGCATCATGATAGTATGAGCGTGAATTTTGTCCGATTTGTGCACACCATCCCCTTACCCCACGATGCGACTTGAGGTAATACGCAGATTAAAACCATAAGGAACGGATTTTATCCGAATCCAGTTTTGAAAGGTCTTACATAAGCCCGATTTTCAGTATAGATATTCAGCACGTATTGCCTTGCTGTCATGATCCACTTGGCAGGTACGGAGATGAAGCTGAAGACAAAAGCCTTTATGCGACTCGTTTCCTTGAGCCCAAAAGCCTTGGTGTCAAGCCTGCTCATGATGGTCTTATAGAAATTGTGTATCAATGCAGTAAGCAGAAGAAAGACAGTATTCTCCGCCATGAATGACTTGGGGAGCCTGCTCCAACCGAATCCGTTGTTCATATCATCGAATATACGCTCTTTGCCCCCACGCTTGTTGTAAAATTCGACGATGTCTCTTGTTGATGAGTCGTAATCGTTGGTAAGAATGCATCTGTAGGTGTATTCACCTTCCCACAAGTCAAGCTCTCCATCCATGCGCTTTTGTCTCTGAATGACAAGACGATAGCACTTGCCTTCCCATTTTTCAACGAGAATGGAATTGAGTTCAAACTGGATGCCGTTGATTTCCTCCGTCTTCC
>OIXA01000023.1_pt1 | contig 163083 bp, 140 predicted proteins | sample 1587721 | NCBI WGS metagenome assembly OIXA01 (sample SAMEA3888900, study PRJEB22519) | human gut metagenome | biome: human gut; feature: human-associated habitat; material: faeces | place: Denmark | collected 2013 | reverse complement strand
AGAGGAGATTTCCTCTTCCAACAACAGACGCGAAAGCACAACCGACAGATACACAAGTGTTCGATTCTCAAGGGTGGAGTGAGGAAACTCAATCAGGCGCCATTCCTCGTCAAGGGGTTCCGCCTATTCGACAAGGTGCGAATCGGCGGACAGATTGGTTTTGTTTTCGGGCGACGCGTTAGAGGCACATTCAACATTCGTCGCCTTGACAAAACTGTGATCGGGACAGACATCAATTGCAAAAAACTGAGTCTTCTCGAAACACGCAAAACTTTTTTGACTGAACTACGAAAGGAGTAAGCCGCGATTCCTCACCCGACTGAAGTCGGATGTTCCCTCGCGGCAATTCTATGGAAAATCATCTCCTCGCCACACTCTCCCAGCAGCAGGTTCTCTCCCAGGAGCAGCAGCAGTCGCTGCGCATTCTGCAGATGCCCACGCAGGAGCTTCTCGGCGAAATCGAACTCATGCTCGAAGCCAACCCCCTGCTCGAAGTGGAGGAGCCTGCACAGGCCTCCGACGACCCGCAGGCGCGCGCTCAGGAGCATGACGACGACAGGCGGGACGACCGCGGCGAGGATGATTCCGAATTCGACGCAGCCCAGGCGGAAACGCCCGTCGACCAGCCCTACGAGGCCTGGCAGGGCGCCTCCAGCGACGAAGCGCCCTTCGAGCGCATTCCCGCCCCCGAATCCTTCAGGGACGAGCTGCTCGCCGATCTCGGTTGCCTGCCGCTCACGCCGCGCCAGCACCTGCTCGTCGCCTGTCTTGTCGAGGAGCTCGACGACAGGGGCTTCTTCACGTCCCCGTTCGAGACGCTCATGCGCTACTACGCGCGCATCCTCAAGGAGGAAGGCGTCGAGAACGTGACCGCCACCGAGTGGCGCGAGGCCCTCGCCACCCTTCAGAGCATGGATCCTCCGGGCATCGGCACCGCCGGCCCCGTCGAGGCCCTCATGAAGCAGATCGAGCGCATCGACCCCTCCATCATGCATGCCGCCGCGCTTGAAACCCTCAAGCGCATCGTCTCCAAACATCTCGACAAGGTGGCCGCCGACAACCGTCCTGCGCTTCTCAAGCTCGCCAACGGCAAGTCCTCCATTCTCGACGAGGCGCTGCGCGTGCTCAAGACCCTCTCGCCCTATCCGATCGCCAGAGAGTCCAGCACGCTCTACATCGTCCCCGACGTCGTCGTCAGGACGCAGAACGGCGTGAGTACGGCGCACCTCAACAGCTCCTCGCAGCTGCGCCTTCGCCTTCGCATCAACGACGCCAGGAGCGAGGCCGATCCCTCGACCCGCCGCGTCCTTCTCGGCGAAGCCAAGACCTTCATTCAGCGCATCGAGGCCAGACGAGCCACCCTGCAGCGTCTGGCCGACGCCATCGTCACGCGCCAGCAGACCTACTTCGAGCACGGCTCCGCCGCCCTGCGTCCGATGACGCTCAGCCAGATCGCCGAAGAGCTCGGCCTGTCCGTTCCCACGGTCTCCCGCGCCGTTTCCGGCAAGTTCATCGCCTGCAGCCAGGGCACGGTCGAGATGCGCTCGCTCTTCAGCGCCGTCTCCTTCAGCAACCAGAGCAGCGGCGCCGAGGAGCAGGGAGCCTCCGAAATCCAAGCCATGATCTGCAAGCTCATCGAGAGCGAGGATCCCAAAGCCCCTCTTTCGGACGAAATGCTCTGCGAAATGCTTCAGAAGCAGGGCGTGCCCATCGCCCGCCGCACGGTCGCCAAGTACCGCACCTGCGCAGGCATTCCCTCGGCTCGCTCCCGCCGCAGGCTCTGACTTCTCCACCCGTTTGGTACACTGAACGAAGTTTTCGATTCGACGGTCCCTCAGGACCGTCCGACGCGTCATGAATCTTCTCGCACCTCTGCTTACTCTTGAAACCGTTCGCCTCAACCTCGACGTCGTGAGCCGCAAGCGCCTCTACGAAGAGGCGGGCCTCGTCTTCGAAACCTCCGCCGGTCTTTCCCACACGGAGGCCTTCGACGCGCTCTTCGCACGCGAAAAGCTCGGTTCCACCTGCCTCGGCAGCGGCTGCGCGCTTCCCCACGGCCGCGTCGAGGGCATCACCGAACCCGCCGCCGTCTTTCTGAGGACCGCCGCGCCGCTCTCCCTTGATGCGCCCGACGGCCGTCCCGTCCAGCTGTTCCTCTGCCTGCTCATTCCCGAAAACGACGACGGCATGTACCTGAAGATCCTGCGCGAAGCCGCCTGCCTCTTCGGCAACAAGCCGCTGAGGAACGCGCTGCTTCACGCGGAGTCGGAGGTCGAGGTCTGTGAACTCATTCACAACTGGACGCCTCCCGCCGACCTTCACTACGAGCCCGACTTCTCCGAAGACGACGAAGACGCCTGAAAAAACTACGCCAATACGGAGGCAACGCCATGCAACTCATCATCGTGACCGGCATGTCCGGCGGCGGCAAGTCCATCGCCATCCGCCAGCTTGAGGACTGCGGCTACTACTGCATCGACAACCTGCCCGCCGCCTTCCTGCTCCCCGTGGCGCAGGACCTCCGCACGCACGGCATCAAGTCCGCCGCCGTCGCCATCGACGCGCGAAGCCAGAGCACCTTCGACGGCTCCCTCAAGGCGATCCGACAACTCGAGGAGGCGGGCTTCGACGTGCGCATCCTCTTTCTCACCGCCTCGGATCAGGAGCTCGTCAAGCGCTTCTCCGAAACCAGGCGCCGCCATCCGCTCTCGACGCTCGCCGCCAGCCACGACCAGCTCGTCACGCTTCAGGAGGCCATCAGCCGCGAACGCGACCTGCTCGCCCCCATTTCCGCAGGCGCGGCCCTGATGGACACCACGGGCATTCTTTCGTCGCAGCTTCGCGAATGGGTGAAGAAGTTCGTCGGCCAGCCCCAGGCCATGATGACGCTCACGTTCGAGTCCTTCGCATTCAAGCACGGCCTGCCCGTCGCCAGCGATCTGGTCTTCGACGTGCGCTGCCTGCCGAACCCCTACTACGATCCTGCGCTGCGCCCCCTGACGGGGCGGGACAAGCCCGTCGCCGACTACCTTCGCACCTTCCCGACCGTCATCGACATGGTTGACGACATTGAAGGCTTCATCCGCAAGTGGCTTCCCGCCTACATTGCGCAGAACCGCCACTATCTGACCGTCGCCGTCGGCTGCACGGGCGGACAGCACCGCTCCGTCTTCGTGGCCGAAGAGCTCGGCGCCCGCTTCAGGGACACGGACGGCGTCGTCGTGCGCCACCGCATCATCGAGCAGAAGGCCCTGCTGTCGGGCGAGAAGTCCGTCCAGAACGAAGGCAGCTGATTCAGAAAATCAGAAAAGCAGGGGGCGGAAGTCCCGCTCCTCCCTGCAGATCGTCAGAAGCTTCACCACCGGCGTCGGCATTCCCACCGACGCCGTTTCCTTTTCTCCGAGAAGCTCGAAGCCCTCGGGGGCGAACCCCTGCGCCAGATCGACGGCCACGGGATGAATGATGAGGCGGTAGTGCGTGAAGTCGTGCACGAGGGGCTCGAGCCTGATCGTGCTCAGAATACCGCCCTCAAGCTCGGGACAGACGGAAAGCGGATCCGCCGTCTCCACGGGCTCGTCCTGCTGCCTCAGGGGCGGCGTCCAGAGACCGTGCCAGACGCCCTTTTCCGTGCGACGCCTGAGCCATAGGCCGTTCTCGGCAAACGCGAACACCATCACCGCATGCCTCACGGGACGCTCGCGGCGGGGCTTGCGGCCGGGAAAGTCGGCCACCCTGCCCGCCAGACGCGCGCCGCAGCAGTCCGCCAGAGGACAGGCCCCGCAGTCGGGATTCCGCTTGCAGAGCATGGCGCCGAAGTCCATCAGCGCCTGGGTATATGTCGGCATAAGATCCGAAGAAGGCAACAGGGAGGCGGCGAGCGTCCTGATCTCCTTCACGAAGGCGGGCTGTGTGGCATTGCCCTCGACCATGAACACGCGCGCGAGCACGCGCTGTGCGTTCCCGTCCGCCATGACGGCCCTCTCGCGGAAGGCGAAGGCGGCCACGGCGCCTGCCGTCGAGGGGCCGAGGCCCGGAAGCTTTTCAAGCTCGACCGCGGTTTCGGGGCATCTCCCGCCCATTTCGTTGACGATGATGCGGACCGCCTTGAGCAGGTTGCGGGCGCGCGAGTAGTATCCGAGGCCCGCCCAGAGCGCCATGACGTCATCATCGGGCGCAGCCGCCAGACGCTCGGGCGTCGGAAAGGCGGTCATGAAGGCCTCGTACTTGGGAAGCACCGACACGACCTGCGTCTGCTGCAGCATCACCTCCGAGACGAGTCTCGGATACCAGTCCTCGACCTGCCACGGCAGGTCGTGCCTGCCGCAGGCTTCGTGCCAGTCGATGATTGCATCTGCAAATAACTTCCCGGGATCCCGCATGCCGCATTCCTTGAGTTTTCGAGGTAAAGTACGGAGACACTCTACACCAACGGCTTCCCAAGCTTTCACTCTTTCATGACCGGAAAACTATTCAAAAAAGCGGCCGTGCTCGCCGTCTTCGCCGCAGCCGCCGGCTGCGCGGCGGCCTTCCCCGGCGTGGGCGCGCATTCCTCAGAATCGCGCGACGCCGCCCAGTCCCTTTATGAAGTCATAGCCGCCGAGATCGCCGCGCACAGGGAGCAGCCCGAGGTTGCTCTGGCTCTCCTCGACCAGACGCTCGCGAGAACGAAGTCCTCCGAAGTGGGCGAGCTCGCCTGGCGCACCGCCCTGCAGACCCGCAATCCCGACATCGTGCTTGAACAGGCGCGCGCCTGGGCCGAGATCGATCCGAAGGCGGGCCTTGCCCGGCGCACGATTCTCGTCAACGCCGTTGAAAAGGGCCGTCAGTCCGAATACGTCGAGCTGCTCTCCCGCATGTACGCGGACGCGGAGGACAAGGCCGAGCTGATCACGGACGTCACGACGCTCCTCGCCCAGCCCGAAACCGCCTCCGCCGCTCTCGAAACGGTCCTCTCCCCCTATTGGGAGAAGCAGGCGAAGAACGCCAGGGTCCAGCTGGCCGTCGGCCTCTTCCGCCTGGCCCGCCGCGACATTCCCGGCGCCTGCCGCGCAGGCAGAACCGCCGTCAGGCTCTCGCCCGACAGCGAGCCCGTGCTCACTGCGGCGGCCGACCTCTGCTGGCAGGCCGACAGGGCCGGAACGGAGAGCATTCTCAAGAACTTTCTGGCCCGACATCCCGACGCCTCGGCCGTGAGGCTCATCCACGCCCGCGTGCTTTCCCGCACGGGCAGGCTCGACGAAGCCATGGCTGACGTCAAGCGCGCCGTGAAGACCTCTCCCGACAAGCCCGTCATCCTGCTCAACGCTGGTCAGGTGGCGACCGACTGCAGGGACTTCCAGAAGGCCGAGGAGTACCTCACCCGCTACATCGATCTCGTGGCCGAGCAGAATCCCGACGCAGACTTCTCCAGCAACGACATCTGGCTCAAGCTGGCGGGCGTCCTGCATGAAAACGGTCGTCACGAGGAGGAGGCCGAGGCGCTCGGCTCCCTCACCGACGGCGAGCTTGCGCCCCAGGCCAGACTTCGCGAGGCCGCCGCGCTTGCCGAAGCGAAGAGAATCGACGACGCCCGCGCCGTTCTGCAGGGTGCCGCTGAAGACTACCCCGAGCACCTGAACCTGTTCATGACGGCCGAAGCCCAGATGCTCATCGAGGCAGGCAGGCCCGAGGACGCCCTTGGCGTCATGAAGACCGCCCTCGCCGAGCAGCCCGACGACGTCTCCCTCGCCTACGATACGGCGATGATCGCCCAGAACGTCGGTCACTTCGAAGAGACCGAGTCCATTCTCAAGGACATCCTCTCCGAGGATCCCGACCACGTTCAGGCGGGCAACGCGCTCGCCTACCTGTGGGTGACCAGGGACATGAACCTTCCCGAGGCGCGCCGCCTTCTTGAACACGCCTACCGTCTGTCGCCCGTCGATCCGTACGTGCTCGACAGCATGGGCTGGCTCTGCTTCAAGGAAGGACGCTACGACCAGGCGGCGGAGTTCACGCTCGCCTCCCTCAAGCGCCTCTTCGACGTCGAGGTGGCCTGTCACCTCGTCGAGATCCTCGCCGTCTCGGGCCGCGACCACGAGGCGGAGAAGCTCTTCCGCGAGCTCGAGCAGCGTGCGGGCTCGGACGCCCTCGTGCTTGATCTTGCCAAGCGCCTCAACTACAAGACCCAATGAAACGTCGAATCCTTCTGGCGCTTCCCGCAGCGGCCGCAGTACTGACGCTCGCAGGCTGCGTGACGGGACAGCCCCCGCTTTTTGAGAGATACGGCCGCTTCGCGCTCGTCTCAACGTCCGCCTCGGGCGAACGAGAGGCCGTCAACGGGCGCTTCAGCCTGCGGCGCACGTCCGCAGGCCTGCGCCTCAATCTGATGACGCCCCTCAACGGCATTCTGGCGAGCATCGAGGTGACGCCCTCGGGCGCTGTGCTCGAAACCTCGCAGAACGAGTCTCCCCTCAGGGCGGCCACCGCCGAGGAGCTCATGCTCCGCACGACGGGCGTCGCCGTTCCCGTCGAAACCCTCGAGCGCTGGCTCACGATGAAGGACGACCGCGCCACCGAATACGGCTGGAGCGTCCGCGTGCTCAAGCGCAGGGGCGACGGCATGCCCGGCACGATCCGCGCATCCTCCACAGGCGTCTCACTCACACTCACCATGGACGAGGACTGACATGTTGTCCGACAGCGCCCTGCTCGGCCTGCCCGCGCCGGCCAAGCTCAATCTCTTTCTGCACGTCGTGGGCCGCCGCCCCGACGGCAAGCACCTGCTCGAGTCCGTCTTCACGCTCATCGACCTGCACGACACGATCGATCTCTTCAGGCTTGAGGAGCCCGTCGTCGAGCGCACGGGCGACGTGATCGGCGACGTCGAGAAAGACCTCTGCGTGCGCGCGGCCCGCCTGCTCATGGAGACCTTCGACGTCAGGGGCGGCGTGCGCATCCATGTTGAAAAACGCATTCCCGCGGGAGCGGGCATGGGAGGCGGCAGCTCCGACGCCGCGACCGTCCTCATCGGCCTCAACAGGCTCTTCGGACTCGGCCTTTCGCGCAGCGCCCTGATGGAGCTTGGCGAGAAGCTCGGCGCCGACGTTCCCTTCTTCATCTTCGGCCGAACGGGCTTCGTGGAGGGCATCGGAGAGATCATCACCCCGCTGGAAATCCCCCCTGCCTCGTACGCCGTCATCTGGCCCGGAAGGGGCATTTCCACGGCCGAGATTTTTACTGCGCCAAACTTGACAAGGGATACCAAATCACTGAAAATAGACATCCTTTCAGGCAAGGCACTGGAAATCTGGCCTAATCTGTACGGGCACAACGACCTGCAGAATGTGGCGCAAGAGCTTGAGCACAGGGTGACGGAAGGTCTCGGAATGCTCGCCTGCGGCACGCACGACGCCAGAATGACAGGGTCCGGCAGCGCCGTCTTCGGCGTCATCGCCGATCCGTGCAGCTACAGGCTGCCGCAGCTGCCCGACGGCTGGAAAGGATTTGCCGCAAAGTCGCTCCGGGAGCATCCGCTCTCGGCTTGGCTTGACTAGAAACAATCGGTAGGGGTATAGCCAAGCTGGCCTAAGGCACCGGATTTTGATTCCGGCATTCGAAGGTTCGAATCCTTCTACCCCTGCCAGCACAAAAACGAAAGAGGATGGGAGGCAACAAATGCGCTCCCTTTCTTTTTTCAGGGCCGTCTTTGTGTTACTCTGACGGCTTCCCTGTTGTTAACTGCGAGAGCGCAAGCCCCCGCCCACGAAAAGAGCTTAAGTCATGGATCCCATGGTTCCGGAAAGTATGATGGTCTTCACGGGCAACGCCAACCCGAAACTTGCCCAGGCTGTCACGAAATATCTCAACATTCCCCTTGGCTCCGCCACCGTCAACCGCTTCAGCGACGGCGAAGTCATGGTTCAGCTGCTCGACAATGTGCGCGGCAAGGACGTCTTCATCCTTCAGAGCACCTGCGCTCCGACGAACGACAACCTGATGGAACTCATGATCATGGTTGACGCCCTCAAGCGTGCGTCCGCCCGCCGCATCACGGCTGCGATCCCCTACTACGGCTATGCCCGTCAGGACCGCCGTCCGCGTTCCACGCGCGTGGCCATCTCCGCCAAGGTCGTCGCCAACATGCTTCAGGCTGTCGGCGTTGACCGCGTCCTCACGATGGACCTCCATGCCGACCAGATCCAGGGCTTCTTCGACATCCCGGTCGACAACATCTACGCCACCCCGGTTCTTCTCAACGACCTCGTCGAACGCAAGTACGACGACCTGATGGTTGTTTCCCCGGACGTCGGCGGCGTTGTCCGCGCCCGCGCCATGGCCAAGGCTCTCGAAGTCGACCTCGCCATCATCGACAAGCGCCGTCCGCGCGCCAACGTCGCTGAAATCATGAACATCATCGGTGAAGTCAAGGGCCGCACCTGCGTCATCACCGACGACATCGTTGACACGGCCGGCACGCTCTGCAACGCCGCCGGTGCCCTGAAGGAGCGCGGCGCCAAGCGCGTCGTCGCCTACATCACGCACCCGGTGCTTTCCGGCGCCGCCGTTGAACGCATCATGAATTCCGCTCTCGACGAGCTGGTCGTTACGGACACGATTCCGCTGTCTGCCGCCGCCGAAGCCTGCCCGAAGATCCGCCAGGTCTCCTGCGCCGCGATCATCGGCGAAACGCTTTCGCGCATCGCCCGCGAAGACTCCGTGAGCAACCTGTTCACGGAATAAGGAACAGTTTTTTCCTCGTTCCCGCAGTTGGTCGCGACCGCGGGAACCTTTTTTCTTAACTTTTAGGAGTAATCCAATGAACATCATCGCCACCACGCGTAACGTGCAGGGTACGGGTGCGAGCCGCCGCCTTCGCCGCGCGGACAAGCTGCCGGGCATCGTCTACGGCGGCAACCTCCCCGCTACGCCGATCGAGCTCGAACACAATCCGATCTTCTACGCTCTGCGCAAGGAAAAGTTCCACGCCTCGATCCTGACGATGGAACTCGACGGCAAGGAAGAACTCGTCGTTCTCCGCGCCTTCCAGATGCACCCGTACAAGCCGCAGGTCATGCACATCGACTTCCAGCGCATCAACCCGAACGAAAAGGTCACGATGCGCGTGCCCCTGCACTTCCAGGGTGAAGAAGAATCCCCGGCCGTCAAGGTCTCCAAGTGCATCGTTTCCCATGCCGTGTCCGCCATCGAAGTGACCTGCATGCCGAAGGAACTGCCGGAATTCATCGTCGTTGACCTCTCCAAGATCGAAGCCGGCCAGACGTTCCACGCCTCCATGCTTCAGCTTCCGGAAGGCGTCGAAGTCCACGCCAAGTCCGGCGAAGACATCGTGCTCGCCACGGTTGCCCTCCCGGTCGAGGAAGAAGTCCCCGCCGCTGAAGGCGAAGCCGCCGAAACCCCGGCTGCCTAATAAGTTTCTGATCTGATTCAGTTGCTTTGACAGGATCCGCAGGGACCTACTCCCTGCGGATCTTTTTTGTACGAAGGGCCCGCCCCTTCCGAAGACCGTCTCCGGTCTTCCACACCTCCGCGGCCGCTGCCTGAAGCGCCGCCACAAGCCGTTTGCCCCTTTCAGAAAGTTCGCGTCGTTCGTTATGTGCGGGGAAAACGGATCCATTCCCTTCTCCCGACGTCCGCCATGTCCGCCTTGCTTCCCTGCATGCCTGCGGGCGGCCGTCAGAACATTTTCAACACGAACTCATGACGACTTTCTCCGAACTCGGCCTGTCCGACTCCATCGTTTCCTCCCTGACCGAACTCGGCTTCGAGGAACCCACCCCCATTCAGAACGAGGCCATTCCCGCCCTCCTGACCGGCGCCGACGTGCTCGGCCGCGCCGCCACGGGCACGGGCAAGACCGCCGCCTTCTCGCTTCCGCTCCTTGAGCGCCACGTGCTCGGTCAGGAAGCCGATGCGCCGCTCGTCCTCGTTCTCACCCCGACCCGTGAACTCTGCCTGCAGGTGAGCGAGGCGTTCCACAACTACGGCCGCAAGGCCGGCGTGCTCGTGACCCCGATCTACGGCGGTCAGGACTACAGCCGCCAGATTCGCGCCCTGCGCCGCGGCACGCACGTCGTCGTCGCCACGCCGGGCCGCGCGCTCGACCACATCGGCCGCGGCACGCTCGACCTCACGAACATCAAGGCCGTCGTGCTTGACGAAGCCGACGAAATGCTCGACCTGGGCTTTGCCGACGAGCTCGACGCCATCTTCGACGCCCTTCCCGGCCACGTGCAGACGGCTCTCTTCTCCGCCACGCTGCCCCCGAAGATCGCCCGCATCGCCGAAGCCCGCCTCGTCGACCCGGTCCGCATCACGATCGCCAAGGAAAAGACCGCCGAGGGCGAAACGCCCCGCGTCCCGCAGATCGCCTACGTCGTGGGCCACAACTACCGCACGACCGCGCTCGGCCGCATCCTCGACCTCGAGGCCCCCGAGCTCGCCATCATCTTCACGCGCACCCGCATGGAGGTGGACGACCTCACGGAATCGCTCCGCGCCCGTGGCTTCAGCGTCGAGGCCCTTCACGGCGGTCTTGACCAGCCGACCCGCGACCGCGTCATGAAGCGCGCCCGCTCCGGCCAGATCGACGCCATCGTGGCGACCGACGTCGCCGCCCGCGGCATCGACCTTGAAAACCTAACGCACGTCATCAACTTCGGCATTCCCGCCTCCTACGAGACGTACGTGCACCGCATCGGCCGCACGGGCCGCGCCGGCCGCACCGGCACCGCCATCACCATTCTCGAGCCGCGCGAGCATCGTCACCTGCGCGCCATCGAGGGCATCACGAAGGCCCGCATCGAAGTGCGCTCCGTGCCGTCCGCCACGGACGTGCGCGCCCGCCGTCTCGAAATGATGCGCGGCTCCCTCGCCGAAATCCTTGAGGCGGGCGACCTTGACCGCTTCCGCGTCGTCGTCGAGTCCCTCTGCGAAGAGTACGACCCGTTCGACGTGGCTGCCGCCGCCATGAAGCTCGCCCAGGAAAACGAAGGCGCGAACGACGACGATACGGAAATCCCCGCCTACTCGCCCTTCGAGCGTCCCCGCCGCGAACGCGGCGACAAGCCCGTGCGCGGCGAACGCGCTCCGCGCCGTGAACGCCGCGAGGCTCCCGAAGAAGGCATGACGCGCCTCTTCGTCGGCGCCGGCCGCGACCTCGGCATTCGTCCGTCCGACATCGTCGGCGCCATCGCCAACGAAGCCGGCGTTCCGTCCAAGTGCATCGGCGCCATCGACATCGCCGACCGCTTCACGATCGTTGAAGTCGACTCCGACCGCGTCGAGCAGATCATCGACGCCATGGAAGGCGTGCGCTTCAAGGGCCGTGAAACCACGGTCAAGCTCGACCGCCCGCGCCGCGAACCGCGCGAGGACCGCGGTGACTTCCGCAGCGAAGGTCGTGGTGAAGGCCGCGGCGAGTACCGCCGTGAACGCGGCGAAGACCGCGGCTGGCAGCAGCGCGACGACTCCCGCGAATACCGCGGCGCCAAGACCAAGCGCGACTTCCGTCGTGAAGGCGGCTACGACAAGCGCGGTCCCCGCCGCTAAAATGACGCTGGTCCGGACAGTCTCCTTCGAGACGCTCCGGACCCAGTTTTCCACGGCCGGCTCTGCCGGCCTTTTCACGCATTGAACGTCATGACCGAACAAGGAATTCGATTGATCGTCGGCCTCGGCAATCCGGGCAGCGAATACGCCCGCACCCGCCACAACGCCGGCTTCTGGTTCGTCGACGAGCTCGCGCGCAAGACGGGCGCCTTCTTCCGCGACGAGCGGAAGTTCCAGGGCGAGGTCTGCAGGACGCGGATCGGCGACAGCGACGTCTGGCTTCTCAAGCCCTCGACCTACATGAACCGCTCGGGCGACGCCGTGGTGGCGCTTGCGCTCTACTACAAGATCACGCCCGATCAGATCCTCGTCGTTCACGACGAGCTTGACCTGCCTCCCGGCTGCATGAAGATCAAGCAGGGCGGCGGCAATGCCGGCCACAACGGCCTCAAGGACATCTCCGCCAAGCTCTCCACGCCGAACTTCTGGCGCCTGAGGCTCGGCACGGGTCATCCGCGCACGCTCGGCATGGCCCAGCAGGTGGCCGACTTCGTGCTCTCGGCACCGTCCTCCGAACACGAGGCCGCCATCGAAGACTGCATCGGCATCGCCCTCAAGGAGGCCGGTCCTCTTGCCGAAGGCGACTTCACGGGCGTCTCCCGCCGTCTTGCCAAGTACGGCAACCCGCCCAAGCCGCCCAAGAAGGCCGCCCAATGAAGCTGCTCGTGAGCCGCTGCCTGCTCGGCGAGCCCTGCCGATACGACGGCAGGGTGAAGACGGACCTCAGGGACGCCCTGCGCGCCGCAGGCATCGGAGACGACTGCTGGATCAGCGTCTGCCCCGAGAGCGACGGCGGACTTCCCACGCCGCGCACGCCCTCCGAAATCCGGGGCACGGCCCGCGGCGTGCTTGAAGGACGCGACCGCATCATGGCCGCGGACGGCAGGGACAACACGGCCTGCTTCATGAAGGGCGCCCGCATTGCGGCCGACCTCTGCCGCGAGAACGGCGTCAGGCTTGCGCTCCTCAAGGCCAAGAGCCCCTCCTGCGGCTTCGGCCAGGTCTACGACGGCACCTTTACGGGCACCCTCGTCGCGGGCCGCGGCCTCACCGCCGAACTACTTTCGGATGCAGGCGTACGCGTTCTCACCGAGAACGACCTCGATCTTCTTGCCTCTCTCAAGACGCAAGAAGATCCCGCTTGCTAAAATAGAATGATTTTCCGGACGATTTTGTCTGCAACTTTTTTTTGATTTCAACAGAGATTCACCATGGGTTTGAAGTGTGGCATCGTAGGCCTTCCCAACGTCGGCAAGTCGACGATCTTCAATGCGCTTACCAAAGCCGGCATTGCTGCCGAAAACTATCCTTTCTGCACCATTGAACCGAACGTCGGCGTCGTTGAAGTTCCCGATCCCCGCCTGAAGGCGCTCTCCGAAATCGTTCATCCCGAACGCGTCGTCCCGGCCGCCGTCGAATTCGTCGACATCGCCGGCCTCGTCGCCGGCGCCAGCAAGGGCGAAGGCCTCGGCAACCAGTTCCTCGCCAACATCCGCGAGTGCGACGCCATCGCCCACATCGTCCGTTGCTTCACCGACGACAACATCGTTCACGTCTCCGGCAAGGTCGATCCGCTTGACGACATCAACGTCATCAACACCGAACTCGCCCTCGCCGACCTTCAGACCGTCGAAAAGGCCCTCAACCGCTACAGCAAGCAGGCCCGCTCCGGCGGCGACAAGGAAGCCCTCAAGCTCGTGCTCGTGCTCGAGAAGCTCCTGCCCGCCCTCAACGAAGGCCGTGCCGCCCGTTCCGTGAAGCTCACGCCCGAAGAGATCGCCGTCGTGCGCCCGCTCTTCCTCCTCACGATCAAGCCGACGATGTACGTCGCCAACGTCGAGGACCACGGCTTTGAAAACAATCCGCTGCTCGACGCCGTGCGTGAATTCGCCGCCTCCGAGCACTCCCCCGTCGTGGCCGTCTGCGCCAAGACCGAGGCCGACATCGCCGACCTCGACGACGAGGACAAGGAAATGTTCCTCGCCGACATGGGCATGACCGAACCTGGCCTCGACCGCGTCATCCGCGCGGGCTACGACCTGCTCGGCCTGCAAACCTACTTCACGGCCGGCGTCAAGGAAGTCCGCGCCTGGACGATCCACAAGGGCGACACCGCCCCGCAGGCCGCCGGCGTCATCCACACCGACTTCGAACGCGGCTTCATCCGCGCCCAGACGATCGCCTACGAAGACTTCATTGCCTTCAAGGGTGAAAAGGGCGCTCAGGAAGCCGGCAAGATGCGCGCCGAAGGCAAGGACTACATCGTTCAGGACGGCGACGTCATGAACTTCCTCTTCAACGTCTGATCGTCGAAGACGCATCATGAACTTCAACGGGAGGCTGCCTTCGGGGCAGCCTCCCGTTTTCTTTCCGTATGCCGTTATACTGAACGGCGTCCCAACAACTCCACAACCACGCTGTCATGGCCACGACCTCCACAAAAAAGCGTCAGGAAATCGGAGAACGCCTCCGCCACGAACGCGAACGACTTGGCTATACGAAGCAGCAGATCGCACAGCTGCTCGGCGTTCCAATCCCCGCCTACGAACGCTTCGAAAACGGCGACGACGATCCTGGCGTCTACCGCCTGCCCCGTCTTGCCGCCTGCGGCTTCGACGTCATGTTCATCATCACGGCCGAACGTCACGTGCCCGTGGCTGAGGAAAACGAACTTCTCTCGCGCTTTCGCGACCTCTCGCAGCGCGGCCGCGCGTCCATCTTCTCCACCATGGACGCACTCGAAAGGCTGGCGCCGAACCTCAAGCAGGAATTCCGCCGCCGCTTCAAGAACTGAACGACTCCCGCCCCTCCAGGGCGGGATTTTTCGATTCATCGCAATAGTTTTTTACTTATTCTGTTGACACGGGTATAAAAGTTAGCTAAGATAACCCCATCAACAAATGAGACTCCTTCTCACACGTCTCATACCGGAGTTAACAAAATGTCCCTTCTGAACACTGAAATCCTTCCCTTCAAGGCCCAGGCCTACGCCAACGGCGAATTCGTCGAACTGACCGAAGCCTCCCTCAAGGGTCATTGGTCCGTCGTCTTCTTCTACCCGGCCGACTTCACGTTCGTCTGCCCGACGGAACTCGAAGACCTCGCCGAAAACTACGCCGAATTCAAGTCCCTCGGCGTTGAGGTCTACGCCGTCTCCACGGACACGCACTTCACGCACAAGGCCTGGCATGAAAGCTCCGCCGCCGTGGGCAAGGTTCAGTTCCCGATGATCGGCGACCCGACCGCCACGCTCGCCCGCAACTTCCAGGTGCTCATCGAGGCCGACGGCCTTGCCGAGCGCGGCACGTTCGTGATCAATCCCGAAGGCAAGATCGTGATCATGGAACATCACGACGGCGGCATCGGCCGCGACGCCTCCGAACTCCTCCGCAAGGTGAAGGCCGCCCAGTACGTCGCCGCCAACCCCGGCCAGGTCTGCCCGGCCAAGTGGCAGCCGGGTGCCGCCACGCTGACGCCGTCCCTTGACCTCGTCGGCAAGATCTAATCCAGCGATCGGCTGAAACAGACAGGCCGCAGACCCATACGGTCGGCGGCCTGTTTCCTTATCCTCAAAGCGAATGCCCTCATCCATCATGCTTGACGCCAACATCAAAGCCCAGCTGCAGAGCTACTTCACCAAACTCCGCCGTCCCATCGTGCTCAAGGCCGCCCTTGACGGCTCGCAGGACGCCACCAACATCGAGGCGCTCCTCAAGGAAGTCGCCGAGCTTTCGGACAAGATCTCCTACGAGGTCGAGTCCGACGCCTCCGTTCGCCGTCCCAGCTTCACAGTCGCCCCTCAGGGCGGTCACGAAGGCATTCGCTTCGCCTGCCTCCCGATGGGCCATGAATTCACGAGCTTCGTGCTCGCCCTTCTGCAGACGGGCGGCCATCCCGCCAAGATCTCCGACGAGGAGTCCCGCCAGATCGCAGCCCTCAAGGGCCCGCTCAACTTCGAGGTCTTCATCTCGCTCTCCTGCCACAACTGCCCTGAAGTCGTGCAGGCGCTTGACCTCATCTCGATCCTCAACCCGAACGCCACCGTCACCGTGATCGACGGAGCGCTCTTCCGCGAGGAGGCCGCAGGCCGCAACGTGATGGCCGTTCCGACGGTCTTCCTCAACGGCCAGTCCTTCCTCTCCGGCCGCCGCGAGCTCTCCGAAATCCTCGCCAAGCTCGACACGTCCGTCGCCGAAGCGGCTCAGGCCTCGATCAGCGCCAAAGCCCCTTTTGACGTACTCGTTGTCGGCAGCGGCCCGGCGGGCAGCACGGCCGCCATCTACGCCGCCCGCAAGGGCCTGCGTACGGGCATCGTTGCCGACCGCCTCGGCGGCCAGGTGAACGAAACCGCCGACATCGAGAACTTCACGTCCATCCTCAAGACGGACGGCACCGCGCTCGCCGGCAACTTCACGGCGCATTTGAAGTCCTACGACATCGACATCATCACCCCGCACTCCGTCGCAAAGATCGAACGCGAGGGCGACATGTGGAGGCTCGTGCTCGAAAACGGCTCCGAACTCCGCTCCAAGACCATCATCGCCGCCTCCGGCGCCCGATGGAAGCAGCTTGAAGTGCCCGGCGAAGAGGAATTCAAGGGCCGCGGCGTGGCCTATTGCCCGCACTGCGACGGCCCGCTCTTCAAGGGCAAGCGCGTCGCCGTGGTCGGCGGCGGCAACTCCGGCGTCGAGGCCGCCATCGACCTCGCCGGCATTGCCTCCTCTGTCGTGCTTCTGCAGCGCGGCTCCGAGCTCACCGCCGACAAGGTGCTTCAGGAAAAGCTCCTCTCGCTCCCGAACGTCACCGTCAAGTACCGTGCCAGCACCTCCAAGCTCACGGGCTCGAACAAGCTTGAAAAGCTCTTCTACCTCAACAGGGAAACGGGCGAGACCGAATCCATCGACGTCGACGGCTGCTTCGTGCAGATCGGCCTCAAGCCCAACACCGAATGGCTTGACGGCGCTGTCGAGCTCAACGCGTACGGCGAAGTCGCCGTCTCCGACCGCTGCACGACGTCGGCCCCCGGTCTCTTTGCCGCCGGCGACTGCACCTCGGTTCCCTACAAGCAGATCGTCATCGCCCTCGGCGAAGGCGCCAAGGCCTCTCTGAGCGCCTTCGACTACCTGATCCGTCAGGGCGCCTGACGACACGATCACTTTCTCCCTGAATGGGGACGGGCCTGCGCCCGTCCCCATTTCTTTTGTGGCACACTTGTTCGCGCAAAGACTCAAAGAGAGGATTCCGCCATGCGCTATGTGCGCTCATTCCTGCTTGCCCTCACCACGCTCGCCTTCTTCCTGCTGGTGCTCGTCGCCGGCCTTTACGTCTTCATCACGCCCGAACGCGTCTCCGCCCGTCTGGCCAACACGCTCTCGCATCATCTCGGACTGAAGATCGAAATGGCCAAACTGCACATCGACACCCGCCTGCCGAGCCTGAAGTTCACCGTCAAGGACGCCGTTCTCACCAGCGCCGACGGCGCCGTCCGCGGCAGCGTGCCCTCCGCCACGATCAGGCTTCATCCGCTTGCACTCTTCACGCGCAGCCCCCGCATCTCCGAGATCACGACCGCCGACGGCTCGCTCATCTTCGGCAACACGTCTCCCGAAGACGTTCGCGCCTGGATCGAAGGCACGGTCAAGCCGCTTGCCTTCAACGTCGACCACCTCGTCGTTCACAGGGGCGCCGTCTACTTCTCCGATCCCCTGACGGGACCCGAACCCTGGGCATACGTCAACAACGCCTCCGTCTCGATCAGCAACCTGAGCGAAGCGGGTGCCGCCTACAGCCTCAACGGCGTCATCAAGCTTCCCGAAATGCTCGGCAGCGCCGAACTCCGCGGCATCACCGACTGGTCCCGAGGCCTTCTTGAAGCCAGAACCGAACAGCTCGACGCCTCCTTCAAGGGTGAAGTCCGCGGCCGCCGCACCGAATTCGCAGGGCACGCTGACAGGATCGCACTGACGCGCGAAAACGCCTCGCTCTCCAATGTCGCCGCCTCCCTGAAGCGCGGTGAAGAGACGCTGCTCGAGCTTTCCTCCCCCGCCGTCACGCTCGACAGGCACACGCTTGACACCCCCGTCCTGACGACGGCCCTCACCGTCATGTCCCCCGAAGGCTCCCTGACCCTTTCCGCCTCCTCGGCCCTCAAAGCCGACTTCGGTGCGCGTCGCCTCGAGGCTCCGTCCATCACGGTCGCCGCAAGCGAAAGGGCCGCAGGCGCAACGACCGCCTCGAATGCCGGCTCCCTTACGGGCAGCCTTCTCTGGAACGCCTCTTCGGGCGAGGGACGCGCCGAATTCGACGGCACTCTTCAGGGCACGCCCGTTACGCTGGACCTGTCCGTCTCGAACGCCGTGCCCTTCACGGCCGACCGTGCGTTCTTCCCGCACAAGTTTGCGGCAATCCCCCGTCTCACGGGACGCGTATCCCTTGGAGAAATCGCCCTCAAGACAGCCGTCGGCCTGATGTCCTCCGAAACGCTCCTCAAGGACGTCGAGTCGGCCGTGGACTTCAACGTCATGCTCAAGTCTCCCCATGCAGGCAGGCATGAAGCGACCGGACGTCTCGTCACCGCCGCAGGCAAGGCCTACGTGGTCGACGGCAGCCTGAAGCTTCCCTCCGCGCCCGTTCCCTTCGACGCCGACCTTGCCGCAGACGGCACCTGGCACATCCGCAGCCAGTGGAGCGGCGTTGACGCAGGAGACCTTCTCCCCTCCATCCTGAGCGGTCCTCTCTCGGGATCGCTCGACGCCTCCGGGCAGCTCAAGGACGCCTCGAAGAGCGTCGCCGAAGTCAGGCTTGAGGCACGCGACGGCGAGTTCCTCGGCGCCGACCTCGAGCAGGCCTCGAAAATCATGCGTGAAGTCCAGCCCGAGGCCCTTCCCACAAGCGCCTTCCTGCGCGCAAGCCGCACGGCCTTCACCGCGCTATCCTGCGAACTCTCCCTCAACGGCGGCGCTTGGACCGTCAGGAACGGTTCGGCCGAAGGCTCGAACTGGAAGGCCGCCTTCACGGGCGCCTACGGACACATCGACGGCCGCGTCGACTTCACCACCGACAATGGCTCCGCCTTCTTCACGATGCCCGCCCGCATCCAGGCCGACCCCGTCCTCTGGACGCCAGACTGGACGGCCGCCCACGCCTCCGCCCGCGAACACGTCGGCGAGCTGCCCTGGACGGCCGGCAACTTCAAGGACCGCCTCCGTCAGGGACTTGAAAACTGGTGGAACAACCTCGATGCGTCCGAGCTGAAGCTCCCCGAATTCAACACCGAGGACTTCAGCCTCCCCGAGTTCAGGCTGCCCGACATCGAGCTTCCCGACTGGGCGAATGAATTCATCGGCAAAGAAAAGGCGCCGGAAAACTCCGACGCTCGCAACCCCGTCTGACGAACGTTACAAGCCCGTCACCTTCATCGCCGCCTCCACCCGCTTTCTGAGCTCGAGGCGGCGATGCTTTTCAAGCAGCATCTCCCTTGTTTCAGGACGGCGGGGATTGGGCACGATGCACTCGCTCACAGGGCAAAGCTCCCTGCACTTGGGCTCGTCAAAGAAGCCCGCGCACTCCGTGCAGCGGCCGCCGCGGATGCGAAAGACGCCGTTGTCCTCCACAATGGCCTCGTTGGGGCATTCCGGCAGGCAGACGCCGCAGGAAATGCATTCGTCAGTAATCATCAGCGCCATCATCTACTCCTTCTTGTCAGCGCATGCCTCAATCAGTGCCTCGAGCACCTCGGGCGTCACGAAGCGGGCCGCATCCTTCGGCGAGAGCTGTGCAATCTCCCTGACGAAGGTCCCACTCACGAACTGGTACTGATCCGAAGGCGTCAGAAAGATCGTCTCGACGTCCGGCATCAGCTGCCGGTTCATGCCAGCCATTTGAAATTCATACTCAAAGTCACTCACGGCCCTCGCGCCGCGAATAATCACGCCTGCACCGCAGGCGGCGACGAAGTCCTTGAGCAACCCGTCGAAGGGCTGCACCGTCACGTTTTCGAACTCCCTGCAGATCCCGCGGGCAAGAGCCACGCGGGTTTCGAGCGAAAGCATCGGACGCTTCTTGCGACTTTCCGCAACGCCCACCACCACATGATCGAAGATGCGGGAGGCGCGCTTCACGAGATCAACGTGCCCGTTCGTCATGGGATCGAACGTGCCCGGATAGACTGCCGTCGTCATTTCCTGCTCCTCTTCTCTTCCTTGGACAGGCGTACGAGCCCCGCCATGCCGCTTCCCGCTTTGGCAAGCAGCTCGAAGCGCACGGCGCCCGCACTGCCCGAGCGCACGCGGACGACGCCGAGGGACTCGAGCGCCTCGTCGGAGAGCAGCTCCGTCGGCGACTCCACGTAGAGAAGGCCCTCTTCCTTGAGCGCCCCGAGCGCGGCGCGTGCGGCCTTCACCTGCATGTCGAGACTGAAGGGCGGATCGATGAAGATCACGTCATAGCTTCGGGGCGCGTCCTGCAGAAAGCGGAAGGCATCGGCCACGCGCGCCTGCTTGTGATCGTCGGCACCGAGTCGCGTGAGCGCCTGGCGGATTCCCGCAATGCCCTGACGATGGATATCAAGCCAGTCGACGTAATCCGCACCCCTGCTCGCGGCCTCCAGCCCCATGGCGCCGGAACCGGCAAACATGTCGAGCGCATCGCATCCCTCGAGGGTTCCGAAGAGGTGCGTGAGCCAGTCGAAGACGGTCTCCCTCACACGCTCGGAAGTGGGGCGAAGCCCTTCGGCACAAGCAACGGGAACGACGCTGCGCTTCCACTTGCCTGACACAATTCGTACGCTTCCCGCTCCCCGAACGGGCGCGGGCGTTGCTAAACTTGAGTTACTTGCGCCCAGGCGCCTTGAATTCTTTCGAACTGCCATTAGAGAAATATGACTGGATCTTCCGAGGGATGGTTTTCCCGATTAAAAAATGGTCTTGCCAGAACGCGCGTCAATATCGTCGGCCTGTTTTCGGGCGGCGTGATCGACGACGACTTTCTTGAAGATCTCGAATACGCACTGATCACGGCCGACGTCGGCGTGCAGGCGTCGACTCGTATCCTACAACGTTTGCGCGACACCATTAAGCTCAAGGGCCTCAAAACGCAGGACGAAGTTCGCCTTGCACTTCGAGATGAAATCGCCCGCATGCTCGCGCCGGCGCAGCGCGAGCTCGACATCGAGCAGGCGCATCCCCTCGTCATCATGATGACGGGCGTCAACGGCGCAGGCAAGACCACCTCCATCGGCAAGATCTCCAAGTACCTGAGCCAGCGCGGCAAGAGCGTCCTACTCGCCGCAGGCGACACGTTCCGAGCCGCCGCCCGCGAACAGCTCGCCGTCTGGGGCGACCGCAACCAGATCGAAGTCATCGCCCAGCAGGGCGGCGATCCTGCCGCAGTCGTCTTCGACGCCGTGAGCGCAGGCAAGGCGCGCGGCACCGACGTCGTCATCGCCGACACCGCCGGCCGCCTGCCCACCCAGATCAACCTCATGGAAGAGTTGCGCCGAATCCGCCGCGCCCAGGACAAGGCCATGACCGGCGCTCCGCACGAGGCGATTCTCGTCGTCGACGGCACCAATGGTCAGAACGCGCTTACCCAGGTGAAGGCCTTCGACGCCGCGGTCGGCCTGACCGGCCTCATCGTCACGAAACTCGACGGCACCGCCAAGGGCGGCGTGCTCGTCGCCATTACACAAATGCGTCCCGAAAATCCCCTGCCGATCTACTTCATCGGCGTGGGCGAAGCCATCGACGACCTGCAGCCCTTCAATGCGGTGCAGTTCGCCAATGCGCTCGTCGGACTCGATCCCAACACTCCCGCTACAGCCCCGGAATAATCAATTAAAAATGGAGCACACAAGATGCTTTTAGGTGCAGTTGATCTTGGAAGCAACAGCTTCCGCGTAGAGATCGGCCGTGTTGACGGCGACCGCATCGTCACTCAGAGCTACTGGAAGGAAACCATTCGCATGGCCGCGGGCTTCGACAAGAACGGAGCCCTCACGCCCGAGATGCAGGAGAAGGCACTCGCCGCACTGAGCCGCTTCCACGAAAAGCTCGCAGGCCTTCCCGCCACCCAGGTGCGTGCCGTCGGCACGCAGGCGTTGCGCGAGGCCGCGAACTCCTCCGAATTCCTTCCCAAGGCTGAAGCTGCGCTCGGCTATCCCATCGGCATTCTGAGCGGCCACGAAGAGGCCCGCCTCGTCTTCAAGGGCTGTGCACGCACGTTGCCCCCGTCCGACAAGCGCCGTCTCGTCGTCGACATCGGCGGCGCGAGTACGGAGTTCGTCGTCGGCCAGGACCTTGAGGCCCAAGAATACGAGAGCTACCACGTCGGCTGCGTGAACACGTCGATGAAGTTCTTCGCCGACGGCGTCATCACCGCCGAAAAGCTCGACAAGGCAATCGTCGCCTGCTGCGCCGAGTTCAGCGAAGGCGAGCACAAGTTCAACGACACCAAGTTCGACGAAGCCTACGGCTCCGCCGGCACCTTCGGCGCCGTTTCCGACATCTGCGTTGCGCAGGGCTGGAGCGACGGCGAAGTCACGCCCGAGCATCTTGAAAAGATCCGCGCGCTTCTGCTTCGCGCCGGGAACATCAACAACATCCAGTTCCCCGGCCTCAAGCCCGACCGCCGCGAAGTCATCGCTGGCGGCTATGCCGTCCTCACCGCCGTCTACCGCACCGCAGGCATCAAGTCCATGCGTCCCGCCAGCGGCGCCCTTCGCGTGGGTCTTCTCTACGAACAGCTCGGCATCGTCCAGAACCGCGACACCCGCGACATCAGCGTCGACGCGATCATCCGCACCTGCGGCGTGTCCCGAGAGCAAGCCGACATCGTCGCAGGCTACGCCGTTGAATTCCTCCGCATGCTCGACCCCGGCATCGATCCCGCCGCCCTCAAGCGCCTGCGCTGGGCCGCGCTCATGCATGAAGTCGGCACGACGATCTCGACGAGCCGCTACCACCGCCACGGCGAATACATCGTGAGCAATGCGGACCTGCCCGGATTCACGCGCACCGACCAGCAGTACATGGCTAAGCTGATCCTCGCCCAGCGAGGCGGCCTCGGCAAGGCCGAAGACTTCCTCAAGTCCCAAGCCAACACCCGTCAGGTGCTCGCCATGCGCCTTGCCGTCATCTTCGCGCATGCCCGCAAGCCCGCGCCGCTTCCGCTCATCACGATCACCCGCAGCCTCAACAACTCGGTGCTCAACATCGCCATCGACCGCACCTGGCTTGAACAGCATCCCCTCACCGCCTACATGCTTCAGCAGGAGGCGGATGACTGGAAGAAGGTCGGCCGCGTGATCACCGTGACCACCTTCTGAGAGGTCTCATGTCCGAAACCGAAGCACCCCTCCTGCAGCTGAACGGCGTGAGCGTCGTCTACGACGGTCATGCCGTCATCGACGACCTCAGTCTTGAAGTCGGACGCGGCGAATTCGTCGTCATTCACGGCAGCACGGGGTGCGGCAAAAGCACCATCCTCAGGCTCTTCGCCGGTCTCATCGACCCGACGAAGGGCGAAGTCGTCGTTGCGGGAGACCGCATTGACGAGTTCGACGAGGCCCAGCGCCGATGGCTCAGGCGCTCCATGGGCCTCATGATGCAGGAGGAGCTTCTACTTGAGGACAGGACCGTTCTCGAAAACGTCATGTTGCCTGCGCTCGCAGCGGACGAAACGGCACAGGAAGCGCGCCGCAGGGCGCTTCTGGCCCTCAACAAGTGCGGCGCCGCTGATCTCGCCGACCTTCGTCCCTCGAGCCTCTCAGCTGGCCAACGCCAGATCGCCTGTCTGGCCCGCGCCGTCGTCAACCGTCCCGTGCTCATCCTTGCCGACGAGCCCGCGACGCACCTCGACAAGACGAACGCCCAGACGCTCATCAACCTTCTGAGCGCCTTTGCCCTCGCGGGCGTCACCGTCGTCGCCGCCACGCACCAGCATCTGACGCCGGAGGGCTGCCGTTCGCGCGAAATCACGCTCTCCGCGTCCAACAGGGGAGGCGCCGCATGAGCTACGCCTCCTCGCGCGCCTGGGCGCTCAAGGAAACCTTCAGGGGCTTCCGCCAGAACTTCAGCCTCTTCTCGCTCGCGACCTTCCTGTCGGCGCTTGCGCTTTCCATTCCGCTCTTCATCTCGACGATCTTCTACGAGCTCGCCGAGCCCATCAGGCAGATTCCGACTTCCGTCGAAATCACCGTCTTCACGAAGTCGGGCACGGACATGGAGAAGCTCTCCAAAGCCGTGGCCGAAATCGAAACCATCGAGCGCGTCTCGCTCGTGCCCAAGGACGAGGCCATCCGAAGCCTGAATGAACATCTCGGGCTCAAGGACAAGGCGGTCAAGCACAATCCCCTTCCCGACATCCTGATCGCCACCGTCAGCAGCAGCACCTCGCCCGCAGGCGTCGACGCCGCCGCAGGCCGCATCGAAAAGATCGAGGGCGTGGACATGCTCGCCTACGAGACCGACTGGCGCGAAAAGCTCGACGCGCTCTCCAACGCGGCGCGTCTTGGCCTCCTCTGCCTCGGCATCGTCGTGCTCACGCTCGTCATGCTGGTTGTCGCCGCCTCCATCAGGCTCACGACTCTTTCCGTTCAGCCGCAGATGAAGGCCCTCTATCTTTTCGGCGCCTCTCCGTCCTTCGCCATGCGTCCGATCGCCTGGCGCGGCTTCATCCTGATGATGTCGGCAAGCCTCGGCGCCATTGCCATCACGTACGCAGGCCTCGCAGTCCTCGGCCACCCGATAGCCACCGTCGCCCGCCTCTACGAGGTCGAGCTCGCGCTTGCGCTTCCTCCCGTCGACTGGTGCGCTGGCTTCGTGATCATCTGCAGCCTGATCGGCTACATCATCGCCCTTCTTTCGGCTCAGGACGCCTGGCGAAAGGCCCGCCGCTGACCCTGTTTCGAGAGACCGAGCATACGTTTTTTTTCCGGATTGGGCGCGCCGATCGGTGCTACCATACAGTCTTTTCCGAATTTTCGGCTCCGACTCACCCACAAATGACTGAGAAACCCAAAGGCACAGCCCTCGTCGCATACAAGGCACCCTCCGTACCGGCGCTCGTCGGTCCGCTCGGAGACCTCGAAGCCTTCATGCACGCAGCCGAGCGTGCTCCGATCCTGACGCCCGAGGAGGAACGGTCCCTGGCCGTCCGTCTTCGCGACGACGGTGACGTGGAGGCCGCCCAGCGGCTCATTCTCAGCCATCTCCGCCTGGTCATCTCGATCGCCCGAGGCTTTCTCGGATACGGCCTGCCCTATGCGGACCTCATTCAGGAAGGCAACATCGGCCTCATGAAGGCCATCCGCCACTACGATCCGGACCGCGGCGCTCGCCTGATGACCTTTGCCGTGCACTGGATCCGCTCGGAAATTCAGGAATACATCATCCGCAACTGGCGAATCGTCAAGCTCGCCACCACGAAGAACCAGCGCAAGCTCTTCTTCAATCTGCGCCAGATGAAGGAGGATCCTCAGACGGCCCTCACCAACAGTCAGGCCGAACACATCGCGCTCGCGCTCGACGTCAAGCCCAAGGAGGTCCTCGAGATGGAGGAGCGCCTCTACGGTCAGGAGACGAGCCTCGACACGCCTTCGAACGCCGACGACGATTCCGACAACGCGTTCACCCCGTCCGACTGGCTCACGCGCGAAAGCGACGAACCCGAAGCCATCCTCGAGGAAAAGGAGCACCAGCGCCTTGAAGGCGAAGGCCTGCAGATGGCCCTGCGCTCGCTCGACGAGCGCAGCCGCCGCATCATCACGGCCCGCTACCTGAATCTCGACAAGGAAGGCAACAGCAAGGCCGTCACGCTGCAGGAACTTGCCAACGAGTTCGGCGTCTCGGCAGAGCGCATCCGCCAGATCGAGAAGCTCGCCATCCAGAAGATGCGTCAGACTCTTGAGCAGGCCCACTATTCGGAATAGTCTCCAACATGTTCAACGTCGTTCTGGTTCATCCCGAAATTCCGCCCAACACGGGCAACGTCATCCGCCTCTGCGCCAACACGGGCTGCACGCTTCACCTTGTGAAGCCGCTCGGTTTCTCCCTTGACGACAAGCACATGAAGCGCGCGGGGCTCGACTATCACGAGTACGCGACGATCCGCATCCACGAATCGTGGGAGGCGTTTCTCGAGTCCGAGCATCCCGACGTCTCCTGCATGTACGCCATGACGACGCACGGCTCGCATCCGTTTGCGGACTCGAGCTTTACGCCGGGCGACTGGTTCGTCTTCGGCTGCGAAGGCTCCGGCCTTCCCGAAGGCATCCGCAACTCCTTCCCCGAGGCGCAGCGCATCCGCCTGCCTATGCGGCCGAAGAACCGCAGCCTCAACCTGAGCAATGCCGTTGCCGTCACCGTCTTTGAGGCATGGCGTCAGAACGGCTACGACGGCGGCATCTGAACCCGCCGTCCAAGAATCGGACAAGAAAAAAGGGCATCCCACGCGGGCGCCCTTTCTCTTGAGCGGTACAGCAGGCGTCAGCCTGCCTGCATCAGTCGAGTTCCTTGTCGAGACCGTGCTCGACCGCGTAGATGGCGGCCTGAACACGGCTCGAAAGGCCTAGCTTGCGCAGGCAGCTCTGAACATGGACCTTGACCGTGCTTTCGGCAAGATTCATGGCGCGGGCGATCTCCTTGTTGGAGACGCCGCGGGCAAGCCAGGCGAGCGTTTGGCGTTCGCGACGCGTGAGCGCCGTCATTTCCATGTCCTGCGCGTTACGCGGTTCAGGATCGGCAAAGCGGTTGACGAACTTCGTCATCATCTGCGGCGCAATGATGCTTTCGCCGTTGTAGGCGGAGCGAATGGCGCGAAGCAGGTAGTCCTGATCGATCTTCTTGAGCAGATAACCGCGGGCGCCCAGACGCAGGCATTCCGCGAGGGTCTCGCAGTCCTCGCTCACCGTGAGCATCAGAACCGCCAGGCCGGGATGGGATTCATGGATCTGGGCCATGGCCTCGCAGCCGTTCATGCTCGGCATGTCCACGTCAAGCAGAACAACGTCAGGATCCAGCTGTTCGACAAGCTTGACGCCTTCCAGACCGTCGCTGGCCTCGCCAATCACCTCGAAGTCAGGCTGCCTCTGAAGAAGGGCCTTGACACCGCTGCGAAACAGCGTGTGGTCATCGACCAAAATAATGCGGATGCTTTGAGTCATTTTTTTCAATCCCGAGAGCGGCTCCGACTCAAATGCGGCAAGGCGGGGCTGCTTGGCAAATTCGGAGTCGAACAATTTTTGAACAGTCTTTCCATTGTACCAACATCACCCGCCGCATTTTGCTTAAGAACGCCTGCTCGCCAACACCTGAAAAAACGAAAGGCAGCCCGAAGGCTGCCTTTCGCCGGCGAATCAAAGTACCGATCAGGCCTGAGCGGCGCCTTCGGCTTCAGCCTGAGCCTGGGCGAGACGCTGCTGGTAAAGAACTTCAAAGTTCACTTCAGGCAGATGGACTGGCGGAACATTGGCGCGGTTCATCAGGTCGGCGAGGTTGGCGCGGAGGTACGGATAGACCATGGCCGGGCAGACGACATTCGTGACATGCTGCAGGGCCTCGACCGGAATGCCGTGGATGGCGAAAAGACCAGACTGCGTGCCTTCGACGAGGATAATCACCTTGTCGGCGGCCTTGACCGTGATGGTGCCGCGGACGGTCACGTCGTAAAGGGCTTCGGCAACCGTCTTCTGGCTGACTTCAAACTTGATGTCGACCTGCGGCTGTTCCTGCTGGGCCTGCAGAAGGATTTCAGGAGCATGCGGCATTTCAAGGGAGGCGTCCTTGAGGTAGCAGCGCTGAAGCTGGAACACGGGTTCCGGAGCGGCTTCCTGCTGGGGCTGCTGATTATCCTGGTGCTGGGCGTTTTCGTTTTCTGCCATTTTGGATTCCTTGCCCGGCGGCCTCGCGGGCAACCGGAATTAAACAACTGACGAGAATGCCCGGCGAACCCTTTCGTCAGGCACTTTATTTGGATATGGGGATGATTTCGAATTATTCAAGCGGCATCTTGGCCTGCAGCCAGCCGACGATGCCTCGCTCGAGGATGGTCACCCGTTGGAAGCCCACGCCGCGAAGCAGTCGGGCGACGGGACGGGAGCCCGCGCCGGTCTGGTCAACGAGGATCACGGGGCGCTCGCGCTTGAGCTTGCCGAATTCGTTCTGGATCTGGTCGGCGGGAATGTTGCGGCTGTTGGCGATGTGTCCCTTCGCGAAGTCGGCCGCCTTGCGGACGTCGACGATCTGGGCACCCTGGCGATTGATGAGCTCGGTCGCCTGAGCGGGCGAGACTTCGGGAGCGTAGCGGCGGGTGTTGATGACGGGAATGAGAAGACCGAGGACGGAAACCGCGATCACGACGATCAGCAGGCTGTTGTCAATGAGAAACTGCGACATGTTTATTGCGTTCGATTATGGATCGGAAGCCCCCTGATCCCCGCACTCTGACGAGTGCCGCCGGAACAGAGGCGAATCCAATGATTGTAGACGAGATGCACACTCATCGGGCTCTTTTGCCGCTATGATGAGCATCATGGAAAGCGCGAACTTTCCTTTTGTTTTGCTTTTGTTTTTGCCTAGCCGATCCACGCCGTACTTCGCACCGTGAAGCCCTTCCGTCTGAAATTCCTCTGCACCGCCTGCCTTGCCGGCGCATTGTGGCTCTCCCCGATGCACGACGGCTCGGACGCGCTTGCCGCCTCCGCCCAGCAGAAGGCTGCCCAGGAAAAGAAGCGCGTCGAGGGCCAGCGCGCCAACATCGAGCAGAAGCTGCAGAGCCTGCAGGCCGAGCTCGATGCACGCGAAGCGCGCAGCGAGGAGGCCAGCCAGGCGCTCAAGACCGCCGATCAGGCCATCTCGCAGGCCAACCGAAAGCTTCGCGACCTTCGCGAGGAAAAGCGCGGGGTCGAGGACGAGCTAGCCAAGCTCCGCAAGAGCGGCAACAACGTGGCCGACAATCTCAAGGACGCTGAAAACACCGTCGCCCAGATCGCCAAGGCTCAGTACATCAACAGCAGGCGAAGCCACTGGCAGAACCTGATCGGAGGCATCAACCCGAGCACGCTCGCCAGTGACAAGGGCAAGCTCGAGTATCTGGCCCGCACGCAGCAGGCGGCTATCGACGATCTTGAAGAGCGTCAGAGCAACATCCGCAACCTCTCCGAAAAACACCTCAAGCAGCACCACGAGCTCGCACGCATCCAACAGGAGGAGGAAAAGGAGCGCAAGTCCCTTCTCAAGGAGAAGCAGGAGCGCCAGCAAGCCTACGGCAAGCTTCAGTCCGAGATCAAGTCGCGTCAGGCCCGCATCGACAAGCTCAAGAAGGATCAGGCGCGCCTGAGTTCACTTGTGGCCGCAATCGACGCGCGCCTCGAAAAGGAACGCCGTCAGGCGGAGCAGGTCGCCAAAAAGCAGGCCATCCGCCCGCCGTCCAAAAAGCAGAACGCCTCCTATGCGCCGCAGGTCGGCAGCTTCGGCAAGCTCAAGGGACGCCTGACCCGTCCCGTCAAGGGCACCGTGGTCGGCCGCTTCGGCACCGAGCGTCAGGATCAGCCGGGCACCACCTGGCAGGGCATGCAGTTCCGGGCACAGGAAGGCTCGGAGGTTTCCGCCTGCGCAGCCGGCAAGGTCGTCTTCTCCGACTGGCTTCGCGGCTTCGGCAACCTCATCATCATCGACCACGGCAATACATATATGTCGATTTATGGCAACAATGAATCGATCTTCACGAACGTGGGCGACACCGTCAAACAAGGCGAAACAATTAGTTCCGTAGGCATTTCGGGAGGCCTTGGCGAGCCGGGCTTATACTTTGAGCTCCGCTACAAGGGCAAGCCGATCAATCCCCAGCCCTGGCTGAAACCGTAACCCATCCCGCCCCATGAGGAAGCCCTCCTCTCCAGTCGGGCACCTAAAAATCATCATGCACAAGCTTCGATCCGTCACCCTGCTGTGCGCAGGCATCTGCGCCGGCGTCCTCTCCACCGTCGGCATTACCGCGTACGCCGAAAAACAGTCGGCCGCGCCCCTGCCCCTTGCAGAGATCCGCCAGTTCACGAGCGCCTTCAATGCGATCAAGGACTTCTACGTTGACGACGTCTCAGACGCCAAGCTCCTTCAGTCCGCCGTCGACGGCATGGTGAGCGGTCTCGATCCTCACTCGAGCTTCCTCGACGTCGAGGGCTACAAGGACATGACTGAAAGCACTCAGGGCTCCTTCGGCGGCCTCGGGCTTGAAGTGACGAAGGACCCCGCGGGCGTTCGCGTCATCTCCCCGATCGACGACACGCCCGCCGCACGCGCAGGCATGCGTGCAGGCGACATCATCACGCGCATCGACGGCAAGTCGGTAGCGGACATGTCCCTCAATGCGGCCGTCAAGCTCATGCGCGGTCAGCCCAACACCAAGATCGAGCTCGTCGTGGCCCGCAAAGGCGCCAACAAGCCGCTCAACTTCTCGCTCGTCCGAGCCCTCATCAAGACGCAGTCCGTCAAAATGAAGAAGCTCGACGAAAAGGTGGGCTACATCCGCATCTCACAGTTCCAGGAGCGCACGGCCGAGGATCTCTCGAAGTATCTCGACGAACTGGCCAAGGACGGTCATCTCGAAGGCCTCGTGCTTGACCTGCGCAACGACCCGGGCGGCCTGCTCCAGGCAGCCATCGGCGTCTCCGCCGCCTTCCTGCCGAAGGGCTCCGACGTTGTTTCCACGAAGGGACGTCAGGCGCAGTCCGACTACACCTTCAAGGCGGTCGAAGCCGACTACCGCGCGGGCAACGCCGTCAGGGCGCTCTCCGGCCTGACGCCTGTCGCAAAGAAGGTGCCCATCGTCGTCCTGATCAACTCCTCGTCCGCCTCCGCCTCCGAAATCGTGGCGGGCGCCCTGCAGGACCACAAGCGCGCGACCATCATGGGCGACCGCTCCTTCGGCAAGGGCTCCGTGCAGACCATCATGCCGATGAAGTTCGGAGACAAGACCGTCGCCGTGAAGCTCACGACAGCACGCTACTACACGCCGTCGGGCCGCTCGATTCAGGCCAAGGGCATCATCCCCGACATCTATGTCGACGACACTCCGAAGGGCAACTACCCCTCCTTCCAGATCCGCGAGGCCGACCTCACGCACCACCTGATCAATCAGGATGAAAATAAGGATGAGAAGGACCTGCTCAAGGATCTGCCCTACGATGACGAGGAAGGCGAAATCCCCGACTACCAGTACATGTTCGGCGACGACAAGGACTGGCAGCTCCAGCAGGCCGTCAATTTCCTCAAGAACAAGCCCGTGGCCGAATCCAAGTACCGCGGCAAGTCCCGCGACCTGGTGAAGAAGCTCAAGGCCGAAGCGGCGGCCGAAAAGCTCAAGGCTGATCGAGCCAAGGCCTCCAAGATGGAGAAGAAGGCCGAGGACGCCAAAGCTGACAAAGCTGAAGACGCCAAGACCGAAAACTAAGTCGCACTGACCAAAAAAGGAGGCCGCGAAACTATCCGCGACCTCCTTTTTCCATCTTCTGTCTCCCTGCTCAAGGCTTCAAGAAGAGCTCCGTATCGGAGCTGCTCTTGAGCCCGGGGCGCACCTTGAAGCCCGTCAGCACAAAACGCTGCCACTGGCCGAGCACGGACGCCATCAGGAGGGACGCCCTGCCGGACGCATCGAAATCGGCAGGAAGCGCACCTTCGGCAACGGCCGTGCGGTAACTCAGCTTCAGCCCCGCCTCAAGGGCGAGATGCAGTCGGCTGACGCGTTCGATGAGCCTGGGATCCTCGTAGATGAGAACCTGCCCCGTCATGACTCGCGTGATGCCGGGATTGGCGTCGGCAAACTGCAGCATCACATTCACGCTGGCCCTCACCTGATCGAGGCCGGACATGCCCTCCGACGCACGGATCTGCCCCGTCAGCCCCATCAGGCTTTCCTCGGCAAAATCGATCAGTGAGTCAAACATGTCCGCCTTGTTCTTGAAGTAGCGGTAAAGAAGGCCCTCGCTGATGTCCATCACCTCGGCAATGCGCGCTGTGGTGATCTTTTCAAGCGTTGCTTCGTTGAGCATGCCTGCAAGGTGCTGCAGGACTTTCTGGCGGCGCTCTCCCTTCGTGCGTCGATGGGAGAGCGTAACTTCGACGGCATCCGTCATGATGTTCTTTCTTCTACAGTGCTGAAGTCTCGGGAAAGCGTAAGTTTACAGCGTCGGCTCGAACGGAGCCCAGGCCAGCGGTCGGTTCGACTGAGCGGCAAGCGCATCAAGCGCCTGCCTCACCTCGAGGACCTTTCCCACGGCCGCCCCCGCCCTGCTCTGCAGGAACGCACGCAGCGCCCCCCGCCAGGACGTGTCGACAGGCTCCCACAGCACGGATGCAGTTTCGGCCGGCAGCTTCGCCTCACGGCACGCAAGCTTCAGGGCCTCATCCATTCCGCCCTGAGCATCCGCCAGACCGAACTTGACGGCCTGAGCACCCGTCCAGACGCGGCCTTGGGCGACGCGCTCGACCTCCTCAACGGACATGCCGCGGGACTCGGCCACCAGCTTCTTGAAGTCCGCGTACGTACGGCTTACGCCTCCCTCGATGAGTCTGCGTTCCACATCGCCGGGCGCCGCAGCAGGATTGCCGAAGTCCGCAAGCGGCGTCGTGCGGTAGCCGCCGCGTCCCACCTTCAGCTCCTCACGAAGTCCCTCGGCGTGCACGCTCATCGCAAAGACGCCGATCGAGCCCGTGATGGAAAGCGGATCCGCCACAATGCGGTCCCCCGCCGTGGCGATCCAGTAGCCGCCGGAAGCCGCGGTGTCGCCCATCGAGATGATGACAGGGTTCCCCGTCTTCTTCTTGTACTCAACCAGACGAGCACGAATCAGTTCCGCCGCAACCGCATCACCGCCGGGACTGTTGACGCGCACGACGAGGGCCTTGACCTTGGGATCCTCCTGAATTTCATCGATCACGCCATTGATGCCGTCGGGCGTCATGCCACCAAGCTCGGGCATGCCCGTGATCTCACCCTCCGCAATGAGGACGGCCACTGTGTCTCCCGCAGAAACGGTCTCTGTCGCGGCCAGATAGGCCGTGGCGTCAATGGCCTTGAGGTCCTTCACCTGACCGCCTGCATACTTGTCGGCAAGCTTCTGAAGATAGGCATCTCGCGTCTCAAGCTCGTCGATGAGTCCCGCCTCCCTGAAGAAAACGGAGAGCGACTTTTCCGCCGTTCCGTCCTTCGCAATCCCGGCGATGAACTTCTCGACCGTGCCGTTGACCAGACCACGACGAGCCTCGAGACGGCTCACAAGCCCCGCCCAAGCGTCGTCCATGTAACTCTTCTGGGCTGCAAGACTTTCCGCCGAAGGCCTGCCCGACGTAAAGATCTCGGGAGCGCTCTTGAAGGCGCCCGCCTTGTGCACCTCGACCTCAAGCCCCGCAGCGTTCAGAAGCGGTCCCCAGTAGAACGTCGTGGCGGAAAGCCCCTTGACGATGGCATCCCCCATCGGATGAATGCCGACGTGATCGGCATGCGCCGCGACCAGATACTGCGGTTGCGTGTACGAAATACTCCATGTCCAGACCTGATGCCCGCTCGTCTGACGATAGCGGTCAATCGCGGCTCCGATTTCACGAATGGAGGCCATGCCCGCTCCCGCCAGATCGTCGACACGAAGCACGACGCCCGCGATGCGGTCGTCATGCGCCGCCCTGTCGAGCGCATCAACGACGTCCGCAAGCCTCGTATTCTCTTCAAAGGAATCCTGCCCGAACATGGACAGCATGAACGACGGCTCTGCAGGACCGCTCTCCTTCACTTCTCCGACCAGGTCAATGCGAAGAAGCGTTCCCTTGGGCAGGTTCGGCGCCTCCGAGGCCACCCAGAAGACGACCGCCAGCGTGACGAGCGTCAGGAGAAAGAGAAGGTTCACCAGAAGACGGCGTACCCCGTCAAGCAGCGCATAGGCTGCGGCGATGCGTGAGAACATTCAAACACCCATTGCTAAAAATTCTGTCGTCCGGCGTTCCGAACTGAAGGCGGGAAAGCTCCCTGATGTGCCCGATCGTAAAGTCCGCACAGGGACGCACGATGCGGTTGGCAAGCTTGCCGTTCTTCTTGCGGTACCCCGTGCACCAGACCGTCCGGATCCCCTCGGCGTGCGCAGCCATGAGGTTCATCGGACTGTCGTCAACAAAGACCGTGTCGGCGGGAGAAACGCCCCAGCGCCGGCACGTCATCAGAAACATCAGGCGACTCGGCTTCGGACGCCATTGGCCCAGCGCATGCATGTCAGTGCTGGCCACCAGGCCGTCCACAACATGGTCAAGCTCCAGCGCTTCAAGCACGGCCCGGGCATAGTTGCGCGGACCGTTCGTAAAGACGACCTTGCGTCCGGGAAGCCTCTTCACGTCCTCTGCGGGACATCCACTGAATTGGATGTAGAGACGCGGATCAAAATCGTGCGCAAAGCTCAGGAAGTCCCGGGGATCGATGCCATGATGCCTCCAGAGCCCCAGGAACGTGGCGCCGTAAACGCTCCAGTAGTGCCGGCGAAGAGCCGAAGCCTCCTCCCATTCCATGCCGAGCTCTCTGCACATGTATTCGTTCATCAGCAGATGAATCTTGTGGAGCATGCCGCCCGACGCCTCAAAGAGCGTGTCATCGAGATCAAATAGCCACAACTTCGGCATAGGTTTCCTTCTGTTCGAGTCGCAAATACAAAAAAACTCGGCAACCGTCCGTCATTTTACGGACAACGATTGCCGAGTTCATGGGAGCGCCCGGGTTTCGGGCGCATCCAGCAGGGTTGACTCCCCGCAGCATCAGTCTCCGTAGAGCTTCTGCTTGAGTTCGCGACGCTGCTGGGCCTCGAGAGAAAGCGTGGCGGTCGGGCGGGCGAGCAAACGGGCGACGCCGATGGGATCACCGGTTTCCTCGCAATAGCCGTATTCGCCGTCGTCGATGCGCTTGATCGCAGCCTGAACCTTCTTCAGAAGCTTGCGCTCGCGGTCACGGGTACGCAGTTCAAGCGCGTGCTCCTCTTCGATCGTGGCGCGGTCGGCCGGATCGGGCACAACCGTCGTTTCGCGAAGATTCACCGTCGTCTGATCAGCATTTGCACGAAGCTCCGCTTCCATCGTCTGAAGGCGGTTCTTGAAAAATGCAAGCTGGCGCTCATCCATGTAGTCGTCTTCCGACATCTTCAGGAGCTCGTCAACCGTCAAAAGTTTAGTCGTGCCCATAACTTCTCGTCTTTGTATTTAGATTGGCATTGTGTGGCCGAACAAAGCGGTGCGGCCGTCAGAAATATGGCTTTATACAGGAAAACTAGACCCTTTGCCAACTGCCCAAGGCCGTTTTATTTCAGTAACTTCCCTGAGAGTCAATCCCGCACCTGCTCCACGCTTCTAGTCCAAACAGGTGGCGAGGCCGCGCTTGATGGCCTCCTCGGGAAGATTGCGCCCGATGAACACAATCTTCGAGAAGGGCTTGCGGTCTCCCCACGTATCAAGCACGTCGCTCACGGCAAGCATGTGCACGCCCTGGAAGACGACTCGGCGGTCGGTGCCGCTCAGATAGAGAACGCCCTTGTAGCGAAGCATGTCCTGACCGTAAACGCTCGTGAGCGAAGCGATGTAGCGTTCGAGCTTCATCGGATTGAACGGTCGATCGGACTCATACACAAACGAGTGGATGTCGTCGTTGTGATGGTGCATGTGATGATCGTTGTTGAAGAACGCAGGATCAACATCAAGCACGTCGTTCATGTTGAAGCCCGTGATGTTAAGCACTTCGTCAACAGGGCATTCGCCCATGTTGACGCGGCGGATCGGGGCGCGGGCGTTCATCTGACGAAGACGCTGCTCCATGGCCGCAACTTCCTCGGCCGTGCAGAGATCCGTCTTCGAAAGCAGGATTCGGTCTGCAAAGCCGACCTGATCGCGCGCAGCGGCCTCCTCGTCAAGCGTGGCGGAACCGTGCTTGCAGTCGACGACCGTCACCACGCCGTCAAGACGGAAGAAGGCGGCGACGGCATCGTCCATGAAGAAGGTCTGGGCGACGGGGCCAGGATTGGCAACGCCGCTAGTCTCGATGACGACGTAGTCGAACTTGATCTCGCCCCTGCTGCGACGCAGGCGCAGATCAGTGAGAACCTTGGACAGGTCGCCGCGGATCGTGCAGCAGACGCAGCCGTTGTTCATGTTCACAATCTGTTCCCTGTCCGTCTGAACAAGCAGATCCGTGTCGATGTTCTCCTTGCCGAATTCATTTTCGACAATGGCGATCTTGTAGTTGTGGTTCTCGCTGAGGATGCGATTCAGCAGCGTCGTCTTGCCGGCACCGAGAAAACCCGTAAGAATCGTCACCGGAATGTCCGGCTGTTGTTCTTCAACCATCATTTTTTTATCCTCGTCAATAACGAACCAACCACGGGCGAGCCCGTGGTTGTGCATGCAATCAGTCTACGCCTCAAGGCCTCACCAGGAGATGAAGTCCCTTCAGGTATTCGCCTTCGGGGTAGGTCATCAGAAGCGGGTGGTCAATGCCGCCGCCGAAGCGGCCGACGGCCCAGGCATCCACCTTGGCGTCAAAAACGGCGCCCGCAACGATCTTCTGGAAGAGATCGACGTCCACCGCGCCCGAGCACGAGAACGTGAAGAGCTGGCCGCCGGGCAAAAGGAGCTTCAGACCGTTGAGGTTGATGTCCTTGTAGGCACGGGCCGCGCGTTCGACATGGCGATGGTTCGAGGCGAACTTCGGAGGATCGAGGATCACCAGATCGAACTTTTCGCCCGCATCACGAAGCTCGCGCAAATACGTGAAGACGTCCTTGCAGACAAACTTGGCGCAGTCACCCTCAAAACCATTGCGCCTGGCATTGGCGGCGGCCATGTCGAGGGCCTCCTGAGAGGAGTCAACGGAGACGACTTCGGCCGCACCGCCCTTGAGGAGTGCAAGAGAGAAGCCGCCCGTATAGCAGAAACAGTTGAGCGCGCGCATGCCCCTGCCGTGGACGCGGCGGAACTCCTCCGCGACCTTCTGGGCCGTCAGGCGGCTTTCACGCTGGTCGACATAGAAGCCGGTCTTGTGACCGACGCGCACGTCAACGCCATAACGCACGCCGTCTTCCACGACTTCAATCGCGGCAGGCGGCTCTTCGCCGCGCAGCAGTTCGCTGCGGATCGGCAGACCCTCACGCTGGCGCGTGGCCGCGTCGGATCGGTCGAAGATCGTCTTCGCACCCGTGATCTCCATCAGCAGGTCGGCAATCAGCTCGCGATGAGCCTCAACGCCTGCAGACTGGAACTGAGTCACGAGGCAGTCGGCGTACTGGTCGACGATCAGGCCGGGCAGACCATCCGCCTCGCCGAAAACGAGACGCACGGCACTCGTGCGGTCACGCAGACAGGCACGAGCCTCGACGGCGTGACGAAGCTTCTTCTCGAACCAAGAGGCATCGATCACCTCCTCTTCCTTGAAGGACCAGCAGCGTGCGCGGATAGTCGATTCGGGCGAATAGGCTGCCCAAGCGAGGAAACGGCCGTCGAAAGAGACGACGCGAACAGTCTCGCCGCTTGCGGGAGCAGTCTTCTTGGAGTCGAGAACCACCTTTTGAACCGCCGTGTCGTAGACCCACGGATGGCGGCGCAGAAGGGAGCGCTCCTTGGATTTCTTCAGAACCAGATCAATCATGACTTAAATGCCTTCAGGAATAGTGATGACACCTTTAAAAACGGTCGTCGCCGGCCCCGTCATCATGACGGGAGCGTCCGGCGTCTTGAGGCCTTCCCAACGGATGGTGAGCTCGCCGCCACGGGCCTGAAGCGTCACCTCTTCGTCAAACCAACCGCGGCTGATACCCTCGACTGCGGCTGCACAGGCGCCGGTGCCGCAGGCGAGCGTTTCACCTGCACCACGCTCCCAGACGCGGAGCTTGCCGCGTGTACGGGAGACGACCTGCAGAAAGCCCACGTTGACACGGGCGGGAAAGGCAGAAAAATATTCCATCCTGGGACCGACCTCCGCCACAGAAGCGGCGTCGACATCCTCGACGCGGATCACGGCGTGCGGATTGCCCATCGACAAGGCGGAAAACCAGACGTCGGAACAGGAGAGATGCGCATGATAAATCCTCGAGGCACCTTCCGTGCCGGATTCGAGGCCTTCGGGAACAAAGGGCAACACTTCGGGCGCCTTGCGGGCAGGCCCCATGTTCACCGTCACACGGCCGTCAGGCCTCACTTCGGGCTCGATGACGGCCTTCATCGTCTCAACACGAATGCTCGTCTTGTCGGTGAGCCCCTCTTCACGAACAAAGACGGCGAAACAGCGGGCGCCATTGCCGCACTGTTCGACCTCGTCCCCGTCGCAGTTGAAGATGCGATAGCGGAAATCAACACCGGGAAGCCTGGCACGCTCGACCATCAGCACCTGATCAGCCCCAATGCCGAAGCGACGGTCGGCCAGATAGCGGATGAGTGCAGGCGTAGGCTCGATGTCCTGTCGGATGCCGTCAAGCATCACGAAGTCATTGCCGGCACCCTGCATTTTCGTAAACTTCAGCGTTCTCATTTCAGGTATTCTTTTCAGTCGTTTTTAATAGAGTGACTGCTCGCCCTCAGGTCGAGTCTTGAAGCGTCGGTGGACCCAGAGGTACTGGTCGGGATATGCACGAATCCATTCCTCGAGTTCGGCATTGAGCCTTCGGGTATCCGCTTCGAAGTCGGCCGTCGGGAAGTTCTCCCACGGCTTGGAGATGATGACGTGGTAGCCCTCTTCGGTCATCGTGGCAATGCACCAGAGGACCTTTGCCCTCGTCACTCGCGCAAGACGCGAGACCATCGGCAGCGTGGCTGCCTGTACGCCGAAGAACGGCACGAAAATCGAGTTCTTGATTCCGTGGTCCATGTCGGGCAGGTAATAGAAGGGAAGCCCCTCCTTGATGGCGCGCAACACGGGGCGCAGATCGCTCTCGTTGCTTTTGGCGATGAGGACAGGGTCGGAGAAGCGCTTGCGCCCTGCGAGCACTGCCTCATCCCAGGCAGGATTGCTCTGCTTCTGATAAAGCGACACACCGCGCACGTAGGTGTTGAGCGCAATGCCTGCAGCGTCGAGACCTGCGAAATGCGGTGCCACAACAATGATGGGCTCACCCTTGTTTTCAAGCAGGTTTTCAAGCCCCTCAAAGGTCACGAACTTCTGAATCGTCTCCTTGTCGGATTCCCAAAGCGTGCCGTGATCGACGGCAGCGCGCGCAAGGCGGACATAGACACGATGTGCCAGCGAGCGACGCTCGGACTCGGAAAGCTCGGGAAAGCAGAGCCTCAGGTTCGTCTCGATGACATGGCGACGCTTCGGAATGGCGAGCCAGAGGATTCTGGCAATGACTTTCGCAAGAGCTTCGCGCACGGACATCGGCAGATTCTTCATCGACCGAACCACACGGATCCAGAACTTGGCAAAGAAAACGTTCACTTTTTGTCTCCGGCCTGCTTGGGATGCGCTCCTGCAGGGGTCTTGTAGCGGTTGTAGCTCCAGGCATACTGCTCAGGCATGCGACGAATGACGGCCTCGATCTGGCGGTTCATCGCCTCGGCGTCCTTTTCGGTGTCGCCTGTAAGCGGTTCATCCCACTTCACAGCCTCAATGCGCCAGCCGTCGCCGCTTCTCACGCCCCAGACGAAGAAGCGATCAGCCTTGAACTGATGCGCGACACGCACAGGAAGCGTCATCGTGTAGGCAGGCCTGCCGAAAAAGTCGGCCCAGACGCCCTCCCCCTTGGAAGGAACCTGATCAGGCAACGCACCGAATGTATGTCCCTGCTTCAGGTTGCGGATCATCTTCTTGACACCCGCAATCGTCGTCGGGCAAGCCTGAATGCCGGGAGCCTGACGCGCCTCGCCCACGATCTTTCTGAGAAGACTCACCTTGGGCGGGCGGTAAAGAATGGAAATGCCGCGCCCCGTCCTTGCAAAAAACGTGGCGGCAAACCACACGGGAAGCACCTCAAAGCAACCGACGTGTGGCGTCAGAAAAACAATCGGGCGACCACTGTCAACGGCCTCGCGCACCATTGCCTCGGCTTCCGGCGCGATATGAACACGCTTGAGCACAGTCTCGGCAGGACGGTACCAAACCCAAAGGCTCTCCATGGCCTGTCGGCCCGCATTGCGACCGACTCGTTCATACAGATGAGGATCGTCATAACCAGCCAGCTTCAGATTCTCCATAGCCCGGGCCCTGGTGGCTGGGGACAGCTTGAAGGTCAGGCCTCCGATGCCCGCCCCCACGACCTGCAAAAAACGCAGAGGGAGCCTTGAAAAGAGCTTCAGCAACCAGTCCATATCTTGCGTCCATTCGAGAGAAGTAATCCAAACAATTAATTTTATCGGATTTAGTCCCAGTCCCGACATGAACCCAATGGGCCTCCACCGCCCATGCAGCCATCATCACCCAGTGCAGACTTTCCATGAAATCAGTGACGACAAGTTCATCTCGCCCGAGGCACGGATGAACATCAACTTCGTCTCACAGGGACTCCGCCGCACGGCGGAACCCGATTCTCAAGCACGTGAACAGGTCGAACCCAAGCACATGAGCCGTCGTCCTTCGACACGATCACGCCACCGGGACTAGGCTGCGAGGCGGTGCCCGATTCCCAAAAACGTGACGGCCTGAACCAGATATAGAGTGCGAAGCTCGCCCGGATGTACCTTGACTGTCGGGAACATACAATCGGGCAACCTCCACGAGGAGAGTATTCCTGCAGGCAGAGAAAAGAACCTGACGACCTTCAGCCAGACAAAAGAAAGCAGATTCACAATAAGGACACGTCACGAACGATGCCACGCTCAGATTCATTCGTGCCTTCAGTGGCACGGAAATCCTGATGGTTGTATTATTCGACGTTCGCCGAGTTAACAAAGACAACTTGCGGGGCGATGACAAATACCGCTAAAGCGTCTTGCGCAATCGACTGGCAGTCGACATACCTCATTGCGTTAGGCGCTGTCCTTCTCATTCCTAATGGAGTATGGCAATGGCCAGCGAATATCTTTTTACTTCCGAATCCGTCAGTGAAGGTCATCCCGACAAGGTCGCGGACCAGATCTCTGACGCCGTCCTCGACGCCTGTCTCGAACAGGATCCCATGAGCCGCGTTGCCGCGGAAACCCTCTGCACCACGGGCCTCGTCGTTCTCGCTGGTGAAATCACCACGGGTGCCAACGTCGATTACATCGGCCTCACCCGCGACGTTCTCAAGCGCATCGGCTATGACAACACCGAATACGGCATCGACCATAAGGGTTGCTCCGTCCTCGTTGGTTACGACAAGCAGTCTCAGGACATCGCTCAGGGTGTCGACAGCGCCGCCGACGACGAACTCAACCTCGGTGCTGGCGACCAGGGCCTGATGTTCGGCTACGCCTGCGACGAAACGCCGACCCTCATGCCCGCACCGATCTACTACGCCCACCGTCTCGTCGAGCGTCAGAGCATTGTGCGCAAGAACGGCTCCTTCCCGACGCTGCGCCCTGACGCCAAGAGCCAGGTGACGCTCCGCTATCGCGACGGCAAGCCGATCGGTTGCGACACGATCGTGCTCTCCACGCAGCATGCCCCTGAAATGTCCGAGGGCAAGCACATGAAGGCTGAGTTCATTGACGAAGTCATTGAAAAGATCATCCGTCCTGTCATGCCTGCCGAATGGCTCAAGGACACCCGCTTCCTCATCAACCCGACCGGCCGCTTCGTGGTTGGCGGTCCGCAGGGTGACTGCGGTCTGACCGGTCGCAAGATCATCGTCGACACGTACGGCGGCTACTGCCCGCACGGCGGCGGCGCCTTCTCTGGCAAGGATCCGACGAAGGTTGACCGCTCCGCAGCCTATGCCTGCCGCTATGTCGCCAAGAACATCGTTGCCGCCGGTCTCGCCTCTCAGTGTCAGGTTCAGGTCGCCTACGCCATCGGCGTTGCCGAACCGATGAACATCACCGTGTTCACGAACGGCACCGGCGTGATCCCCGACGAACAGATCGCCAAGCTCGTGCGCGCTCACTTCGACCTGCGTCCGCGCGGCATCATCCAGATGCTCGACCTGCGCCGTCCGATCTACTCGAAGACCGCCGCCTACGGCCACTTCGGTCGCGAAGAACCGGAATTCACGTGGGAAAAGACCGACAAGGCCGCCACCCTGCGCGATGCCGCTGGTCTCCACTAATCAGCTGACTCCGCAATACTGAAAACCGGCCTGCAGAATTCTGCAGGTCGTTTTTTTATTAGCAGACAAACGCGTATCATTGAAAGACTGCCTTGACGGCGCCCTCCCGAGAGGTGCGTCCGTCCAACCAACCTGATGGAACACACAGACATGAAAAAGCGAGTTCTGACCGGCATCAACACGACCGGCACCCTCCACATCGGCAATTACGTCGGCGCCATTCGCCCGGCCATCCAGGACAGCAAGAATCCGGACGTGCAGAGCTTCTTCTTCATGGCTGACCTTCACGCCCTCATCAAGTGCCAGGACCCTGACCGCATCGAACGCAGCCGCATGCAGATCGCCGCTACGTGGCTTGCCGCAGGCCTCGATCCTGAACGCGTCGTGTTCTATCGACAGAGCGACATTCCTGAAATTCCGCTCCTCAACTGGATGCTGACCTGCTGCACGAGCAAGGGTCAGATGAACCGTGCTCATGCCTACAAGGCTGCAACCGACGCTGCCGTTGCCGCAGGCAAAGATCCTGATGCCGACGTCTCGATGGGCCTGTTCTGCTACCCCATCCTCATGGCCGCCGACATCCTCATGTTCAACGCCAACGAAGTGCCCGTCGGTCACGACCAGATCCAACACCTTGAAATGGCCCGTGACGTCGCCACGCGCTTCAACAATCTCTACGCCAAGCCCGACGAGTCCTTCTTTGTGCTTCCGCAGGCCACGGGCGGCTCTGCCATTGAAGTCCTCCCCGGTCTCGACGGCCGCAAGATGAGCAAGTCCTACAACAACGTGATCCCGCTCTTTGAGGGCGGCCGCAAGGCGCTTGACGAAGCGATCTCCCGCATCGTCACCGACAGCCGTCTGCCCGGTGAGCCCAAGGATCCCGACAGCACCTCGCTCACCGTCATTTACGACGCCTTCGCCACCGAAGAAGAATCCGCCGCCTTCCGTCAGGAACTCCGTGACGGTCTTGGCTGGGGTGAGGCCAAGAAGCGCCTCGCCGACAAGATCGACGCCGAAATCGGCCCGATGCGCCAACGCTACGAAGATCTGATGGCTCATCCCGAACAGATCGAGGCCATTCTTCAGCAGGGCGCAGCCCGTGCCCGCGTCTACGCAACGGATCTCATCGCCAAGCTCCGTTACGCTGTCGGCCTGCGCTCCTTCCAGAAACTCGAGACGGCTAGTGCCACCAAGGCTCAAAAGAAGAAGGCGCCTGCCACGCTCTTCAAGCAGTACCGTGAAAGCGACGGCCTCTTCTACTTCAAGCTCACGCACGAAGGCTCCGAACTGCTCGTTTCCGACGGCCTCGAATCCGGCCGCGACGCAGGCCAGTGGGTCGGCCGCCTCAAGAAGGACCCCGCCTCTCTCGCCGAGGCTCCTGTTCACTTCGCTGAAGGCGTTGCCGCCGACAACGTTGTCGCCCTTCTGAAGTCTCTTGCCGAAGACTAAGCTCCGTCCTTGAGCTTCGACGCCTCAAGCGCCGCCGTGCATGTCACAGCGGCGCTTTTGCTTTTAGGATGATCCTTCGCTCCGTTACAACTGCATCAAGCGGCTCGTCAAATGACTCGAAGATCTCTTCGGGCACCCGAAGCTCATCAAAGGCAACTCCAACCGCCAGTGGACGCTGATTGCCGTAGGAGGCCAGATACCTGTCGAAATAGCCTCCGCCATACCCGAGCCGCCTGCACGACTCCGCATAACCCACGCACGGCGCCACAACCATGGCAGGAGGCTCGAAAGCCTCCTCTCCCTGCGGGTACGGAATGCCCGCGCAGTCCTTTCGAAGCTCAGCACCTTCATGCCAAAGCCTGTAGATCATGCAATCCGGACGAGTTTCAGGCAGGTAGATCAGTCCGCCCGTCCGCTTCAGCCAATCCCGAGCAACACTCAGCAATCCGGGCTCCGAACGGATCGGCCAGAAAAGCCCGACGCTTTTGGGACGAGCAAGTTCCAGCATTTCCAAAAACCGCTCTGCAAGCCCGTTGTCGAGCGCAAGAGATTCAAACAATTGTTTCCGTCTCGCCAAAAGAGAAGCTCGGAGGCCTTTCTTGGTTAACATTGCTGTAGTCTCTTCTGTCATTTATGCGTCTCCTTCCCTTTGTTCCGCTTTTTACGGAGCTCTTGAAAATGTCGTCTGATGCCTTCAATCCGAAACTTCTGCTTTCAAGCTTGTTCCTGACGGGATATCTTGCCTGCATGACTCCCGGATTTGCAACCGAAGCTCCGCAGACACCGACCGAACAGGAAGCGGCGCTCCTTCTGGCTGCCGATGCAGAAGCCAACAAGCGCTTCAATGAGGCCTGGCAGGCTTACAGGAAGGGCAGGATTGCTACGCTTGAAAACCTTGGCGCCACGCTTGAGGCTCACCCCTTGGGCGACTATCCGAAACTCTGGCAGCTTCTGCTCGAATTCCGTCGCAACAAAGACGATCCGGACACCAACCTGCGCTTCATCAAGTTCATCGAGCGCCATCAGGGGCAGTACCTTGGAGAACAATCCGCATCCGACTATCTGATGACCGCTGCCGATCGAATCAATCCGGTGCTCTTCAATCGCCTCTACAGCCTGCTGCAATGGAACCAGGAAGAGCCGGACATTCTTGCCTGGCACCACTGGTACAACTTCGAGACTACTCCCCGAAAGACGATCGAAGCCTTTGTGCGTGACTCCAAGGTGAAGGGCCGCCCGCTTCGAATGCTGACCGACCGCCTGATGGAACAGAATCCGTCGTGGGCCTGGTCCGCCGTTTTGATCCAGCTGCAGAACCGTCGCTGGCAGGAGGTGCGCTACGTCGTCGAACATGCGCCCGACAAGACCATGCCCGCCTCGGCAAAGACTCTGACCGCGATCCTGAACAATCCGCAGCGCTGGTACAAGAAGAACGCCAAGAACTTCGACAAGCTTCCCGCACGTGTGCAGATCTTCTTCATCATGCGTATGCGAGGCATCGACTTCAAGATGTCGCAGAAGCTCGCAGAAAAGCTCTCTCCCAAGCTCTCCTCTGAATGGCAGAGCTTCCTCTGGGGACAGCTCGCCTACGAAGCCGCCGTCAGCCAGACGGGCGACGGTGCCGCTCTCTTCTCTCGTGCAGGGAATCGCGTCTACAAGAACCCGGTCGTCGTTCAGCCCGACCTGATGGCAGGATGGGCCGCTCGCGCCTACATGCGTGACGGAGACTGGAAAAACGTCGAGAAGGCCATTAGCCGCATGTCCGCCGATGCCCGCGAAAACGAGACCTGGACCTACTGGCTTGCGCGTGCTCATGCCGAACAAGGCCGTCCAGCCAAGGCCAAGCCGCTTTACGAGGCCATCTCGAAAAACCGAACCTTCTACGGAAAGCTTGCCTGTGACGAACTCGGCAAGCCCTATGCAGTTGAAACCTCTTCCGCAGCAGTCACTGAAGAGGAAATCCGTCGCTGGACCTCCGATCCGAGCATCCGAAGAGCCATCGCCTTTTACCAGAACAACTTCTATTTCCTTGGACACGCCGAATGGAACTGGGCTCTACGCAATCAGAAGCCCAGGGAGCTCTATGCCGCCGCAACATTTGCGAAGCAGCAAGGTCTCTTCCACCGCATGATCAACACGGGACAGAAGGCCAGCAAGGACTTCTTTGAACCCGAGCTGCTCTATCCCACGCCTCACAAGGAGCTCATCACGTCGATGAGCGCCCGTCACGGTCTTCCCGACGCCTGGGTCTACGGCCTCATTCGTCAGGAATCCCGCTTCATGTCCGGCGTAAGTTCCGGCGTTGGCGCTCAGGGGCTCATGCAGGTTATGCCGAAAACCGCCAAGTGGCTCATCCGCAAGCTCGATCTCAAAGAACTCAAGGGAAAGCCACTCGTCGATCCCAACACCAACGTTGCACTGGGCACCGCCTACCTGAACATGCTTCGCGAGGACTTCGACGGTAGCTTCGCGCTTTCCAGCGCTGCCTACAACGCAGGTCCCGTCCGTGCGCGCATCTGGCGAAAGACGTTGGAAAAGCCCATGGAGGGCGCCGTCTTCATCGAGTCCATCCCCTATTTCGAAACCCGCGACTACGTAAAGAACGTGCTCTCGAACACATTCATGTATGCTCATCGGCTGAAGGAGGATCTCGGCTCCTTCAAGTCGTTCGTGGGCACGGTGACGCCTTCGGACCCGACGGCCAAGGAGGCCGATCTTCCCTGATCGGGATTTTCTGACCGGACAAGCTTCAACTTATGCAGATTTATACCGTCGGCGGATACGTGCGTGACATGCTTCTTCGTCAGGCGGGCCATGACGTGCCCGCAGGCGGAGACCGTGACTGGGTCGTCGTGGGCTCCACGCCCGAGGAAATGCTTGAAAAGGGCTTCACCCCCGTCGGCGCGGACTTCCCTGTATTTCTTCACCCGAAGACGCATGAGGAATATGCGCTCGCCCGTACTGAGCGAAAAACCGCCCGCGGCTACCATGGGTTTGTATTTCACACAGATCCCGGCGTGACGCTCGAGGAGGACCTCAAGCGGCGTGACCTGACGATCAACGCCATGGCCATGGACGACAGCGGTCGAATCGTCGACCCGTACGGCGGCATGGAGGATCTTCGGAACCACGTTCTTCGTCACGTAAGCGAAGCATTTTCCGAGGATCCCGTCCGCATTCTTCGCGTAGCCCGCTTCAGCGCCAAACTCTGCGACTTCCGCATCGCCGAGGAAACCATGGCGCTCATGACGCTCATGGTCGAGAACGGCGAGGCGGATGCACTGGTGCCCGAACGAATCTGGGCGGAAGTGAGCCGCGGCTTTGCATCGCGCCATCCCCTCAACATGATTGACGCGCTTTCCCGCTGCGGCTTGTGGACGAAGCTCTTTCCTGTAGACCCGGACAACTCCGCCATGCGCGAAGTCCTCTCCAAAGCCGTGTCTGAAGACCTGTGCCTTGATGCGCGCTTTGCCCTCATGACGGCCTTCTGCCGAAATGCAGAAGAAGCTCAGCAAACGGCGGCCAACCTTCGAACCCCCGTCGCCCTGCAGCAGCTTTGCAGCTGCTTCCGCACCTTGCTTCCGCTCTTTGCCGAAGCAGTTGATGCTCAGACTGCAGGGGCTCTGCTTGAGCGCGGTGATGCACTTCGCAGACCTGAACGCATGGCCCTCATGATCCGCATGTGGGAAGTGCTGTCCCAAAAAAACGTGGAGAAACTCCTGAAGGCGTCAGAGCTTTGGTGCGGCGTGAACGCGGGGGCCGTTGCCAAGGCTCAGACCAACCCCAGACTCATTCCCGCCGCCGTGCGTGCCGCCCGCATTGAAGCGCTGCAGCCGCTCTTTGCCGCCTCAGAGAAGGCGGGCAACCACGGCCACGATGGCAGTCAGTAAAATCGTGCTCATCAAGGGGATCTCAACCTTGCGGCCCATGACCGTGAAGTTGATGTCCCCGGGAAGGCGTCCAAGCCCCCATCGTCTGAGCGTCGGCACGCACGAGAGCACGACGACAAGCAAGACGAAAATACAGATAATCCATCGCATCAGCGCGTTTCCTTTCAGCTCAAGCTGCCTACAACGGCCGGCCGTTGCACCATGAACAGCCATATTACAGACTTTCTGACCTTCCAATGTCGCAAGATTTTCGTTCGAGGCCTTGTGCTTGACTGCCACATCGGCGCATACGAGCATGAAAAGCACCGCACCCAGAAGGTCACCTTTGAATGCGACGTCTGGATTCCGCTTCAGGACTCCACGAGCAGCTGCGATGAACTTCAGGATGTGCTCAACTACGACCTGATCGTCGGCACCATCTCGGACATCGCACAGTCCGCTCACTTCAACCTGCAAGAAACTCTCGTGGACGCCATTGCCGACAAGCTGGCGACACTGCCCGGCGTACAGTTGCTCCGCGTTTCCTCCGCCAAGACCGAAGCCTACGAACATGTCGACGCCGTCGGCATCGAAGTCTGGCGCCGACGCCCCTCACTCCCTTAAGATCATGAACAACGACAGCAAGAACAGCATCCCCATCATCCCCGTCTCCGACGTCCCCTCTCGTCCTCTCAACGAAGACAACGAGATCTTCCAGAACAGCAAGGACGGCGTCAACATGGGTCCCAGCAACCGCAATAAGAAGTCGGTTGCCGTCAAAAAGCTTGAGAAGCGAATCATCCGCCTCACAGCCCAGGCCATCACCGACTTCGGCATGATTGAGGACGGTGACCGCGTCATGGTCGCCATGAGCGGCGGCAAGGACAGCTTCGTGCTTCTCGATGCCCTCCGGACGCTCCAGAAGCGCGCGCCGATCAAGTTCGATCTCGTTGCCGTCAATGTCGACCAGCACATCCCCAACTTCCCCCGTGAAGCACTCGAGCAGTACTTCAAGGACATCGACGTCGAATACCACATCGAGGATCAGGACACCTACTCCATCATCCAGCGCCTGATCCCTGAAGGCCGCAACGTCTGCTCGCTCTGCGCCCGTCTCCGCCGCGGCATTCTCTACCGCGTCGCAGGCGAAATGAAGTGCAACAAGATCGCCCTCGGCCATCACATGGACGACATTGTCGGCACGCTGCTGCTCAATCTCTTCTACGGCGGCCGCATGAAGGCCATGCCGCCCATTCTGCGAAGCGACGACAAGCGCAACGTCGTCATCCGCCCGCTTGCCTACGTACGCGAAAGCGAAACGGAGAAGTTTGCCAAGATCCGCCAGTACCCCGTCACCTCAAAGGGCATCTGCGGAGCGGGTGAAAACCTCAAGCGTCAGGAAGTGAAGGAACTCATCAAGGCCTGGGACCGTGAGTTCCCCGGCCGCATCTACAACCTCTTCATGAGCCTGCAACGCGTCTCTCCGTCGCACTTGATGGACAAGCGCCTGTACGACTTTCACAACTTTGTCCCACTTCTGCCTGCGGCTTCTGCCGACGAGGGTGAGGACGAATAAATTCAAGCCCTCCTCCAAGCCGAGCACCAACCGTTTGGTTAGAATTTATTCATTACGCAAAGCAGAAAGCGTCCCAGGAAAAAGGTAGAAAACATGAGAACTCGCTCTATGAAAGTCATCGACATGGCCGTGCATGAGGTCGCCACGATCACGGCTGACAAGACCATCTGCGACTGTGCAAGGCAGATGCGCCTTGAGCATGTCGGCAGCCTTGTTGTTGTCAATGACGATCAGACGCCCCTCGGCATGATCACGGACCGCGACATCGCCATCGAAGTCGTCGCCCGCAATCTGGATCCGATGAAGCTCACCGTCCGCGACGTCATGACGACTCCCGTCGTCACTGCGGGCCCCAGCGAAAGCATGGTCGTGGCACTTGCCCGCATGCGTGAATTCGGCGTCCGCCGCCTGCCCATCGTTGATGAGGAAGGCAAGCTCGTCGGCGTGATCTCCAACTCCAATCTCGTCGAAGAGCTCTCCTCGCTGCTCGACAGCCTGGTGCGCAACATTCACTCCTCGAAGACTCGAGAAGTCGCCCTTCGCTCTGACGAATGATGTTCCCGTGGAACATCATCGAAGATGATCCCTGTCGGTTCCGAACGTTGTTCGGAACCGTTTTTTTTTTCGATCCAGGATGTTTCACATGGAACAATCCTGCGTGAATCCTGCAGAAGTCTCCCTCTCCTTCATTTTCCATGACGATGTTCCACGTGGAACATTGTCCTGAGAGCAGACCGCAGGCATGAAAAAACGCTCAGCGAAGAATACCTTCACGGACCGTTTCCTTAAGGACGGGGCGAATTGAAGCCGATCAGTTCTTGTGCTCGCAAAGCCACTGGTAGATTTCATCACGCGGCTTGCCCGTCACCTTGGCGGCGACGGCGGCCAGCTTCGAACTCGGAAGCTCGCTCATCATTGCACGAAGCCATCGGATGTCATCCTCGGAGAGGGCATTGTCCTTTGCGGGCGCCTCGTCCACAAGAATGACGTACTCCCCGCGGGGCTCGTGCAAAGCGGCCCATTCCGCGAGTTCGGCCCCTGTAAGACTGGAGAAGGTCTCGAACTTCTTCGTGATCTCACGTGCCACCACGACTCTGCGCTCGGGCTCCATGGCCGCAGCCAGATCTTCAAGCAGATCCACGACACGATGCGGCGCCTCATAGAGAACAAAGGGCTCAGGACGTGCCAGCCAGTAGGCAAGCGCATTGCGGCGCGCCTTGGACTGCGGCGGGACGAAACCCACGAACGCAAAGCCCGAGCCGTCGAGGCCGGCCCCGGAAAGCGCCGTCACGACGGCGGAGGCGCCGGGAACGGGAATGACGCGGAACCCTGCCTCGCGAACGGCCTTGACCGCACGGGCGCCCGGATCGGACACGCAGGGCGTGCCCGCATCGGTAACGAGCGCCACCTTTTTGCCTTCCTGAAGAAGCTCGATGATCTGCTCGGCACCATGCCTTTCGTTGTGCTCCCTAACCGACAGAAGTTTTACACTAATGCCAAATTTATCCAGAAGCTTGCGGGTTTCGCGTGTATCCTCAGCGGCGACAACATCAGCCAGAGCGAGTATCCAGAGCGCCCGCAGTGTAATATCTCCAAGATTGCCGATAGGCAGCCCGACGATGTAAAGCGTGCTGTCGGGGCAGTTCTGCCCAGGCAGGCCCGCCGCCTGAATCAAAGCGTTAGATGTCCATAAATCATTGAGGGAATTCATCGTGTCCGTCCTTCCATTTGCCCGACAGTTGTTCAGAACTTTAATCATAAGCTTACCGATTGTAAGCGTTGCTGCGACGACTTCGGTTGATGCTACGGATTCCGGGGTGGTCGTCCTTCCTCTGGGCCCTGCATACGCCACCGAAACGGCCGACACCCGGGTTCCTGCCGAACCCGTCAAAAGCACGGCACCCGTCATGACAGAAGGCGAGGCCACCCGCCCCGTCACCATCGCCATGCTGATGCCGTCCGACGAATCTCCGTTCCTTCCCGCCGCACGCATTGTGGGCAACGGTCTGCTTACGGCAAGCCGTGTCAGCGGCCGCAACGCCAACATCATGTTGATCGAAGCGCCTGAAAGCGTTCCCATCAACGAGATGATAGACACCGCCGTCTTCTCCGGCGCCGACGTCGTCGTCGGACCGCTCCAGAAGGATCAGGTGGAACAGCTCTCCAGGGAAAAGAATCTTCCGATTCCCATCGTAACCCTCAACTATGCCGCGACGCCCGACGAAGAGATTTCGCCCAACATGCTGATGCTCTCCGTCGCGACTGACCTTGAAGCCGAGTACATCGCACGTCAGGCTGTGAAGGCGCTGCCTGAAGAGACAGCCGCAGGCCTGCCCCCGAAGGTGCTCATCCTCACGACGGACAAGCCGTGGGAAAAGCGCCTGAGCGAAGCGTACATGAAGGTTCTGAATCTTTCTGGCGTCCAGTATGAGGTCTTCACGGTCACGATGGATAACCTGCAGGATCTCCAGGACAAGTGCCGTCCCGAACTGAGCCAGGAGGAACGCTACAAGTTCAACCGCATGGCTGCAACGGCCGACAGCGAAAGAGCCCGCAAGCAGGTCCACGAGGCGCAGCGTGCCCACGCGGCCGTTGCCGCCCCCCCGTATCACTCCGTCCTGCTCGCACTCGACGCCAGGGATGCCGGTCTGGTTCGCAGTCGTTTACCCTTACGCACAAGCGTTTGGGCGACATCGACCACCAATCCCGGTGATCCGAAGACAAGTTCGAGCGCTTCTGCGCTTGCCTTTGACCTGAACCACGTTGTTTTTGCAGAATGTCCCTTTATTTTGCGCTATGACAACGAGAGCTTTGAGGCCAAATTTCAGACCGCCCTGCCCTATTCCATGCCCGCCAAGCGTCTCTTCGCACTCGGGCTTGACGCCTATCAGGTTGCTGAAGACTGGGCTCATGGCAGGAAGGCTTTCGAAATCAGCGGCGAAACCGGCCAGCTGACCGTCCACCGCGACCTCAGCGCCCTGGTCGTTCGCACCCCCGCCTCCTTCGAGATCCGCTCAGGCGAGCTGGTCGACACTGCCGTCGATTCCGAAGTCCCGGATGAAACGGCCGCCGAAGGAGAAGTGGAGCCTAACATGGGAGCGCCTGAACCCATCGAGCCCGAAGTGCTTCAGGAAGACGACACGACGCAGAACAGCAATATTTAAATAGAACAAACGGAAAATGCCGCTTATCACCCTGATGAACGCCCACGCCGCCTGGGGCGACCTTCCGCTTCTTGACGATGCGGACCTCTCCATCGAACCCGGCGAACGCGTCGGTCTGATCGGCCGCAACGGCACGGGCAAGAGCACCCTGCTCTCCATCCTTGCGGGCCACACGCATCTCGACGACGGCGAACTGCGCGTGCAGGACGGCCTGCGCGTGCTGTACGTCGAGCAGGAGCCCGTCCTGCCTGAGGCAGCCAATGTCAAGGAAAGCCTCATCCTGCGCGGGAAGCTTGACAAGATCGAGGATGAGCGCGAGCACTGGCGTCGTCTGGCCAAGCTGGACGAGTGCCTGATGAAGTTCGAGCTCGATCCCGAGCGCTCGGTCGCCCGCGTGAGCGGCGGCGAGCGCAAGCGTGCGGCTCTGGCGCTCGCCTTTGCCCTCGAGCCAGATCTTCTGCTTCTCGACGAGCCGACGAACCATCTGGACATCGTCGCCATCACGACGCTCGAAAACCTCGTCAACGCGGAATTCCGCACCCAGCGCTCGCTTGTCGTCATCACTCACGACCGTCAGTTCCTCGACAACGTCTCGAGCCGCATCATCGAGCTTGACCGAGGCGTCCTCCGCTCCTATCCCGGCAAGTTTTCCGAATACGAAAGCCGCAAGCAGGAAGAGCTTCAGGCCGAAGAGCTGGCCAACCGCCGCTTCGACAAGTTCTGGGCTCAGGAGGAAGTCTGGATCCGCAAGGGCATCGAAGCCCGCCGCACCCGCAATGAGGGCCGCGTGCGACGCCTCGAAGAACTCCGCCGACAGCGTGCCGCCCGCCGCGACCGCATGGGCAGCGTCAACCTCAAGATCGACGCAGGCGAGAAGAGCGGCAAGATCGTCTGCGAAACGACGGACCTCTGCAAGTCCTTTGACGAACGCTCGATCGTCAGCAACCTCAACTTCAAGCTCATGCGCGGCGACCGCCTCGGCCTGATCGGTCACAACGGCGTCGGCAAGAGCACGCTGATCAAGCTCCTGCTCGGCAAGATCGAGCCTGATTCGGGCTCCATCAAGCTCGGCACGAACCTGCAGGTCGCTTATTTCGACCAACTGAGGGAACAACTCGACTTAAGTAAGACCGTCGCCGAAACGATCTCCCCAGGTTCCGAGTGGGTGGAGATCGGCGGCCAGAAGAAGCACATCATCGCCTACATGGGTGACTTCCTTTTCCCGCCGCGACGCGTGAACGTGCCCGTGAGCTCGCTCTCCGGCGGCGAACGCAACCGCCTGCTGCTCGCCCGCCTGTTCGCCCTGCCCGCCAATCTCCTCGTGCTCGACGAGCCGACGAACGACCTCGACATCGACTCTCTGGAGATGCTCGAACAGACGCTTGCGACCTACCCCGGCACGATCATTCTCGTCAGCCATGACCGCCGCTTCCTCGACAACGTCGTGACAGAGGTGCTCGCCCCTGAAGGCAACGGCCTCTGGCGCGAATACGTCGGCGGCTATTCGGACTGGCTTCAGCAACGTCCCGAACCCGTCGAACCTGCCGCACCCGCCGCTCCGCAGCCCAAGGCCGCAGCCAAGTCGCGCCCGCGCGACAACAAGATTCGAATGAGCTACAAGGAAACGCAGGAGCTCGAACGCCTGCCCAAGCTCATTGAAGACCTTGAGGCCGAACAGGCCGCCCTGATGGAGGCGATGAGCGCCCCCGACTACCACACGAAGTCCGTTGAGGAGCTTCGCAAGGACGCCGAACGCGCCAAGGCGATCGAGGATGAAATCGCTTCCAGTTACGAGCGCTGGGAGGCGCTCGAGGAAAAGCGCCAACTCGCAGAGAATCAATAACGGACGATCCGCTTCGCCGCACGATTGCCAACGCCCCATTAATCTAAGGGTTATCCCTTAAATTAATGGGGCGTTTTCGTGCGTCCGCTTTGATATTTTTAGGGGTGCGATTTTTTTCAGACCTCACCTGAGAGGCCGTCCATCAGGAGAAAGCCATCGTGCCCGAACAATCGTCTGCCAAGCCGTCCTTTGGCCTTGAGAACTTCACCACGCTCCCCCAGCTTCTGGTCAACAGCGTGGAGCGATACGGCGAGCGGGAGGCCCTCCGACAATTCGACAAGGAAACCAAAAGCTGGCACAGCCTGAGCTACGCCCAGCTGATGGTCCGCGTCATGGAGTGGCGCAGAGCCTACGCCGCCATGAACCTTGAGCGCGGCACCCGCATCGGCATCCTGATGCCCAACAGCATCGACCATGCCTGCGCCGATCAGGCGGCTCTGGCCAACGGCCTCGTCCCCGTGCCCCTGCACGCTATCGACACGCCGGGCGCCAGCGCCTTCATTCTTTCCGACAGCAGGGCGAAGGTCCTCGTCACGAACAAGCTGACGCGCTGGAAGCAGATCAAGGCCGCAGGCGGCGACCTTCAGGACCTGACGGCCGTGATCATCACCGAAGACGAGGTCGACGACGAGACCGGCATGGTCAGAGGCCTCTCCGAGTGGCTTGCCGCAGGCACGCACGTCGTCGAGCTGCCTGAAGGCCCGAAGGAGGACGACCTCGCGGGCATCGTCTACACGTCGGGCACCACGGGCCGCCCCAAGGGCGTCATGCTCACGCACGGCAACATCGTGAGCAACGTGAAGGCCACGCTCGAGTGCGTCTTCCCGCAGGTGGGCGACATCTTCCTCTCCTTTCTGCCGCTTTCTCACACGTTCGAGCGAACGGCAGGCTACTATCTCGCGCTTGCCACGGGCTGCACCATCGCCTACAACCGCTCGGTCCTGCTTCTGGCCGACGATCTCAAGACGATCCGCCCGACGGTGATCATCTCCGTGCCCCGCGTCTACGAGCGCATCTTCGCTCGCGTTCATGACAAGCTCAAGAAGTCCAGGCCTGCGGCCCGCTACCTCTTCGACTGGGCCGTTGAAATCGGCTGGCGCGACTTCTGCCGCCGCAATCATCTTCCCGTGGAGCACACGGGCAGGGCCTGGCTCGACGGCCTGATGCGTCCTCTCGTGCGCAAGGTCTCGTCCACGCTGCTCGACCAATTCGGCGGGAGGCTCCGCATTGCCATTTCCGGCGGCGCCGCCCTCAGCAGCAAGGTCGCCCGCACGTTCTGCGGCCTCGGCCTTCCCATCATTCAGGGCTACGGCATGACGGAAGCGAGCCCGATCATCGCGGGCAACAACCGCACGCTCAATCAGCCCAACACTGTGGGCAAGCCCTTCAACAACGTCGAGGTTCGCCTCGGCGAGGGGGATGAGATCCAGATCAAGGGGCCGAGCATCACTCGCGGCTACTGGAACCGACCCGACGCCACCGCCGACGCCTTTACGGAAGACGGCTGGTTCCGTACGGGCGACGTGGGCGGCTTCAATGAACTCGGCCTTCTGAGCATCAAGGGACGCATCAAGGAAATCATCGTGACGAGTACGGGCGAAAAGGTGCCGCCCGCCGACCTTGAGGCCGCGATCGAAACCGATCCCCTCTTCTCCCAGTGCTACGTCATCGGCGAAAACCGTCCGTACCTGAGCCTCATCACCGTCGTGAATCCCGATGAATGGGCCTCGTTTGCGAAGTCCTGCGGCGTCGATCCCGCCGATCCCGCCAGCCTCGACAATCCTTCCGTGAAGACTGCGGCCCTCAAGCGCGCCAAGACGGCGGCGGGCGAATTCCCGCATTACGCGCTGCCGCGCGCCGTCGTGCTCACGCAGGAGCCTTGGACGATCGAAAACGGCCTCATCACGCCGACTCTCAAGCTCAAACGCGGTCCGCTCTCAAAGAAATTCGCGAACGTCATCGCGCAGCTCTACGCCACGCACGGCTGATCCTGCAGACGGCGGCAGTCGGGAGGCGTGCTTTGCAGGCACGCCTCTTAAGCCTGCGCCCTCCCCGCCTCTTGTACAATGGCGCAACCAAAGTTCAGCTATTCCCACACACATGAGCACGACAAGCTACAAACCCCAGCCCAGGGAACTTCTGCCGGAATGGATGATCGGCATGACGGACCGCATCATGGACTTCTACACGAAGCGCTACCTGCACTGCGACCCCGTCATTCTCAAGAATCCGCCACCTCCACAGGACGGACACAAGTACCTGCTGTACGCACACATTCCGTTCTGCCACACCCTGTGCTCGTACTGCACCTTCCACCGCTTCCTCTTCAAGGAGCATGTGGCGCGCGCGTACTTCGTGAATCTTCGCAAGGAAATGGACTACGTCAAGGCCCTCGGCTATGACTTCCATTCCATGTACGTCGGCGGCGGCACGACCACCATCATCGAGGAAGAGCTCATCAAGACGCTCGAGCACGCCCGCAAGCTTTTCCCGTCGATCAAGGAAATTTCCTGCGAAACCGACCCTCAGATCATCACGACGCCGCAGTTCCGCAACCTGAAGGGCCTCGTCGACCGCATGTCGATCGGCGTGCAGAGCTTCAACGACGACCTGCTCAAGCTTTCCGAACGCTATGAGAAGTTCGGCTCAGGCGAACAGATCTTCGAGCGCCTGCAGTATGCCCAGGAACTCTTCCCGACCTGCAACATCGACATGATGTTCGGCTTCCGCGGCCAGACGCTCGACATGCTGCACGAAGACATGGAGAAGATCTGGAAGCTCAATCCGCGTCAGGTCACGACCTACCCGCTCATGGTCACGTCCCAGACCCGCAAGAGCGTGAAGAACGTCATCGCCGCCAGCGGCAACCAGCTTGCCGACCAGTACCGCGTCATTCTCGACACGCTCGGCTCGCGCTACAACCACCTGACGTCCTGGACGTTCGGCCGTACGCACGACGAAGGCTTCGACGAATACGTGGTCGACTATGACGAGTACCTCGGCGTGGGTTCCGGCGCGTTCAGCTTCCTCAACGACAGCCTCTACGTCAATACGTTCAGCCTGCGCCGCTACAACGAGCGAATCGCCGCCGGCAACACGGGCGTGGAACGCCGCCGCCAGTTCGACAAGCACGCGATCCTCCAGTACCGACTGATGCTCGGCTTGTTCTCCCACCGCTTGTCCCGCAAGTACTTCCGCGAAGTGCACGGCGTGAATCTCGACCGTACGCTCATGAAGGAAATGCTCGCGCTGCGCGTGGCGGGCGCCATCAAGGACGACCCGAACGATCCGGACAACATCATCGTGACCGACGGCGGCAAGTTCCTCGGCCTCGTCATGATGAAGGCCTTCTACTCGGCCATGGACAACGTTCGCGCCGAACTGCGCCAGCCCCTGAAGGAAGAGGACTACTCCTGATCCGGCTGAATCGGCCGCCCTCAGAGCCCGATCTTCGCGAATCCCTTTGAACAAAGGCCCCGAAGGATGAAAATCCCTCGGGGCCTTTCTGTTTCAAACGACCGAAAGCTCCACGGCACAGGCCTCTTGAAGGCTTAAATTAGACTGAGTGTAAGCAAGACCGAACGCCGATTGACAAATGTTAACGATTTGCGGTTTTTCCTACGTTTTCGTCAAAAACTACCCTATCAGGATTAGCGACTACTACTTTTAGGTAGATTACATTAGCGGTTAACCCCTTAAAATGCGAAGCGTGTTTCACCGTGAGCGCCCGGGTCTTGCTGTACCCGTCGCTTTCGTTTCAAAAAATTCAGCACGCCCGAAACCGTTCTTGTCATCCCCCGAGCACTGCGTCTCACAGTCTCTGGCAAGGACGTGCAAGGCAAGGAGCTTCCTGAGTTCCGCTGATTCTGGAGAGTTTTTCAATGTCCAACAATACGATCAAGGTTCGTACGTTCAACCCCGGCGCCGGCGCCTACGGGGAGGACGGACCCGCCTACCAGGGTAATCTCCGAAAGGGAGAACTCCGCGGCATCATCCACATCAACAAGGAACACTGCGTCGGCTGCGACACGTGCTCCAAGTTCTGCCCTGTCAACGCCATTGAAGGCGGCCTCGGTGCCAAGCACCACATCATCGAAGACGCCTGCCTTTACTGCGGCCAGTGCCTGATCGCCTGCCCGTTCGACGCCATCGAACAGATGAGCTTTGTCGACCAGGTCGAAAAGGTTCTCGCCGACAAGTCCCGCCTCTGCGTCGCCCATCCGTCTCCCGCCGTCCGCGTCTCCATCTGCGAAGAATTCGGCGGCAAGCCCGGCGAACTCACTACGGAACAGCTTTCCAACGCCCTCGAAGCCGTCGGCTTCCAGGTCTACGACTGCAACAGCACGGCTGACCAGACGATCCTTGAAGAAGGTACGGAATTCGTCAAGAAGGCCCGCTACTGGCTCCTCGGCGAACGCAGCGAAGAAGTGAACGAAATGGCCGAACATCCGTTCCCGCACTTCACGTCCTGCTGCCCGGCTTGGGTCAAGAACATGGAAACGAACCATGCCGACCTGATCCCGCACGTCTCCACCGCCAAGTCCCCGCTCCAGATGGGCGGCGCCCTTGCCAAGACCTGGGGTGCCAAGTTCCTCTGGAAGTGCGACCCGCGCAAGATCTTCTTCGTCTCCGTCACGCCGTGCACGGCCAAGATCTTCGAAGCCGCTCGTCCGGAAATGAACCAGGGCTGGCACTGGGCCAAGGAACAGGGCATGATCCCGGCCGACGCTCCGTCCTATCAGGACATCGACGCCTGCCTTACGGCTCGTGATCTCGCCGAACTCTTCCGTCGCAAGGGCGTCAACCCGCTCAAGATGGACAAGAAGCGCGAACGCGGCACGCTCGAAATCTACACCGGCGCCGGCACGATCTTCGGCGTTTCCGGCGGCGTTATGGAAGCTGCCCTGCGTACGGCCTACTTCGTCCTCTCCGGCGAAGAGCTCAAGAACGCCGACATCGAAATCGTCCGCGGCCACAACAACGCCATCGTTGAAGCCACGATCCCCGTTCCCATCAAGGCCAAGGGCGGCCAGACCGTCGACATCCGCATCTGCGTTGTCAACGGCGCCAACCAGGGTCTCGAGGAAGTCCTCCATCGCGTTCGCCTCGACAAGAACCGCTACCACTTCATCGAAGTGATGAACTGCCCGGGCGGCTGTGTCAACGGCGGCGGCCAGCCGGTCCAGCCGGTCGGCACCGCTTGGCTCAACCCGACGCTTCCGCTCCCGCTGCGTGCCTAATTTTTTCGCAAGGAATTAGATAATGTTCTCTGAAAATTACGACTACGCCGAGCGTCCTGCTGCCTTGATCCTGGGTCGCCGCGGTTTTCTTAAGGTCACCGGTCTCTGCGTTGCCGCCGTTGCTGTCTGCGGCTACGCCATCGGCGACCTCGTTGCCCGTCGTGGTGTGATCATCAAGGCCCGTCAGGCTGGTCTCTACAAGGACGACAAGCTCTGCCAGGCTCTCGGTCTGACGTCCTCCCACCAGAACCCGACCGTGATGCAGATCTACAAGGACTTCGGTGCCAAGCCCACCGATCACCACATGCACGAACTGCTCCACACCCATTACTATCCGCGCACGATGCTCGCGTCCCTGACGGAGGCCAACCATGGCTAACAATCGCATTCTTCGTTTCCACGCCCCTGACAAGGTGTTCCACTCGGTCAACGCGATCACGTGGTTCGCCCTTCTCTTCACCGGCGTTTACGTCTACTTCTGCGAACCGGAAGCCGCCTGCGCTGAAGCCACGATGCTCGCTCACCTGATCCTGGGCGTCGTGTTCACGTTCAACCTTCTGGGCTTCATCGTGCTCGCTCCGGACCGTTTTGCCCTCATTCTCCGCGCCTGCCTTGAATGGGACCGCAACACGATCTTCTGGTTCCGCAACTTCGGCGGCTATCCGCGCCGCTTCTTCAAGATCCCGTTCGGCCCGGTGGAAGTTCCGCCGCAGGGTCGCTACAACGGCGGTCAGAAGGCTTCCTACCTCCTGTTCATGGGCATGATTGCCGCCCTGACGGTCACGGGCTGGATGCTCTGGATCGGTGCTCCGCTCCTCGGCAAGGCCGTGTTCCTCTGGACGTTCTACTTCCATGTCTGGGGTTCCATCATCGTCTCCGTGCTGGTCGTCTGCGCCCACATCCCGCTTGCTCTGCTCTCCATGGAGCACTTCAAGGGCATCTGGCGCCTCGGCCCGGGCACCATCTCTGTTGAAGCTGCTGAACATCACGCTCCGCTCTGGTTCGAACGTGACGTCATCCGCACCAACATTGAAAAGTAAAAATCACGCGGATCGCCTGATCTGCAATGTGATATAACGGAAGGCAGTCCTCCGGACTGCTTCTCCGACAAGACCGGATAAGCATGCTTGTCCGGTCTTTTTTTGCCCCTGCGGACTTGAAAAAAATCATGGTTGAAACCCCCAAAGGCCTTCGCCTTCACATCGGCCTCTTCGGCAAGCGCAATGCCGGCAAGAGCTCTCTCATCAACGCACTGACCAACCAGAAGATCTCTATCGTCTCCGAAGTCGCCGGCACCACGACCGACCCCGTTGAAAAGGCGTGCGAACTCGCGCCGATCGGTCCCGTCGTCTTCATCGACACGGCGGGCGTCGACGATGTCGGCGCTCTCGGACTCGCCCGAGTCGAACGCACCAGGGCCGTGCTCGAATGGGTCGACATCGCGCTTGTCGTCGCCAACGCCAGGGACTTCGATGAGTGTGAGAGCGACCTTGTCGAACACCTGCGCAAGCTCGGCACACCCGCCGTCCTCGTCATCAACAAGAGCGACCTCCACCCTGCCGATGAAGCCTTCATGACGCGCATGCGCGCCTACGGCATCCCCGTCGTGCTGACCGACGCTGAAACGAAAGCAGGCATCGCGGACCTCCGCAAGGCCATCATCGACCTCGCCGCAAACCGCATTCCCAAAGACCGCGCCCTCGTGGGCGACCTCGTTCAGGCGGGCGACACCGTCGTTCTCGTCACGCCGATCGACACAGGCGCCCCCAAGGGCCGTCTGATCCTGCCGCAGGTGCAGGCTATCCGCGAGCTTCTCGACGCTCATGCCAAGTGCCTCGTCGTACAGCAAGACCGCGTGGCCGAAAGCATCGCCGAGCTCCGCCACCCGCCCAAGCTCGTCATGGCGGACTCCCAGGTCATCATGGACGTCGCCGCACAGACGCCGGAGGACATTCCGCTCACCACCTTCTCGATCCAGATGGCCTACTCCAAGGCCGACGTCATCGAAATGGCCCGCGGCACCGCCGCGCTTGCCTCGCTTGAAGACGGAGACCGCGTGCTCATCTGCGAAACCTGCAGCCATCACCCGCAGAAGGACGACATCGGCCGCATCAAGATTCCCCGCTGGCTTCGCCAGAAAACGGGCAAGGACCTCCAGATCGAAGTGGCCGTCGGCAAGGACTTCCCCGTCGACCTGACGCCCTACAAGGTCCTCATCCAGTGCGGTGGCTGCGTCGTCACGCGACGCCACATGCTCATGCGTCTGCGCGCCGCACATGCACAGAACGTGCCCATGACGAACTACGGCCTCACCATTTCGTACCTGCAGGGCGTGCTCGAGCGCGTGCTGCTCTGCCACCCCGAAGCCCTCAAGGCCTACAGGGACGCGCTCACGAAGTAAGGCACCGCAGAAAAACAAACGGCTCGGATGCCGTTTTGTTTTTCAAGTGCCTATCAGACTCAGTCGAACGTCTGCTGCATTTCGCGCGTGGTGTGGAACACCACCTGCGGCCAATGCTTCATCGTCGTCTCAAGGTTGTAGATCGACGTGGCAAGGTACACCGTGTTGCCGTTGACGTCGGTCGCAAGACGGGCGTCCTGCTCCTTGCAGAAGTCCTTGCGGGTCTGCTCGTCGGGGAACGAGAGCCAGCGGGCCGTGGAGACGTCGGTCGACTCGTAGATGGCGTCAACCTTGTACTCCGTGGCAAGGCGCTGGGCCACGATTTCAAACTGAAGCTGACCGACGGCACCCAGAAGGATGTTGCCGAACTCGCCGGTGAAGACCTGAATGGCGCCTTCTTCGCCGAGTTCCTGCAGGCCCTTCTGAAGCTGCTTGGCCTTGAACGGGTCTTTGCTTCGGGCGGCGCGGAAGAGTTCCGGCGCAAAGCTCGGGATGCCCGTGAAGCCGAGCTTCTCGCCTTCGGTAAGTGTATCGCCGATGTGGAGCTGGCCGTGGTTGTAGATGCCGATGATGTCGCCTGCAACGGCGTCCGTCATCACGACGCGGTCCTGAGCCATGAAGGTCAGGGCGTTCGGGATCTTCATGTCGCGATTCTCGCGCACGTGGAAGACCTTCATGCCCTGCGAATAGCGGCCCGAGCAGACACGGAAGAACGCAATGCGGTCGCGGTGACGCGGGTCCATATTGGCTTGAATCTTGAAGACGAAGCCCGAGAACGGCGCCTCGGTCGGCTCGATCTTGCGGACGCCGGCATCACGCGGCTGCGGCGGCGGAGCCCACTGCACGAGAGCGTCAAGAACGTCCTGCACGCCGAAGTTGTTCACACCGGAACCGAAGAAGACGGGGCTCTGCTCGCCCGCAAGGAACTTCTCGATGTCGAACGGTTCGGTCGCACCCTGAACGAGTTCGACGGACTCGCGCACGTACGGCATTTCCATCGGGAAGAGACGGTCAAGCTCGGGATTGTCGAGCCCTTCGATCATCTCCTGATCACGCGAGAGACGCTCCTCGCCGGCCGTAAAGCGCACAAGACGGTTCTTCAGCAGCGAGAAGACGCCGCGGAAGGTCTTGCCCATGCCAATGGGCCAGGTGATGGGCACGCACTGGAGCTTGAGCACGTTCTCGATTTCGCCGATCACGTCGAGCGGATCGCGCACTTCGCGGTCGAGCTTGTTGATGAACGTGATGATCGGCGTCTTGCGCATGCGGCAGACTTCGAGAAGCTTGATCGTCTGGGCTTCCACGCCCTTGGCGGCATCGATCACCATCACGGCGGCATCGACGGCGGTCAGCACTCGGTACGTGTCTTCAGAGAAGTCCTCATGGCCCGGGGTGTCGAGCAGGTTGATGACGTGATTGTCATAGTGGAACTGCATCACCGAACTCGTCACGGAAATGCCGCGCTGCTTTTCGACTTCCATCCAGTCGGACGTGGCGTGACGGGCAGCCTTGCGGCCCTTGACGGCGCCGGCCATCTGAATGGCGCCGCCGAACAGAAGGAGCTTTTCCGTGAGCGTCGTCTTGCCGGCGTCAGGATGGGAAATGATGGCAAAGGTGCGGCGCATTTCGACGTCGCTGACCAATGCGGGGTTGGGACTCGTCATAACAGAGAACGTTCTCTTAACGTAAATTCAATGAAAATCGGCTCTTCCGCCGAACTGTTCGACGGAAAAGCCGATCATTTTAACAGAGAGCAGAGGATGCTTCAGCCGAATTGCGGCCAGAACCTCTACCTGCGGAGCTTGGCAAACGCAGCGGCCATGGCGCCCTGCGATGGCGCGGCGGAGCGCGTGTCCCGACGGGCTGCGGGCGCCTGCCTGCGCGCCCCCTCGCTGCGCATGCTGAGGCTGATGCGCTGGCGTGCAAGGTCCACCTCGAGAACCCTGACCTTGACGATGTCGCCCACCTTCACCACATCACGCGGATCGGACACGCGCCGATCGGCTAGATGAGAGATGTGCACAAGACCGTCCTGATGCACGCCGACGTCCACGAAGGCGCCGAAGGCGGCCACGTTGGTCACCACTCCCTCGAGCACCATGCCGGGCTGCAGGTCCTTCATCTCCTTGATGCCGTCGGCGAACTTCGCCGTGCGGAATTCGGGACGGGGATCACGACCGGGCTTCAGAAGTTCGCCAAGAATGTCCGTCACGGTCGGAATGCCGAAGTGTTCGTCCACGAAGTCGCGGGCATGGAGCGAACGAAGCACCGCCGCATTGCCGATCAGCGCCTTGATGTCCAGCCCCGTCTTCTTCAGGATGCGAAGCACAACGGGATAGGCCTCGGGATGCACGGCGGAGGCGTCAAGCGGATCGTCGCCGTCGGGAATGCGAAGGAAGCCCGCCGCCTGCTCGAAGGTCTTGGCGCCCAGCCTGGGCACGGCCAGAAGATCGCGACGGGTGCGGAAGGCGCCGTTGGCGCTGCGGAAGCTGACAATGGCGTTGGCGCGTGCGGGCGAAAGGCCGGCAACGCGGCACAGAAGCGCGGAGCTGGCCGTATTGACGTCGACGCCGACGGCGTTGACGCAGTCCTCGACGACCGCGTCGAGGCGATGCGCCAGCTTCTGTTGGTCAACGTCGTGCTGATACTGACCCACGCCGATCGCCTTGGGCTCGATCTTGACGAGTTCCGCGAGCGGATCCTGCAGACGGCGCGCGATGGAGACGGCGCCGCGGTAGCTCACGTCAAGATCAGGGAACTCGGCCGCTGCGAGCTCGGAAGCCGAATAGACGGACGCTCCCGCCTCGCTCACGACCACGTGCGTGAAGTCAAGCCCCGGATGAAGACGCTTGACCTCCTCGACGAACTCGACCGTCTCGCGGCTTGCCGTGCCGTTGCCGATTGAGACAAGCGTGAGCCGGTGCTGGCGGATGAGTCGTGCAATCGTTGCAACCGCATCCGAACGACGCTCATTGGAGCCGAACGGGAATACAACCGCCGTCGCAAGCAGCTTGCCCGTCTCGTCGATCGCAGCCGTCTTGACGCCCGTGCGAATGCCGGGGTCAAGCCCAAGCACGCGCTTGTGGCCTGCAGGCGCCGCAAGAAGCAGATCGCGCAGATTGGTGCCGAAGACGTCGATGGCCGCGCCCTCGGCAGCCTCGCGCAGCCTGTCAAAAACCTCGGCCTCGAGACTGGCGCGGAGCTTGACGCGCCAGGTCCAGCGGCAGCACTGCCAGAGCCAGGCGTCGGCCGGACGCCTCTGGGTTCCCACGTTGAAGTAGGCGGCCGTGCGCTCCACAGGTTGGTCGGGACGCTCTGCGTCAACTTCGAGACCCAGCGTGAGAACGCCCTCCGCCTGACCTCGGAAGGCGGCGAGCGCCCTGTGAGACGGCATTCTGGCAATCGGCTCGCGATAGTCGAAGTAGTCGCGGAACTTGGCGCCCGTCTCTTCCATCCCTTCGACGACGCGGCTCGTCATGGCGCCCTCATTCCAAAGCCAGGCGCGCATGTCGGCGAGCAGCACGGAGTCCTCGCTCATCTTCTCGGCAAGGATGTCGCGGGCGCCGTTGAGCGCAGCCTTGACGTCGGGAACATTCTTCTCGGGGCTGACGAAAGCGACAGCCTCGGTTTCGGGATCCAGTCCGGGGTTCTCGAAAAGCTTGAGCGCCAGCGGCTCGAGCCCCGCCTCACGCGCAATGGCGGCAAGCGTGCGGCGCTTCGGACGGTAAGGGAGATAAAGGTCCTCGAGTCCCTGCTTCGTGTCCGCGGCGACGATCTTCGCCTCAAGCTCGGGCGTGAGCTTGCCCTGGTCGCGAATGCTGCCGAGAATCACCTCGCGACGCTTTTCAAGCTCGCGCAGATAACCAAGGCGTTCCTCGAGAAGTCGAAGCTGCGTGTCGTCGAGGCCGCCCGTCACTTCCTTGCGGTAGCGAGCGACGAAGGGCACCGTGCAGCCGTCGTCAAGCAGGCCGACGGCCGCCGCAACCTGAGCGGGACGCGCCTGAATGTCGGCGGCGATGATCTCGAAAATTATCTGTTCAGTCGTGGTCATGGCTTTCCATGCAAAACAACGGGGACGCCGCGGCGTCCCCGGGAAGCGGATCTCACAATTTTAGGAGAGTTCGCCCTGCGGAATGTTCTTGAGGACCTGCTCGATCAGGGCCCTGTCCTTGGCCTCATAGGCCTGACGGCGCAGCTGTTCGATCATCGGGTTGAGCGCCTCTTCGGGTTCATCGGCTTCATAGATGAAGCGCACGAAAAGGCTGCCCGCCTCGGGCTCCTCGATCTTCATGAGAAAGGTGGATGCGGGCCAGGACTCCCCTGCCTCGACCACGGTCGTCACCGACTCGCCCTCCCTGAGGATCACCTTGTCGCGAAGGCGGAAGCCGCCGCCGAAGCTCACCTCGCGGCCAAGATGCCTCGCCCCCTCAATGAGCCTCTCGCTGAGGAGCTCGCAGCCCTCCATGTGCTCGACGAACCTGTCGGGATGACGGGCGGCCTTCTCAAGACCGTTCCAGAGCTGGTCCCGCGTCACGAACGGCGGGATTTGGATGATGTGTTCATGTACCTTGCGCATGCTGTCTGCCTTTGTTTTTTGATTTTCCGGTTTCGCCGGGGATCACTCGGCGGCGTGTCCGCGGTCCTTTTCGCCCGTCAGATAGACTTCGAGCCACTGGCTGTATCGCGACACGATGAAGCTGAAGAAGAAGTACACGAGGGCGATGAAGACATAGCCCTCAATGAAGTAGCCGCGCCAGAGCGCGTCACCCAGAGCGAGGCGCAGGCTGCCCGTCAGGTCGTACATCGAGACGACCGTCACCAGAGACGTGTCCATGAAGCACGAGAGCAGGCTGTTGACGAAGGCCGGAATGATGGCCACGAGCGCCTGCGGCAGGATCACCGCCGTATAGACCTGTCGCTGGGAAAGGCCGAGCGAGGCGGCCGCGTCGAACTGGCCGCGGGGAATCGTCTGAAGGCCGCCGCGAACGATCTCCGCCATGTAGGCCGCCTGAAAGAGCGCAATGGCGACGGAGATGCGCCAGAACGGATCAATGCGAACGCCTGCAGGCAGGAGAAGCGGGAAGATGAAGGCGGCAACGAAAAGCACCGTAATGAGCGGCACCCCGCGCACGAGCTCGATGTAGCCCGTGGACACGGAGGCAACGGCCGGCATCTTGCTGCGTCGCCCGAGCGCGAGCAGAATGCCGAGCGGCACGGATGCTCCCATGCCCACCAGCGTAAGCACAATCGTAAGCGGCAGGCCGCCCCACATGTCGGTGGAGATGCTCTCAAGCCCGAACACGCCGCCGAGCATCAGAATGAAGAAGAAGACGACGGCGGCGCTCCAGAGCATGCCGAGCGTGCGCAGATAGGGCTTGCGCCACATGAACGGAAAGGAGCTCACCACAAGCATGGCAAGCACAATCCCCGTTGCAGCGGCGGCACGCCACTGAAGGTGGTACGGATAGCGTCCGAAGATGATGAGGCGCCACTTCTCGGCGACGAAGCCCCAGCAGGCGCCGCTGCTCTGGCCGCAGGCCTGCACGTCCGGCGTCCAGACGGCGTTGACGAGCCCCCAGAGCACGAGCTTGCCGACTATGAACGCAATGACGGCCGATACGACGACGGTGAACAGGGACGCCATGGGCGAATAGAAGTAACGGCGGCGGATGCGCTGGGAAAGGGAGCCGCTGAACGAACTTTCGGTGATCATGCCGGCCTCCTTACTGCGGGGCCCGCATGATGCGGGCGTTGAGCGCATTCATCACAACCGAGATGACGAGATTGAGCGTCAGGTAGACGGCCATGATGATGCAGATGACCTCAAGCGCCTGAGCGCTCACGTTGATCACGGTGTTGCCGATGTTGACGAGGTCGGGATAGCCGACCATCACCGCAAGGGACGAATTCTTGGTGAGGTTCATGTACTGGCTTGCAAGCGGCGGAATCACCAGTCGCATGGACTGCGGGAAGATCACGTAGCTCACGGTCTCGGTCATCGTCATGCCGAGCGCAAGCCCTGCGTCCCACTGGCCTGCCTTGACGGCCAGAACGCCTGCGCGGACGATCTCCGCAATGGAGGCCGACGTGAAGAGCGTGAGGCCGAGCGAGAGCGCGAGGAATTCAGGAGAGATCTGGCTGCCGCCCCTGAGCGCGAAGCGCGTCTGCACGGGATGATCCCATCCCGAGACGACGCCGCAGAGCACCCAGGCGACGATGAAGACGCCTGCGAACACGGCAATGCCGGTCGTGTTGGCCATCAGTCCCGTCATGCGTCTGCGGGCGAAGAAGGCCGATGCGAAGCCGCATGCGGCGCCCGCACCTGCGGCGATCCACATGGCCCATCCGCCCATCAGGGGGGATGCGTACTGAAGGCCGCTCTTCGAGAGGAAGACCCAGTCCCCCACGTGCAGGGCCGTGCGGCCGGCAGGCAGGAGTTCCGTCACGGCTAGATAGACGGCAAGGAGCAGGACCAGAAGCGGAATGTTGCGGTAGAACTCGACGTGCGCCGTGCCCAGAAAGCGGAGCATCGGATGGCGCGAGAGGCGCATGAGGCCCACGACGACGCCGAGCACGGTCGCCGCGATGATGGAGACTGCGGAGACCTTGATCGTGTTGAGCATGCCCACCAGGAAGGCTCTGGACATGTGATCCGTATTGGTGAATGGGATCAGCGCCTCACCGATGTCGAATCCGGCGGGATTGCCGAGGAAGGCAAAGCCGCTGTTGATGTGGCGTTCTGCAAGATTGTCCGCCACGTTCATCGAGACGGCGGCAAGGAAGCCCACGAGGATGAGGATCAGCACGGCCTGAATCGTATATTCGCGGCGCTTTCTGGCCTTCTCGCGCTCCTTCCAAGCAGCGTCGCCGTAGATACCAAAAGATTCCCTGGATAGCATGATTTTTTTTTGACTGACAAAAGGCCCCAGAGCGTCCTCTGGAGCCTTCTGTACTAAACAACGGGCTGCCGGTCGGCAGCCGAGGATGCGGATCAGCGGATCGGCATAGCGTACATCAGGCCGCCGTCCGTCCACAAGCGGTTCAGACCGCGGGGCAGGTTGAGCGGTGTCTTCGGACCGAAGAACTCGGTCCAGGACTCGCCGTAGTTGCCGACCTGCTTAATGATACGGTACGACCATTCCTTGTCGAGACCGATCAGCTTACCCATGTCGTCGCTCTGACCAAGCAGGCGCTGGAGGTTCGGATTGGCGCTCGTCTTGCGCAGTTCGTCAGCATTGGCCTTCGTGATGCCGAGTTCTTCGGCCTCGACCATCGTGTTGAAGGACCAGCGGACGATCTGGAACCATTCGTCGTCACCGCGGCGGACGGCCGGGCCGAGAGGCTCCTTGGAGATCACTTCGGAAAGAATCTCGTACTTGGACGGATCCTGAGCGAGCGTACGCATGCCTGCGAGGTCGGACATGTCGGTCGTGTAGACCTGGCAGCGGCCGGACAGGAAGGCGGACTGAGTGGCTTCGGTCGTGTCAAACACCACCGTCTTGTAGCTCATCTTGTGGGAGTTGAAGTAGTCGGCCAGCGTCTTTTCGGAGGACGTGCCGGACTGGACGCAGACCGTGGCGCCGTCAAGCTCCTTGGCGGTCTTGATGCCGAATTCCTTCGGAACGATGAAGCCCTGGCCGTCATAGTAGGACACGGCCACGAATACGGAACCCTGGCTGGCGTCGCGCGTCATCGTCCAAGTGGTGTTGCGGGCGAGCACGTCGATTTCGCCGGACTGCAGGGCGGTGAAGCGTTGCGGAGAGCTGAGCGGAACGTACTTGACCTTGTCGGCGTCGCCGAGAACGGCGGCGGCCACGGAGCGGCAGATGTTGACGTCGAGGCCGCGCCACTTGCCCTGGCTGTCGGCGCTGGAAAAGCCCGGAGCGGACGTGTTGACGCCGCAGAGCACGTGGCCGCGCTTCTTGACGTTGTCAAGCGTGACGCCAGCGACGGCAGGCATGGCAACGGCACCTGCGGCAAGCAGTGCTGCAACGAACAAAAGCTTCATCTTCATTTCGAGTTCCTTCCTTTCGGGATCGAGTTGTTCTGCCTGTGTCCCGGCACTTCGAGGGAAAGTCGCGGCAGGGCTTCGGGCGTCAATGACCTTAAGTTTACAGACACTCCTGCAAACGCCAAGCAAAATTTGTCCCACATCGAATCATGAACAACCCACCTATTTCGTTCTGCCTAGAAACGCACCTCAAAATGTCGCCAAATCACGCGTTCGCTCACAAAAAGCCTGTAAAGCACAGGATTTGGCAAATCCTCGTGTTACAATGGCAGACTCTTCAAACTCCCGCTCCGACTTATGTCCGTTTACACAGAGCTGTTTTCCCTTTTCATCCTCGTCTGTCTCAGCGCCTTTCTGAGTTGCGCTGAAATCTCCCTCGCCTCCGCCCGCCGCTCCAGACTCAACGTACTTGCGGACGACGGCGACCGCCGCGCCCGACTCGTCCTCGACCTGCAGGAACATCCCGGCCAGTTCTTCTCCGCCATCCAGATCGGCACGAACGCCCTCGCCCTTCTCGGCGGCGTCGTCGGCGAAGCCGCCTTCTCGCCGTTCTTCAAGTGGTGCCTCTCGTTCGTGTTCACCCCCGAACAGATTCACGGCGTCGACTTCGTCATCTCCTTCGTACTCGCCACGCTTCTCTTCGTGATCTTCGCGGACCTGCTCCCGAAGCGCCTTGCCGTCGCCAAGCCCGAGGAAACGGCCATGACCGTCGTCCGTCCGACCTTCGTCATGATCAAGCTCCTGCGCCCGCTCGTCTTCGTGCTTGAAAAGTTCTCCGACGCGCTGATGCGCTCGCTCGGCTTCTCGACGAAGCGTCAGGACACGATCACGTCCGAGGACATTCTCGCGAGCGTCGGCGCCGCCACGGCCGCCGGCGTGCTTGCTCCGCAGGAGGAAGCCGTCATCCAGAACGTGTTCGACCTTGAAAGCCGCCTCGTGCCCTCGGCCATGACGCCGCGCGAGAACATCGTCTTCTTCACGCTCGACGACCCCGAGGAGGAGGTACGCGTCAAGATCTCCTCCGTCCCGTACAACCGCTTCCTCATCTGCGACAAGGACCTCGACCACATCATCGGCTACGTCGACAGCATGCACATCCTGCGACAGGTCCTCAACAACAAGCCGATCTCCTTCAAGGAGCCCGGCGTCGTCCAGACCTGCCCCTTCATTCCGGACAGCCTGACGCTTTCCGAAGTGCTCGACGTCTTCCAGCGCTCCCGCGCCGACTTCGCCGTCATTCTCAACGAGTACGCCCTGGTCGTCGGCGTCATCACGATCAACGACGTGATGAGCACCGTGATGGGCGAGCTCGTCGTCAACGCTGACGAACTTCAGATCGTCGAGCGTGAGGACGGCACGTGGCTTGTCGACGGCTCCACGCCGATCGACGACCTCGAGCATGCGCTCGACATCGACGAGTTCCCCGAGGACACGACCTACGAGACGGTCGCGGGCTTCATGATGTACATGCTGCGCAAGATCCCCAAGAGGACCGACAAGGTCGTCTGGGCTGGCTACACCTTCGAGGTGATCGACGTCGACAACAACAAGATCGACCAGATCCTCGTGACACGCAACAAGCGCCCCGCGCCCGTCGCCGACGCGGAAGAGCCTGCCAAGGCCGACTGAGGCGCCATTCGTTCCGCCTGAAAAGAAAGAGGAGCCCTGATCGGGGCTCCTCTTTCTTTTTCTTCAGACGGGTCCGGACTTATTCGGCCGCCGTCTTCTTTTTGGTCGTCCTACGGGTCGTCTTGCGGGGCTTGGCCTCGGAGTTCTCCTCGCCGGATTCGGTCGCCTCGGCGTCCTTCTTGCTCGGCTGGAACTCAAACGCGATGCTGCCGTTGCCCTTCACGATGAGGAAGGCCTTGAAGGCGCGCTTGCTCTTCTTCGAGATGAAGCCCGAGAGCAACTGCGTGCGCTTGTTGGCAAGGAGTTCCGTGACCTCCTCGGACGTGATGTCGCGGGAAAGGATGGTCTTGCTGATGCGGAACGTGCACTTCTTTTCGCCGCGAATGTTCTTCTCGCACTGGTAGGCTGCGGGCATTTCAAGCACGCGGGCGCCGCAGCACGGACAGACGCCGACGACGGGAGCGCTTTCGATCTCCTCGTCCGTCACCTCGGCCTTTTCCTCCTCGCCGAAGTCGAACTGCATCTTCCAGAGGCCGTCGGTCTCGTCCTTTTTGAGAATCAGTTCGGCCTCAAACGGGAAGCCGCGCTTGCTGATGAAGCCGGAAAGCGGTCCCACGCGCCCCGTGTTGAGGAGCTCTTCAACCTCAGCCTGTTCGAGCATGCGGCCCGAAGGATGCTTGGCAATCGAGAACTCGCAGCCGGGCGTCGTGCAGGCGAAGCGGCGGTAGTTTTCGACGATCTCGCCGCCGCACTGCGGACAGGGCGCCTCAATGCGGCGCGGATTTTCAAGCGGCACGCTGTTGCCCTCGTACTGCTTGGCCATGTTGACGACATTCTCCGTCAGGCGTCGGATCTCGCGCATGAACTCGTCGCTCTGGAACTTGCCCTCCTCGATGAGGCGCAGCTTTTGCTCCCACTCAGCGGTGAGGCGCGGCTCGCTCAGTTCGGCGATCTTGAGCCCCTTGAGCAGCGTGATGAGCTGGAAGGCCTTAGCCATCGGATGCAGATCGCGCTCCTCACGGCGCATGTACTTCTGCTCAATCAGGCCCTCGATGATCGAGGCGCGGGTGGCAGGTGTGCCCAGGCCCTTGTCGGCCATGGCGCCGCGCAGTTCGTCGTCCTCAAGCTTCTTGCCTGCGGTCTCCATAGCGCTCAGGAGCGTGGCTTCCGTGTAGCGGGCGGGAGCCTTGGTCTGCATGGTGGAAACGACGACGTCCTTCACGGCGGCCGGTTCGCCGGGCTTGACGGGAGTAAGCGCCTCGCGCTGGGTACGGCCCTTGCCGGCCACTTCGAGCCAGCCGGGCTCGGCAAGCACCTTGCCCTCGGTCTTGAACTGGTGGGCGCCGACGGTCGTGATGCGGACCGTCACGTCATACTCGGCCGCAGGATAGAAGACGGCCAGAAAGCGGCGCACGACCAGATCGAAGATCTTCTGCTCGACCTCATTGAGAGTCTTCGGAAGCTGCCCCGTCGGAATGATGGCGAAGTGGTCGCTGATCTTCGTGTTGTCGAAGATGCGCTTGTCCGGACGAACCCAGTTCTGCGTCAGGATCTTGGACGAGAAGGCTGCGTAGTCCGTGAGGCCGCCCAGTGCGTTGAGCGTGTCGCGCACGGTCGGCATGTAGTCTTCGGGAAGCGCGCGGGCGTCGGTTCGCGGATAGGTGAGAACCTTGTGCTTTTCATAGAGCGCCTGCGCGATGGAAAGCGTCGTCTTGGCGGAATAGCCGAAGCGGCTGTTGGCCTCGCGCTGCAGGCTCGTCAGGTCGAAGAGCAGGGGCGAAAGCTGACGGGAGCGCTTCGAGGTCTCCTCGATCTTGCCCATGCCGTTGCGGCAGGCCGCGGCAATCCTGCGGGCCTCGTCCTCCGTCCAGAGGCGCTCGGCCTTGCGGTCGGGATCATCCTTGTCCTTGCGGAAGTTCGGGTCGATCCAGATGCCCTCGTATTCGCCCGCGGAGACGCCGAACACGGCGGAAACCTCCCAGTAGCCCTTGGGCACGAAGGCATTGATCTCCTCCTCACGCTTGACGACGATCGCGAGCGTCGGCGTCTGAACCCGGCCGACGGTCGTCAGGAAGAAGCCGCCTTCCTTGGAGTTAAAGGCGGTCATGGCGCGCGTGCCGTTGATGCCGACAAGCCAGTCGGCTTCGGATCGGCAGCGGGCGGCGGCCTCAAGGGGCTTCATCTCATCGTCGGTGCGCAGATGACGGAAGCCCTCCTGAATGGCGTTCTTCGTCATGGACTGGAGCCAGAGACGCTTGACGGGCTTCTTGCTGCCGCAGGACTGCATGATGTAGCGGAAGATCAGTTCACCCTCGCGTCCCGCGTCGCATGCGTTGATGACTTCGGTCACGGCACGGCTTCGGATCTTCTTCGACAAAGCCTTGAGCTTCTCTTCGGACTTCTTGATCGGCTTGAGATCGAAGTAGGGCGGCAACACGGGAAGGTTCTTGAAGGTCCAGCGGCCGCGCTTGACATCAAACTCTTCGGGCGCAGTAATTTCGAGCAGATGACCGACGGCGGAGCCGATCACCATGTCGTCACGGACCCAGAAGTCGCCGTCGCGCGTGAAGCCCCCGAGAGCTCGCGCAATATCGCCTGCAACGGAAGGCTTCTCAGCAATGACAAGAGATAAGGACATACGATGCATCTCCATGACCGCAGTTATCGTGGAACCGGCGGGCACAGCAAACTGAAAACAAATGAATGGCGGCATGCGCCTGCGTTGGACATCATTATGCAACAGACGCCGCAGGGAATGCCCTCGTGCAAATATTCATAGCGTACCAACTACAGGCAGCCGGACTCAACTCCCTGCCAGACGCAGCTCGGCAAGAATGTCGTCCGAAGACTCGACAAGCCTCGCTCCCTGACGGATCAGCCTGTGACATCCCCTGGCGAAGGGAGAGTGGATGGACCCCGGCACGGCCATGACGTCCCTGCCCCAGTCGGCCGCCGTTCTCGCGAGGCTGAAGAGATGGGAGCCCGTGCCTGCATTGAGCGCCAGAAGCGCCTGCGCGGAGGCCATGCGGCAGCACGTCTGCAGCTCCCGCCCCTCGGGCGAGAATCCGAACCCCGGCGCAACGGCGGTCATGATGAGGCCTCCCTTGTCCAGAAGCTCGTGGAGAAGATCTCGTCCCTCGGACGGCCAGACCCTGTCGGGTCCGCAGGGCTGCCAGACGAGCGCCCTGCCGCCTGTGCGGAGCACGCTTGCGAGAAACACCGTCTCCGTTCCGGGAAAGTGCCCCGTCGAGAGCAGAAGCTCGTTGCGGGTTCCGAGCGCCTCGCCGAAAACCTCCGCATTGTACAGAGCCTCCCTGTCGGGGTGCGTGCTGCCACCCACCGTAAGCACGGGCTTGGCGAGAAGGCCCGCGTCACCGCGGTACCAGAGAAGCACGGGCGCGGCGCCCGCCTCGATCATGAGGCGGGGATAGCGGGGATCGGCCAGCGTGATGAAGCCGACTCCCTTCGTTTCGGACAGCCACGACAGGATGCGTTCCGCCTCTCCGCTCGAATTAACCTCGCGGATCTCGCGCGCCGCCGTCTCGCCGGCAAGCTTCGTCAGGGTTCCCGACGAGGCGTCGAAAAGCGCCTCGACGCCGCCCGTCTGCTGCAGGAGCCTGAGGATCTCAGGCACCGAAAGCACAGTAAGCAGAGAAAGCTTGATCCAACATTCGGCCTCGCGGCCCGTTTCAGGCGTCATGTCCCTTCCCGTGGTGAATCCGCCCGCCCTCTTGAGTCCGGACGGCAGTTCTGATCTAAAATAGACGGTTTTACAAGTTCAACTCTTTCTAGGAGCGTCTCGTGGCTCTTCTGCCCATTATCCAATATCCCGATCCCGTTCTGGCTGCCAAGGCCGAGCCCGTCACCGAGTTCAACGACGAGCTCCGCAAGCTTGCCGCCGACATGGCCGAAACCATGTATGCGGCCCCCGGCGTCGGGCTCGCGGCCAATCAGGTGGGCAGCCTCAAGCGCATCGTGGTCATCGACATCACCGACGAGAAGAACAACCTTCTCGTCCTCGTCAATCCCTACATCAAGTCCCACACGGAGGAGCTTGCCGAATTCGAAGAAGGCTGCCTTTCCCTCAAGGGACTTTATGAAAAGGTGAGCCGCCCCGATGGCGTCACCGTGTGCGCCCAAGACCTTGACGGCAAACCTTTCGAAATCGAGGCCACCGGCCTTCTCGCCGTTTGCCTGCAGCATGAGCTTGACCACCTTGACGGCACGGTCTTCATCGACCATCTCAGCCGCCTCAAGAAGGACCGCGCCAAGACGAAGCTGCGCAAGCTTCGCAAGAACGACAAGCAGGCCTGAGCCTGAGCGGCGCAGGCCGCGTCAGGCAGGATGCCTGTGGCAGTGCTCCGCGATGAGCGCGCCAAGTTCGGGCACCAGAGCCTCGGGGAGCTGATGCCCCATGCCCTCGATCACCTCGAAGCGTGCGTTGGGAATCAGATCTGCGGTCTCCCTGCCTGCCGCAAGCGGCAGAAGCGGATCCGCCGTGCCGTGAATGATCAGCGAGGGCGCCGCCAGACGCCTGAGCTGCCAGGACCTGTCCCCACTCGCCAGAATGGCCAGCAGCTGCCGCGCCGTTCCGTCAGGATCGTAGTGCAGGCTCCCCAGCATGCCCAGCATGCTCTCGAGTTCCTCGCCCGACGGCTTGTACGCCGGCCCTGAAAGGGTGGTGAACACGCGGGCGAAGTAATCCCTCAGTCCTTCCTCCGTATTCAGATTGTCGGGCTTTCTCAGAAGAGTCCAGACCGCATTGAGACGACCGAATCCCGTTCTCGGGTTGCCCGAAGCGGAGGCGATCGACGTGAGCGATGCCACGCGATTGGGGGATTGCACGGCCGCCACCTGTGCGATCATGCCGCCCATGGAGATGCCGACGATGTGCGCCCTGCGTATCGACAGGTGATTGAGGAGGCGCTCCACGTCGAGCGCCATGTCCTCAAGCGCGTAGGCGCTCGTCACCTTTCGGCGCAGAAGCGCCTGCGCCACGGCTGAGGCCACGTTTCTTCCGTCCGCCTTCATGTCCGTGCAGCGGGAGCTCTCCCCGCAGTCGCGGTTGTCGGGCGTGATGACCTGAAAGCCTTCCCGCACAAGGTGTGCGATGAGGCTTGTCGGCCAAGCGGCGCTCGACATGCCAAGGCCCATGATCAGCACGACGGCGGGCGCATCCGAGGCGCCATAGCGCCGGTAGGCCAGCTTGAATCCGTTGTAATAAAGTGCGTCCACGTCGTTTCTCTCTTTGCGCCTCTCTGCCTAAAGTACCGTACACTAGTACCATCATTGTATTTTGACACTTGAAAACGCTCCCCATCCAGCGTCGCCGGAGTCCAAACGTATGAAGATCATTTTTGCAGGCACGCCCGACTTCGCGGCCGTCGCGCTCAAGCACCTCATTGACGCGGGACACGAGATCGCCCTCGTTCTCTCGCAGCCCGACCGCCCGAGCGGCCGCGGCATGAAGCTCACTCCCTCGCCCGTCAAGAAGCTCGCCCTTGAGCACGGCATTCCCGTCATCACGCCGGTCACGCTGAGCCTGAAGAAGGCACCCGAAGAGTCCGCCCGCATTCACGCGGACCTCAAGGCCGTCGGCGCCGACCTGCTCGTCGTGGCCGCATACGGCCTCATTCTTCCGCAGGCTGTTCTCGACTGCGCCAAGGGCATCGGCCGCAACGGCGACATCCGCGCCATCAACATCCACGGCAGCCTTCTGCCCCGCTGGCGCGGCGCCGCGCCCGTTGCGCGCGCCATCGAGTCCGGAGATGCGGAAAGCGGCGTCGTGCTCATGAAGATGGAGCTGGGCCTTGACACGGGTCCGATGATCCGCACCGTGCGCACGCCCATCACGCAGGAGGACACCTCCGACACGCTCATGATGCGCCTGGCCGAACTCGGCGCAGAGCTCCTCGTCGAATCCCTCAGGACGCCGGACGAACTCGACTGGACGCCCCAGCCCGAGGAAGGCGTCACCTATGCCGAGAAGCTTCTGAAGACGGAAGCCGTCATCGACTGGACCCTTCCCGCAAAAGTCCTCGCCAACAAGGTTCGCGCATTCAATCCCTTCCCGGGAACTGTATTCGACAAGGACGGCGTCCCCGTCAAGATCTGGCAGGCCGAAGCGCTCGAGCTCTCTGGTCATCCCGGCGAAGTGCTCGACACGACGAATGGTCTTGTGATCGCCTGCGGCGAAGGCGCTCTTCGCGCCACGGTTCTGCAGAAGCCCGGCAAGCCCAAGATGGCCTTCGGTCCCTTCCTTCAGAGCCTGCCCTTTACCGTTGGTGAGGTCGTCAAGTGAGCATCGCCGCGTCCGCGCCGCACAAGCAGGCGCCTTTTTCCAAAATCGTGAGCGCCGTCGCCTCCGCACGCACGCAGCTGCGCGCAGGCGCCTCGCTCAACTCCGTCATCCGACCTGCGCTTCTCAACGTCCCGCTGGAAAGCCGTCCCGCCGCACAGGCGCTCATCTATGAGAGCGTGCGCCGCTGCGCGAGAACGACCGCACTCGTCGGACTGCTTTGCAGCCGCCAGCCCTCGGCCGAGGTGCTCTCCGTGCTCGAGACCGCCTTCGCCGCCTTCTCGCTCGGCAGGCTCGCAGTCTTCACCGTCGTGTCCGAAACGGTCACGGCGGCCAAGGCGAACCCGCAGACCCGTGCCGCCTCAGGCTTCATCAACGCCGTGCTCCGCCGCTATCTGCGCGAGAAGGATGAACTGGAAAAGAAGATCGCCTCCCGCGACGAGGTCCGCTTCAATGCTCCCGCTTGGTGGATTGGCCGCATCCGCACGATTTATCCAAAGGATGCGGACCGCATTCTGGAGCTGGGCACGCGTCATCCTCCGATGACGCTGCGCGTCAACGTCCGCCTCATGACCGTCGAAGACTATCTTGACCGGCTGAAGGCCGCAGGGCTTGAAGCCCGCCGAGTCGGCCCCGAGGCCATCGAACTCGTCACGCCCGTCCCCGTCGACCGCATTCCCGGCTTTGCCGACGGGCTGAGTTCCGTTCAAGATGCAGGAACGCAGCTTGCTGCGCATCTGTTGCCCGTGAAGGCGGGCGACCGGGTGCTGGACGCCTGCTCGGCTCCCGGCGGCAAGACCGCCCACATTCTCGAGCGCGCGGACTGCGCCATGACTGCGCTGGAGATCGATCCCGCCCGAGCCGTCAAGGTTCGCGAGACTCTCGACCGACTCAAACTCAAGGCCGACATTCGAACGGCTGACGCCGGCGACACGGCAAGCTGGTGGGACGGCAAGCCCTTCGACGCCATTCTGCTTGACGCGCCGTGCACGGCAAGCGGCGTGGTGCGCCGCCAGCCCGACACGCCGTGGCTCCGTCGCCCCGACGACATCAAGAAGCTCGCCTCAGAACAGAAGAGGCTCCTCAAGACGCTCTGGCCCCTGCTCCGCAAGGGCGGCAGGATGCTCTACGCCACGTGCTCGATCTTCCCCGAAGAAGGCACGGGACAGATGAAGGCATTCCTGGCCGCAACGCCCGACGCCCGTCTCGTCCCCCTGTTTGCAGGCAATGACGGCATGCTGACTCTTCTGCCCGAGGAATCGGGAGAATGGCGCTCCGACGCCCAGCTGCCCACCGTGCATGACGGCTTCTTCTATGCCCTTTTGGAAAAGCAAGCCTGACATGTACAAAGCGACCCGACGCCAGACCCTGAAACTTGCGCTGCTCGCGGCGCTCGGCGCTTCGTCCATGACCGCGCCCGAGGCGCGGGCGGCCGACGCGACCTTCATGCGCGCCGCGCTCACGCTTGACGAACCTGGCGAGCGGTCGGGCCTCTTCCTGAGCTCCTCCTTTGAGTTTGACCTGCCTCAGGCGCTCTCCGAGGCGCTTCACAGGGGCATTGCGCTCTATTTCGTTCACGAATTCAGGCTCTACAAGGAGCGGTGGTACTGGATCGACAAGGCCACGATCCGCTGCCGCTTCATGATCCGTCTGGCGTTCGATCCGCTCACGCGCCGTTACCGCCTCTCCTACAACGGGCTTTCGCTCTCCTTCGACACGCTTGAACAGGCCCTGCCCTACATCAAGAACATCAGGCGCTGGCGCGTCGGTCCCTCGAACGCCGTGCGCAATGCGGAGGACTACGCGGCCGAACTGCGCTTCTATCTGGACACGGACAAGCTTCCCAAGCCGATGCAGGTCGTCAACACGGGCAGTAGCGACTGGACGCTCACCAGCGACTGGATAGAACTTCCGATTCCTGCGGAAGTCATCGCTCCCGCGGAGTAAGAGACAGCCATGCCCCGCTGGTTACGCTACAGCACCCTGATCGCCATCTCCTTTGCGAGCATCGCCATGCTCGGGCTGGCGATCAGTCTCTTCAATCCCAAGCTGTTCGACAGGTACTTCCCGTTCCTGCTCGTCCTGAACGCCGTCATCGCCGCCGTCCTTTTTTGCGTCGTGACGACGCTGTGCCTGCGTCTGGCAAGACGCCAGCGCTCAAAGCAGTACGGCTCGCACATGACGGCGAAGCTTGCGCTCACGACGGCCCTCATCAGCGTGGTGCCGACGCTGACTGTCTATGCGATCTCCACGGCCTTCATCAGCCGCTCGCTTCAGGACTCCTTCTCTCCACGCGTGGAGGCCTCGCTCGACGCAGGCGTTCGCATCACGCAGGAGATGCTCGCCAAGCAGGAACAGTCCACGCAGGAGCTGGCACGTGACTTCGCGGATGCACTCGCCGGGACGCCCGACTCCCTGATGCTACACGACCTGCTCAAGCTTCTGGAGCCGCATTCGGGAACCGAGGCTCTTGTCCTCACAAGCACGGGCTCCGCCGTGGCGGCTGCAGGCTCCCGCATCAACGTGCTGATGCCCGACCTGCCCTCGCAGCTCCAGCTCAAGACCGCCAAGACGACGGGCATTTACAGCATCGTCGACGGCGACACGCTTTTCGAGGCTCCTGAAGCGACAGGCGGCTCAAGCGACCTGCGCATACGCGTCATCATCCCCATTTCGACGCTGCACGCTCCGTCCCTCTCCGACTTCAAGACCACGGGACTGCTTGCCAAGACCGCCAGCAGCCAGCAACTCTTCCTGCAGCTGACCCAGCCCGTCGACAAGACAATCGGGCTTCATGCGGCCACGCTCGTCGCAGGCTACCGCGAGTACCAGCAGCTGGCCTACAGCCAGAGCTCCATGGCCACGCTTTACGCGCTGACGCTCTCGCTCATCGTCCTGCTCGCCCTCTTCGCGAGCGTTCTCGCTGCGCTGTCCTTTGCACGCAGGACGACGTCGCCCGTCATGCAACTTGCCGAAGGCACCAGACGCGTGGCCACGGGCGACTTCATGCCGATCCGCGAGTTCCAGGGCGGCGACGAAATCAACGTGCTGACCCGCTCCTTCAACTCGATGATCAAGGAAGTGTCCGAAGCCAGACGCGGCCTCGAGCTGCAGCGCCTGCAGGCCGAGCAGGCCCAGGCGTTTCTGGAGCGCGTGCTCGGCAACATTTCGTCGGGCGTCGTGGTCGTGGACCACTGGTACACGGTCGTCACGGCCAATCAGGCGGCACGCCGCATCATGGGCGAGCAGAACGTGATGACGGGCGCCTCCCTTCGCGATACGCTGCCCGAATTCGTTTCGACCCTCGAGGAATATCAGCACAGGGAGAGCATCGGCACGGCCCCCGAACCCCTCGACTTCGAGCTTGAACAGAACGGCGTGACGATTCCGCTCTACCTGAAAACTACGCCCATGCAACTCGGCACCCAGACGGGGTCCGTGCTCGTCTTCGACGACGTGACCGCCCTCATGAAGGCGCAGCGAGCCACCGCCTGGGGCGAGGTCGCCCGCCGCCTTGCGCACGAGATCAAGAATCCGCTCACGCCCATCAGGCTTTCCGCCGAAAGGCTGGCCTGGAAGCTTCACGCCAAGCTGACCGAGGAAAAGGACCTGCAGCTTCTCCAGAGGACGACCAACACCATCATCGAGCAGGTCGACACGCTCAGGCAGATGGTCAACGACTTCAGGGAGTACGCGCGCATGCCCGCCGCATCCCTTGTCCCGCTGAACCTCAACGAGTTCATGGAAACCGTCCTGCAGCTTTACCACGATGCAGGTCACGCCATCAGCTTCGTCCCCGGAGAGGGGCTGCCGGAGATCGACGCGGACCCCGCCCAGCTCAGGCAGGTGTTCCACAATTTGATTTCCAACAGCCTCGAGGCCGTGACGGAAGGTGAGCTCGTTCGCATTTCGATCAGAACGGAAGCGCTGGAATCCCAATACCATGCAGGCGCAATCGGCGCTGTTAAACTCTCTATTGAGGATAATGGGCCCGGCTTTACGGATAAAATCCTGAATGCTGCCTTTGACCCCTATGTGACAACCAAGCCGACGGGAACGGGGCTCGGCCTGCCGATCGTGAAGAAGATCCTTGACGACCACGGCGCCGCCATCAAGCTCAAGAACCGCAGCAACGAAGAAACCGGCGAGATTCTCGGCGCATCTGTCGAAATTGTCTTCAAAGTCTCTCGACTAGAGCACAACCCAATTTCCAACTGAGCCACAACATGCATACAGTCTTGATCGTTGACGATGAATACGGCATCCGCGAGCTCCTTTCAGAGATTCTGGAGGACGAGGGCTACCAAGTCCTGACCGCAGAAAATGCCAAAATCGCTCAGAGCCTAGTTGGCAAGCACGACTTCGACCTGATTCTCCTTGACATCTGGATGCCCGACATGGACGGCATTTCCCTGCTCAAGGAGTGGTATTCGCATAACACCGTCAGGTGCCCCATCGTGATGATGTCAGGCCACGGCACCATTGAAACCGCAATGGAGGCCACGCGCTTCGGTGCAATGGACTTCCTCGAGAAGCCGATCTCGATGCAGCAGCTTCTGAAGACGTGCAAGCAGATGATCCAGTTCTGGGAGCACGAAAAGGTTTCGCGTCCCCGCGAAAACGAACAGGCCAAGGCCGCCAGCGTCGCTCTGGCGGGCTGGAAAAAAGCTTCCTGCTCCCCTCTGAATGTTTCGCTCGCCAACCTCAACGACAAGTCCAGGTTCTGCGACCACTTCATTCTCACGGACGTGCCGCTTCGCATCGGTCCTCAGGCCCGCCTGCCGATCATCGACGTTCCCGAACTCCATTTCGAGTTCAACCTCAACCTGCCGCTGCGTGAGCTTCGCGACAGTCTTGAACGCGCCTACATCACCCGCGTCGCCCAGTTCTACGGCGGCTCGGTCACGATGCTTGCCAAGCATGCGGGTCTGGAGCGCACTCACCTCTACCGCAAGATTCGCCAGCTCGGCCTGGAGCTCAAGAAAACCACCAGAAAGGATGAATCCGATCACATAGCGGCTGGCGACACGATGGAAGATCTTTCCGAGGAAACCTCGGACACTCCCGACAACAAGAAGTGCTTCCAGATCCATCAGAAAACCACCGACGTGAATAACGGCTCGGACGACTCATGAAAATCCTTATTGTGGGCGCAGGCCGCATCGGCAGCTCGGTCGCCGAGAGTCTGGTCTCCGAAGCCAACGACATCACCGTCGTTGACCAGGACGCCGAGCGCATCGGATCCCTGCAGTCGAGATTCGACCTGCGCGGCGTCGTGGGCAACGCCACCAGCCCGCAGGTGCTGACCGATGCAGGCGCGGCCGATACGGACATGCTGATCGCCGTCACCTCGAGCGACGAGACGAACCTCGTCGTAACGATGCTCTGCGCCCGCATCTTCAACATTCCGACCCGCATCGCCCGCGTCCGCAACAACGAGCTTCGAGACTATCCCCGCATTTTGGGCGAGGAAGGCTTTGAAGCAACGTCCATCATCTGGCCCGAGCAGGCGCTCGTGAGCTATCTCATCAAGCTCATTGACTTTCCCGAAGCCATTCAGGTTCAGGAATTCGGAGAAGGGCTTGCGAGCCTCATCGCCGTGCGCGCCAAGTCGGGCAGTCCGCTGGTGGGCCGCCCGATCCGTGAACTCTTCACGCATCTGCCTCAGGTTCCCGCACGCATCGTGGCCATCTTCCGCCGCAACCGCCGTCTGGAGGTGAACGCCTCCACCATTGTCGAGGCGGGCGACGAGGTCATCTGTCTGTGCGACACCAGACACGCCAGGCGCGTCATGGCGGAGCTGCGCCATCGCGAGCGCCCCGTGCACAGCATCATGATTGCGGGAAAGCCCAGCTTCACCCTCAATCTCGCGCGCATGCTCAAGACCGGCGAAAACCGTCCGGGCGGCAACTTCGACATCAGGATTCTGGAGAATGACCGCAACGTCGTGAAGCGCCTCTCCCGCGAGCTCGGCGATGCCGCCATGCTGATCGAGGGCGACTTCACCAGCGAGGACGTGCTTGACGCCGCAGGCATCGAGACGTGCGACCTGTTCATTGCAGTGTCCGAAAACGACGAGAACAACATCCTCGGCGCCCTTCTGGCCAAGAAGCTCGGCGCAGGCAAGACCATTGCGCTCGTCAACCGCAAGGCCTACGGCGACCTCATGCAGGGCAGCCAGATCGACATCACGCTGTCGACCACCACCGCCGCGCTCGGCGAGCTGATCCGCCACGTGCGCCGCGGCGACGTGGCGGCCGCCTACAGCCTGAGACGCGGCGCGGCCGAAGCGCTCGAAATCGTCGCCCACGGCGACCGCAGAAGCTCCAAGGTCGTCGGCAGGCGCATCGGCAGCATCTCGCTGCCCGAAGGCTGCGCCATCGGAGCCCTGATCCGCGGCAACGATGAAAACGCGCTCGTACTGATGGGCGACAAGGACACCGTCATCGAGGCGGAGGACCACGTGATCGTCTTCGTGCCCTCCAAGAAGCTCATCCCGAAGATCGAACGACTCTTCACGGTCAATGTCGGCTTCTTCTAAGGAGGCCTGACGCCATGTTCAACACGATCCGCTATCTGCTGCTGCCGGTGCTCAATGCCTCTGGGCCCGTCTTCATCTGGCTCGCCGCGGCGCTGCTCATTCCGTTCACGCTCTCCGTCTCAAAGCAGGACGGCGCGGCGGACAGCTTTCTGACGTGTTTTCTCATCACGCTCGCCACGGGCGTGGTCCTGATGCTTCTGACCCGTCGCTGGCGGCGGGAGCTGACTTCAAGGCACGGCTTTCTTCTCGTGACACTGATATGGACCTCCGTGCCGCTCTTCGGCACGATTCCCTTCATCATCGAACGCCCCGACATGAGCTTTGCACAGCTCTACTTCGAGATGATGTCCTGCCTCACGACGACGGGCGCAACGGTCTTCACGGGACTCGACAAGCTTCCCGTATCACTGAACGGCTGGCGCTGCTTCCTCTCGTGGATCGGCGGCATGGGCCTCATCGTGCTGTCCGTGGCCATTCTCCCGCTGCTCGGCGTGGGCGGCTCGCAGATCATCAAGGCCGAGACGACGGGCCCCCTCAAGGAGCACCGCCTGACGCCCCGCATCGCCGACACGGCCAAGGCGCTCTACATCATCTATCTCGGCGTCTCCGTCGCCTGCGCGATCTCCTACCATCTGGCAGGCATGGAATGGGAAGACGCCATCATGCACATGATGACGACCGTCAGCCTCTCGGGCATCGGCACGCATGACGCAAGCTTCGCATACTTCAACAGTCCCGCCGTCGATGCGGTCGCCATCGTCTTCATGCTGATCAGCGGCTTCAACTTCTCCCTCCACTTCATGGTATGGAGGCGCAGGAACTTCCTGATCTACCTGCAGGACGCGGAGGCGAAGGCCTGGATTGCAACGGCCGCCCTGATGTCGGCCCTCACGATCATCGTGCTCGCCGACGCGCACGTCTACGAAACGTCGGCCGAAACCGTGCGCCACGCGCTCTTCTCAGTGGTCTCCGTCATCACGACGACGGGCTACGCAACGGTCGACTACGCCTCCTGGCCGCTCGGCCTGCCCGTCCTCCTGCTGGTCGCCGCAGCGTTCTCGACGTGCGCAGGCTCGACGGGCGGCGGCATCAAGATGGTGCGCCTGCTGATCATCCTCGGCATGATCCGAAGGGAAATGACGAAGCTGCTTTATCCGAAGGCGGTGGTTCCGCTCACGCTCAACAAGACGCCGATCGACGAAAAAGTCTGCATCGCCGTGCTGGCCTACTTCATGGTCTGGCTCACGTCCTTCGTGATCGGCGCAGCCGTTCTGCTTCTGGCGGGACTCCCCCCCGGGGACGCCATCAGCGCCGCATGGGCCATGCTTTCGAACATCGGCCCGGGCCTCGGCGGCGTCGGCCCGACGGGAAACTATGCGGACCTGAGCGACATCCAGCTGTCCGTCTGCTCCTTCCTGATGCTCATCGGGCGCCTGGAGATCTTCACCGTGTTCGCGATCTTCACGCGGAACTTCTGGCGAATCTGATGCAGGCGGTGAGGCCGCCTGCGACGTGCAGTCCTACGGACGGCCCCACATGATGGCGTCGCCGTGCTTGATGGCGCGCTTGATCATCGACTGGAGAGGCACGACGCGCTGAAAGAAATTGATCTTCTCGACGGCGTTCCTCTTCTCCTCCTTCTCCTCCTCGCGCATGCGGAGCTCCTCGTCGTAGGTCGACTCGCGAAGCTTCCTTTCCCGCTCGGCCTCGATCTGCGCAAGGCGCTCCTTGTCCTTGCGGGCCTCCTCATCAAGGATCCTCAGGATTTCGGGCAGCTCGTCGCAGGAGAAAGCGCCTGTTTCGGTCCACGGGCGGCCGAGCACCTTGAAGACCCGCCTGGCCGTTTCCTCGAACATAATGAACGGCCCTGTGGCACGGCATGAAAAAAGCACCAGAGACATAGAAGACACTCCCGATCACAACCTTGAGTTACACTACTTCGCATAACATACCCACTGGATTTTATCGTACCTAACGGAGCCTTCTGTGTCTGCAGGGATCTGCATCATCGCCCACGAGCCGCTGGCCAGCGCATTGAAAAGCTGTGCCCGGCACATCTTCAGCGCCACGGGCGACACCTTCTGCGACTCCATCGCAGTCTTCGACGTGCCCTGCGACGTGGACGCCGAGCAAGGCGAGGCGGAAGCCCGCAGGCTCATCTCGAACTTCCCCGCGAATCAGGGCGTGTTGGTCTTCACCGACGTTCTCGGCGCGACGCCTTCCAACATCGCCCATCGTCTTCTGGACAATCCGCAGGTGCGCGTCATCACGGGCGTCAATCTGCCCGCACTCATCACCGCTCTCAGTCATCACGAGGAATGCGCGGCCCGCATTGCCGTCATCGCCGAGGGAGCCGCGCGAGGCGGCATCTCCACGTCCTGCGGCAAGCCTTCCGCCATCAAGGACACTGCCAATGCAGACTAAGCAGCTCACCGTGCTCAACAAGCTCGGGCTCCATGCCCGTCCTTGCGCCCTGCTCGCCAAGACCGCAGGCTTCTTCAAATCCTCCATCACGCTCACGCACAACAACCATAGCGTGGATGCCAAGTCGATTCTCGGCCTCATGACGATGGCCGTGCCCGCAGGCACGACGCTCACCGTCACGGCGGACGGTCCCGACGAAGACAGCGCCATCAAGGACATCACCGCCCTTTTCGACAACAAGTTCGGCGAACAAGCCTAAGACGGAGAATCCACCATGAGTGACGAACCCCTCGTTGCGTCCTCCACAGTCGAAGAACAGGCACCGCCTCCCGAAAAGCTGACGGGCATCAGCGTCTATCCCGGCATCGCCTACGGCCTCTGCCAGCAATTCTCCGCCGGCGATCTGGAGATCCCGCAGTTCGTCATCGAAAAGACCGGAACCCGCGGCGAAATCCAGCGCCTGCGCGCCGCCATCGCCACCGTCGACAAGCAGCTCGGCGCCCTGATCGACTCCGCCGACGAAGACATGCCGGCCGAGGCGGCGGCGTTCATCGACGTGCACCGCACCATCCTTCGAGACCCCACCCTGATCGAGGAGACCGTCGACATCATCAAGGAAAAGCTCGTCAACGCCGAATGGGCGCTGTCGCTGCGCCTTGAAAAGACGCGACGAGACTTCGAGTCCATCGAGGACGACTACATCCGCGAACGCATCAAGGACATCGCGCACGTCGTCCTGCGCGTGCAGCGCGTGCTCACGGGCAGGCGCTCCGCCTCAAGCCTTCTTGAAGCGGAAGGCCTTGACGAGACGATCATTCTCGTGGCCGACCAGCTCGATCCCGCCGACATGCTGCTTCTGCGCGGCCGAGACGACCTCGACATCGCGGGCATCATCCTCGAGGAAGGCAGCATTACGAGTCATGCCGTCATTCTTGCGCGCTCGCTTGAAATTCCGACTCTGGTCGGCGTCAAGGGCGCCTGCGAGCTCCTCGAGACCGACGTGCCCGTCCTGCTCAACGCGGACGAGGAGCTCATCGACCTGAGCCCCTCCGCCGAAAAGCGCAGGAACGCACGCCAGCGCATGAAGCTTCTGACCGCCGAGAAGAAGCGCCTCAAGAAGCTCAAGCAGTTTGACGCGGTCACGCTCGACGGACACACGATCAAGCTCTTCGCCAACATCGCGCTCCCCGAGGACGTCAAGGACGTCCATCGCGCGGGTGCGGACGGCGTCGGGCTCTTCCGCACGGAATTCCTCTTCATGAACCGCGACGACCTTCCCTGCGAAGACGAGCAGTACAACGCGTACTGCCGCGTCATCCGCTCGATGAAGGAGCAGCCCGTCGTGATTCGCACGGCCGACCTCGGCGGCGACAAGGTCATGTCGCAGGACGCCCTCGAAAAGCTCACCACCGGACCGCTCGAGGAGCTGAATCCCTCGCTCGGCCTCAGGGGCCTGCGCTTCTGCTTTGCGCATCCGAAGCTCTTCGTCACGCAGCTTCGCGCAATCCTGCGCGCCGCCGCCACGGGGTCGGGCAATGTCAGAATCCTGCTGCCGATGGTCACATCGCCCGAGGACGTCAGCAGGGTGCGCGAATTCTTCTCGCTGGCCTGCAGCGAACTTGCCGCCGAAGGCCAGAAGTTCACCGCCGACGTTCCGCTCGGTGGAATGGTCGAGGTTCCCGCCGCCGTCATGATGCTCAAGGACCTGATTCCCGTTCTCGACTTCTTCTCGCTCGGCACCAACGACCTCGTGCAGTACACGCTGGCCGTCGACCGAACGAATGCAGCGGTTTCAAAGTACTACGACGAGTGCCACCCGAGCGTGCTGCGCATGATCGCCACGACGGTCAGACAGGTCCACCAGGCAGGCAAGAGCGTGTCCGTATGCGGTGAAATGGCTGCCAGACCGGAACTCGTCCCCTTCTTCATCGGACTCGGATGCACGCGTCTTTCCATGACGCTCACCCAGATTCCCGCCATCAAGAAGCGAATTCTGAAGACCGACAGGGCCAAGGCCGAAGTCTTCGCAGCCAGCGTGCTGCGACGCCGATCCGTCAAGGCCGTCCATCAATCCTTTATTCAGGAGGAGGAGGCCTTCCAGAACAGGAAGGTCGCCGATCCGTCCACTACCCTATGAGCAATTCCTACGAAAAACCGCTGAACGATGACGAGTTCGTCGAACTCGGCGAACTGCTTGCCGCCATGCCCGAACCGTTCGAGCCGATGGAGCCCGACTACATGGACGGCTTCCTCACCGCGCTTCTGTGCCTGCCCGACGAGCCGTCTCCCGGCGACTGGATGCCCTACATCTTCGACTCCCAGGCCCGTCAGGACGCCGCTCTGGCGGATCCCGACGAACAGGACCGTCTGGAGGAACTCATCTACCGCCGCTACCGCTCCATCGACACGACGCTTGCGCGCTGCCGCCCCATCGATCCGATCATCTACGAGATCGAGGACAACCGCGGCCGTCCCGTGCGGGGCGCCGACAGCGTGGCCGCCGTCATTCCGTTCGCCCTCGGCTTCTCCGAAGTGATCAACCGCTGGGAAGGTCTCAAGGACAGCACGGACGACCGCATCAACGGCGCCCTGCTCGGTATCCTCCGTCATCTGCCCGACGACGTGGCGGGCGACCTTGCGGAAATCAAGGCGGACCTTGATCTGGAAAGCCCGATCGAGAACCTTGACCAGGCGCTTGAAGACATCGCGGAAAGCGTCGCGGAAATCGCAGCCGTCACCCGCGGCTTCGAAAAGAAGGAGGAGCCTCCCAAGAAGAAGCCCGCTCCGAAGGGCCCGCGCCGTCCGCAGGGCGGCCGACGCCACTGAGACACGAGACTACCTCTCCGCGCGCCCGCCGCTCATCAGCTCCCGGGCGCGCGCCTGCCTGCTCACCCACCAGACAAGCAGGATCACGGGCACGCCCATCGATGCCGTCAGGAGAAAGAAGCCCTGATAGCCGAGGCTCTCGACCATTACGCCCGAAAAGCCTGCGATGAACTTCGGCAGAAGCAGCATCAGGCTGCTGAAGAGCGCGTACTGCGTCGCGGAATAGGCCTTGTTCGTAAGACTTGAGAGGTACGCGATGAAGGCCGCGCTCGCAAGACCTGCCGCAAGGTTGTCGGCGGACACCGTGAAGATGAGAAATCCCACGTTGTGACCGATGCCGGCCAGTGCGGCGAAGAGAAGGTTCGTCACGGCGGCAAGGACCGCACCGACGGCCATCGTCTTGAGAATTCCCAGACGCATCGTCACGATGCCGCCCACGAAAGCACCCGCGAGCGTCATCACGACGCCGAACACCTTGGAGACCGTCGCGATCTCCTCCTTGGTGAAGCCCGTGTCCGAATAGAAGGGATTGGCCATCACGCCCATGACGATGTCGGAGATGCGGTAGGTGGCGATCAACAGCAGAATGCCCGCCGCCCCCCAGCCGAAGCGCACGAAGAAGTCCCTGAAGGGCGCGACAACATTGATAGCGAAGCGCTCGGGCCACGAGCGGCTCACGGCTTCTACGGGCCGGACGGGTGCCTCGGGCTCCTTCACGAAGAGCACCGTCAGCACGCCCACGCACATGGACACCGCCATGCCGAGATAGGCGAACTCCCAGGCATGCGGAAAGTAGCCTGTCTCCCCGCCTGCGCTCCAGGCCGCCAGCGCGAGCGTGCCTGCGCCCGCCCAGATCATGGCTAGCCGATAGCCTGTCTGGTACATGGCAGCGAGCACCGCCTGCAGATTCGAGTCCGCGGACTCTATGCGGTAGGCGTCGAGCGCAATGTCCTGTGTCGCCGAAAAGAACGCGCACATGAGCGCGAAGACCATGATGCCCTGCAGGTGATGCTGGGGATCCGACACCGCCATGCCCGCCAGCGCCGCAATGACGCCCGCCTGGGAAAGCAGGAGCCAGGAGCGACGGCGCCCGAGCAGGCGCCCGAGCACGGGAATCCGCAGACGGTCGATGGCCGGCGCCCACACCCACTTGAAGCCGTAGACGAGTCCGATCCAGCTGAAGAAGCCGATGGTCTTCAGATCAACCCCCGCCTCCCTCAGCCAGAAGCTGAGCGTGCCCAGAATGAGCAGCAGGGGAAGTCCCGAGCTGAAACCCAGCAGGAACATCCTGACAGGCTGAGGCTGCAGGTAGACACGGAAGTCGGATATCAGCGCCCTGACGTTCATTTAGATCAGATCTTTCTTCGTTAGCCAGACCCATTCGCCCTGCTTGAGCGTCTCGGGCATCACGTAGAGGCCGAAGGCGGAGCGGTGAAGGCCGTCGCAGCGGTTCGAGCACGCTGCGATCATGCGCTTGACCTGATGGTACTTGCCCTGCACGAGCGTCATGCGAAGATGGTGTTCGTCAAGGATCTCCACGTCCTTGGCGGCCACAGGCTTGGGATCGTCGTCGAGCACGACGCCCGCCATGAGCTTTTCGCGAGTCTTCTCATCCACGGGATGCCTGCAGACGACGTCGTAGACCTTCGAGACATGGCGCTTGGGATGGATGAGACGATGCTGCAGCGCGCCGTCGTCCGTAAAGATCAGCACGCCCGTCGTATCGACGTCGAGACGGCCGACGGGCTGCATGTTGCGGCGACGAAGCGGGCTCGGAAGCAGCGTCATGACGGAGGGATGAGCGGAAGGCTTCATCGAGCACTCGTAGCCCGCGGGCTTGTTGAGCGCAATGATCGCCTTCTCGAAGTACGGCCAGTCGACGCCGAGGCAGCGGAAGACGAGACCTTCGGTCTCGACGTCCTCGTCGGGGTCGTCGCGCACTTCGCCTGCGATTTCAACGGCGCCGGAGGCCACCATGGCCGCACAGTCATAGCGCGTGCCGAAGCCCTGGGAAAAAAGCACGTCCTTGAGCAGCATTCGTCAGTCCTCGAGAGAAAAGTCGTAGTCGATGGTGAGCGGCGCATGGTCCGAGAACTTCTCGTCCGGATAAATCGACGCAGCTCGGGCGGCGGCCGCCACGTTTTCGGTGGCCAGATGATAGTCGATGCGCCAGCCGACGTTCTTGGCGCGTGCCTGACCGCGCTGGCTCCACCAGGTGTACTGCTCGGGTCTGGCGTCGACAAGACGGAAGACGTCGCGCCAGCCGTGCTTCTCGAACAGATCCGTCAGCCACTGGCGCTCCTCGGGAAGGAAGCCCGAGTTCTTGACGTTGCCCTTCCAGTTCTTGAGGTCGATCTCCTTGTGGGCGATATTCACGTCGCCGCAGAGAATGACGCGACGGCCGGAGGCCCTGAGCTCGTCCATGTGCTTCAGGAAGGATGCGAGGAAGCGGAACTTCGCCTCCTGACGCTCCTCGGACGAGGAACCCGAGGGAAAATAACAGGAGATGACGCTGAGATCACCGAAGATCGCCTCAACATAGCGGCCTTCAGCATCAAACTCGGGATCACCGAATCCGTAGCGGACCTCGTCGGGCTTCCGGCGGCACCAGATGCCGCAGCCCGAGTAGCCCTTCTTTTCGGCGCAGTGGAAGAAGGCCTGATAGCCGGGAAGTTCGGCGACCTCGGCAGGGATGTCCTTCTCCTGGGCCTTGAGTTCCTGGATGCAGAGCACGTCCGCGTTCTGGGCCTGGAACCACTTGAAGAAGCCCTTGGTCAGTGCGGAACGCACGCCGTTGGCGTTGAAAGTCACGATACGGAACATCGGAGTCCTCTAGAAACAAGATTCGAATGGTTAAGGATACCGAGGTTTAGCAGTACAATGCCACACGATCCCGCGAGGTCGTGCGACCTCTTTTTCCCTTTTGAAAAAACAGTCATGCAACCGATTCAAGAACAGTTCATCGAATTTGCCCTGGAAGCCGACGTCCTTCGCTTCGGCGAGTTCAAGACCAAGGCCGGCCGTCTCTCTCCGTACTTCTTCAACGCCGGCCTCTTCAACACCGGTGCCTTGCTCGACCGCCTCGGCGAGTTCTATGCGAAGACGCTTCTGGCTGCCCGCGACGCTGGCCGCATCGAGTTCGACATGATCTTCGGTCCCGCCTACAAGGGCATCCCGCTGGCCGCCTCCGTGGCCATGAATCTCTCCCGCCTCGGCTGCGACGTGCCCTGGGCCTTCAACCGCAAGGAAGCCAAGGACCACGGCGAAGGCGGCGTGATCGTCGGCGCCCCGCTCAAGGGCAAGGTCGTGATCATCGACGACGTGATCTCCGCCGGCACCTCCGTGCGCGAATCCGTCAAGATCATCCAGGCCAACGGTGCCGTTCCCTCCGGCGTGCTGATCGCCCTTGACCGTCAGGAACGCGGTGGCAATGCCGTCGAAATGACGGAAACCTCCGCCGTTCAGGACGTCGAAAAGACGCTCGGCATGAACGTCGCCTCGATCATCTGCCTCAACGACCTGCTCGCCTTCATGAACGGCGACACGGACATGGCCAAGGCCGTCTCCTGCCACAAGGAGGCCGTGGCCGCCTACCGCGCCCGCTACGGCGCCTGAGAGGCACGCTGAACTGCGTCGGGCCTGAGGCCCGACAACAAAAAAGGAAGCGTCGAATGACGCTTCCTTTTTTTGTTCGGGAGCGACGAATGCTGTTCGATCGGTGCGAAAGCTTGCGAAGAGGACGCGCCCGCTCGCTTGCTCGGCTTCAACGGTCTATGCCGAACTACTTCCGCCGTCCGTTGGCGATCACGCCGACGGGGTGTCGGGCGGGGACGTTCGCCAAATGATCCTGAATGGGCAGACGTCCTTCTTTCGAAAAGCTTGTGGGATAGTGGTTGGGGAGTGGGCGGGCGCTCGTTTTTTTTCAGGGCCGTTGCCGTTGAGCATGGCGTCGAGTTCGTTCCATGCGGCCCGAATCGGGCGCTGCGTTGGGTGTGGCTGCAGTCGGATCACGAAATCTGATGAAAGGCGACGGGGAAATACCGTGCTTTGTATGATGGTAAAGGTCGTGCTGATAGAATGAGATAAGGATTTGTAATGATTTTGAGGACGACGCATGCTCAATCTGCAACAGATGAAGACATTTCTCGCGGTGATCAAGTGCGGCAGTTTTACGAGAGCTGCGCACGAACTCAACCTCACGCAGCCGGCCGTGAGCGGGCATATTGCGGCGCTTGAGGAGGAGTTCGGTATGCCGCTCTTCAACCGAACCGGTCGAAAGGTGGTGCTGACCGATGCGGGCGAGATTCTCATGCGCGGTGCTCGCGACATCTTCTATCGCGTCGACGACCTCAAGCGCGAATTGGCAGACCTGCGCGCGCTTCGCGGCGGCATGATCCGCATAGGTGCTTCCAAGATCGTTGGTGTCTACATGCTCCCAAAAATCATGATGGCTTTTCGGGACGAGTTTCCCGACATTGAGCTGCAGATTTCGATTCACTCGGCGCACACCATCGTCGCACAGGTCGAGGATAATGCCTACGATCTTGCCATCGTGGGCGAAGGCGAGCAGATCGCGTCCCGAAACGTAGGAACAAAGGTGATCGGTGAGGATGAGTTCGTCCTCGTGGCTTCTCCCTCGCATCCGCTTGTGCAAACGCCGCTCGTCACGGTGGAGGAGCTCTCCAACGAGCCCTTCATCCTGTCGGGAAGATTGACGGCTTCGCTCATCAGTCTGACGGCTCAGTTGGCGGACATTGGGCTCAACCTGAAGAGTTCCATCGAAATGGATGAGGCGGGCGCCATCAAGCGAGCCGTGGAGGAGGGGGCGGGCCTTGCCATCATTTCCCGCTCGGTCGTGGAGCGCGAGCTAGAGCAGGGACGGCTGTGCGAGCTTCGTCTAGATGCGCCGCCCTTCAAGCGCAACATCCTGATGCTTTGGCGACACGACCGGCGTTTTTCAAAGAACACCGAAGCCTTCATGCGCTTTCTGCAGAAGGCCTTCGCCGAGAACTCGAAGACTTTTTGAAGAAGAAGAGGCGAAAGGAATGTCAACGACCATCCATAAGAAAATCTGATGGTAGGAATAATGATTCTCGATTTTCTACTGCTGTGAAAAGACTACCCTATTTCGCATGGGAGACTCATTCGAGAGCAACAGAATAAAAGGAGAATCTTATGGCAACGCCTTCCGTCAAGCTGACGACTCCGCCGGCGGATCAGCCCTATGATCCGCTCGACATGAACAACTATTCGCTCAACAAGCTTCCGAAGCGTCCGATGGGAGCCTTGGGGCGCTTCTTCTACGCTTGGGGCTTGCCGCTTGCGGCCGTGATCTTTTACCTCACCGCATATGTTTTGGACTTTGCGATCCTCGACGACCGGCAGCAGGTTATGTTCGGCCTCTTCGTGACGGCGCTCTTTTTGTGGATCAGTGAGACCGTGCCGAACTATGTAACATCCATGATTTTGATCTGCGGCTTCATCCTGACGGGGATTCTCAAGGCCAAGCCCGCCATGGCTACGTTGGGCGATCCGACGATTTGGCTCAACGTGTCGGCCTTCATCATGGCGTCGGCGATGGTGAAGACGGATTTGGTGAAACGAGCCGCGCTCTGGCTGCTGATTCGCTTCGGCAAGAATGCCGGCATGATCTTCATCACTTTTTTGGCCATCAACATCGTGCTCGCAGCCTTCGTCAACGCAACGGCCGCGAAGGCCGCGCTGATGATGCCGCTCTTCATGGTGGTTTCCGCAGTGTACGGCGCGCCGGGAACGGAAACGACCAACAATTTCGCCCGCAATCTCGTGCTTCACAACCTGCTGATGATCAATGCGAGCTGCAATACGTTCATGACGGGGTCGGGTGCGAACCTTCTCGGCGTGGCGCTTCTTGCCGGCGCGGGCGTTCAGATCTACTACTTTGACTGGTTCATGGCCGGCTGGCCGCTCGTGCTCGCTTTCGGCCTCATTTCCTACGCAATCGGCGTGCGCTTCGTCTTCCCGGTTTCTGCCGAGGATCGACAGCCCAAGCTCTCCGGCGGCCGCGAGGCCCTTGTCAAGGCCTATCAGGCGCTCGGTCCAGTCAAGCTCAACGAAGTCAAGGCCTTCGTCGTCTTCATGCTCGTTCTCATCGTTTGGGCGACGGACAAGCTGCACGGCATGAATGCCACGGTGGTGGCCATTCTCGGCGCGGTGGTGATGCTAGCCCCTCAGTTCAAGCTCCTCAATTGGAACGATGTCGACATTCCATGGCACCTGATGCTCTTCTCAGCCGGCGCATACACGCTGGGTGCCGGACTTAAGGCGACGAAACTCATGGACGTGCTCACCAATCAGCTCATGACCGCGCTCGGCATGGAAACGATGAGCTACTTCGAACTCTATGCCGTGCTCACCGCCATCTTCATCGCCAGCCACTTCATCTTCCAGTCGAAGAACATGAGAACGCTGATTTTCATGCCGATCGTGATCGGCGTGGCGCAGACACTTCATATGGAGATTCTGACGCTCGCCATGCCCGTGGCGCTCTGCATCAACTGCTGCTGGTCGCTTCCGTTCAACGCCAAGCCCAACGCGATGCTCTACGGCACGAACAAGTACACGATGGGCGAATCCTTCCGCTACGGCTTCGTGATGTCCGTGCTCTACTGGGTTCTGCTTCTCATCGCCGGCGCCACTTACTTCACTTGGCTCGGCATCAGTCCCGGCTTCTTCTGACAAATCCTTGACCGAATCAACGGCGACGCCTTTTCCGAGGTCGTCGCCGTTTTGTTTTGCGAGGACGAGATTGCCCGGACGCGGAGCGGGGCGTGCGTCGGCGTTGGGCTTTGAAGGCGCGTTGTTCCCGGAAGGAAGCGCGCCGGATGTCCGCAAGATCGGTACGGCCGCAGGTCGAGTCAAGACAAAGCAAGGCTCTGGTGGTTGACGCCTGACGCAGGGAGTGCCATCCTGAGGACGGCCTTCAATTCGGAGGCGCCCAATCGAGTGAAAACCGGAAAGCCATTCGGGCGACGAAGCCGGTGAATGGTTGCTGCGCTCAAAATGGCGGAGGGCCGAAGAAGGGAGAGGCAGGGATCAAGGAGGACAGGCGCGGCTGGAGGGGAACGCCGGGGAGGGGATGGCGCAAGGCTTGAGCGTCTGATGTTCCGGTTTGAGAGATAGGTGTGCCGCTTTGAGATGACAACAGGTTCGATTTGAAGGATGCGAGCCTCCAGGGGGTTCGCGCGGACGTGGGGCCGGAGCGTCGTGGTACGGCGCGGGAGTGTCGTGACTTCTGCCTGCGGACATGAAAAAGAGGCCCGCTGAAGATCGGCGGGCCTTTCAAGGAGGGGCAGTAGACCGGGCCGGATTGCAAACGGCCCGGTCTTCTAAGGAGAGCGTTACATTCCGACCACGGACTTGGCGGCCTTGAGATAGTTGGTGTTGGGCATTTCGGCGATGCCGAGCGCCTCAACCGCGCCCTTCATGGCGGCATAATCTTCGCTTTCGCAGCAGGCCGTTTCAACCATTGCGCCGTTGAACCAGACCTTGGCGTACTCGCAAATGACGCCGTTCACGCTGAAGCCGAAGCGCTTTTTTTCGACGGTCACCAGAGCCATGTCGGGATGGGCCTTGACCATGGCGCAGAATTCATCGAACGAGTAGCCGTCCTTCTCAAGGTGCATCTCCACCTGAAGATGGCGGAGAATTTCAGAGAGCTCTTCGCGCTTGACCGGGAACTGGAATTTGCCGCGGGGCTGGAACACTTCGAAGCCTTCGGGCGTTTGCGCGACCTTTGTCTTGATGTCGAGCAGGCCGTCGCGAACCTTGACGTTTGCTTCGTTGGTGTTCTTCGAGAGGATGTATGTTTCGGGCGGCATGACGCGGGCTTTGAATAGCTGAGCCTTGCAGCACCACATGTGCTCGATCACGCCTTCGATGATGTCCTTGCCGAAGACGCGGAATTCAGCGCGCGGGACGATTTTCGCGGCTTCTTCAGCCGAGGTGGCGACGTTTTTTGCGTAGGAATCTGCCATGATGAGCTCCCTTACTTGTTCCAGGTGGTGTAGGGGTGGGCAACGAGCATCGAGTTGTAGTACCGGGGATCGCCGGAGACCTCCTCGCCGATCCAGGACGGCTTCTCAAAGGCCTGGTCTTCGGACTTGAGCTCGATTTCGGCCACGATCAGACCTGCGTTGACGCCGAAGAATTCGTCGATTTCCCAGACGAATTCGCCCATCGGAATCTTGTATCGGACCTTTTCAATGACGGGCTGTTCGGCGAGGTTGTCGAGCATCGTGATGCAGTCGTCATAGGGAATCGGATATTCAAATTCCATGCGCGTCACGCCGACCGTGGGACCCTTGACCGTCATGAAGGCTTTGTCGCCGACGGTACGGATGCGCACCGTGCGCTCCTTCATGCTGTTGAGATAGCCCTGGCGATAGCGTGTGCCTTCGGCGAGCTTGCGCCACTCGTCGCCGACGACGAGGAATTTGCGTTCAATTTCCTTAGCCATGATGCGTGTCCTTTCGAGGATGATTCACTGATGAACAAGGAGCGGCGGCCTGCGTACCGCGGCCGCTGCCGGATCTGAATCTATTGTTGATCATTGCGATCTCAAAGGAAAATCGTGTTTTAAGATCGATCTCATAAGGAAATGTTATGGATTTGCGCGGGTTCGCGTCCCTTTTGCCTAAGATCGTAGAACGGAAAAGGAAGGCAAGGGAGGAACGAATGTCGTTGATTCAGATGGCGGGTGGCATTGCGCTTTTGCTCTGGGGAACCTACATGGTCAAAACGGGGATGCTGCGTACTTTCGGCGTCAAGCTTCGCGAATTTCTGGCGCATCGCCTGCAAAACCGCGTGGCGGGCGGGCTTGCGGGCATGGTGCTTGCCGCCCTGCTGCAAAGTGCGACGGCGGGCAGGCTGATCATTGCCGGCCTGCAGTCCGAAAGGCTCGTCACGACGCCCATGGCTTTTTCTGCGATTCTGGGCGCAGATCTCGGCAGTGCCGTGATGAGCAGGCTTTTGACTCTTGACCTTTCCTTCCTATCGCCGCTGCTTATCTCTGGCGGCACGATTTTGTTTTTCCGAGGCCGGGCCGATACCCGGACGGGACAGTTCGGCCGCATCGTCATCGGATTCGGATTCGTGATGCTCGCGCTCCAGCAGATCGTGGCGTCGACCATGCCGCTGAGAACGAGCCCCGACCTGATGGTGCTCTTCGAGCACATGACGCAAATGCCGGCGATGGCACTGCTTCTCGGGATGGTGCTCGGCTTCGCGTGCTTCTCGAGTCTTGCCGCGGTCATCATCACGCTCGGACTGGTCTCGGGCGGGATGATCCCGGTGAGTACAGGCTTGTGGATGGTGCTCGGCGCCGAGGTTGAAAATACGCTTCTGGGCGTCATGGCCTCGATGATGGTGAGCCGCAAACGGTGCCTCGGAGCGCTCGCCAACGCGCTCTGGCGCACGGCCATGATCGGGCTCGCGGCCGCGGCGCTCGTTTGGGTGCCGGAGATCCCGGCCTTCTTTGCGGGGCTTGAGGACTCGCCCATTTACTTTCACGTCGCATTCAACGCTTGCGTTTGTCTTCTGGGCCTGCCGGCGGCCGGCATTCTTGGACGCTGCACCGAACGCCTGATGCCCGGTGACGATGCGTCCGAAGAGGAAGAGGAGGACTTCACCCGCACGGCCGGGCTTTTCTCCAAGGAAAGTCTCATGGGCAGCGCCGTGTCGATTCAAAGAGCCGAAACCGAAATTCTTCGCCTTGTCAAGGCGGTTTACACGCTCTGGCAAACGCTCGGCGCGATGCTCGGCACGAATCCGCCCAAGGGCGACATCATGATGCTCCTTGATCAAAAGGCTCATCTTGCGGTTCAATGTACGACGATCAGCCGCTACCTCGGCCTTGTCATGCGCGGAGGCCTCACGCAGGAGGAGGCTTGGCGCTGGCAGTACCTCAAAAACTTGAACGCGTCTCTCGGACAACAGCTCGAAGTGGTCGATCAGATCGTCAGGCTCACGGACGACAAGAAGTGTTCGAGGCACCGCGCCTTCACTTCGGAGGGTCTTGTTGAGCTCGAAGACCTTCACGGCCAGGTGCTCGCTTCGATCGGTACGCTTGGAAAGCTCATTTCGTCGACCGATCCGGTCGAGCGGCAAGCCCTTGGCCGCACGCTGCAGGAGACGCGCGGGCACCTGATTCAACTGAGCTATGAGCGGACGGAACACCACATGCTGCGCGTCTCTCGAGGTGAAACAGGCGCCGTCGAAACGAGTGCGCTTCACCTGGAGCTCCAAACGCTCTTCATTCGGTTTGCTGGTCTGGTGTGTACGTCCGTCAATATCGAGGCACAAGCCTGAGGAAGTGGAGAGATTGCTCACCCGCTTCTTGAAGGGGACGGAACCGTCGAATCCATGATCCGAATGTCTGTTTCGGTCGGAGGTTCCCCTGCGACCTGTAGGTTGAGTGTTGAGCGTGTGCCTCAAGCTCTATCCGTGAATAGTGACTTTCCTGTGGTCTTCAAGTGGGACACCAAGAGCGTAGGGTTCGTTTTTGGTGTTCGAGTCGCAAAACAGCAACCTTGAGGTGAGAAGGTGAGCGCCGCGCGTCGAGTGACTTATGGGTTCTGGTACAATGAGAACCAAGCGATAAAGCGACCTACAACCACATAGTAGTCCGAGCGCGATACCTATGCGTAATGAAATGATACTATTACCCCCCCCTCGGCGTGTACTTGATTTAATTCCCTTAGCGTCTCTTGCTAGCTCTTGCAAGGGTATTGACGCGCACGAACAAATCGCTCATGAATCCACGCTCGGGATTCTGTCTACGCTATGACGACGCAGTACCTTTCGTCTCCGAAGGCACTGCGTTTGTATCTTAAGGAGAACCGAACTCCGTTCGGTTTTCATGCAGTCCAATTCGGGAACATGCACGCCTGGTGCATCGGCTCTCTCCCGATTCTCACCAAACAGTTCAATCCCAACTTCAAGACGAAGTTCTTCGTCTTGAACGTTCCGCTTGCCTCGGTAGCTCGTCACAGTCCGGCCGTCAACCCGGTGTCGACCAGCAGCCCGCGCACTTCGCGGCTGTACCTCAACATCGGTTCACTCCCTTATTTCGACAACGGTTCGGGTATTCCTCGCGTAGCCAAAGAGCTCTGCCACCAGGGCTTGCTGAGGGAAGACGTCGAGTGCATCCCCGTCTATCCGGAGCCGCGCAGCGGCACCTACCGCATCCCTTTGGCTTGGCTAAAGGAACGCCAGTGGCTCCATTTGTCCAAGACGCTCTCGACCCTGTCTCAAAAGGGTGACGAGGATCCGGTCGTCACGGTTCAAAAAGGCGACTGGTTGATTCACACGATGGTCAACCGCAATGAAATCGCCTTCATGCAGAGCTGGATGGACGATTTCCGTCGGAAGGGCGGCAAGGTCGGCTTCGTTCTGCACGATCTCATCCCCGAAAACCATCCTGAGTTTTACCGCAATCGCGACGTCGTCCAGTTCCGTGACTGGTTGTCGCAAATCGGGCGCTACGACGGGATCTTCGCCATCTCACAGGCAACCCAAAACGACTACCTGCAGTGGTGTCGCGCGCATGGCGTTGACACGCATCCACCGGTCAAGTTCTTCCACTTGGGCGCGAATTTCAAGACTTCGGGAGCCGCAACGAGCGCTTCAACACTGCCTAAGCCGTTGGACGACTGCATTCCGTACTTCCTCATGGTCAGCACGTTGGAGCCGCGCAAGGGGCACGCTCAGGTGCTCGACGCCTTTGAGCGCCTGTGGTCTCAGGGCATCAACGTTCGTTGCGTGTTCGTCGGACGAGAAGGCTGGAAGGTGAGGGATCTCACCCGCCGCATTCGTCAGCACAAGGAATTGGGGCAGCGCCTGATTTGGTTGGACCGTGTTTCCGACGATGAACTGACCTCAATTTACCGAGGTTCCAGAGCCGTCATCGTGGCCTCCAAAGCGGAAGGCTTCGGTCTTTCCGTCGTTGAGGCCTTGTTCCACCAAAAGCCGCTCGTGCTTTGCGACATTCCGGTCTTTCGAGAAATCGCCGGGGATAGCGCCTTCTACTTCACGGGCGCAGATGCCGAAGGGTTGTCCCAATCCATGCTCGACGCGCTTCACAGCCACGTCATTCCGCAACAGATACGCCCGCTTACGTGGGCTGAAAGTTTCGATCAGTTTTTCAAATTAGTCAAAGGATTAGCGTCATGACCCATCTCAAACCCGTCATCTTATGCGGCGGATCCGGAACGCGTCTCTGGCCGATCAGTCGTTCTGACTATCCGAAGCAATTCGTCAACTTCCCCAAGGGCGGCGAAATGGTCAACAGCCTGTTTCGTTACGCCGTCAGACGCATTCATTCGCAAATCGAAGGCGTCAAAGTTCTCCCGCCCGCGATCATCGCGTCTTCGAACTATCGCTTCTTTGTGAAGGAACAGCTTCAGGACGGAACGAAGGATGCGGACATTTTCCTTGAGCCTATTGGCCGCAACACGGCGCCGTCGCTCACCATGGCCGCTCTCATGCAGCAAGACGATCCGATTCTGGTTGTGCTGCCTTCCGACCAAGCCATTGATGATGTGAAGCTCAATGAAGCCATTGCACGTGCCGTTGAGGCGTGCGAAGCCGGTGAGATCGTGCTGCTCGGCATCAAGCCGACTTATCCGGAAACGGGATACGGCTACATCAAAACGGTCGATGCGCCTTCTGAAGAATTGCCCGTCGCCGTTGATTGCTTTGTCGAAAAGCCCGATCTTGAAACGGCCAAAACCTATCTGGAGGCGGGTACCTATCTGTGGAATTCGGGCATCTTCATTCTGAAGGCGTCGACGTGGCTCAAAGCGCTCAATGTCTGTCGTCCGGACATTGCAACGACGGCCGGTGAGGCTTGGAGCAAGAGGACTTCTCTTTCCGACAACGAAATCACGGTGGCCCGCGAGGATTTCCTGCAAATCCCGTCGGAGTCCGTCGACTTTGCCGTGCTTGAGCACTGTGCGGAAAAGAACATTCCGCTCAAGGTCATCGCTTTTTCTGGGAAATGGACCGATCTCGGGTCTTGGAAATCCGTCTTCGATGCCATCCCGAAGGACGACGAAGGGAACTTCACGGTCGGCAATGTGGTGAAAACGGATACCAAGAATTCGCTGGTCGTGTCGACTTCCCGTCCCGTCGTGACCAACGGTGTTGAGAACATGGCCGTCATAGAAACCAGTGACGCCGTTCTGGTTACGGAGTTGTCCAAGTGCCAGCAGGTCAAGGAGCTGGTTGCGCAGCTTAAGCAGCAAGGGTTCCGACAGGCTGGTGAACATCGCAAGGGACGCCGCCCTTGGGGATGGTACGACGCGATTGACGAGGGTAATGGCTTCAAGGTCAAGCGCATTGTCGTGAATCCTGGTTGCAGTCTCTCGCTTCAGCGTCATCAGCATCGTGCGGAGCATTGGACGGTTGCTTCGGGAGAGGCTCTTGTGCAGGTTGGTGAAACGTTAAAGGTTGTCCATACGAATGAGTCTGTTTTCATTCATCAAAAAGAGATTCATCGACTGACCAATAAAACAGATGTGCCGCTTACTTTAATTGAAGTTCAAATCGGGAAGTGTTTTGAGGATGATATAGAGAGAATTATTGACAATTATGGTCGGTGCTAGTAATCAATTAGAGTGATATGTGATGTACTGACTATCCTGTTCCGGACGATTTAATTAAGTTTTACATGGTTGATACAGATAACCGAGTATGTACAAAGATGAAAAGCAGATTTATGGATTGGTACCAGTTGTACAAACGGGATTTTTCAGAAGAATATGCTAGCAATCTTTTAAATGGGGATAAAAATTCCGACTTCTTTGCGACTAATTCTCGCAATCATATTTCCATAGAATTTATTAATAGAATAAAAAGTCCGAAAATATTCCAGTTTAGCTACTATCCTGCTATTAATAATATAACAGGGGGAGAGAGACGAATAAATTCATTAAGAAAGATAATGGCAGGATTAGGTTGGAACTTGAGTTCGGGGGGGATTTATAAATTTAGAGAGCGTCATCCGCTAGGCTCCAACTATGTGGAACTCACAAAAAGACAGAATAAGTGGGTAGAAAGTGATTGGCGGGAATGGGAAATACGACTAGGGTACGCTGTACTAGCAAGTGATTTCGACCGTGGTCAGCTTAAACAAATTTTCAACGTGATAAATCCCGATGTTTTATTAATCGAACATCCTTTTTTATGGCCAATAGTAAAACATCTATTCCCTAAAGTACCAGTTATTTATGATAGCCACAATGTAGAGTGGCAGTTAAAATCCAATTTCTTACAAGGCGACACATCGGCAGAGGAGATTGTTAATTTCTATGAGCTCGTAGAAAGGGATCTTGTTAGAAATTCTTCTCTTGTATTTTGTTGTTCTGATTATGATTTTAGTGTGTACAAATCTTTAACCGAGAATCTAATTCTGATTCCTAATGGTGCAAATAACCCAACTACGGTTGTTTCTAAAAGGGTAGAAAATATTGACATTGTTGCGGATAGGTTCAATATTATTTATATAAGTAGTCCGCACTTACCTAATTGGACAGGGGTTGAGGACTTTGTTCTTCCTGTTATGAAACGTTATGAGCACGGCAATAAAATAAATTTGATTTTAGCAGGCGGAATATGTTCATTCTATGAAGAATATTGTAAAAGAAAAGGAAAATTGTCAAACGTAACGACGATAAATTCTTTTAGTGACGAGGAAAAGGCATACTTATTTTCGATATCATCATTGATTATCCTACCAATTGTAAGCGGGGGAGGGACAAATTTAAAGACGGCTGAAGCTCTGCTTTCAACGAAAAGGATACTTGCAAGCGAAACTGCTTTTAGAGGTTTTGAGGTTTTCAAAAATTCCAAAGGTGTTTCGGTTGTAAAAAACGATAATTTTGCCGATGCATTTGATCAGATACTGTCTGAGGAATCGAGTGCTGACCAAGGTTCGTATGAACGACCTGAATGCCAAGTTGTTAGTTGGGATTCAATTGTAGGTCAAGCAATTTCTGACATTAATAAATTAATAATTCGAAAGGTTGAACATGAATAAGCCCAAATTATCATTTGTTGTTGCAATATATAATATTCAAGAGTTTCTTCCCGGTTGCTTGAAAAGCCTTGTTTCTCAAACAGAAAAGGAGATTGAATTTATACTTGTTGACGATGGTAGTACGGATCTATCATCAAAAATCGCAGATGATTTTGCAAAAACTGATGCTAGAATTAAGGTGATACATTTGAAGTATAACAGGGGATCGTTAAATGCTCGTTTGGTAGGAATCAGAGAGTCTTTGGGCGACTGGATTTGTTTTGTTGATGGCGATGATTGCCTAGGATACCCCGATGCAGCAAAGGATCTCATTAATTTGATGCGGGAATACGATGCCGATATCTTGAGGTTTTCTACTGAAGCTAGGAAACTAGATGGAACACAATGTGATTTTTGGCGGGGAGACTATTTGGGATCTATTAATGGATCTCTAAGAATTAATAGGGCGTGTTTTGTAAATTATCAATATTCTTGGGAGATTTGGGGTAAATGCTATAGAGCTAGTCTCCTGAAGGGGATATTGCCAAAAATAAGAAATGAGCGATTGTCCGCCGCCGAAGATGTATATTTATATTTCATGATTACTACAGTAGCTGAGACATTTGTGTCGGTTAGGTCTAAAGCTATATATATTTATATGGTCGGTAGTGGAATAACATCGGCTAATATTTGCACGGATAAGTTTATAAATAACTTTGCAAAAGAACCAATTATTTGTAAATGGTTGCGTGACTACTTGCAAAAAACTGAGTGTGGGGCGGACTTTAATGACTCTTTGGATCAGTTGCTTCATCATCTGACGGATAATCAGATCAACAGGCTTAGCGATATTGATATAAATGATTGGCCTAAATGTATTTATGCGCTTTCGGATAATGTTTGTTCGGAGGTGATTTTTGAATGTCTAAATAGGCGAATGAGGTTGAAAGAAGGGAAAATAAAGATAGACCAAGCTTGGATTCTTGATTCGATGAGAGAACAAAATCTCAGTCACGCTCCGTTTAACAGACTTTTAGAGCGAGTTTCAAGGATAAAGAATGGATTTATAAGAAAAAAAATAAGGAAGATTCTTCTACGGTGGTCTCGTTGACATTTCATGGTCCAAACTCAATAAGAAATTTAAAAGTCTGTGCGATTTTAGTTACGATTTATAATGTCGTTTGCTATAAGTAGGTTCTCGACGAGACATGCTCCTCATGGCTGTTAGTGGCCAGGGGAGCGTTTTAGTGACAATTCATGAGATCGCCCTAGGGGGCGTGTTGGTCGATGGTTTGCGTGAAAGAAAAGTTTCGTTCAGACGGCATTCAGTGCCCCGTCATGCGCCGGATGCGTCCCGGCAAGGCCCCGGCGTCGACCGTCACGCCCGACCTTGCCGGCAAGGTGTCGCTGCCTTGGTGAACCGGCAAATGGGTAAAAACGCGCCTCGCCCTTGAGGCGAATTTAAATGAGACTGCCTCCAAATTAGGCACAGGTGTTTCCCCAAACTGTCATAAGCTTGACGCAACGTTACTCAAAAAGGATTGCGTCATGCATTATGAACGTCAAAAGGACGGCTCCTCCTGGCTCTTTTTCGAGCGGGTGGCGCCCCGCATTCGCCGAAAGCTTGCGCTTGTGCGGTTTGATGCCGATGCCGGCACGTTCGGGCCCGTGGAGCGGCTTGATGCAACGGACGAGGAGCTTGAACTCGTCAAGGTGCGGATGGCGTCGATACGTCCTCCGAAGACGGACGAGCGGGCGCGCACCATGCGCATCGCCGTCATCTGCGAGGGCGAGACCGAAGCCCGCTACCTTGCGGAATTTGCCGCACGGCTCGGACTCTCGGACCGCGTTGAGGTGAGCATTTCGGTCGACAAGGATCCGGCAATCGCCTTCAGGGAGACCGCGCACAAGATGCTCTGGAAGCGTGCGATCGGCGAACCCGTTCATGACGAAGCCTGGCTGGTGTTCGATCGGGATGCCCATGCGGGCTACGGCCATGCGTTCGAGCTCGCGCAGAAGGTGCCGTTCATCAAGACGGCCTTCACGAATCCGTGCATCGAATATTGGTTCCTGCTTCACTTCGACACATTCGACGGGAATCTTTCCTGGGATCAGGAAAGGGAGATCGAAACGACGACGGAGGAGACGGCAGTGTCGGAGACGATCGTCGAAATCGTCAAGCGCATCCGCGTTGAGCGAAAAGCCTCGCCGCTTCTGTGCCTCAATACGCTCAAGCAATATCTGCCGGGCTACGAGAAAAACGGCGACGAGGTCTACAAGCACCTTTGTCAGCATGTGGGTCGCGCCTGGCAGGCGGCAAAGGAAAGGCCGTCGCCCGCAGGCGCATACGGCTCGGATATGCCGCTTCTCATCGACAGGCTCTGCGAAATGGCGGGCCTGACGCACGAAGAGGCCTTTGAGGCGGCGCACGGTCCGGTGAACGGGCGCACGATCGAAGTGCCCAAAACCGAGGCGAAGACGCCGAACAATACTGGGAATGAACCCGAAAAGGCTCCCGATCAGCCCACCGAGCCTGTTGCGAAGACCGCAAGGCGTTCGTCGCCCAACGTCTGCAGAATGGCGGCGCTCAACGTCGTGCGGGCTGCCGGCATTGCGCGGACCGGCGCCGACGAGTTTGTCGCCGCACAAATCGACCGCGACGAGTTTCTCAGGGACCTTGAGACGCTCGAGCGGCATTTCCTCACGGACGTGCCGTGGCATCGGTACTCGGACATCGATCGGGCGACGGAAGGCTCGCAGCATCTCATCAGCGTCCAGATGACGTATCTCGCGACGTCGCTCGGGCACATGAGCCTCAACGGCGTCTCGCTCTTCAAGCAGGTGAAGACGGTCATCAAGGTGATTGCGGCGTTGAGATGCTTTGCCCTCTGGGTTCGGTCTCTTGAGTGAAGCGCCTCCGCCGGCAATAAAAGATCCGATTGGTCAAGAATGCGTCAACCGCCCGATCTTCACCTCATCGGGCACGACCTTTGCGCCGCCTCTGACGTAGATGGCAAAGAGGCTTCGCATCCACTGCATCGCCGGATCTGCGGACACTCGCCGATGCCAGATGAGTGCAGGTTCAAGCCAAGGCACTCCTTCGGCGCGTCCGAGTACGGTGAGGGGCTTTTCTTGAGCGAGTACCTTAGCTGTGCGCCAAGGCAGGGCGAGCACTGCATCGGTGGCATGCATGAAGCGTACGGCCCCGAGCCAATACTGCGTCCAGACGACGGTCTGGCCGGCATTCATCGGGATCGGTGCCGGTCCGGGAATGCCTTCAACCGGATTGTCGTGATCCGGATGAACGACGATTTGAATGCGCCGGTAGCGCGAGAGCGCCTGTTTGGAGCAGCAGCCTTCCTTTTCAAGGAGTGATTCGAGCGGGTGGCCCGCTCGCACGACATGGACGTATGGCGTCTTCAGAAGCGGCATGAACTCGAAATCTTCCGGCAACTGGTCGGGCGGAAAGATGCCGAAGTCGACTTCGCCCGCTCGAAGCCGCGTGAAGGTCTGCTCATCGTGAAGCGTCATCGCGATGCCGACTTTCGGAGCCAGTTCCAGAAGCGCGGGCAGAATGGGCTCGATCATGATCGGGCAGGCGTTGTCGAGGCAGGCGATGCGAAAGACTCGGGTGAGGTGCTTGGGATCGAATTTCGGTTCCTCAAAGAGCAGGCGCATGTCTTCGAGCACGCGGCGCGACTGTTCGACGACGGCTTGCGCGCGGGCCGTGGGGGCGAGCCCGCGTCCGAAGCGGCGAAAGAGCGGATCACCGAAAATCCTGCGTGCTTCTGCGAGCGTGCGGCTCGCTTTCGGCAGACTGATCGAAAGGCGCGCCGCCGTCTGACCAAGATGACGCAGTTCGTGGAGCGTGCACAAAAAGAGGCTCTTCTGGAATTTTGGGGAAATTGGGCTTCCCCGTGCTACCAGAGCTAGCCCAGAAACAAAGAGCGCGTTGGATCTTGTATCGTTATAAAAAACAACCCAACGATAGGAGCAACGCGCTATGACGATTCTACCCCACGCAGCCTCCCGTCAACGACCTTCCGCAGACCTGCTTGCGCAAAAACTCGCACCCTGCAACCTCAATCAGATCTTCTTTCCTGGCTACACCGTAGTTGCTAGCGTCCGTACTCAAGAAGGACTCACACTGAAGCTCGAGGCTATGGAACCCGCTATTTGCCCCAAGTGCGGGGAGCCCTGCACCAAGCTCCACGACACCCGATACCGCTTGGTCCGAGACGCGCCGTTCCCCGGCGTTACGGTGGTCTGGCTCTTTGTGCCGATTCGGCGAGTCAGGTGCAAGTGCGGGTGTCATCGCACAGAAACCATTCCTTGGATAGCGCACCACGAACAGTGCACCAACCGATTCATCGCGCTCATTCAAAACCATATGCGGGTTCAGGACGCCTCGACAACGGCTGTCGCCGCGAAATACAACCTCGGTTGGGATGCCGTTCGCCGCTTCGACAAGGAGCAGCTCGAGCCATTCTTCAATGACGTGGACATTCAAGACCTCAGGATCATTGCCATTGACGAGATAGCCATCCACAAGGGGCAGAAGTACGCCACGGTCTTCCTCAGTTACCCGGCAAAGCATGTCTTCGCGGTGGTCGAAGGTAAATCGCAGAAGGCCGTGGAGCCTGTCTTCCAGATGCTTGTCGACCGAGGCCTCAAAGACAAGATCATTGCCGTGGCTTGCGATATGAATGCTGCCTACCCAACCCTCGTCAAGAAGTACCTGCCAAAGGCGGAGATCGTCTTTGACCAGTTTCACGTCATTCAACACTTGAGGGGCGACGTGTTCAAAGAGGCTCGCCAAGTGCAAGCCAAGGAAGTGGAGGCAGAGTTCGGCAAGAATTCGGATCAAGCGAGGGCTACACGGAGGATTCTGCGAACGGCAGCTTGGGATCTGGTGATGCTGGAACACTCACTCACGCCGACTATCCGCGAGCGCCTTGAAGAGATTCGAAAGGCGAACAACCTGATGACAACGATGCTGCCTCTGGCGGACATGGTTCGCTGCATTTGGCATGCCTGGTCGCAGGAGGAAGCTGCGGAGATGCTTGCCGAGAGCATTGAAGCATTTGAGGCTTTGGCACAGGACCATAAATTGAAGAAGGCGGCGACGTTCGCAAGGATGCTGAAGAACCACAGCTTCGGCATCCTGACGGCCTGTAAGCACCGCATCAGCACTGGTCCTCTGGAGGGCGTGAACACTAGAGCCAAGCTCATCAAGCGCATCGCCTACGGCTACAAGAGCTTTGATTACTTCGCCCTGAAGCTCAAGGCCGCCTTCCCCGGCAGAGGTCGTAACCCGTTCCTGCTCCTAGGGGAGTGGACCGCAGTGATCAAGTCACGCCTTTGCCACACAGACCTCGGCATGGAACGAGAGAGACCTCTCTTCTTTAATTACCCGGCGGCGTGAGCCGCCGACAAAAGGCACTCAACTTCATCAGGCGCTGCCTGGTGGAGATGGAGGCCTGTGTGCTTAACGTAGCCTCAAACCAAGCGTTAGGCGCGATTTCGGTAATTAAAAGATGGAACTGTGCGAATCTCTCAACGAGAAGCCGCTCCCGCCTTCTGATGAGGGGGCTGACAAACCCTCATTTCCCCAAAAAGTCGGAAGAGCCTTTTTTTATTTGCCGGTCAGGCGAACCGATCAGGCGCCGAGCTTCTTGCGAAGGAGCTCGTTGACCTGGGCGGGGTTGGCCTTGCCGCGCGTGGCCTTCATGCACTGGCCCACGAGGGCGTTGAAGGCCTTCTGCTTGCCTGCGCGGAACTCGTCGACGGACTTCTGGTTCGCCGCAAGCACTTCATCGATGATGCCTTCGAGCGCGCCGGTGTCCGAAATCTGCTTCAGACCCTTGCTCTCGATGAGCGCGTCGACGTCGGTGCCCTCGCCTTCCCAGACGGCCGCAAAGATCTGCTTGGCGCCCTTCTGGTTAACGGTGTTGTCAAGGATGCGGCCGAGAATCGCGGCGAGGATTTCAGGCGTCACGGGCGCCTTGCCGAAGGTCATGCCCTCGACGCCGTTGACGGCGGCGGAGAGTTCGCCCATGACCCAGTTGGCGGCCATCTTGCGGTCGGAGACCTTGGCGGCAAGTGCAACGTAGTAGTCGGCGATGTCGCGGCTGGCGGTCAGCATCGAGGCGTCGTACTGCGGCAGGCCGAATTCGGACTGCAGGCGCTCGCAGAGCTGGTGCGGAAGCTCGGGCATCTCGCCGCGAACCCTTTCGATCCATTCGTCGCTGATTTCGAGCGGAAGAAGATCGGGATCCGGGAAGTAACGGTAGTCCATCGAGTCTTCCTTCGTGCGCATCTGACGCGTCTCGCCCTTGTCCGGGTCATAGAGGCGGGTGGCCTGAACGACCTTGCCGCCGTCCTCAATGAGTTCGATCTGGCGACGGACTTCGTAGTCGATGGCTTCCTGCAGGAAGCGGAAGGAATTCAGGTTCTTGATTTCGCAGCGCGTGCCGAACTCCTTCTGGCCGACGGGGCGCACGGACACGTTGGCGTCACAGCGGAAGTTGCCCTCCTGCATGTTGCCGTCCGAGATGCCGAGCCAGACCACGAGGGCGTGAAGCGCGCGGGCGTAGCCCACGGCTTCGGCGGCGGAGCGCATTTCCGGTTCCGTCACGATCTCGAGAAGCGGCGTGCCGGCGCGATTGAGGTCGATGCCGGAGCAGCCCTGGACGAGGCCGTGAATGGACTTGCCGGCGTCCTCCTCAAGATGGGCGCGCGTCAGGTTGACGGTCTTGACGTACGGATCACCCTTCTTGGGCTGAACGGGGAAGGTCAGCTTGCCGCCGAGGACGACCGGCAGCTCGAACTGGCTGATCTGGTAGCCCTTGGGCAGGTCGGGGTAGAAGTAGTTCTTGCGGTCGAAAACGGAATGATTCGCGACCGTGGCGTCGATGGCGAGGCCGAAGCGGATGGCCTTCTCAACGGCGCTGTGGTTGAGCACCGGCAGGCTGCCGGGAAGAGCCAGGTCAACGTAGCAGGCGTTGACGTTGGGCTCGTCGCCGAAGTGGCGGGCGGCGCCGGAAAAAATCTTGGAACGGGTCGAGAGCTGAACGTGCGTCTCAAGACCGATCACAACTTCCCACTGCATGGTTTATTTCTCCTGAGACTCTCAATAACCGGCCGGACGGCGAAGATGCCAGTCCGTTTCACGCTGCCAGGCAGCCGCGACCCCGAGCAGACGGGCTTCGCTGAACGTTTCGCCGAGCAGCTGGAAGCCGAGCGGGCGGCCGTTGGAATGGATGCCGCACGGCACGGAAATGCCGGGCAGGCCCGCGAGAGAGGCAGGCACGGTGTAGAGGTCGGACAGATAGGCCGAGACGGGGTCGGCATTGGCGCCGAAGTCGTAGGCGGTGCCGGCCGTCACGGGGCTGATGATCACGTCGACCTTTTTGAAGGTTTCGTGGAATTCCTTGGCGATCAGGCGACGGACCTTCTGAGCCTTCAGATAGTAGGCGTCGTAGTAGCCGTGGGAAAGCACGTACGTTCCGATCATGATGCGGCGCTTGGGTTCCGCACCGAAGCCCTCGTTGCGGGACTTCTTGATCATGTCCACGATGTCCGTGTAGTCGGCGGCGCGATGACCGTAGCGGACGCCGTCGAAGCGGGACAGGTTGGAGCTGGCTTCGGCACAGGCCACGACGTAGTAGACGGGCACGCCGAGCTCGGCCATCGGCAGCTCGATGTCGACGATTTCGGCACCGAGGCGGCGGTACGTTTCGATGGCCTCTTCAATGGAGGCGCGGAGTTCGGGATCGAGCCCCTCGCCGAGCCACTTGCGCGGCACGCCGATTCGAAGGCCGGCGACGCCGTCGTTGAGGTGGCGCTTGAAGTCCTCGGTGGGCATGTTGACGGACGTGGAGTCCTTGGGGTCGAAGCCGACCATGCTGCCGAGCACCCATGCGCAGTCCTCGGCGGAATGACCGAGAAGACCGGCCGTGTCGAGCGAGGAGGCGAAGGCGATCATGCCGAGACGGGACGGACGGCCGTACGTGGGCTTCATGCCGGTCACGCCGGTGAAGCTGGCCGGCTCGCGGATGGAGCCGCCCGTGTCGGTGCCCGTGACGATGGGCGCGAGGCCTGCGGCCACGGCGCTCGAGGAGCCGCCGGAGGAGCCGCCCGGAACGGCGTTCGCGTCCCAGGGATTGAAGACCTTGCCGTAGGCGGAGTTTTCATTGCCCGAGCCCATGGCAAACTCGTCGCAGTTGAGCTTGCCGAGGCAGACCATGCCCTCGTCCTTGAGCTGGCGCACGACCGTGGCGTCAAAGGGACTCATGTAGCCCTCGAGCATGCGGCTGGCAGCGGTGGAGGCCCATTCGCGCGTCACGAAGATGTCCTTGTGGGCGATGGGAATGCCGGTGAGCGGCGTGGCCGTTCCCGCAGCAATGCGCTCGTCGGCCTGACGGGCCTGTTCGAGCGTGGCTTCCGGACGGACGTCGAGGAAGGCGTTGAGATCCTTGTGGGCTTCAATGCGGGCCAGATAGTGCTGGGCGAGTTCGACCGCCGAAACTTCACGGGCGGCCAGCATTCGGGACAGTTCGGCCACCGAAGCGAAAGTAATGTCCTTTTCCATTTCCTGCTCGTTCGATTATTCAATGACCTGGGGGACCAGGAAGCAGCCTTCGGCCTGCTCCGGTGCGTTCTTCATGTTTTCGCTGCGGTCCACCTCTTCCGAGACGACGTCGTCACGCAGACGCTGAACGCCGTCGTGCGGATTGGGCATAGGAGCGATGCCCGTCGTATCCACGGAGCTGATGCGTTCGATCATCTGGAAAATATCGTTGAGTTCGCCCTGAACGATCCTGGCCTGCTCATCAGAAATGTCGATACGGCCAAGGTCGGCAATGCGGCGAATGTCGTCCATCGTAAGGGACATAGTCGTGCTTCTCTTATGCGGTTTAAATTCGAGGATGGGATTCAGTTCCCGCTAAGGAATTTTTTAAAGCTTTGAAACACTCAAACACAAGAGAGCAAAGCTCGCGAACCTAATTCACACTCCAGCGGGCGATCAGTTAGTTTATCATTAACAGATTGCTTCTGGGTCTCGCCAAACCCGCGCCGTCAGCGAATCTCAGCGCTTCCGGCACCGTTCCATTCCCTCCCTCGAAGCGGCCGCTTCACCCTACACCAGGCAACAGAAAATGTTTGGATTCTTCCGCAATTACTTCTCCAATGACCTTGCCATTGACCTCGGCACCGCCAACACGCTCATCTACATGCGCGGCAAGGGCATCGTCCTGAATGAACCCAGCGTTGTTGCCATCCGCCAGGAGGGCGGTCCCAACGGAAAGACCACGATTCACGCCGTCGGCCACACCGCCAAGCAGATGCTCGGCCGCGTGCCCGGCAACATCAACGCCATCCGTCCGATGAAGGACGGCGTGATCGCCGACTTCACGGTGACCGAGCAGATGCTCAAGCAGTTCATCCGCATGGCCAGCCCGTCTCGTCTCTTCGCTCCCTCTCCGCGCATCATCATCTGCGTTCCCTGCGGCTCCACGCAGGTCGAGCGCCGCGCGATCAAGGAAAGCGCTCTGGCCGCCGGCGCCTCCGAGGTCTACCTGATTGAAGAGCCGATGGCCGCCGCCATCGGTGCGGGCCTTCCCGTGAACGAAGCTGCGGGCTCCCTCGTCGTCGACATCGGCGGCGGCACGACGGAAGTGGGCCTCATCTCGCTGGGCGGCATGGTCTACGCAGGCTCCGTCCGCGTGGGCGGCGACAAGTTCGACCAGGCCATCATCAACTACATCCGCCGCAACTTCGGCATGCTCATCGGCGAACCGACGGCCGAGATGATCAAGAAGAAGATCGGCTCCGCCTTCCCCGGCTCCGAAGTCATGGAAATCGAAGTCAAGGGCCGCAACATCGCCGAAGGCGTGCCCCGCACCTTCACCGTCCACTCCAACGAGATTCTCGAGGCGCTCTCCGAGCCGCTCAACCAGATCGTCGTCGCCGTCAAGAACGCCCTTGAAAAGACGCCGCCCGAACTCGGCGCCGACATCGCCGAACACGGCCTCATGCTGACGGGCGGCGGCGCCCTGCTGCGCGACCTTGACCAGCTCCTCAAGGAGGAGACGGGCCTGCCCGTGCACGTCGCCGAAGAACCGCTCAACTGCGTGGTGAAGGGCTGCGGCATCGCCCTTGAAAACATGGACAAGCTCCGCACGGCCTTCGCGGCAGGCTAAGCACCTCCAGGACTGCGCCCGCGAGACCGTCCCGGGCGCATTTTTTGTTTCAACCGAAGGCAAGGATCCCTAGGACATCTCTTCATGGAATACGGCCCGCCTCCACTCTTCAGACAAGGCATTTCTGCACGAGCCAGATTTTTGTTCTTCGTCCTGATCTGCGTCATCCTCATTCTGGTCGACGGGCGCCTTCGGTCACTCGACAACTTCCGCAGCGCGGTGATCAGCTTCACCACGCCCATGGTGCACGTCGCCACGCTTCCCATCACGCTGCTCGGCGAAGGCGAGGGCTACTTCATCAGCAAGGTCAAGCTCAAGACCGCCAACGACCAGCTGCTCGAGGAAAATCAGAAGCTCTCGCTCGAAGTCGCGCGTCTCCGTGAAATGCGCGAGGAGAACGAGCGCCTTCGACAGCTCGTCAACGCCGTTCCCCGCGAGGCAGACCGCGTGGTCACGGGCGAAGTGCTCGGCCGCGTCTCCGACCAGTTTACGCGCCGCCTGCAGATCAACCTCGGTGAGAAGAGCGGCATCGTGCAGGGCATGCCCGTCATCGGCGCCTTCGGCATTCTCGGCCAGATCACGCGCGTGGCCGCCACCCAGTCCGAGATCACCCTCATCACCGACCACCGCCAGCGCATTGCCGTCATGAACGAGCGCACGGGCGAACGCTACATTCTTGCGGGCACCGGCGAAGAGCTGATGGACCTGCTCTTCGTGCAACCCTCCGCAGACATCAAGGGCGGCGACCGACTCGTCACGTCCGGCCTCGACAAGATCTTCCCGAGGCAGATCATGGTGGGCACCGTGAACGAAACCCTTCACAAACCTGGCGAAACCTACATGGCCGTCTCGGTGATTCCGAGCGTCGAGCTTGAGGACATCCAGTTCGCCACGGTCATTCTGACGAACCCCAACGTCACGTCCGTCTTCGACAAGAAGGACAAGGACAGCACGATCAGGCGCAGGGCCGGACGATGAAGCAGTACAAGACCCTTGACATGAATGACGGACGCGGCGGCGAGCACATCCAGACCCGCGCGCGCCCGCTCTGGATCATCAGCACGTTTCTGATCAGCTACCTGCTCAATCTGGCAAGCTCGACGGCGAACGTCCTCTGGCTTCCCGATCCGCTCGCGCTCACGCTCATCTACTGGACGATCCACCATCCGCGTCACGTGGGCATGACGATCGCCTTCATCTGCGGCCTTCTGATGGACGTGCAGAACGGCAGCGTCCTCGGCCAGCAGGCGCTCGCCTACGTCATCCTGTCCTATTCGGCCTACTCCCTGCACCGCAGGCTGCCCTGGTTCGGACTGGCAGGCCAGGCGCTGCACATCCTGCCGCTGCTTCTCGTGTCCCAGCTCGTCGTCCTGATGATCCGCCTGTGGTTCGACGGCCTCTGGCCCGGCTTCCCGTGGTTCCTCCAGAGCTTCACGGGCGCCCTTCTGTGGCCGGCCGCCTCCCTCATCCTCTCCCTTCCGGAGAGGCGCTCGCTCGGTCGCGAGTCCGTTTAAGGGGGAGTCGGCAAGGTGGCGCTTGACTTCAAGCAGGTGGACGCGGATCTGGTTCCCTTCAGAAGGCGTCTGCTCTTCGTCTTCTTTCTGGTGATCGTGCTCTTCTGCGTTCTGATCGGACGCTTCGCGTGGCTGCAGATCATCAACAAGAACGCCTACACGGAGCGTGCGGAAAAGAACCGCACGGTCACGGTTGTCTCGCAGGCCGCCCGCGGCCTCATCTACGACCGCAACGGCGAGCTGCTCGCGAAGAACACGCTCGCCTACTCTCTGGAAATCACGCCAGACAAGGTGTCCGACCTCGAGAAGACCATCGACGCGCTCTCGGAGATCATTCCCATCACGACGGCGGACCGCCGCCGCTTCGTGCGCCTGCGCGAAGACCTCAACCGCTATGACTCGATCCCCATCCGTCAGGAGCTCACCGACGAGGAGGTCGCCGTCTTCACGGGCCAGCAGTGGCGCTTTCCCGGCGTCGAGATCAACCAACGCGAATACCGCGTCTATCCCGAAGGGAGCGTCGGCAGCCACATCCTCGGCTACATCGGCTCCCTGTCCCAGTCCGACAAGAAGCGCCTGACCAGCGAGGGCCTCATCGACGACTACGAGGGTGAGCGCGTCATCGGCAAGGTCGGCATCGAGCGCAGCTACGAGAGCCTCCTTCACGGCACTCCGGGACACGAGACCCTGGAGATCACCGCAGGCGGCCATGCCGTGCGCTCTCTCGCCTTCGAGCCGCCCAAGGCAGGCAAGAACCTGCACCTGACGATCGACATGAACCTTCAGCGCGTCGCTGAAAACGCCATGAAGGGAAAGGTGGGCGCCGTCATCGCCATCCAGCCCAAGACGGGTGAGATCCTCTCCTTCGTCTCCATGCCGACCTACGATCCGAATCTCTTCCCAGGCGGCATCGATCCGAAGTCCTGGTCCCAGCTCAACACGGCCGAGACGAAGCCACTTCTCAACCGCGCCATGCGCGGCCTCTATCCGATCGGCTCCACGTACAAGCCGTTCGTTGCGCTCGCAGGCCTGGAGACGGGAGCGACGACTGCGGACTTCGTCCTTGACGACACGGGCGTCTTCACGCTCGGCAAGCACAGGTTCCGCGACATGAGCGGCGTGCCCAAGGGCAGGCTCGACCTTCGCAAATCGATCGCCGTCTCGTCTGACGTCTACTACTACTGGCTCGCCACCCGCTTGGGCGTCGACACGATCCATGACTTCATGGTGCCCTGGGGCTTCGGCCAGAAGACAGGCATCGACCTCGTGGGCGAGCAGACGGGCGTTCTGCCCAGCAGGGAGTGGAAGGAGGCGCGCGTGAAGCAGCCGTGGATGGTGGGCGACACACCGTCGATCGGCATCGGCCAGGGCTACAACGCATTCACGCTGCTGCAGCTCGCGCACGCCACGTCCACGCTGGCCAACAGGGGCATCGTAATGACGCCCCATCTCGTCAAGAGGATCACGGATCCGTCGACCAACAAGGCCGAGGACGTTCCCGTCGAACCCGCCGCCGTCATTCCGCTCAAGTCCAGAAACGTGGAGACCGTGATCGCCGGCATGACCGACGTCTCGACCAAAGGCACGGCCCGCTTCGTCTTCAAGGGCGTGCCCTACACGGTCGCCTGCAAGACGGGCACCGCCCAGGTCGTCACCATCGCCCAGGACGACAAGTACGACGCCAAGAAGCTCGCGAAGAAGCACCACGACCACGCGCTCTTCATCGCGTTCGCGCCTGCACGCAATCCGCGCATCGCGCTTGCCGTTCTTGTTGAAAACGGCGGCTTTGGCGCCCAGGCGGCCGCTCCCGTTGCCCGACAGCTCATCGACTACTGGCTCACGGGCGCGAATTCGCTCGAGCTTCCGCCTCCGAAGGGCGTTCCCCTCATCACCCAGCGACGCAACCGCTGAGGAGCGATTTTGAAATGATTGAAACCATTTCCAGAACCGGCTACGCGTTCCTGAGGTACCTTGCAACGCGTCTGCTGCGCATCGACCTGATGCTGCTCGCCCTCGTCGTCACGCTGACGACGATCGGCTTCATCGCGCTCTTCTCCGCCGGCTACAGCTTCCCGTGGCGCATCGAGGGACAGATTCGCAACATCGCCGTCGCAGGCGTCGTCATGCTCGTCGTGTCCTGCATTCCCGTGAAGGCCTTCCAGAAGGCGACCGTTCCGATCTTCATCGTCGGCTGTGTGCTGCTGCTTCTGACGCATTTCTTCGGCGTGACCGTCAAGGGCGCCACCCGCTGGCTCAACGTCGGCGTGCGCATCCAGCCCTCGGAGCTCATGAAGCTTGCGGTCCCCATGATGCTCGCCTGGTACTACAACGTCAGAGGGGAGAACGTCTGCAACTGGGACCATCTGACGGCCTTCATCATCATGGCCGTCCCCGTCGGCCTCATCGTGAAGCAGCCCGACCTCGGCACCTCGATCCTCGTGCTCATCGCGGGCGCATCCGTCATCTTCTTCGCAGGCCTGAGCAAGCGCATCCTTGTTTCCCTCACGGGCATCCTTATCCTGTCGATGCCCGTCATCTGGAGCCTGATGCACGACTACCAGCGTCAGCGCGTGCTGACGCTTCTCGATCCGTCCGCGGACCCGCTCGGCAAGGGCTTCCACATTCTGCAGGCCCTCATCGCCATCGGCTCGGGCGGCTTCTCGGGCAAGGGCTGGATGGAAGGCACGCAGGCCCATCTCGACTTCATTCCCGAACGCACGAGCGACTTCCTCTTCGCCGTTTTCAGCGAGGAGTTCGGCTTTGTCGGCAACCTCGTCCTGCTTGCGCTCTACACGGCGCTCATCGGCCGCAGCTTCTACATTGCGGCCTTCGCCGAAACGCGCTTCGCCCGCCTCCTTGCGGGCGCCATCGGCTGCATCTTCTTCACGTACACCTTCGTCAACATGGGCATGGTCAGTGGTATCCTGCCCGTGGTGGGCGTGCCGCTGCCCTTCATGAGCTACGGCGGCACGGCCCTTCTCATTCTCGGCGTCTGCACGGGCATTCTGCTCTCCGTTTCCGCCGAGTCCAAGCATTGACACGCCGCATCAGAAAAGAGCTTCGCGCAATGAACAAAATCTGCCTCGCCGCCGCCACGGCCGCCGCCGCGCTTCTGTTGAGCGCCTGTTCCACAGGTTCCAAGTACTATCAGCACGACGGTCCTCCGTCCTCGTCGGCCGAGCTTGACACGTCGAGCGCGACGCCGCGCGTCGAGCACTTCTACCCGGCCTCCCTGCGTCCCTACACGGTCATGGGTCAGCGCTACGTGCCCGTCACGAGCGACGTCAAGATGGACCAGACGGGCATTGCCTCCTGGTACGGCAAGCAGTTCCACGGCAACAAGACGGCCATTGGCGAAACGTACAACATGCACGCCATGTCGGCCGCCCATCCCACGATGCCGCTGCCGAGCTATGCCCGCGTCACCAACCTTGAAAACGGACGCTCCGTCATCGTGCGTGTCAACGACCGCGGTCCCTTCCTCTACAACCGCGTCATGGACCTTTCCTACGCGGCCGCCACGGCGCTTGACTACGCCAACAAGGGCACCGCGCGCGTGCGCGTCGAGCGCCTGACCAATCAGGAAATCGCCGCAGGCACGTGGCAGTCGGGCAACGGCCTCACTGATCCCGTCACGAACTCCACGCAGGTTCAGGCGCCCGTGCAGTCCGCCACGCCGTCCGCCGACGCCGTCGTGACCGCGCCTGCCGCAGGCTGGAGCGTGCAGATCGGCTTCTTCACGGAGCGCGACAACGCGCTTGCCTACGCCGCCCACGCCGAGGCCGTGCTGGCCTCCACGTCGTCCGCCCGAAGCGCCCGCCTTGTCCGCGACAACGGCGGATACCGCGTCGTGCTCGGCAACGGCATGTCGCTCAACGAAGCGCGCGCAGCCGCCCTGAACGTCAAGGACATCATCGGCAGCGGCGCCTTTGCCGTTCAGAAATAACCGCTCAAGTTTTCGAAAATTCGTCGAGGAAATTTCATGTCTCTCCCGTCCAATGTCTACGAATCCATCCACCGTGCGTGGATGGGCGACACGCTTGAAGGCCTGAAGGACTTCATCCGCATTCCCGCCAAGTCCCGCGCCTTCAATCCCAACTGGGAGTCCGACGGCATTCTGAAGCGTACGCTTGAGGATTCGGCCGAATGGGGCCGCCGCCTCCTGCCCTGCGCCGAATTCGAAATCATTGAAAAGCCGGGGATTCCGCCCGCGCTCTTCATCCGCATTCCCACCGCAGGCGGCCACAAGGGCAAGCCTGCATTCTTCTACGGCCATCTCGACAAGCAGCCTGAAACCGAAGGCTGGAGCGAAGGCCTCGGCCCCTGGACGCCCGTCGTGCGCGACGGCCGCCTCTACGGCCGCGGAGGCGTTGACGACGGCTACAACTACTATCTGACGCTCACCGCCGTGAAGGCTCTGGAAGAAGCCGGCGCAGCCCATCCCGAAATCTTCTGCCTCTTCGAGACGGACGAGGAATCCGGCTCCCGTGATCTGGCCCGGTACATTCAGGAACTTGCGCCGCGCATCGGCGACCCCGCCTTCATCGCCATCGCCGACCTCGGCTGCAACGACATGAAGCGCGTCTGGCTCACCCAGTCGTTGCGAGGCACCGTCTCGCTCACGGTCGACGTGCGCGTGCTCAACACGCCGTCTCATTCGGGTCTGGCCAGCGGCGTCGTGCCCAGCTCCTTCCGCATCATGCGCGCCCTGCTCGACCGCATCGAGGATGCCGCCACGGGCGAGCTTCTGCTCCCCGAGCTCAACTGCGAAGTGCCGCCCGACATTCTCGAATGCCTTCGCTCGCTTGCTCAGGAAGGCGACGTTCGCGAGTGCTTCGACTGGGCGGGCGACACGCACGCTCAGGCCGAGACCGCCTTTGAGGCCCTGCTGACGAATACTTGGAAGCCCTCCATGTGCGTCGTGGGCGCCGACGGTCTCCCGCCCTGCGACAACGCGGGCAACGTGCTCCGATCCAACACCTCGCTTCGCCTGTCCTTCAGGACCCCGCCTCTCGTTGACGCGAAGGCCGCACTCGAAGCCGTCATCCGCACCCTGACCGAAAACGTGCCCTGCGGCGCACAGGTGACCGTGAGCCGCGCAGAAGCCGCCTCCGGCTTCGTTTCGCCGTTGCCTTCCGGCTGGCTGCGCGAGACGCTCGAGGACGCAGGCGCCTCGATCTTCGGCAACAGCACGGGCTACCTCTTCTGCGGCGCCTCCATCGGCACGCTGCCCGCCTTCAAGGCCGCCTTCCCGACGAGCCCCTTCGTCAACACGGGCGCACTCGGCCCCACGTGCAACGCACACGCTCCCAACGAATGGCTGGACCTTGCCTACGCTGAAAAGCTCACCTGCGTCTTCGCCGAGCTCATCGCCGGCATTCCGTCGGAGAACTGATCATGAGAAGAGACTGCGTCACCCAGATCATCGTCGACTGGGGCAACGGCGAATGGGAGAACTTCGCCACCCCGTTTGAGGCCGAGCAGTACATCAACGCCATGCTCGACGAGCTCGACGTCCCCAAAGCCGCCTGGCGCGAGGACATGCAGGGCAACAAGAAATGGGATTACGAAATCGTCGAGGACGACAACGGCCTCATCAGGCTCGTGGACTGAAGGAGAACAACATGACCTGCCCGCTTTGCACCGACCGCGCCAAGTCCGAAATCTGGCGCAACGGAAACTTCTACCTCATCGATGCGGAGGATCCCGCCTTCCCCTGCTTCCTGAGGGTTGTCTCATGTCGACATGTACCCGAAATGTCCTCGCTCACGTCCGAGGAAAGAACGGAGCTCTGGGGCATTCTCAACGTGGTTGAGGAGGAGATCATCAAGGCGCTCCGCCCGCACAAGGTGAATCTCGCCCAGTTCGGCAACATGGTGCCGCACCTGCACTGGCACGTCATCGCGCGCTGGCAGGACGACAGCCACTTCCCCGAATGCCCCTGGGGGCCGGTGCAGCGCGACGTTCCCGCAGACGTTCAGGCCGAGCGCCGCCGCATGACGGAGGCGCTCAAGCCCGTGCTGCGCGAAGCGCTCGAAAAGCGCTTCGGCTGCTGATCACAATCCCTTCGGACAGACGCTCAGGCCGATTCCCTCGGCCTTCGAGCGCTTGAGCAGCGCCTTGACCTGCTGGTCCGCAATCCCGTTGAAGACAAGCACGACGCGGCTGCCCGCAACGTGGTTGTAGCGGGTCACCCTGACATTCGTCAGACCGTTGTCAAGGGCGAACTTCTTCGACCAGAGCTCCGCCGCCTTCTCATCGGAGAAGGTCTTCAGCACGACGGCATGGCCGCCCGCCTTGAGCTCCATGATCGAGCAGCTCTCAAGGTCGTCCCCGCAAAGCGTCTTGCGGTTCTTCCGGGCCTTCTGCTGCGTGAAGGGCCCCGCATAGACGGCGTAGCGCGTATCGCTGTACGGAACGATGTTCATCCTTCCGATCAAGTCGACTTTTTCAAAGAATCTGCGGTGCTTGGGAAGGCGCTTTTCCTGCAAGGGACCGAAAACGACGCACGTCAGCCCCTCGAGCTTCGCCTCGTCAACGGGCTCCAGAACGGGCGCGACCTCCTCGACCGCCGCCTCCGCCGCCTGAACGGCCTCGTCACGCACGGCAGGCGCCTCGACCTTCAGATTTTCGGGCTTCACAAGCTCGGGAGAGGCATAGGCGAAGTTGTCCACCCTAACGGTCTTGACCTCGCCCGACGGAATGACCTCGGGGGTCTGGTGAAGGCCGGTCCAGGCCAGATAGCCCGCAGCACCCATCGCTGCCAGCAGAAGCATGACGGCAAAATATCTCATGCGTCCTCCCTCCCGAGTCCTTCAGCCTGCTGTCCCGCAAGAGCGGAAAGTCCCCTCAGCACCAGATTGTGCTTGACGATGAGATCAGGCACCTCCTCCTGCAGATAGGGTGCGATGAACTTGGCGGACCCGCCGGCAAGCAGCACCTTGGGATCGAAGCCCTGTCTCCTCATGACGCTGCGCGCACGCAGGATGAGCCCCACCTGCGCATCGATGATGCCCGTCATGACGGCGTCGCGCGTGGAGCGCGGCAGCGCGTCGTAGGCGCCGTCGAGATCGGTGAGCGAGGGGATGCCCTTCGTGAGGAAGTTCTTCATCAGCGTGGGACCGAGCGTGATGCGCCCGCCCATGAAGTCGTAGACGCCGCTCTCGCGGTAAAGGATGGAATCGACGGTCGTAGCCGTGCCTGTGTGCACGACAAGAAGCGAGCGCCTTTCCTCAAGCATGGCGTCGGCCGCGCCGACGGCGGCATACCAGCGGTCTGCGCCGAGCTGTCCCGGCTTTTCATAGCAGTTGTTGAGCGTCATGCGACCGTGAAAGGACGGCTGCGTACGCACCCAGTTCCATCGAATGCCGTGGTCATTGAAGAACTTGGTGAGCGAAAAGGCGACGACGGGCGCCGCGACCGTGCAGCCGATGATGCGCTTGGGGCGCATGTTGAGCCACAGGTCGTAGAGCTCTTCCTTGAAATGCGTGCTGCCCTTGTGGACGATGGTGTGCGGGTTGTCGGGCTCCTCAATGGGCGTCCATTTCAGAGCGGTGTTCCCGAGGTCAATAAGCAGCGTCGTCATTGAAAAAAGTTCCAGAAAAAAAGGCCTTCACGCCCTCATTCGTCTTCAGCTGCAGACGGCCGAGACTGTCAATGCCCATATTAAGTCCTTTCCACGCCCCACCGTCGTCCTCGAGACGGATCGTTCTTCCGGCAAAGGCGTCGTAGAAGGGCCAGGCGGCCGCCACATCCGCCCTGTCGCGGGTCAGAATGCCGAGAATTCCCGTCACAAGAGGCACGAGCATGGGATTGGGCGCAGCGTGATCGGAGCACGCCAGCACGTCGCCGAGACCGCTTATCGGCCAGCCGTTCGTCGTTCGCTCGGCGGCGCCGTCACGATTGAGGCCCACGCCTGCGATCAGGACGCTCCTCCCGTCGGCGTCCTTCACCGACTCGCAGAGAATGCCGCCGCACTTTCCGCCCTCGAACCAGACGTCGTTGGGCCACTTGATGCAGGCGAAGCGGCCTGCGTCGCGCAGCGCGCTGCACACGCCCATGCCGACGGCGATGGCCACTAGCGACACGGGCACCCTGATCATGGAAAAAGGCAGCAGAAGAGAAAAGGCCAGGCAGCCTTCTGGAGACTTCCAGCCGCGGCCCCTCGTACCCCGCCCCATCGTCTGATGCTTCGCCTCCAGCACGAGTGGGCGGCTCACGCGCGAGCTGCGCGCATGCGTCTTCATGTCGTCGTTGGTCGAGCCTGTCTCCTCAACCACGCGCACGTCAAAGGACTCCACGGACTTATCCTCCTTCGTCGGGAGCATTTCTAAAGTCCGTCAATCATAGTTGAATTCCCGAAGGCTTTGAGAAAGCTTTGACAGGCATCCTCAGGCGTTGATTACAATGAGTTGGCAACGCGTTCCCAATCATCCTCTCTCCCAATGCGCTTCTCAACATCCCCGCTTCTGTCCGCCGTCATGCTCTGCGCCGCGTCGCAGTCTGCCGTCGGCGCCATGGCCCTGATGGATCTGGACAGCAGACAGATTCTTCAGCTGGAAGGCAACCTGCTCTTCATCACCGAGCCTCTGGCGGAACAGCTCAATGGCTTTCCGGGAATGACGGACAAGCCCGTCAAGGCTGGTGAAACCGCAACGGAAGCCTTTGTTGCGCGTCTGGCCGCGATCTCCGACGAGCAGTGGAAGGCCTTTCTTTCGAAAACCGCTGCCGACGACGAGCAGGAGGCGGCCAGACGGCTTGCTCCCGTCGCCGCGGCCTGCACGGACATCGGCTGCGACGGCATCTACGTGTCCGTCAATCCGCTCGGCAACGGGGAGACACACCGTCTCCTTGCCGTCGTCTTCGGATCCGACACCCGTGAGACCCTCGACAGGGCGGCAGGCGTCTTTCTTCGTGAGGGCCACCTGCGCTACAAGACCGCAACGGTCATCCGCAACGGAGAGGCCGTGGGACGCACCCCCGTCTTCAAGGGAGAGGCTCAGGACGTGACGCTCGTCACGCACGAGAACGTCGTCGTCACGATTGCCAAGACCATGACGCTGAGCAAGGACTCGGAAGCATTTAAAATGCACCTCACCCGTCAGCAGCCCGTCATCGCCCCTGTGGACGCCGAAACGCCGCTGGGCACGCTGAGCATCTGGCTCAACGGCAAGTGCCTGCGGTCCGTGCCGGTCTACGCGAAGGAGCCCGTCAAGGAAGGCTCCCTGTGGCAAAGGGTCCGGGACACGATCATACTGACAACGACAGACATCAACGAAGCGGAGAAATCCCGATGAACGACAATTCCAAGCCCCAGCCCGACGACCTGACTCCGGTCATGGTCTTTCCCATGCTGAACTTCCCGATCAAGATCATGGGCCTCAACCAGCCTGAGTTTCCTGTCGCGATCAGCGAACTCGCCTCCGGACACTTCGCCGACTTCGACAAGGGCACGATGACGACGGCCCTCTCCAAGACCGGCAAGTATCTTGCGCTCAGCATCATGGTGAACGCGCAGTCTCAGGAACAGCTCGACAACTTCTACCGAGCCCTGACCGCGCACCCGATGGTCAAGGTGGCGCTCTGATGACGGGCGTCGAGGACGTCAAGCCCGGCAGCCTGAAGGCCTGGATGGCCTTCACGCGCCCGAAGACATGGGGCGTGGCCGTGGCTCCCGTCATTGCCGCGCTAAGCCTCGCCCTGTTCGAAACGGGCAGATTTGATGCCCTGACCGCGTTCTTCACGATGACGATCGCTCTGCTCATGCAGATCATCAGCAACATGAAGAACGATCTGGGCTATACGGAGAAGAAGGCGGAAACAGGCAACCGCAGGGGGCTTCCCCGTGCAACCACCCAGGGCTGGATCTCCATTTCTGCCGCCCGAAGGGCCATTCTCACGCTCATCGTGCTGGCACTGCTCAACACCGCCGTGCTCATCTGGCTCGGCGGCTGGGTCTTCGCGCTGATCGGCATCTCCTCGGTCATTGCCGCCTATTCGTACATGGGCGGTCCGAAGCCCATTGCCTACACGCCGTTCGGAGAGGCGACGGTGCTCGTATTCTTCGGTCTCACGGCCGTCTGCGGCTCCTACTACCTGCAGACCTTCACGGTGTCGGCAAACGCCGTCCTCCTGAGCATCTCGCTCGGCTCGATCGCGGCCGCCGTGCTCGCCGTCAACAACTGGAGGGACAGAGTGCACGACAAGAGCATCGGCCGCCAAACGCTTGCGGTCGTGCTCGGCGACAAGACCTTCACGGCAGTCTTCAGAATCATGACGGCGCTGCCGCTTGCCCTCGGCCTCGTCATGGCCGCCGCGCCCGGATTCTGGCCCTGCCTGCTTGTACTGCTCTGCCTGCCGCTGTGCCTTCCGCTGTGGAAGCAGTTCGGCACGCTGCAGCACGAGGCGCTCAACGCCACGATGTTCGGATGCGTCAAGTACGAACTCGCCTATTCGGTGCTTTTTTCTCTGGGCGCACTGCTTGCCTGCCTTCTCTGAGGCGCCGAATCATCAACAAAAAACTCTCCCCCGCTGCAGGCGGGCGGAGAGTTTTTTTATCCTTCAGAACACGGGGCTCACTGTTCGGAGGTCTTCGAGCTGTTGTTCGCCTCGAGATTCTTGAGGCGCTCCTTGATGGCCGCTTCGCTTTCGATCGTGAAGCAGGTCACGACCTGCTGAACGCCGGAAACCCCGGCGGCCACCTTGGCGGCGGTCTTTGCCTCATCGTTCGTCACGATGCCCATCAGATAGACGATGCCGCGCTGGACGTCGACCTTCATCTGGTTGAGCGAAATCTTCTTGGTGCCGATGATCGAACTGCGGACCTTGGTCGCGAGCATCGAGTCGGAAAGGACGGCCCCCACGGTGGCGGGCGTCATCACGGCAAGCTCGTTGACCACGGAATGCACGCCCACGCTCTTGACGGCCGTATCCTGGGCCTTCTGCCTGTCGGCGGCCGTGAGCACTTCGCCCGTCAGAAGCACCTTGCCCTCGTAGCTCGTCACGACCACGTGGTGCTTTTCATGTCCGATGACCTCGCCGATTTCATAGCGAACGCGCTTCTCGAGCACTTCGTCGTCGACAATGCTGCCGGTCGTTCGACGGTCCGTAATGACGGTTGCCGACGTGACGGCCGCGCCGCCGATCAGAATCGGCGCACATCCGCTCAAGCCGACCGTCGCGACGGCGGCAGCCAGAACGAAAACCTTAGAAACTGTCATATTCTTCCCTCCTCCTGGCCTGTCTCAAGGCCTCCGCCGCACGTTCCTCGGCGCGGCTCTGCTGCATGAACGGCATGAGCCATTCCCAATACTTCAAAAACGTCCGGCGCCTCAGCCAGATCCTCCGGCTGCGCCTGCGGATGTCATCATGCGAGACCCACTGCCTGACCACGTCGCTGACGGTCTCGAACTTGCAGCCGAGCAGCCTTGCAATCGTCCCCTTGTCGGGATAGAAGGGCAGCTCCACCCATTCCACGCCTTTGGAGAAAAGATTCGCCATGGCCGCCGGCTTCTCGCAGTGAAGCATCAACAATAATAATGCGCCGAGGCGCTCCTCGACCGTGCTGGAATAATTGAGAAACATACCCATCCTGTCGCAGATCGACGAGACGGAGGAGTACCCCGACAGCTCGTGCTGCCACTCGGGATTCTGGTCGGCGATCTTCAGAAGCAGCTCCTGATTCACCACCAGCACCTCGGTCGACGTCAGACACCAGTGACGTCTGGGCATGCGGTCCCTCACGTACAGATTCTCATAATTGCCGCACAGCGCGCCGGGCCCCGCCATCGACAGAAGCAGAGGCTCGTCCCTCACGGGATCCAGCAGAGCCTTCACCACGAATCCTGAACGCACGTACATCAGATTGCCGAACAGACCGGGAGAGGTGTAGATCACGTCGCCGCGACGGAATTTCATGGGATGCCCGATGCCTGCCAGCACAAAGCTCATCGACTGCGAAAGGCAGGGGGACATCCAGGGAATGACTTCGGGGGTCATAAACAAAAATGTTTAAAAATTTGTGGTCAACTTTGTGGATAACTTCTGATGAAGATTCTCGCTTTTGTGGATAACTTTTTTGTGCACCTTCCGGAGCCCAAAGTTGTCCCCTGCTTTTCCCGTCTTTCCCACAGGAGATCCAGAGGTTTGTCCACACGCTTTTCACAGGTGCATCTTATTGTTTTTTAGGTACAAAAGTCCATTATCCACAAAAACCGTCCTCACCTACTACTTACCACTACTAACATAAAGAATTTAAGAAGAAATATATAGAGTAGAACTTCGCGAGGATCCTTCAACTTTACACAAAAAACGGAAAATGTAGAAACGTAAGAACCGGGGAGAAGGTGACTGGAGATCAAAAGAGGGCTTTAAAATGCGCCCGTTTTCCGGCCGTCAACCTGTGGATAACTTGTGGGTTATCCTGTGTATTCCTTGTGGATTGGCTGTATTTAGTCTTGTGCCGCAAAGACTTTTGTTTTAGAGGCGAAAAGTCAGAGACTGCGCTTTTCGAGTGCCTGAAGGACGTAAATGCCGTCCAGAGCGGCCTCTCCCGCCGTTCCGAAGGGGGCCTTGAACTTCATGCTGCCGGCCGCTTCAAAGGGAATGCCGAGCTCGGTGAGCTCGTTCTGGAGTTCTGCATTCGCCTCGCGGTCTCCGACCGCGACGATGTGGTCGACGCGAAGGATGGTGGAGCCTTCTTCGCCCTCGCAGCTCACTCGCACCGAATGGCTGTCGATCTGTTCGACGTTGGCCTCGTCGAAGATGTTCACGCCGTGCATGCGCAGCCACTGGACTTCGTAGAGCCTGCGCTCGTGTGCAAAGAGCTCCTCGGTGGTCTCATTCGTTTCATTGATGAGGTAGACCTTGCGCGGAGCGGGGTTGAGATGGGGGACGACGCCGAGCGTGCCGCCGATGTGTTCGGCGGGGTCGCCGATGCCCCAGGCGCAGCACCATTCATCGTGCGCCTTCAGGTCGTGGGTACAGAGATAGCGCGTGACGTCCACGGCGACGTTTCCGCTGCCGATGACGGCGACGCGGTGGCCGACGGGCACGCGGCCCTGCAGCAGGTCCTCAAGCGAAAGGACGTTGGGCGTGTCGATGCCGGGAATGTCGGGCATGCAGGATTCCTTGCCCGTGGCGAGCAGGATCCTGCTTCCGCTGTAGTTGTCCTCAATCCACTGCGCGGTGGCGCGGGTGTTGCGGATGATTTCGACGCCGAGCTCGACGAGCTCGCGCTCCTGCACCTTGAGAAGCTCCGCGATTGAGCTTCGGCCCTGAATCTTTGCGCAGAGCCTGTAAAGGCCGCCAAGTTCGGAGCCTTCGTCAACGAGGGTGACCTTGTGGCCTCTCAGAGCGCCCTCACGGGCCGCAGCCATGCCGGCAGGGCCTCCCCCTACGACGAGTATGTCGAGGCCGCCAGGATGCTTGTGAGAGCGTCTGAGGACGTATGGGTCCGCAATGCAGGCCAGCATTTCCCTGCCCTCGCGCCTGTCGGGGCGCGTGCAGCCGTGCGGACAGAGCGTGCAGGGCCTGATGGGGGCGCCCGTGTGCACGTGCTCCACCCAGCGTGCGTCCGCAATGAGCGGACGACCGATCTCGACGAGACTCGTGATGTTGTTCTGCAGGATGTCGTCAAGCCTGTCGGGTCCCGGCATGCGGTGGCCGAAGATGACGGGAACCTTGATCTCTCGGGAGAACTTCTCCATGAACGGCACCCAGACGCCTGCGGGCGTCAGGTCGCTGTTGACGGGAACGCTGTTGGGCGTAAAGCCGATGTCGAAGCTGAAGAGATTGACGCCTTCGTAATGAAGGGCCTGGGCAAAGGCAAGGAGGTCGTGCCATTCGCTGCCGCCTGCGTGCAGGTCAAGAAGCGAAAGGCGGTATGAGATGATCGGCGCCGGTCCGACGAAGCTTCGGATGCGGCGGACGAGCTCGACCGCAAAGAGCGTGCGGGCCTGCAGGCCCCACTTGTCGTGTCGGCGGTTGAAGAGGCGGCTCGAAAAGACGTTCGGCAGGGAAAGGCGGCCGCCGTAGATCTCCACGCCGTCGAATTCGCCGTGCAGGATGGCGTGGTAGGCAAAGAGGGCGTACAGGCTGATCAAGTGGCTCACCAGGAGCCCCGGAGCCCTGTGCAGCGTGCGCCCCGTGTCCCTGTTGCGAAAGCGCGAGGCGGAGACGGCGAACATGTGGTCTGCCCCGGCGCCGTGGTGCTGAAGCTGAAGAAGGACCTTGGAGCCCGACTCATGGATGACGGACGTCAGGCGAACCGCATTGTTGAGCAGGCCGGCCGTCAGGACGGGGTCCTTGAGATTCCGCAGGCCCGTTTCGTGCACGACGCCGTTGCCGAGGATGAAGAGCCCCGGCCCGTCGCCGCGGGCGCGTTCCTCGTAGAACTCCACGACGCGCGGGTCGAGGTAGTCCTGCTTTTCGAGGCCTGTCTCAACGGGGGCCATGACGATCCTGTTCTTCAGGAAGTGCGATCCCACCTTGAGCGGCAGAAACAGATGCGGATAGGCGGCCATGATGCTAGGGAAGCTTCTCCAGATGATGGATGCCGAAGGGCACCAGCACGGACGGCACGATGTTGAGGCTCGGCTTCAGGTTGTTCGCCTGGTCGTCGAAGAAGATGTGCGGCCTGATGGCCTTGAGAAACGGCTGCTTGTCGAGGCCGTCGAGCAGGAAGAGCTCCGCGGCGCTCATGCCGAAGCTTTTCAGCGTGGTGATCAGGCGCTCCTCGCTGGGCGCGCCTCGAGCCGTCACGATGGAGATGCGGACGGCGGGCTCGAAGTACGGGTCTGCGGCGCCCCTGTGGTTGTAGTCGAAGCGCTGAAAGGCCGACAGCTGCTCGAAGAGCCTGCGCAGGGGCCCCGGCGAATGGGGCGTGGAGGCCTTTTCCTGCTCGAGTCGATGAAAGCCCGAGAGCCCCTCCTTCTGGTACTCGCGCTCGCTTTCGTCGTCGGCGATCACGCCGTCGAAGTCGAAGGCGATGCGCAGCGTCGGACTGGCGTCGTCATCCTCGTCTCCGACGGGAGACGGCATCACGAGGCCCGCAGGCTGGCCTGCGGCGATGGCATTGCGGACGTTCTCGGGGTTGGCGCTCAGAAAGAGAGAGGCGTTGAAGGCGGCCAGATACGGATAGGTCGAGTGGCCCGATGTAAAGCCGCCCGCCGAAATGGGCAACCTGTAGTGGCGGCACGAATGGAAGAAGCGCTGGGCCGTCTCAGGAGAGTTGCGCGAGAGCGCAATGACCCTGAAGGGCGCCAGATCGCCGTAGAGCTCGTTGAGGGCGAGCAGGCGGCGCACGAAGGGAAAGGCCACGCCCGGACGCAGGGGCGTGTTCTGGTAGCGGACCTGATGGTCCCTGAATGCCTTGTAGCCCTTTTCCTCGAAAAGCGCGTGCTCCTCCTCAAGATCGAACAGCGCCCTTGAGGAAACGGCGATGACCACTTTTTCCTTGAGATTGTCCACGCGGCGTCCTCCAATGGTTTGAGGCGGTGAAAGCGGAAGGCCGGCGGCGCCGGCCATCCTGTTTCCCTCGGCGATCAGGCGTCGATGTTGCCGGCAAAGAGCGCGTTGGTCTCGATGAAGTCGCGGCGCGGTTCGACGACGTCGCCCATCAGCATCGAGAAGATGGCGTCTGCGCTGGCGGCGTCTTCGATTCGGACGCGCAGCATGCGGCGCACGGACGGATCCATGGTCGTCAGGTTGAGCTGCTCGGCCGTCATTTCACCCAGCCCCTTGTAGCGCTGGCGGATGATGCCCTTTTCAGCCTGCTTCAGCAGCCAGTTGACGGCTTCGCCGAAGTTCTTGACGGCCTGGTCGTTCTTGCCGCGCGCGACGCGGGCGCCCGTGCCGATGATGCCGCGGAGCATTGCGGCGCTTTCCTGCAGCTTCCTGTAGTCGGCGGAGAGCGTGAACTCGGGCGTGACGCTCGTCGTCTTGTAATTGCCGTGCTTGAGACGGTGGACCTTGAGCAGGTGCTTCTCGTTCTCCTCGTCGTAGACGGCCTCGACCTTGACGTTCGGATCGCGAAGCTCCTTCTGGAGCACTTCGGCCGTGTGGTGCGAGGTGAACTCGTTTTCAAGGTTGATGTCGACGCCTGCGGCGATGGCCACGAGCACGGACTTGTCGATCACGCCCTGAAGGCGGGCGATGACGTCGCTCGACTGAAGGTATTCGTTGACAAGCGTCTCGAGCTCGGAGCCGCGCACCGGCGTGTCGGCGTCGAAGGCGTCCTTGTTGCGGTAGAGGCGTGCGTCCTCCATGGCGATCTTGAGCAGATAGTCGCTCATTTCACGCTCGTCCTTGAGGAACACGCCTTTGTCGGCCTGGTTCTTCTTCACCTTGTAGAGAGGCGGCTGGGCGATGTAGACGTGACCGTTCTCGATGAGCTGAGGCATCTGGCGGTAGAAGAGCGTCAGGAGCAGCGTGCGGATGTGCGCGCCGTCCACGTCAGCATCGGTCATGATGATGATGCGGTGGTAGCGCAGACGCGAGATGTCGAAGTCCTTGCCGATGTTGGTGCCGAGCGCAAGCGTCAGCATGCGGATCTGCTCGGAGTCGAGGAGCTTGTCCTGAGAGGCCTTCTCCACGTTGAGCACCTTGCCTCGCAGCGGAAGAATGGCCTGGAACTTGGAGTCTCGGCCCTGCTTGGCCGAGCCGCCTGCGGAGTCACCCTCCACCAGGAAGAGTTCGCTGTTGGCCGGATTCTTTTCACGGCAGTCGGCGAGCTTGCCCGGCAGGCCGCCGCCGGAGAAGCTCTTGCGGGAGATGTCGCGGGCCTTGCGGGCGGCTTCGCGGGCGCGGGCGGCCGCCACGATCTTCTCGCAGATGATCTTGGCATCGGCGGGATTCTGCTCGAGGTAGAGCTCGAGCTCGCGGGACACGACCTCCTCGACGGCGGGACGAACCTCGCTCGAGACGAGCTTGTCCTTCGTCTGGGAGCTGAACTTGGGCTGCGGCACCTTCACGGAGAGGACGCACGTCAGGCCTTCGCGCATGTCGTCGCCCTCGGGATCGATGTCGGCCTTCTTGCTGCCGCTCTTCTTGCCGATTTCGTTGGCGGAGATGTAGTTCTTGAGAACGCGGGTCATGGCCATGCGCAGGCCGGTTACGTGCGTGCCGCCGTCGCGCTGCGGAATGTTGTTCGTATAGGCGGAAAGGACCTCGCTGTAGCCGTCCTGCCACTGCATGGCGATCTCGACCTCAATGGGGATGCCGTTTTCGTAGACCGTTTCCTTGGCGTGGAAGATCTTCTGGTGGAGCACCGTGCGGCTCTGGTTCTTGAACTGGACGTAGGCGACGAGGCCCTTGTCCGTCAGAAGCTGGGCTTCGTGGGCGGTGCGCTGGTCCTTGAGCTCGATGAGAACGCCGGAGTTGAGGAACGAAAGCTCGCGCAGGCGCGAGAGCAGGGTGTCGTAGTTGAACTCGGTGATCTGCTCGAAGATCTGCGTGTCGGGCAGGAAGTGCACTTCCGTGCCGCGGCGGCTCGTCGGGCCGAGAAGCTTCATCGGAGAGATGAGGACTTCGGCGCCCGTGACGGGATCCTTGGCCGTTTCGGTGAGGCGGTTCTTGACCTTGCCGCGTTCGAATTCGAGGAGACGGGCTTCGCCGTCGCGGCGCACGATGAGGCGCAGCCAGGTCGAAAGCGCGTTCACGCAGGAGACGCCGACGCCGTGCAGGCCGCCGGAGATCTTGTAGCCGTTGTTGTCGAACTTGCCGCCGGCATGAAGTTCGGTCAGGGCGATTTCCGCAGCGCTGCGCTTGGGCTTGTGCTTGTCGTCCCACTTGATGGACGAGGGAATGCCGCGGCCGTCGTCCACGACGGAAATCGAGTTGTCCGTGTGGATGGTGACCTGAATCTTCGTGGCGTAGCCTGCAAGAGCTTCGTCGATGGAGTTGTCGACAACTTCATAAACCAGATGATGAAGCCCGGAGCCGTCGGCGGTGTCGCCGATGTACATGCCCGGACGCTTGCGAACGGCTTCCAGGCCCTCCAGAATCTGGATGCTGTGCTCGTCGTAGGTAGACGCAGTGGTCGGTTGCTGATCGCTGTTCGTGTCCATTTCGGTCATTGAATAAATCCTTCGGCAGACCGGCCCTGAGCCGGTCTGCAGTAAGCGGTATGCAGGCTGCGGTGCTTGCCGCGCCTTGTTCTAGTTCGGTTTCCTCTCGTGCGCTCGGAGCGTCAGATGCGCATCGGCATCACGACGTAGCGGAAGCGCTCCTGCGATTCGGGCATCGTGATCAGCACGCTGCCGGAAGCGGTGGAGAAGTTGAAGCGGACGGTCTTGTTCTTGAGGATGCCGAGCACTTCAAGGAGATAGGTGATGTTGAAGCCCATGTCGAGCTCGTCGTGCGTCCAAGGCACGTCGAAGCGTTCGAGAGCCTCTTCGTGGTCGGAGTTCGTGCTCTGGATCTGCAGGCCCTCGCCGTTGAGGATCCAGCGGATGCCGTGGAACTTCTCGTTCGTCATGATGCCGACGCGGCGAAGCGCGTTGGAGATCGCCTCGCGCTCAAGTTCAAGGGCGTTCGGGTTCGTGTCCTGAGAGGGAAGCACGCGCTTGTAGTCGGGGAAGCGGCCTTCGATGAGCTTGCTCATGAAGGTGATGTTGCCGAAGGAGAAGCACACCTGAAGGTCCGTGAACTGGACGCGGACGGGCGTGTCGTCCTCGGGGAGCAGGCGAATGAGCTCGCGCACGGTCTTGCGCGGGATGATGGCCTGCATCGGGGTGTTTTCGTCATCAACGTCGACTTCGCAGCAGGCGAGACGATGAGTGTCGGTGGCGACGGTGCGCAGCTTCTTGCCCTCGACGACGAAGAGCACGCCGTTGAGGTAGTAGCGGACGTCCTGACTGGCCATGGCGAAGGCCGTCATCGTGAGCAGGTAGCGCAGCGTGCGGGACGGGATGAAGAGCGTCGTCTCCCACTGGCTTTCCTTGAGGACGGGGTATTCGTCGGCGGAGAGCGTCTGAAGCTGGAACTTGCCGTTGTTGCTGCTGATCGTGAGGCCGCGGTCGCCGAGGTCGAACTCGACCTCGTTGGTGGCGGGAAGAGCCGTCAGGATGCTGGCGAGCTTGGAGGCGCCGACCGTGAAGCGGGTGTCGACGCCGGCGACGCCGACGGGAGCCTCGGTGCTGATCTGGATGTCGAGGTCGGTGGCGGAGAACTTGACGTTCTCGCCGTTCTGCTCGATCAGGATGTTGCTCAGAATCGGCAGCGTCTGGCGCTTTTCAACAATGCCTTCGACGATTTTGACGGGTTTGAGCAGGTTTTCGCAGACGCTCTGGATGTTCTTCATAACAAATACCTGGTGAAAAATTCAAAAAATCGGGTTCCGTCGGGTGCTTTTGTCAGCCCTTGATCATCTGCTCGAGCACGTGGATCTCGTGATTGAGCTCGGCGTTGCCCTGACGTTCCTGAGTGATCTTTCGCACGGCGTGCATGACGGTCGTGTGGTCTCGGCCGCCGAAGTTGGCGCCGATTTCGGGGAGGCTGTGCTGGGTCAGCTCCTTGGTGAGGTACATGGCAATCTGGCGCGGCCTGGCGATGTTGGCGGGGCGGCGCTTCGAATGCATTTCCGCGACCTTGATGTTGTAGTAGTCGGCGACGGTCTTCTGGATGCTCTCGATCGTGATCAGGTTGTTGTTGACCGAGAACTGGTCGCGAAGGACGTGCTTGGCGATGTCGATCGTGATTTCCTTGGCGGCCGACGGCTGGAACTGCTGGTAGGCGATGACCTGCTGAAGGGCGCCCTCAAGCTCGCGAACGTTGGACTTGAGGCGCTTGGCGATGAACATCGCCACTTCTTCGGGCAGCGCGGCGCCGAGCGCCTTGGCCTTGTTGAGCAGAATGGCGATGCGCATTTCAAGCTCGGGCGGCTCGATGGCGACGGACAGGCCCTGGGAGAAGCGCGAGATGAGGCGCTGCTCGATGTCCTTGAGGTTGCGGGTGTACGTGTCGGCCGTGAGCACGACCTGCTTGTTGTGCGGCACGAGCGCCTCGAAGGCACGGTAGAACTGCGCCTGGGAACCCTTGGCGCCCGAGAAGGACTGGACGTCGTCGATGAGAAGCAGGTCGAGGTTGCGGTAGCGCTCGTCGAACATCTGAAGCGCCTTGCGGGAGCTCGAAGAGTCGCGCGTGGCGGTCGTGTACTCGCTGATGAAGTCCTGGGCGGAGATGCAGCGGACGCGTGCCTTCGGATGAAGGTCGAGATAGCGGTGGCCGATGGCCTGCATCAGATGGGTCTTGCCCAGACCGACGCCGCCATAGATGTAGAGCGGGTTGTACTGCATGCCCATCGTGGTGGCGACGTGTTCCGCGGCCGCGACGGCGAGCTGGTTGGCGTTGCCGTTGACGTAGTTTTCAAAGGTGAGGCCGGGAAGGAGGCCGGTCTCTTCGCGTCGCCTCTCGATGTCCTCGAGGGACGGTCCCTTGGGCTGAGCGGGAGTCTGCACGTCGCCTGCGAGTGCGCCGACGGCCTGCAGGGTGACCTTCACCTGGCCGCCGTAGAGGTGCACGGCCACGTCCTGAATGGTCTTCAGATACGTCGCGCGGATCGTCTGCACCTTGCTGGCGGGCGCTTCAAGGACCATGTCGCCGCGTTCGCTGTCCCACCGCACCAGCTCAATCGGTTCGAACCAATTGGTGATGATCATCGGAGGAAGCTTCATCGCTTTGATCTGCGCGAGACAGTCTTGCCAGAAGTTGTTCATGACGGACCTAGATGTAGATTGAAGGCTTGCCCGGGCGGCCTGCCGGGCAGGGCGGGGCAAGGAAGACGAATATATTATTTTAGCCGATTTGCCCGTGGATAACTTTGCTTGAGGATAACTTATCCACAATTCGGTGTGGATAAGATTTCCCTTGCCTCTCAACAACTTGGGTTTTCCTGAAAAAGCGTGGAGAAAAGATTTACACAACCCAATGTGGTTTGTCGGCTCCCGACCCCCAGATGTTGTGTTTTTCGAGCCTTCGCCTGAGGGGAAGCCTACCGAACTTCATGACAGGACAAGATTTTTTGTGGTTTTCGTTTGACAAATCCCCCCTCGTTGAGTTCTAATATCTGACTTTTCGTAACTCGGCAATCTCGATGATTGCGGGGTCGCCGGCGGCACCGCGGGCGGCACCGTACAGAACAAAAGCGCCGGCTTGCGGAGACTCATTTGGCTAGCCCGTTTCCAGAACGATTGACATGGGACTGTGTGGCTGGCATACCCCTGTTGTTTTTCCCTCGCGCTGCACCGACGTGCGCCGAGGTTCATGCCTATTGAGGATTAATCATGGCTACCAAACGTACCTATCAGCCTTCCAAGGTCAAGCGTGCTCGTACGCACGGCTTCCTGGTTCGCAGCCGCACGAAGGGCGGTCGTCGCGTTCTCGCTCGCCGTCGCGCTAAGGGCCGTCACACCCTGGCTCTCTAATCGGCTCGTTCACGGCCGGTAACGATCGCCGTGTCCAGCTACACAGCGGCACCCCTTAAGTTCCCCCGTAGTTTGCGCATCATCAAGAGCGCGGACTATGGGGTGCTTGTGCATACGCGGAACGAAAATACCTTCCGACTCACGTCGAAGTACTTTTCGATCAACGCAATGAAGTTCCCTGAGGAGCCGGGCAGGCTTCGCTTCGGCATCACCGTCGGAAAGCGCAACGCCCATCGCTCCGTGGACCGTGCACTGGTCAAGAGAACCTTGAGGGAGGCTGCAAGAAAGCAAGCCCCAAATCTTGCGGCGCTTCTCGGCGAGCAAGGCGTGGGGCTTGACGTTTCTTTAAGGCTCAGGGTTCCCCTGAAGGAGATCCCCGGCATCGATCAGGGCGTCAACGCCCTGAAGCTGTCCCTGAGGACTGATGCGCAGTCGCTCATGGAGGCGCTCCTGAAGCGTCTTCCGAAGCAGCTTGCGCAGACCAGGGGCGAGTGACGGTGGTGGCGAAGTTTCTGCGGATGCTGGTCAGGCTCTATCAGCTGACCCTGTCTCCGTGGGTGGGAAGGAGTTGCCGATTCGTTCCCACGTGTTCAAACTATGCCATTGAGGCACTCGAAAAGTACGGTGCCGTCAAGGGAACCTATCTGACCATCTACCGCCTGCTGCGTTGTCATCCTCTTGGAGGGCGCGGGCTGGATCCGGTGCCGGCGAAGTTCCGCTGGCGCTGCTGGTGCAGCGAGTGCAGGCCGGAAGAACAAGAAGACAAGGGATCTACGGATCTTTTCAACATCCAAAAGAAGTAGTGGATAAAAATGGGAAAGGACATGCAACGCGCTCTTTTGTGGGCGATTCTTTTTACCTCCTGCTTCCTGCTGTGGGACAACTATCAGGTCTACAAGGGCGAGAAGTCCTTTTTCCATACGGAGGCCGTTGAACAGCAGGCCGCTGCCGACGCAGCCTCTAGCGTCCCGACTGGCAAGGACATTGACGCCACGGTTCCGTCCGCTGTCGCCGTCAAGGATCCTGTCGTCGTTGAAACCGATCGCATGAAGGTCACCTTCGACCGCGAGGGCGCCGTCATCGTCGGCACCGAAATGACGCTGATCCCGCGTCAGGCCGACTGGACCGAAGTGGGCCTCGCCGGTCTCATCCTCGACCGCAAGCCGGCCGAGAACCTCGGCAACGTCGATCTTCTTGAGATCACGAAGAACCGCACCTACGTCGCCCAGAGCGGCCTCGTCGGCGGCAACTTCCCGAATCACAAGGATCAGTACAAGCTCGTCAGCCAGAAGCTCAGCATGGGCGACGCCGACAAGCTTGACGTGGTCTTTGAAGCCACCAAGGGTGGCGTGACGGTCAAGAAGACCTACACGTTCAACCGCGGCCACTACGGCATCGACGTTTCGACCGAAGTCGTCAACAACAGCGGCGCCGCCATTCAGCCGTCCGCCTACTATCAGCTTACCCGCGACGGCGGCAAGCCTGAAGGCGAAAGCTCCATGTACTCCACGTACACGGGTCCCGCCTTCTACTCCGACGAAGAGAAGTTCCAGAAGCTTGAGTTCGGCGACATCGCCGACAACAGCGCCTCCTTCGAGAAGTTCACCAACAACGGCTGGCTCGCCATGGTCCAGCACCACTTCGTGAGCGCCTGGGTTCCCGCCAACGGCGAGGAGCGCGAGAACTATGCCCGTGAGGTCTCCAAGAACCTCTACTCCGTCGGCACGCTCGTGAAGCTCGGCACCATCGAGTCCGGCAAGTCCGTGACCGACAAGGCCGTGCTCTACTCCGGCCCGCAGGATCAGGACCGCCTTGAACAGATCGCTCCGGGCCTTGAGCTCGTGGTCGACTACGGCTGGCTCACGTTCCTTGCCAAGCCGATCTACTGGCTCCTGTCCTTCCTCTACGGCATTGTCGGCAACTGGGGCTGGGCCATCGTGCTTCTGACCTGCATCGTGAAGGCGATCCTCTATCCGGTTTCGGCCGCCGGCTATCGTTCGATGGCCCGCATGAAGGAAGTCACGCCGCGCATGAAGCAGCTGCAGGATCGCTACAAGGACGACAAGCAGCGCCTCAACCAGGCCATGATGGAGCTCTACCGCACGGAAAAGATCAATCCGGTCGGCGGCTGCCTCCCGATCATGCTGCAGATTCCCGTGTTCCTCGCGCTCTACTGGGTGCTTCAGGGTTCCGTTGAGCTTCGCGGTGCTCCGTGGGTCCTCTGGGTCCATGACCTTGCGATGCCCGACCCCTGGTTCGTGCTTCCTGCAATCATGGCCGTGACCATGTTCCTGCAGATCCTGCTCAACCCGAAGCCCACTGATCCGACGCAGGCCCGCATGATGTACATCATGCCGATCGTCTTCTCGGTGATGTTCTTCGTGTTCGCCTCCGGTCTCGTGCTCTACTGGCTTACGAACAACGTTCTGTCGATTCTCCAGCAGTGGTGGATCAACAAGACCATCGCAGCCGAGCGCGCCAAGCGTCTGCAGAGCTAAAGCACTAGTGCTTCTTTGAAGACAAACAAAAAAGGGGTGCCCTTAGAAGGCATCCCTTTTTGTTTGAGCGCAGGTTCAGCTGCGCTTCCTGAAGAGTCCCGGCAGCAGCAGAAGAGGCCAGAGCCAGAGAGAGGCGCACCAGAGCAGGCATCTCGCAGGCGAGATCTTCTGGTTTTCCGACTGCCACGTCTTCATGAAGAGCACGACGGCGCCGACGATGCACCAGAGAAGAAAGCCGCAGTAGATGAGGGCCCGCGTGTTGTAGTCGTCCCCGAGCGCGGCGGCGGTGTAGGCCGCGAGGGGAATGCACAGAATCATGCCGGTGCAGGCGCCGATCAGCGTCGGTCCGAAAAAGGGCTTGCGGTTGGGAGGACGTGGCAGGGACATGGGTTCAAAGGGACCTGAATACACAAACCCATCCATCGTATACCAAAGAGATCGGGGCGGGCATTACAATCTCCTCACTCTGCCGATCCTGACGTCGGCAACACTCGGAAAGAGCTTTATGCACCACAGCGACAAAGATCCCATCATCGCCGTTGCGACGGCCGCGGGCCGCGGCGGCATCGGCATTCTGCGCCTGTCCTTCGGCAAGGCGCTCGAAGCCCAGATCGTCGGGCGCCTGTTCGGGGAGAACTGCACCCTGAAGGCGCGCTACGCCCATCTCCTGCCCTTCCTCGGAACGGACGGCGGGGTGCTTGACCGCGCAATCGTGCTGCTCTTTCCCGCTCCCCACAGCTACACGGGCGAGTCCGTCCTCGAAATTCAGGCGCACGGCGGTCCCGTGCTTCTGAGCCTCATCATGCGCACTTGCCTTGAGAAGTGCCGTGATCTCGGGCTTCGCATGGCCGAGCCCGGCGAATTCACCCGCCGCGCATTCATGAACGGCCGAATGGACCTGACTCAGGCGGAGGCTGTGGCCGACCTGATTGATGCCGTGAGCGAATCCGCCGTTCAGGCGGCGGGACGCTCTCTGAGCGGCGAGTTCTCCGATGCCGTCCGCGACGTCGACGGCAACATCACGGAGCTTCGCGCCTTCATCGAGGCCACGCTCGACTTCCCCGAAGAGGACATCGACGTCATCGGTTCGGAAAAGGTTCGCACGCGCCTTGTTCAGGCTGAAACGGGCATCCGCGCCATTCTGGAGAACGCTCGTCAGGGGCAGGTGCTGCGTGAAGGCGTGACCGTGGCCATCGTGGGTAGTCCGAATGTCGGCAAGTCGAGCCTGCTCAATGCGCTTGCCCAGGAGGAGGTGGCCATCGTCACCGACATCCCGGGCACGACCCGCGACCGCATCGAGCACTGGGTTTCGCTCAATGGCGTGCCCGTCAAGATGGTGGACACGGCAGGCATTCGCACGACGGACGACGTCGTCGAAAGCAAGGGCATCGAACGCACGCTGGTCGAGATCCGCAAGGCGGACGTCGTGCTGCATCTCAAGGACGCCTCCGGTCTCATCAGGGACGATACGGAGGTTTTGGACAAGGTTCTGAAGGAGGTCCGCCACGGCGTGCCCCTCATCACTGTGAACAACAAGGTCGATCTTTGCGAGTCGGCCGCCTCCGGCGGCGAGATCGCCATTTCCGCCAAACAGGGAGTCGGCCTGTCCGAACTCAAGGCCCGTCTTCTCGAGGTGGTCGGCATGGCGGCGACGACGGACGGCGTCTTCATGGCGCGCGAACGCCATCTGCAGTGCCTGAAGACGGCGGCGGAGCATGTCTCCCGCGCCCTCCTTCTCATCGACTGCGATCCCATGCCCGAACTGGTGGCGGAAGAGCTTCGCCTCGCGAGCCGCGCGCTCGGAGAGATCCTCGGCGAAACGACGACCGAAGACATCCTCGGCATGATTTTTAGTAAGTTCTGTATTGGAAAATAAATGCTGTACCCCGAAAAATTTGAGGTCATCGTGGTCGGCTGCGGCCATGCAGGCGCGGAAGCCGCGCTTGCCGCCGCGCGCATGGGCCGCCGCACGCTGCTCGTGACGCACAACGTTGAAACGATCGGCCAGCTCTCCTGCAATCCGTCCATCGGCGGCATCGGCAAGGGTCATCTCGTCAAGGAACTTGACGCCATGGGCGGCGCCATGGGCGTCGTGACTGACGAGGCCGGCATTCAGTTCCGCATTCTCAACGGCTCCAAGGGTGCCGCCGTTCAGGCCACCCGCGCCCAGATCGACCGTCAGCTTTACCGCCGCGCCATGCGCGAGCGCATCGAAGGCCAGGAGAACCTCAGCGTCTTCCAGCAGGCCGTTGATGACCTGATCGTCGAAAACGGCCGCGTTGCGGGCATCGTGACCCAGACGGGCTTCCGTTTCAGCGCGCAGGCCGTCGTGCTCTGCGCGGGCACCTTCCTCAACGGCATGGTGCACATCGGCCTTGAGCACTATCAGGCGGGCCGCGTCGGCGATCCCGCGAGCGTCCGTCTGGCGGAGCGCCTCAAGGAGCTCGGAATGCCCCAGGGCCGCCTCAAGACGGGCACGCCCGCCCGAATCGACGGCCGTACGATCGACTTCAGCAAGTGCGAGGAGCAGTGGGGCGACCTTGATCCCGTGCCGCAGTTTTCGCTGCTCAAGCCCGCTCCGGAACATCCGAGGCAGGTGCCCTGCTGGATCACGCGCACGAACCAGAAGGTTCATGACATCATTCTGGCCAACCTCGACCGCTCGCCTATGTACACGGGCGTCATCCACGGCATCGGCCCGCGCTACTGTCCGTCCATCGAGGACAAGGTGAAGCGCTTCGCCGACAAGGACAGTCATCAGGTGTTCCTTGAGCCCGAAGGTCTGCATGTCAACGAGTGGTATCCGAACGGCATCTCGACGAGCCTGCCCTTTGACGTCCAGCTCGACATCGTCCACAACATGCCCGGCCTTGAGCACGCGCATCTGCTGCGTCCGGGCTATGCGATTGAATACGACTTCTACGATCCGCGCGGCCTCAAGACCAGCATGGAGACGAAGGCCATGCCCGGCCTCTTCTTTGCCGGCCAGATCAACGGCACGACGGGTTACGAAGAGGCCGCCGCACAGGGGCTTCTCGCCGGCCTCAACGCCGCGCTCTACGCGCGCGGCGAAGGTTCCTGGACGGCCCGCCGCGACCAGGCCTATCTCGGCGTGATGGTCGACGATCTGACGACCCGCGGCGTGACGGAGCCCTACCGCATGTTTACCAGCCGCGCCGAATACCGTCTGAGCCTGCGTGAGGACAACGCCGACGTGCGCCTGACGGAGGAAGGACGACGCCTCGGCCTCGTCGATGACGAACGCTGGGCCTACTTCTGCCGCAAGCAGGAGAACGTCGCCCGCCTGATGCAGAGCCTGAAGGACACGTGGGTCAATCCGAAGCTCTTCACCTCCGAGGAGATGAACCGCGTGCTCGGCACCGACATGGAGCGCGAATACTCGCTTCACGCCTTGGCCACCCGCCCCGGCGTCACCCTCAAGGCCGTTGCGGGCATGACGAAGACGGACGGTGCTCCCGTCCTGCCTCTGGAGGACTTCTCGGATGACGAGTTGTTCCAGGCTGAAACGGAAGTAAAGTATTCAGGCTACATCTCTCGTCAGAAGGCGGAGATCGAGCGCACGCTGGCCAACGAGACGCTGAAGATTCCCGCCGAGCTTGACTACGACAGCGTGCCGGGACTCAGCTTCGAGGTTCGACAGAAGCTCAAGTCGATCAGTCCCGAAACGATCGGGCAGGCCTCCCGCATCTCCGGCGTGACGCCGGCTGCGGTCTCGCTGCTGCTGGTGCATTTGAAGCGCCGCTACTACTATGTGAAGGACAAGGGCACTCAAGCCAAGGAAAAAGGCAATGTTTGATTTTCAGCCACGCCTGGAGGAAGGCCTCGCGACGCTCGGTCTTGAGGCCTCCGTCGAGCAGGTGGACCAACTCATGCGCTTTGCGGGCCTGCTCCAGAAGTGGAACAAGGTCTACAACCTGACCGCCATTCGCCGCGATGACGAGATCCTGACGCATCATCTTCTGGACTCGGCGGCGCTCGTGCCGTTCGTGAAGCGTCTCGGCCCTGATGCGGTGAACGTGCTCGACGTCGGCAGCGGAGGCGGCCTGCCGTCGATCCCGCTTGCCATTCTCAGGCCCGATCTTCGCGTGACGGCGGTTGATGCCGTCAGCAAGAAGACGGCCTTTCTCACTCAGGCCGCCATCGAGCTGGGACTCAGGAACTATTCGGCCCGCCATGCGCGAATCGAACGTCTTTCGGGCCAGTACGACCTGATCACGTCCAGGGCCTTTGCGAATCTTCAGGACTTCGTGGACCTGACGCGCCACCTCATCAAGCCGGACGGTCTCTGGCTGGCCATGAAGGGCGCCGTGCCCGAGGATGAAATCAGTTGTCTGCCTGCCGACGCATCCGTCGCAGAGGTGCTTCCCATGGAGGTTCCCGGGCTCGGAGAGGCTCGCCATCTGGTGGTGATGAAGCCCGTCAACTAGAGATTTAGGAGACTGTCATGACCAGCGCTTTCGTCAGTGCCTTCGTACTCGCATTCTCGACATTCCTGCCCGTCATCAATCCGTTCAGCGGAGCAATGTTCTTCTGTACGATGACGACCAGCCTGTCGGACAGGGATCGTGCGTTCGTTGCCAACAGGATCGCCCTGTACTGCCTGATCATTCTGCTGGTGTGCCTGACGTGCGGACACCTGATTCTCAGCTTCTTCGGCATTTCCGTCGGCGTGCTCCGAATGGCGGGCGGCTGCGTGCTTTTCGCCGCAGGCTGGACCGCCCTGAATGCGCCGACGCAGGAGGAGACGACGGAGGAGCGCCCCGCGCTGTCCCGAGCGAAGCTCAAGTCCATGGCCTTCTACCCCTTTACGCTGCCGCTCACGACGGGGCCCGGTGCGATTGCCGTGTCCGTGGCCGTGAGCACCAGTCTCCCGCGAGACCTCGGACACATCGCCGGCACGTTTGTGGCGACGGTTGCAACGGTGGCGGTCATCTGGGTCTGCTATCGTTACAGCGATCGTCTGAACAAGGCGGTCGGCGTGGCGGGCGCAGACGCTCTGGCGCGAATCTTCGCCTTCATCCTGATCTGTCTGGGCGTCGCCATTTTCTGGCAGGGCTTCTCCGAACTCTGGCTGGAGCTCAGCGCGCAGGCGACGGCCGCCGCAGCTGCGGTCAAGTGAGCATTCGCGCGGACGACGGCCGCGCATTACTATTAGACATTTGAGACAACCGAAGGTCAGCGGACCGCACGACGTTTGGACGACGAACTTATGGCGCAAATCTTTTGTATCGCTAATCAGAAAGGCGGGGTCGGCAAGACGACGACCGCCGTCAATCTTGCAGCCGCCCTCGCCCTGAAGGGCCGCAGGGTGCTCTTCATCGACCTTGACCCCCAGGGCAACGGCACGATGGGCTGCGGCATCGAAAAGCGCGACCTGAAGGGTTCGATCTACGAAGTGCTGCTCGGCATTGCGAGCTTCGAGCAGGCTGTCTGCCATTCGGCTGAGGGCGGCTTTGACGTTCTGCCCGCCAATCGCGAGCTGGCGGGTGCCGAGGTGGAGCTTGTGGGGCTTGATCATCGAGACGTGCGCCTCAAGAAGGCGCTCGAGCCCGAGCTCGACAAGTACGACTACGTGCTCATCGACTGTCCACCGAGCCTGTCGATGCTGACGCTCAACGCGCTGTGCGCGGCTGACGGCGTCATCATTCCGATGCAGTGCGAATACTATGCGCTCGAGGGGCTTACCGACCTCGTGGGCAGCGTCAAGCGCGTTCGTGCCGAGAAGAACAAGAACCTGCGCATCGTGGCGCTTCTGCGCGTGATGTTTGACACGCGCATCACGCTCCAGCAGCAGGTGAGCACGCAGCTTGAGGAGCATTTCGGCGACAAGGTCTTCAAGACCATCATTCCGCGCAACGTGAGGCTTGCCGAGGCGCCGAGCTACGGCCTGCCCGGCGTCGTCTACGACCGCTCGAGCAAGGGTGCCAAGGCTTACATGGCCTGTGCGGAAGAACTCATCGAGCGCATGGAAAAGAAGCGCAAGTAATTCAACGGGAGAAAACGTGACGGCAAAGAAACTTGGAGGCCTCGGCCGCGGTCTGGGCGCCATTTATGACGACTTCGACGTGAGCGGCCTCTCTGAAGAGGACGGTGATGACAAGCGCCTTGAAACGGTGAAGCTTGACGAGCTGCGCCCTGGCAGCACTCAGCCGCGCAGCACCATGACGGAAGAGGGTCTTCAGGAGCTGGCTGACTCCATTCGCCAGCAGGGCATCATCAGCCCGATCATCGTCCGTCCTGCGGACGAGGGCTACGAAATCATCGCCGGCGAGCGCCGCTTCCGTGCCGCCCGCATGGCGGGCCTCGAAGAGGTTCCCGTCATCATCCGCACGGTGGATCAGACCCAGGCGCTCGCCATGGCGCTCATCGAGAACATGCAGCGTGAGGACCTGAATCCTCTCGAGGAGGCGGCAGGCATCCAGCGCCTCATTGACGAGTGCGACTACACGCATGAACAGGCGGCCGAAGCCGTCGGCCGTTCGCGCACCGCAACGACGAACCTTCTTCGCCTTCTGACGCTGACGCCTGAAGTGAAGGCCATGCTGAAGGAGCGCAAGCTCGAGATGGGACATGCGCGTGCGCTTCTCGCGCTTGATGCCGCCGAACAGGTGCTGGCCGCGAAAGAAGTGGTTGCCAAAGCGCTGTCGGTGCGTCAAACTGAAGACTTGATCCGTCGGATGAAGGAAAAGCAACCCGTTCGTCAGAAGTTCGTGGTCAAGACCCGCGACGACATTCGACTCGAGGAGTCGCTCGCCGAAACGCTCGGTGCCGTCGTGAAGCTCTCCGCCAACTCGAAGGGCAAGGGCAGGATCGTGATTGAATTTACCAATCTCGACCAGCTCGAGGGCATCGTACACCGGATCCAACAGCAGGGCCATTAAGTCGAAGGGCTTAGGCGACTTCGTGCTTAATAGATATATTCTATAGAGCATACCCATAACGAGGTAGGAGTGTTCCCCGTTTGGTGAGTTGTATGTATTTAAGACAAAACTTAGAATTCGATCCGACTGAAAACCCAACGAACAACCGCAAGTATGTACGCCATTTCTGATATGATGCGCATTTCCCTTGCGCAGTATGTCATCGTATTTCTTGTAACTGTTGTTTCTGCTTTTTTCGTAGGGCAGGATGCAGCCTACACGGCACTGATGGCGGGGCTCGCTTACGCGGTCCCGACGACGCTCCTCGCGTTGTTTTTGGTGCTGCCGAAATTTTTGACGGCGTACAGCCCCAGTGCTGTCGCAGTGCTCGGAGGGGAGTTTGTCAAGATCCTGGTTGTCGTGCTTCTTTTGGGGCTGATGGTCGGGTACTACGAAAACCTTCATTGGCCCGCCTTTATCTTCACGATAATTGCGGTGGCGAACAGTTACTTCATCGTGCTGTTCAAGAGACATTAAGGATCGGTATCCATGGCAGCAGAAGCCCTTACCGCTACTGAGTATATTAAACATCACATGGCCCACCTGGCTTCCGCGCATCAGGGGTCCGTTGTTGATTTTTCTATCGTGAACTACGACACCATCTTCTTCTCCGTGTTGATGCTGGCTGTCATGTTCTTCCTTCTGCGAGCCGGTGCTAAGAAGGCTACTTCCGGTGTCCCCGGAAAGATGCAGTGTGCAGTCGAAATGCTGGTGGAAATGGTCAACAACCAGGCCAAGAACATCGTGCACGGCGACCGCACCTTCGTGGCTCCGCTGGCTTTAACCGTGTTCTGCTGGGTCGCGTTGATGAACTCCATCGACTTGATTCCGGTTGACCTGTTCCCCGCGATTGCTGGTCTGATCGGCCTCGATCACCTCCGTCCGCTGCCGACTGCTGACCTCAACGGCCCGCTCGGCATGTCGTTGGGCGTGCTCCTCCTTCTCTTCTACTACGGCGTGAAGGTCAAGGGCCTCGGCGGCTTCGTGCATGAACTGTTTACTGCGCCTTTCGGCAGTCATCCCGCTCTCTGGGCGTTCAACTTCCTGTTGAACATCATTGAGTACCTCGCCAAGTTCGTCTCGCTCGGCATGCGACTCTTCGGCAACATGTATGCCGGTGAATTGCTGTTCTTCCTGCTGGCGCTTCTCGGCGGTTTCGCTCTCGAACTCAGTCCCATTGGGGCTGCTAGTGCTGGTATTGGTCAAGTCTTCGCAGGTTTGGTCTGGTGGCTTTTCCATGTCCTGATTGTTCTGCTTCAGGCCTTCATCTTCATGATGTTGACGCTCGTCTACATCGGTCAGGCCCACAGCAGCCACTAATCTCTTTTTTCCTTTACTCCCTCTTTTTTAAATTCAGGAGTTTTTTAAAATGACCAACGTCGCTCTCGTCGCTCTCGCTTGCGGTCTCATCATCGGTCTCGGCGCCATCGGTGCCTGTCTCGGCATCGCCATCATGGGTGCCAAGTACCTCGAATCCGCCGCCCGCCAGCCCGAGCTGATGGAACCGCTCCAGACGAAGATGTTCCTTCTCGCCGGTCTTATCGACGCTGCCTTCCTTATCGGTGTCGGTATCGCCATGATGTTCGCCTTTGCCAACCCGTTCGTCGGCTAATTTGGTGCCGCGAAAATAAAACGTCTTTTCTTTTAATGACGCCGTTGACTGCCCTGCTTGAACGCTAGAAGGGCAAGAGGGCGGTCAACGTAACGGGGTTCAATAATGAACATTAATGCCTCTCTGTTTTTACAGATGGTCGTGTTCTTCCTTGGTGCCTGGATCACCATGAAGTACATCTGGCCGCCGCTGATCCACGCGATTGAAGAGCGTCAGAAGAAGATCGCCGATGGTCTCTCTGCCGCCAACAAGGGTGAGAAGGCTCTGGCTATCGCGACCGAGCAGGGCAAGGCCATCGAAGCCGACGCCCGCGCCCGTGCCACCACCATTGTTTCTGACGGTGAAAAGCGTGCTCAGAGCATCGTCGATGAAGCCAAGGCTCAGGCTCAGGTCGAAGCCGACCGCATCATCGAGAATGCTCGTGCTGAAGCTGCTCAGGAAATGCAGCGTGCTCGTGAAGCGCTTCGTAACGAAGTGGCTGCTCTTGCCGTTGCCGGTGCTGAGCAGATCCTGGCCCGTGAGGTCGACAAGACCGTTCACGCCGCCATGCTTGAACAATTGAAGGCGAAGCTCTAACTATGGCTGAACTTTCGACGATTGCGCGCCCCTACGCACAAGGCCTGATGAAGGCTTTGAAAGACCGTAATGCCGGCGCTGAAGATGTGGCCCAGGATCTTGAAGTCATCGAAGCTCTCGCTTCCCTGACCAAGAATCCTGAAGTCGCCACGCTGGTTGGCGATCCGAAGCTGACTGACGATCAACTCTGCGACCTGATTGCGGAACTTTGCGGCAACAACCTCCCGAAGGAAGTCGCGAACATGCTGCGCGTGGTCATCGAAAACGGTCGTCTGGAAGCTTTCCCGGAGATCGCCCGTCAGTTTCGTGAGCTGAAGAATTCTTCCGAAGGCATTGCCGATGCCTACATCGAGTCGGCCTTTGAGCTTAGCGCCGCTGAGCTCGACAGCCTGCTTGAGTCGCTTGCCAAGAAGTTCCCCGGCCTCAAACTCCACCCGATCGTTTCCATCAATCCCGAACTGATCGGCGGCGTTTGCATTCGTGTCGGCGACAAACTTCTTGACGGTTCGATTCGCGCTCGTCTCGCTCAGATGAAGACGACGCTCACCGCTTAAAAACATTCGGAGCTGTAAGATGCAACTCAATCCCAGTGAAATCAGCGATCTGCTGAAGAAGCGTATCGAAGGCCTCGGCGTTTCCGCAGATCTTCGTACCCAGGGCACCGTCGTGTCGGTGACCGACGGTATCTGCCGTGTTCACGGTCTTAGCGACGTGATGCAGGGCGAAATGCTGGAATTCCCCGGCAATACGTATGGCCTCGCCCTCAACCTCGAACGTGACTCCGTCGGTGCCGTTATTCTCGGTTCCTACGAACACATTTCCGAAGGCGACCTGGTCAAGACGACCGGCAAGATTCTTTCCGTTCCCGTTGGTCCGGAACTTATCGGCCGCGTTGTGAACGCTCTCGGTCAGCCGATCGACGGCAAGGGTCCGATCAACACGGAACTCTTCGACGTCGTCGAAAAGGTTGCTCCCGGCGTTATCGACCGCCAGTCCGTTTCCCAGCCGGTTCAGACGGGCCTGAAGTCCGTTGACTCCATGATCCCGATCGGCCGCGGCCAGCGCGAACTCATCATTGGCGACCGCCAGTGTGGTAAGACCGCCGTCGCCATCGACACGATCATCAACCAGAAGGGCAAGAACCTCACCTGCGTGTACGTTGCCATCGGCCAGAAGGCCTCCACGATCGCCAACGTCGTTCGCAAGCTCGAAGAAAGCGGCGCCATGGAATACACCATCGTCGTTGCCGCCACGGCTTCCGAATCCGCCGCCATGCAGTACATCGCTCCGTACGCCGGCGCCACGATGGGTGAATACTTCCGCGACCGCGGTGAAGACTCCCTGATCGTCTATGACGACTTGACGAAGCAGGCCTGGGCCTACCGTCAGATTTCCCTGCTGCTCCGCCGTCCGCCGGGACGCGAAGCCTACCCTGGCGACGTCTTCTACCTGCACAGCCGTCTGCTCGAACGTGCCGCTCGCGTGAACCCGGTTTACGTCGAACGCTTCACGGAAGGCAAGGTTACGGGCAAGACCGGTTCCATGACGGCTCTGCCGATCATTGAAACGCAGGCCGGCGACGTTACCGCCTTCGTTCCGACCAACGTGATTTCCATTACCGACGGTCAGATCTTCCTTGAAACCGACCTCTTCAACGCCGGTATCCGTCCCGCCATCAACCCGGGTATTTCCGTGTCCCGAGTCGGTGGTGCCGCTCAGACGAAGATCATCAAGAAGCTCGGCGGTGGTGTCCGTCTCGCCCTGGCTCAGTACCGTGAACTCGCTGCCTTTGCTCAGTTCGCCTCTGACCTCGACGACGTTACCCGCAAGCAGCTCGAACGCGGTCGTGTCGTTACCGAACTCATGAAGCAGCCGCAGTACCAGCCGCTCCAGGTTTGGGAAGAAGCTCTCGTGCTTTACGCCGTGAACATGGGTGCCTACGACGACGTGGCTGTTGCTGACGCGCTTCGTGTCGAACGCGGCATGCGTGAATACCTCAAGACGCACCATGCTGACCTGATCGAAACGATCGAAGCCAAGAAGGAACTCTCCAAGGACGTCGATGCCCAGCTCAAGGCTGCCATCGAGTCGTTCAAGAAGAGCGGTGCTTACTAAGCGTTAACAAATCCAAGAGGACCCATATCCCATGCCCAGTACAAAGGAAATTCGCGGAAAGATCAAGAGCGTGCAAAACACGCGCAAGATCACCAAGGCGATGGAGATGGTTGCGGCCTCGAAGATGCGCAAGGCGCAGGACCGGATGTTTGCGGCCCGTCCGTACGGTGACAAGATTCGAGTGATCTGCTCGCATCTTGCCCGTGCGAACAGCGAATACAAGCATCCGTTCCTCGTTAAGCATGAAGGCACCAAGAAGATTGGTCTCATTCTCGTGACGACCGACAAGGGGCTTGCCGGCCCCCTGAATACCAACATTCAGCGCCTTGTTCTGCACAAGATCAAGGACTGGAGCGCGGAAGGCTACTCCATTGAAGCCACCGCTCTCGGTAACAAGGGGTTAGGCTTCCTCCAGCGCCTTCAGGCCAATGTGGTTAGCCAGGCCGTCCAGCTTGGCGACCGCCCGAACCTCGACCGTCTGATCGGTGCCATCCGCATCCAGATTCAGGCTTACGTCGAAGGCAAGGTGGATTCTGTGCATCTGGCCTATTCCCGTTTTGTTAACGCCATGAAGCAGGTGCCCGTGGTCGAGCAGATTCTGCCGCTTACGGACAGCCATCTTGATGCGGCTGACAAGCGTGATCACTCGTGGGACTATCTCTACGAGCCCGACGCCGAAACCGTTCTCGACGCGCTTCTGAAGCGTTACGTCGAAGCTTTGATTTACCAAGCAGTTGCAGAAAATATGGCTTCTGAACAGAGCGCCCGCATGGTGGCCATGAAGGCCGCTTCGGACAACGCCAAGAAGCTCATCGAAGAGCTGCAGCTCGTTTATAACAAGACCCGTCAGGCCGGCATTACGAAGGAAATCACCGAAATCGTCGGTGGTGCCGCCGCCGTGTCTTAAGTATCGATAACTGAGGAAAACCCATGAGTATCGGACAGATCGTTCAGGTCATTGGCGCCGTGGTTGACATTGAGTTCGCCCGCGATGCCATGCCTAAGGTTTACGAAGCTCTCGTCCTTGAAAAGGATGAAAGCAATCCCCTGGCTGAAGAGGGCCTGACCTTCGAAGTGCAGCAGCAGTTGGGCGACGGCGTGGTGCGTACCATTGCCATGGGCTCTTCTGAAGGCCTGCAGCGCGGCATGAAGGTCAAGAGCACCGGCCATGAAATCTCCGTCCCGGTTGGTCCCAAGACCCTGGGCCGCATTATGGACGTGCTCGGCCGCCCGATCGACGACTGCGGCGACATCGGCGCTGAAGAAGTTCGCCCGATTCATCGTCCGGCCCCGAAGTTCGACGAACTCTCCCCGTCCGTTGAACTTCTCGAAACCGGCATTAAGGTTATTGACCTTATCTGCCCGTTCGCCAAGGGCGGCAAGGTCGGCCTCTTCGGCGGTGCCGGTGTGGGCAAGACCGTCAACATGATGGAGCTCATCAACAACATCGCCAAGCAGTACGGTGGTTACTCCGTGTTTGCCGGCGTCGGTGAACGTACCCGTGAAGGTAACGACTTCTACCACGAAATGGAAGAGTCCCACGTTCTCGACAAGGTGGCCATGGTGTTCGGTCAGATGAACGAACCCCCGGGAAACCGTCTCCGCGTTGCTCTGACGGGCCTTACGATGGCCGAAGCCTTCCGTGACGAAGGCCGCGACATCCTGCTCTTCATCGACAACATCTACCGTTATACCCTTGCCGGTACGGAAGTGTCCGCTCTGCTCGGCCGTATGCCGTCCGCCGTGGGCTACCAGCCGACGCTTGCTGAAGAAATGGGTAAGCTTCAGGAACGTATTGCTTCCACGAAGACCGGTTCCATTACGTCCATTCAGGCCGTTTACGTGCCTGCTGACGACTTGACCGACCCGTCTCCGGCTACCACCTTCGGCCACTTGGACGCCACGGTCGTGCTGTCTCGTGACATCGCTGCCCTTGGTATCTACCCGGCCGTTGACCCGCTTGACTCCACGTCCCGCCAGGTCGACCCGAACATCATCGGCGAAGAGCACTACTCCATCTGCCGTCGTGTTCAGGAAACGCTCCAGCGCTACAAGGAACTCCGCGACATCATCGCCATTCTCGGTATGGACGAACTCGCTCCGGAAGACAAGCTGACGGTTATGCGCGCTCGCAAGATCCAGAACTATCTCTCCCAGCCGTTCCACGTTGCTGAAGTGTTTACCGGTGCTCCCGGCAAGTACGTTCCGCTCAAGGAAACGATCCGCGGCTTCAAGATGATTGTTGAAGGCGAATGCGACGAACTTCCCGAACAGGCCTTCTACATGGTCGGTACCATCGACGAAGCCTTTGAAAAGGCGAAGACCCTGAAGTAATGCTTGCCTGAGGCCGGTCGCAAGACCGGCCCTGTCAAGCGCCCGACAACGGAGCAACTAACATGGCTACTATCAAAGTCGACGTCGTTAGCGCGGAAGAGTCCATCTTCTCCGGTGACGCCGAGCTCGTTTCGCTGCCCGGTAAGTCTGGCGAATTGGGTATTCTGCCTGGGCACGTGCCCCTCATCACGCTGATCCGCCCCGGTTTTGTCCGCATTCATCTGCCGGGCAAGAAGGAAGTGGAACAGGTGTTTGTGGCTGGTGGCGTGCTTGAAGTTCAGCCCGATCTGGTGACTGTGCTGGCTGATACGGCCGTCCGCAGCAATGACCTCGACGAGGCCAAGGCTGCCAAGGCTCTTGAAGATGCCCGCGCACAGCGTCAGAATGCAACGGGCGAAATCGAGATTGCCCGCCTCGAAGCCGAGATGGCCGCTCTGGCCGCTCAGATCGTGGCAATCAAGAAGATTCGTCAGCAGCGTTAAGCGAACGTTGTTTCTGCCAAAAAGGGTGGTATTGTTCAAATACCGCCCTTTTTTTATGTTCAAAATCAAGAAAGCGCAGGGATGCAGGTCAGTCGGCTGCTGGATGCAGGTACGATTACCTGATGCGTAACCAAGCGCTTGAGAACAAAGGTATTTGATTCAATCAGGAGGTCAGCATGGCTGGCGTTAAGGTACTGGTAACTACAGACGGGTCTAATTTGAGTGACAAGGCGATTGATACGGCCATCGAGCTGACGAAGCAGCTCGGCGGCGAACTCATCGGCATGACTTCGGTCGTCGGCGAAGCCCCGACCGGTGGTTTTGAGGCCGAGGATGCCGCCGTCCGCGACCGGCTGGCCGCCATCAGCCGCAAGGCTGCCGAAAAGGGCGTCCCGTGCGAAGTGGTTGCCGAGCATGCAGACGCCATCTGGAAGGGCGTGCTGGCCTGCGCCGTCCGCCACGACGTGTCCTTCATCGTGATGGCCAGCCGCGGTCTCGGCTCCATCGGCTCGTTCCTGCTGGGCAGCGAAACCCAGAAGGTCCTGCATCAGGTCGACCGCCCGGTCCTCATCGTCCGCTAACCGTCGGACAAGAGCTTCTTCAAGGCTTCCAGAAGGTCGTCGGTCGAAAGGCCGGCGACTTCTATTCGTTTTTCACGGCTCGTGTCGCCGCTCAGCAGACGCACGGAGCTCTTGGAGACGCCCAGCCCCTTGGAGAGGTACTTGATCAGCGTCGCGTTGGCCTTGCCGTCCACAGGAGGAGAGGCCAGGGCGATCTTGAGCCTGTCGCCGTGAACGCCGACGACGGCAGTCCGCTTGGCGCCCGGTTGCGCGTGCACTGCGATGACGGGGGCGTTGTTCTTGCCGGTCGTCAGCCAGCTGGTGTTCGTGAAAGGGGACTCTGGGTTGGCGGGCATGTCTAGCTCTTTTGTATTTCTTCCGTTTCTAAGTGGGAACCATGAAACCGATCAACGATTGCTTTTTGCGTGCGCTCAAGCGTGAAAAAACCGATTTTACCCCCGTGTGGCTGATGCGTCAGGCCGGCCGCTATCTGTCGGAGTATTGCGAAACCCGTGCGCGCGCGGGCAGCTTCATGGGCCTCGCCATGAACCCCGATTACGCTACGGAAGTGACGCTGCAGCCGATCGACCGTTACGGTCTCGACGCGGCCATCCTTTTTTCCGACATTCTGACGGTTCCCGATGCCATGGGCCTCGGCCTGCACTTCGTGGCCGGCGAGGGTCCCGTGTTCGACCATCCCGTTCAGAGCGAGGAGGCTGTTGCCAAGCTCTACGTGCCTGAATCCGACAAGGAGCTCCGCTACGTCATGGACGCCGTGACGTCGATCCGCAAGGCCCTCAACAACCGAGTCCCCCTGATCGGCTTCTCCGGCTCTCCCTTCACGCTTGCTTGCTACATGATCGAAGGCCGCGGCAGCCGCGACTTCCGTACGGTCAAGACCATGATGTACCAGCGCCCCGACCTGCTCGAGCGCGTGCTTGACGTCAACGCCAAGGCCGTTGCCACGTATCTGAACGCCCAGATCGCCGCAGGCGCTCAGGCCGTTCAGATTTTCGACACCTGGGGCGGCATGCTCGCCGACGGCGACTTCCAGCGCTTCTCTCTGCGCTACACCCGCCAGGTGCTCGACAGCCTCGTTCGCGAAAACGAGGGCGAGGTTGTTCCGTCCATCGTCTTCACGAAGGGCGGCGGCGAATGGCTCTCCGAAATCGCGGCCTCCGGCTGCAATGCGGTCGGCCTCGACTGGACGGTCAACATGACCCGTGCACGTCGCGTCGTTGAGGACAAGGTCGCCCTTCAGGGCAACATGGACCCGCTCGCCCTCTTCGGCCCCGAGGAGACAATCCGCGCCGAGGCACGCAAGGTCATGGACGGCTTCGGTATGATTGGCAATGGCGGCCATGTCTTCAATCTCGGACACGGCATCAACCAGTTCACGCCGATTGAAAACGTTCAGATCCTGGTCGACGAAGTTCACGAATATAGCCGACGCTATCACTGATTCTCGATAGGGTTATGCACAGCTTTTTTCAACTGTGCGAGTCGTTGCAAAGGCGCTCAAGACGAAAGATGTCTTGGCGCCTTTGTCTTTTAATGGACTGCAGGACAGTCCCGTTAGGGGATGCCTATTGAACAGATAGTGGCGCGAACAATGGATTTGGACGGGTTTTTAGGAAAAAGCTCGGAAAATTGTCCACAAGATTATCCACATTTCTTCAAGGGGCGGGCCAGAGGCGATGACAAAGGAAGCGGGCGATCTTTATGCAAAGGTGATGGTGGACACGCCGGGGCTCGGGCTGCTTGACTATGCCGTGCCGGCGGACATGCTCGTTGCAGTGGGGGACCGCGTCGTCGTGGGCCTGCGCACGCGGAACGTCGTGGGCATCGTGGCGGGGCTTCGGGCGGCCGCCGATTTCGCGGAGAACAGGGTCAGGCAGATCAAGGCCGTCCTGCGCGACTCCGCGCCCATGACCGAGGAGTGGTTGGCGCTGACCCGCTTTGCCGCGGGCTACTACATCCGCTCATGGGGCGAGGCGGCCGTGCCGACGCTTCCCGTCTTCTTCCGCCGCATTCCCGGCGTGAGGCATCAGAACCAGCTCGAAAAGCTGAAGAAGCTGCCGGAGCCCGCAGGCGAGGCAGGGCCGAAGCCCGCGCTCAACGACGAACAGAGTGCGGCGGTGGAGGCCGTCTCGACGGCTTCCGGCTACAGCCCCTTCCTTCTGTTCGGCGTGACGGGGTCGGGCAAGACCGAAGTCTATCTTCACATCATGGAGCGGGTTCTTGCCCGTGATCCCGAGGCTCAGGTCCTCCTGCTCGTACCGGAAATCAATCTGACGCCCCAACTCGAGGGCCGCGTGCGATCACGCTTTCCCGGCGAGAGCGTCGTGACGCTCAACTCAGATCTGGCGGACATGGAGCGCGCGCGCTCCTGGCTTGCCGTACACGAGGGGCGCGCCCGCGTGCTCGTTGGCACGCGCATGTCGGTCTTCTCCAGCTTCCGCAAGCTTTCCCTCGTCATCGTCGACGAGGAGCATGACCAGTCGTTCAAGGCGGGGGACGGACTTCGATACTCGGCCCGAGACCTTGCCGTCTGGCGAGCCCACAGGAACGGGATTCCCGTCGTGCTAGGCTCTGCCACGCCTTCGATTGAAAGCTGGGTCAAGGCACAGTCTGGCGGCTACAGGCTTCTTGAGCTTCATCAGCGCGCCGTGCAGAATGCCCTGCTGCCTGCCATCGAGCTCATCGAGCCGCCGAGGCGTGGCTCGGGCGAGGCGCTCTCCGATGAGGCGTGCGCAGCCATGAGCCGTTGTCTGGAAGCCGGCCGTCAGGTGCTTGTGTTTCTCAACAGGCGAGGTTACTCGCCCGTGCTGTCATGCCCCGCCTGCGGCTGGGTGAGCACGTGCAGGCGCTGCTCCACCTTCTCCGTCTTCCACAAGTCTTCCAGATCGCTGGTCTGCCACCACTGCGGCTGGCAGACGGAGGTGCCTGAAGCCTGTCCCTCTTGCGGCAATGTCGACATTCTGCCGCGAGGCATCGGCACGGAGCGTCTAGAGGAGGAGATCGGCCGGAGGTTCCCCGAGCGCAAGGTGCTTCGCATAGACCGAGACAGTGTCTCCCGCAAGCATGAGGCTGAAAAGGCCTTCGCCAAGGTACACCGCGGAGAGGTGGACATTCTGGTCGGCACCCAGATGATCGCGAAGGGGCACGACTTCTACAATGTCGGTCTGGTCGTCATTCTCAATTCCGACGCCCAGATCCTGAGTCCTGATGCGCGCGCCAAGGAGCGGCTCTTCGCCACGCTGATGCAGGTGGCGGGCCGTGCCGGCCGCCACGGCGATCAGGGGCGCGTCGTCATTCAGACGCGGCTTCCCGAGGACCCCCTTTTCGGCGCTCTGGAAAAGCAGGACTACAGGGGCTTTGCGGAGTCTCTCGTCGAGGAACGCAAGGAAAACTGGTGCGTTCCCTTTGTCCATCAGGCACTGGTCACGGCGCAGGCGAAGACGCTCGCCGAGGCACTCTACTTCCTCAACGCCTGCGCAAAGTCAGGCTTCAGCATGGCTCCCGAGGACGTCAGGGTCTTCGATCCCGTGCCCATGCCCCTCGTGCGCCTGATGGATGTCGAACGCGCCCAGTTGCTCGTCGAGGCCGACGGCAGGGCATCCCTGAACCGTTTTCTCTGGCAGTGGCAGGCAACCTTCAATGCGCCCTCGGGCATCGACTGGACCATCGAGGTCGACCCGGCATCCATCTAGTCGGGCACCTTCCGGACGTTTTTTGAACGGAGGGAATTCCGTTATAATGACCTTCTTCTCCGCGTGGTGAAATGGATATCATGCAGCCCTCCGAAGGCTGCGGTACAGGTTCGATTCCTGTCGCGGGGACCAAACACTAAGCCCGTACAGTGCCACGCTGTGCGGGTTTTTCTTTTGCCACAGGCGTTTTCGAGGAATTGTAGCTTATCGAGCTTATCGGGGTGTGCCATGGAATGCCTTGACATCCCCGATGGGATTGGGGTATTTATTGGGGTATGTCATGAGGTCGCCATTGAGTGCGGTCAAGATACCCCAATAAACGAAAGCACTATGTCCAAGATCGCCCAAGAACTCAAGCCCACGGCGTTGAACAACATCATCCGTGACTTTGAAAAGTCCGATGCCCAGAAACTCAAGATAGGCGTCGGCGGTGTTGCTGGTCTGTACCTGATCCTCAAGAAGACCTTGGGCGGGTGTAGCCGCCGCTGGGTCATTCGTTGCAAGATAAACGGGAAGGCCGTTGACCGCTCCCTTTATAGCCTGACCTATAACCCCAATGGTGGAGGCTGTGGCCTCTCTGAGGCGAGAGCGAAGGCGAGAGAGTACCGCGCCTCATTGCTGGCTGGCATTGATCCATTGGTCGAGGCTGAGAACCAGAAGGCCGCCGAACGAGAGGCCAAAGAGTTGGCGAAGGTCAAGGCTGTGACATTCGAGCAGGCCGCCGTGGCCTATGTCGCATTGAACGCGGCTGGCTGGTCGGTCAACAATCCGAACAGAGAGCGCAACGTTATGAGCGGGCTTCGGTCGAGGGCGTTCCCTGTGTTCGGTAATAAGCCCGTCGGGGAGGTGAACGCCGACGATGTGTTCGAGGCATTGACAAAAGACGATTGGCTTTTTGAAGTCTCAGAGGCCACGTCCAGAAAGATCAGGGATTACATCAACGGTGTTTGTGAATGGGCTATCAATCAGAAGTTGAGAGCCGAAGGCATTCTTCCCGCTTCGCTGGTCAAGGGGTCGAGGTTGGCCGCGCTCTATGCGCCGATCCAGCACCAGATTCCGAAAGGCGGGAACAATCCGACGATTGACTACAGGGACGCGCCGACATTCTTTCGTGAGCTGTGCGAGTTGCCGCCGTCCAATGGCCGCAATGCGCTGATCTTCGGAATGCTGACTGCACTCAGAGGCGGCAGTTACAGAGAACTCCGATGGGGGGCGATTGACTGGGAAGGGGAATCTTGCAAGGTCGCAGAGGAGAACCGCAAGAAAAAGGGCGAGGGCTTTTATGTCTCCTACCTGTCCAAGTACGCCATGGACTTTCTAAAGTCCCTGCCTCGCTTCGAGGGTGACTGCGTGTTCTCTGCTGATGGCGGTCGGAACGCAATCACACAAACAACTTTGAGGCGTGTCATTGACGCCATGAACAAGCGGCGGCGAGAACGCGGCCTTCCTGAGTGGCGAGATTGGACGATGAAAGACGATCAAGGCCGTTCCCCTGTGGTCGTGCCTCATGCACTCTGTCGCACGACGTTCGCCACGTGGTCAGAAGATGATGAGCATGATGTCGACGCCACGATCAGTAAGCTGGCCGTCGAGCTGTGCCTAGATCACAGTGCAGGTAAAGCCAAAGGAGACCCGCTCAATGGAGCGTATCGTCGGAACCCGAAGGCAAAACGCCGAAGGGAAGCCGCTACGCTGTGGGGAAGATTCCTCATTACTGGCAGATACCCCGATGAGGTCGACGCCCCAGAGTGGGACTCATGGCAGAAGATCGTGGAACAGAATGCTTAAAACCTATCAGCCTCGAGCCGTTTTCGGTGTCGGGGCTTTTCTTTGCCTGCTGGTCATTCGACTGGGAAACGTGAAAAATTAGGTGGGACAGGTGGGACTAGAGACCGTTTTTCGGTGTTATTGCCTGTGCCACAGGCTAAAGCGAGAGAATTGCCAATGTGGGACTTTGGCAGAATCAGGTGGGACTTTGCCAAAGAGAGGTGGGACTATGGCAAAAACAGGTGGGACTAGAGAGAAGAAGAAAGAATAAATAAAAATAAATAATTAGTGATAAGAATCTATCTATCTATCTATCTATCTATCTAACCTTTCTCCTACTGGCTCTATCCTGTCTCGTAAGAGAAAGCACCTTGAGGAGGCATGATGGCGAGACCATTCACCAGAACCAGCAGGAAAGGAAAGACACCCAAGACCATGGCGGTCAATTTGAGCGCATGGCTTCGAGCTTATGCCGCCGATGAGCAATCAGGCGTGGAGGCTGTGAGACGCGCTCAGAACGCACGGGAGAGCGCACAGAAGGCCAATCCATTGGCGGGAAAGCGGCGTAGACGATAGAGTTTTGCACTCAGTCCGCGCGCGCACGCGCGCGCGTGCCTCTTTTTATCGCTTCCGCAAAATCCGCATAACTCAGTCCGCGCGCGCACGCGCGCGCGAGGGAGGGGCGGGTCAAGAGTGAAGCTGGTTTTGCTCTAGACCGCGCCCCTAGCTCATTTTTTGCGCGTGCAATTCGTGGAGTTTTTGCGGCAGTCCGCGCGCGCGAGGCACTGAAAACGTAATTTTTCGCTATCAAGGGGGCAAAAGAGACGGTTGTGGAAAGGTTGTGTGCAACCTGTGGATAAGTGCGCCGCAAGCTGGTGAAGTTTCGGGCGGCATCCGCTAATATCTAAAGGTATTCTCCAGTTCTCCAAGCCCGCGATTGACAATGATTGACAGGGCCATATTGTTGGCGGGCTGAAAGAGTTGGAGAACCTATAAAAACAACGCCATTTTGACGAGCAAAGTACATAAATTTATGGCTAACTACCTTGATTTTTCCGCCGATGTATTCGGAGTGGGGTCGGATGTCGACGCTTTGGCGAAACAAGTCAATGAGAGCGCGGCTGGTCGTTGCACTTACTTCGACGATTCGTCTGACCGAATCTCGACCGATTTTGCGAATCACTCTGTAAAACGTGCGGCGAAGCTTCGGGAACTTAAAAAGGTCGACCAGCAACTCGAAAGGCTGAACGAGAAACGAAAGGAACTGAGGCGGGAACTCGATCAGTTGGATGCGGAGCGACAGATAATGCTCGAGAACGCTGGTCGACCGAACGCGCTGTCGGATCATGAAAAATTGTTGATGGCTCGAGCGTATGAGAAATCTGCGTATGAGGTTGAAGAATTTGCGACGCTTTACTACTCACAGCCGACCAAAGAAATTCGGGATGCGCTGGGAAAAGGCGAGGAGCGAGACGCCAACCCAGTCTTTTTTACGACGATAAAAAACCTCACAGCGGACATTCGAACGTTCATAAAAAAAGACGAGTCAGGCGTCGAGCGGCTAGCTGGGTATGTGAAGCACCCTGACGGCTTCCCTATTGAGGCGTATCTGGTCGTTTGCAAGCGGGACAAGAAAAGGACGGATAGGCCGATATTCACACTCAGGGAGCAATGGCCGATTGAAGTCATTGAGCAAACATACAACGGCCTTCCCTGCGTACAAGCGGCGAGAGAGGCCAAACGAGAAACTCTCGGGAAACGCGATCTGAAACGCGAGGATAAGTTTGAGATCGTCGGGGAAGTCCTTCGGGATATGCCGAACGCAACAGTAACGGATCAAACCGAAGAGATTAGGGCTAGGTTTATTAAAAAGAAGAATCTCGGTGAATCGTGGAAAACGGCTGAACGTGCTTTGAAGTTGTACAGGGATACGGTCGGGGCAAGAAAACCTTGTTCGGTCATGCTTTCGTGAGAGTAACGTCAGTTTGAAATTGACGGTCAGTTTGAAAGTGACAGTCATTTTTAAGCTGGCCGACACTTTCGAAGATGGGGGGCGGTGACGCCTCCCTTTTTTTAAAGTAGTCATCGAAGCCCAAGCAATCCCGCGCGGGTAGACATTAATCGTTGAGGTTTAACGATGACTCTTGAAACAAAACAACCAGCGGTCGACGCTCTCCGACCGCCCCTCATTCGGGCGATTCAACTTCGCAAGGAACTCGGGAATATCGGCAACACGACGTTGCGCCGCTGGGTCAGGGAAGGGAACTTTCCGAAGCCCATCAAGTTGGGCGCAAACTGCGTTGTATGGCGTCGTGATGAGGTCGACGCATGGCTTGCATCCCGTCCGCGATATGACGATGTGGAGGGGTGAACATGGCCGCTAAGTACCAGCATCTACTTTCTGACATTGCGCACCAGCTCAAGCCGAAGATGCGCCCTGCTGTGCTGAAAACGTCGTTCAAGAAATTCTTGGCTGTCATGCCCGAAGCTGAGGATCATGTCGAGCCGGTGGAGGAATCCACTCGAGGCGGCTTCGGTGGCCGATGCCTGACCTATCGCATGGACTCCGTGGCGCTTGCCGCCTTCATGTATTGGCGAGAACATCGTGGCCGTCTGCCTCGAATCTTTGGCGTCGTGAGGCGCGTTGTGGAGGGCGGGCAATGCTGAGACTAGAAAAGGGGCAGGCCGTGGAAAGCATCGTTATTCCGAAGGGTGGTAGCAGAGGAAACGCCGGTGCTCTGGTTGACGGCCTGAACGTGAAGAATAGCCGGGCATCGGCGCCTTGTGCAATCGTCCGTTGGCGTGCTATCCTGTCCGTACTCGTTCGCAAGAATGAGGGCAGGGGTAGGAGCCTGCTAGTTAGTACACGGCGAACTATCGCCACGTCCCGTTTTGCACGTGGCGTTTCTTTGGGCGGTAGTCGCATTCATGGCGTTATTGCGTCCGCATTCATGGGCGCATTGCATCCCCAGTTTCTTATGGGTAGCCGTGCGGGGGGCTTTCGAGCCCGCCGCTTCCGTGTACGCGGTACTTCCTACACCCGCACGGCCTGCCCACCCCGTAGGAAGGATGGGCAGTTCTTACAAGCTGTACACGGAGCATTAGCCATGATGCGAACTCTAAGCCGTAATGTATCCACGGCATTCCCCTCCACACCTGAACCTATCTTCCTGCCCGTCCAGTCGTGCCACAAGCGCGTCGAGGAGCGTCCGCAGGTCAAC